>Ga0210396_10003321_pt1 | contig 16091 bp, 9 predicted proteins | sample IncBWH17OmetaG_FD_155466 | JGI IMG/M metagenome (GOLD analysis project Ga0210396, IMG submission 155466) | Forest soil microbial communities from Barre Woods Harvard Forest LTER site, Petersham, Massachusetts, United States - Inc-BW-H-17-O ... | reverse complement strand
TTTCCGACCCTGTTGTTTCTTTCTCTGGCTGGTCCAAAAAATATTGATTACTTTGGTTCAGGATCAGCTTTTTGGGTTTTTATGCACAAACTTTTTCAGATTCGTATTCCATGGGGCCTGCAATTACTGGCCTTATTTGTGATAGCCTCTGCTTCTTTCTGGATACTATCTCCCTGGAAGAGTCCCTTTCTTAATTCCGATAATGCCGTTCATATTCTGATGACCTATGATTGTCAGCTTCCGGACGATTTATACTATTGGGGGCAGGATCGTTTGGGCAGTTTTATTCCGATAGTGGGGCATTTTATCTATGTTGTTTTTAATACAGCCCCTCCGCTTGCTGCCAGTATTGCGTTGTACCTTACTCTCTTTTCTGCTGTTTTGTTGTTGTCGTCTTTCTTCAAACAAACAATTACGCGGTTATTGCTTTCCCTGGTTATTTTCTTCCCCTTGCATCAGGTCGACTATATGATTCGTCTTGGCCATCCGTATGCTGCGCAGTTCTTTTTTATAGCCCTGTGTTTGTTTTTGCTGAAGAAATTCTGGTTTGGAAAGGGGTGGAAGAAGTATTTGATGTTGACGGGCAGTTGTATGGCTCTGGTACTTGCCATGTGGTCGTCCGATATGACCCTGGTGGCGCTGGTGGCTTTGCTGGTAACGGGGATTGTTTTATATATGAATGACAGGAAGCAGGTTGTTGCATCTCTGTCTCCTTTTCTGATTCAAGCTGCTCTGTCCATAGTCGTGTTAGCTTCCGGAGTAGCGTTTCTTTTGTATGCCAAATCCGTGAGCAGGCCCGTTGCTGTTTATGACAGCACCTGGATTGGAAGTGCCGAAAATATGCTTACAGGATTGAAGAAGTATGTAAAGGCATACGCGTATATCCTTATTGGCAGGCAGGGAGTTTGGAGCGCTATTCATCATGGACTATTGGCTGGGATTGTGGCGTTATCTTCCATACAATTATTCAAATTGATTTTCCGCGGTAAGATACCACCTATGGTCTTATTCTTTTTATTGAATTTTATAGGAGGGGAGTGTCTGCTTATTATTTCCAAATGGGTGGCTTTGAATAATTTCAACGGCTGGTATCAAACTTATCCGTATATAAGTCTGATGATCTGCTTATTGTTGTTGATTGATCGGGCAGACAAAGGGAAAGTGAGATTAGTCCTGACTACGGCTATGATATTATTGCTTCTGGTATCGGGCATATCGGTTACCCGGATTTATCTATTAAAAATAAACCGTGATTTTAATGAGCGAAGTTTATCCGAGCTGAAAGATTTGCACCGGCTGGGGCGATGTGGTATCATTGGCGATTATTGGCATTCGTACTTACCCGCAGCTTTAAATCCGGAAACGATAAAAGCCACTCCCTATGAAGATGGACGCAGTGAACGATGCACAGACAGTGTTATGGCTTGCGAAAAAATTTATCTGATTAAAGATGCCTGGCTGGAGAAATTCCCCCTTGAATACAATGCCTATGGAAGAATCGTTTATTTCAGCGGCGACTCCCTGAAGTTAAGCGATTGGGAGCTGGGACTGTATTTAAGAAAAAAGAAGACAGAATAAAGAAGTCAGTATAAAAAAGACAGAATTAAAATACTGCAATTTTAGCATCATATCTTTTCTCCTCATCCTGCAGACTGATTATATAAACTCCTTTTGGCAGTTGAGTCCCGAGGATCAGTGTATTGCCATCTATAGTAAAGGAAGGGGTGCAATCCTGCCCAAGCATAGAGTAAACACGTAATGTTTTAAGCGCCTGAACCGGTATCTGATCGGTATGTATGCTATTTTCGGAAGCTACATAATACATTCTCTGAACGGGAAGGGGAGAGGCTGTGATGTTTGTAGCTACTCCAACATTGACATACAGTTTTGCCGCGTCAAGCTTGCATCCGCTTGCAGGAGATTCCGTTACTTCTATATATCCGCTTCGTGTTCCGAAATGAACCGTGATGCTGTTTGTTCCTTGTCCGCTCATAATAGTGGCTCCAGGAGGAACGGTCCAGACATACGCAGAGCCGCTGGTGGAAGGTACACTATACGTGACTCCGGAAGCCGAAACAGACACATTGATGGAGCCGGTAATGGAATAGGGGCCTGGGATGAGCTGAAAAAAGTCTGCCGCCCAATACGTGGAATGAAAATTTGTTTGTTCCGAAGCATAGGTTCCTACAGCTCCGCCTTTGCGTGGACAAGCCCCTGTATCTACAGCAATGGCGTGAGCCATATTGGTGACTTTATAAAAGTAAACGGCCGGGTTGTTGGTGCTGTCATTATAGATGGAAAGCGAAATATTTGAATTGCCCTGAAACGCATTGTTTGTTGAATCAACAGTCTGATCGGCATGATTCAGATTGGTCCATTGTTTCATTAGTTCCGTAGCATTGGTAATGTTAACCGTATAATCAACCGTTCCATGAAAGATGGCAAGCTTTGGATAGGAGCCTGTAAACCCGGGATTCTGAGCACGTACCAAGGCCCCCCATTGGGCAGGTGTTTTTACGATCCCGCTGCTCATCGCCGTATAAGCTGTAACGGGATCGGTAGCCGCTTTGTATGGAATCCCCGACATGACGGCACCTTTAGAAATCACATCCGGATAAGCAGCCATCATAACCGAAGTCATTCCACCTCCTGCCGAAATACCGGTAACAAATACCTCCGATGCATTGATAGCATAATTAGCTTTCATATAATCAATCATCTGTTTTATGCTTAATGCTTCTCCCACATTACGGTTTACATCCGTTGTATCGAACCAATTAAAACAAAGACTGCTGTTATTGGCACTTACCTGTTCAGGATAGATCATATAAAATTTATGCAAATCGGCCAGTTTATTCCATCCTGTTTGGGAAGAGAATGTGGTTGCATTTTCCGTACATCCATGCATAGCTATAACCAATGGGGCAGGACCGCTGATTCCGGTGGGTACATATTTATACATATTCAGAGCGCCCGGGTTTGTTCCAAAACCGGTAACGGGAGTAATGCTTTGAGCTTTCGCAAGATGTTGCATACACAGCAAAAACAGGATAAAGTATATGTTCTTTTTCATGAGAGATGGGCGAAGATGACAGAATATAGTAAAGATAGTGCGATATTTTATACGAAAAGACAAAGCCAAAGAGGAATAACAATCTTATGGGTGTCAATAGGATAAACAACACGAAATATGGTCTTGAGCCACAAATCAATAGTACTTACCGAATGAAGCAGATCGTTTGACGAAAATGAAGAAATTGACCGTGGGAGCTACGTTTAATCTGTAGAAGAGAAAATAGAGTTATAAATCCTCAAAACCGAACCGAGATGAACACTTCCTTTCATATACTCGTAGCCACCGATTATTCGGAATCTGTCCGTAATGCAGAACGTTATGCAATTCAATTGGCCCAAAATCAGCTGGCTGATGTAGAGTTTCTGCATGTATACCATTCTGCAAGCCCTCCTCCCTTTCCGGCATTCGATCTGGAGCCCTTTATGTATGATGCATTTCCTAAAGAGGCTGAATTACTACAGCAAAGGGTGGATGAAATAAAGAAGAGCCTGGGCCTTAGCGAAAAAATAAATTTTAGCTGTAAGGTGATTGAAGGAGGTACCATAGAAGAAATTATTTCTGAAGCAGAGGCATTTAATGCAGATCTCATCCTCATGGGAAAACATGCCAATAAAGGAGCGTTTGATTTTTTATGGGGAAGCAATACCTGGAACACGATGCGCGACGCTCCTTGCCCCGTGCTGGTAGTTCCTGAAGATGGCTTGTATCGACCGATAAAGAAGATAGCTTACATTACCGAGTATAAAGAAGACGAAATAGCAGCGATCAATTATCTGAAGGGAATTGTTTCCGGAAAAGAAAGAACTTCACTGGTGCTGCTTCATATTTCCCCTTTTGGTACGTCCATGCCTCTGGAAAATATTGTTTTTGAAAATTTCCTCAAAGACCTTAGCAGACAATTGCCGTATGAAAAATTCTATTTCAGCCTCCTTCACGGAGAAGATGGAATGAAGGTGTTGAATGATTACTGCCAGAAAGAAGAGATTGACTGGCTGGCTGTATCGCCCGGCAGGTCATCTATTCTTGAAAGTATTTTTAGCCCTGGAAACAAACTGGCAAAACGCATGAGCGCAGAAACCATTGTTCCATTACTTGCTATTCCTGCTGGCTACGAAAGAAGAAATGCCTTCTTTATGAATGAAGAAGAAGAGCAATACCATATAGAAACCTAAAGGGTCATTGCTGATTCTTTTTATCAGGGTAAACGAAGCCGGTGGCTTCTTCCTTCATTTTAACGGGACGTACTTCTATGCTTGCCGTGTTTGTATAAGCAAATTCGGGATTTTCTTTAGCCAATTCAACGGCCGACTCCAGATCCCTGGCAAGCAAATGATAGTAGCCTACTATCACTTCTTTTCCGGTATGGAATGAGTCTTCTTTCCATGCGCCGGGCTTGCCGGATAGTATTTTCCCTTCCCATATCATAGGCTGTGACGCAATCAGATTTTTCCCTTTCTCCAGTTTTCCGATATATTGCTTGCAACTGTTCAGAAATTCGAGATCCTGAGCCGGAGAAAAAGATGATTTAGAATCTATCGTATTCCGGATGATAAGCATGTATTCTTTCATCGTATTATTGTTTAAATTGTTTTTAGATCTGTTCCTGTTTAGTTATAACCAATAATCCTTCATCAGATCAGTTGCCCAGAAAGGCTGACGGATCTCTCCCCGGGCTTGAAATTCTTTCATCACCGGTTTTATATCCAGAATTGGGGTTCCATCAATGGCATCCAGAAACATCACTTTCAGAGACCTTCCCGAATGTTCTATCAGTTGTACAGTACAAAGACCTATGGCATTGGGTCGGTCTCTTTTACGTTGCGCGAATATACCGGTAATAGGGTAGGAAGGATTACCACGTGGCCGGCCGGAATAGATGATATCCCCGGGATTTGATTTGTTGAAATGATAAATAATTTCAAGATGAGAAAAAGCTGATATGCCTTCAAAAGCATCGGAAGGAACCTGGTCGGCTAACTCTATTTCCGAAATCACTTCTCCCCAAAAATCGTCGGTGGGACTTATTCTTTTGTTCCTGACAAACGCTATTGGATTTAGTTTTATTTCCATAGCATAAAGGTAAGCGAAACAATTTATTCCAACGGCTGATGGCTGTTATGACGGATACTGAGGCGGTAATCGGTTCTTCTTTCTTTTTGAGGATAAAGGGCGAAAGAACCGGATGCTTGAGATACAGACGATAAACGGGAATAGTATAGATATCGGGTCAGTGTCATCCAGGTGTAGGTACCCTGAATTCTTCCGTTGGTTTTAAGGGGCTCGAAAGACTGGAAATCCTCCAGTTTTCTCAATGCTCTTTTTACATTGTCCAATCCTTCGATCAATGCATTGTGACTAACCCAGCTCCATGTTCTGTGATTTTCCCCTTTCTTTAACTGATAATTCCCCTGAGCCAAAATTCCACCATCATCCATTTTATCATTAACCTGCAGCAATGTATATCCGATGTGCTCGAAATCCTTCTTTAGCAGGGCCCATAAAATGGTATGGAGCCCTTTGTATTCAGGAGTAAGTCCCTCGTGAAGAACAAAAGTTCCTAGCCGGGGTATCGAGTAAAATTCCTTTCTGAATTTTACATTGCAACACATACTGAAAATGATGTCAGGAGCTAGTCCTTTTACCAGTTTCAGCCAATGCTCATCATGAATATTGTCCACTTGAAATTCCGGGCATTCAAGCTCCGCTTTATCCAGAAAGTATTCTTTTTTGGTTTTGATAAAACCGGATTCGTGTTTTCGTATATAAATGCGGTCCAGACAGTGAAAAAGGACCTCATTCATTGCGGTCAGAATGCCATACTTTTTGATCCTTCCGATAATGCGTTTAATCCGATTTACAGGTTTGAACCGATTGGGTTCCAGAAACAGGCAACATAGCAGCTCATGCTCCCGTGACAGCTCTTTTATGTATCTCCGGTTGAAATTATTGTCCCTTCCTGCGAATATGATCTTCATGATATTGTATTTAATAAACAGAGATAATAGGGTAACTAATATCACCAGATTTCCATGCTGGAAAGGAGATGATGATTCAACGTTTAAGTTGGCTTTTTTAATTCTATTGTATTTTTTTTTGAGACAAACAGGCTAAATATGTATACAAACACCATTCTAATCACTTTCTAGTAGACTGCAAATAATTGCTTTTACCCTGCACTTAATAAACCAGCACCCTCATAGCATAGAAGGTACTTCTATACCCGGTCAGTAAGGGTTAGAATTGTATTGTGATTCAACCAACAACACCTGTTATGACCAATCTTCAATTCTTGAAAAGAGCATTCCTGATGCTCCTGGTATGCTCTATTTTAATGCTTGGGGCCTGTTTTCGTGGCAGGAAGCAACTCTCGGAAATAAACCCTGAATTTGGAAAGTATATCGCTGGTTATACCTCGGGTATTATTTCCAAACGGGCTCCTATCCGTATTCAACTCATACGCGGTACAGACGATGGAGCTCCCGGAGTGTATATGGAACAGGATCAGTTGGAAAAAATATTTGAACTTGATCCGGCTGTAAAAGGGAAAGTACGGGTGGAAGACGGAGGTCATATAATCTCCTTTATCCCTGAAAAAGATCTGCAGCAAGGGCAATTATATGACGTTCACTTTAATCTGGGAAAGTTGTTGAAAGTTGAAAAGTCTTTAACCGATTTTCATTTCCAGTTTGCTACGCGCCAGCAGAGTATCCGGGTGGAGCTGGGAGGGTTATCAAACTACGATCACTGGAATGTTGAATGGGAGCATCTGGAAGGCCGGATAAAAACCGAAGACGCTCCTGACAGCGCTGCACTGTGCAAATGTATCACTGCCGAGCAGGATGGCAAACCGCTCAAGGTTCATGTATTTTATAATCAATACGAGAATAACGATTTTGAATTTCAAGTGGACAGTGTGAAACGGAATGAAAAAAAAAGTAAGGTGACGGTAAGCTGGAACGGGGGATCATTCGGGCTTTCCAATCTACGGGAATCGGAAACGGTGGATGTTGTTCCGTTAGGCGATTTTAGTGTTGACAAAACGGTTGTAACACAGGAGCCGGACGAATCGGTAGCTCTTACCTTTTCGGACCCACTAAAGCCTACCCAGGATCTGAATGGAATTGTAACCATAGAAGGGATTGACAACCTGACCTATCATATCGAAAACAACAACCTTAATGTGTTCATACCCGGGCATCATCTGGGTAGCAAAAAATTGAGGGTGGGAACAGGGATTAAAAATTTCAAAGGATATAAGATGCAGTCGGAGTATGTAACCGACATTGTTTTTGATGAACCCAAACCAAGGGTACGATTGATTGGTAATGGAGTCATCTTACCGGGTTCAAATAAACTCTTGTTTCCTTTTGAAGCGGTAGGGCTTAAATCGATTGATGTGCGTGTAATGAAGATATTTGAAAACAATGTACAGCAATTCCTGCAGGTAAACGGGCTGGATGGAGAAAATGAGCTTCAGCGGGTAGGGAAGAAGCTGGTGGAAAAGAAGATTTTTCTGGATCCGGACAAAAAATCAGATTTGCATCAGTGGAACCACTACAGTTTTGATCTGGCAAAGTTTATCAACCCCGAACAGGGAGCTATATACCGGGTAGACATCAAGTTTAATAAAAAAGATGCTGCATGCGATTGTCCGGTAGAAAGCATTCCGGATAATGAAACAGGGAATGAAGAGGAACCAACGCTTAAAGATAAAACATGGAATGAAGGAGGATGGGGTGGTTATGAATATGGTTTCAACCAGGGATATGAATCATATAACTATGACTATAGCGACTCCAGAGAGCCTTGTGATGAAAGCTATTATTATGGGAAAGCCGTAGGACGTAATATCCTGGCTTCCGATCTGGGAATAACCGCTAAAATAGGAGAGGATCGGATAGCCAATGTCTTTGTAAGCAACCTTATTAGAACCGATCCTGTTGGCGGAACCACCATTGATTTTTTCGATTATCAGCATCAGCTTATTTGCAGCACGGTAACCGATGCCAATGGAATGGCCGACATTTCTTTGAAAAGTAAGCCATTTCTGCTGGTTGCCAAATACGGAAAACAAAGAGGCTACCTGAAAATGAAAGATGAAGAATCCAACAGTTTAAGCAAGTTTGATGTGTCCGGAGAAGTGGTTCAGAAGGGAGTAAAAGGATTTATATATGGCGAGCGGGGTGTATGGAGACCAGGCGATTCGCTCTTTTTATCTTTTATCATGGAAGATAAGCTGCATCAGATACCTGCCAATCACCCGGTAAGTTTTGAATTGCTTGATCCGGCCAATAAAGTAGTGCAGAAAATAGTTCATAACAAATCCGTAGCCGGTATCTATGACTTTCGCACAGCTACAGATCCCGATGCCCCTACCGGTAACTGGACAGCACAGGTTAAAGTAGGTAACCGGATATTTACGCATAGCCTGAAAGTGGAAACAGTAAAACCCAACCGGTTGAAGATTTATCTTGATTTCGGAAAAGAAAGACTTACCCGCGATGATAAAGATTCATCGGCACAATTACAGGTTAAGTGGCTGCATGGAGCGGTAGCTAAAAAACTGCAGGCAAAAATAGATGTGACAGTTAATCAGATGGCCACTGAATTTAAAGGCTATCCCGGATATACATTTGACAATCCATTGCAAAGCGTTTTTACCGATCAGCAAACCGTTTTTGATGGTAAGGTGGATGAAGAAGGAAAAGCCAAATTCAGCACTCATCTTAAAATTGCTGATGCTGCACCCGGTATGCTGAGAGCTTTTTTTACAACCAAAGTATTTGAGGAAGGAGGGGATTTTAGTATCGACCGGTATAGTATTCCGTATTCCCCATACAGCAGCTATGTAGGTTTGGATGTGCCAAAAGGAGAGGGATATGGAGGTATGCTGGATGCTTCCAAGACACATTATATTGATGTAGCTACTATAAGCAGCGATGGCAAACCCGTGACCAGGCCAAAATTAAACCTGAAGATCTATGATATTGAATGGCGTTGGTGGTGGGATCATTCCGATAATGATGTGGCAAGCTACCTGGCCCGAAGCAGCACAGTTCCTGTACTGGACTCATCGATCAGTACGGTAAACGGAAAAGGGAAATTCCGGTTCAACCTTTGGACACAAGGCTATGGTCGCTACCTGATTATGCTTACCGATCCGGTAAGCGGACATACTGCAGGGAAAGTGGTGTATGTGGACTGGCCATGGTGGTCGCGTGGGCATGTAAAAGAAAATGAAAATGCCACCATGCTCAGCTTTTCGAGCGACAAGGAAAAATATATGACAGGAGAAACCATGAGGCTTACTATTCCATCTTCTTCAGGTGGAAGAGCATTGATATGCATAGAATCTGGAACCAAGGTGTTGAAAAAGATCTGGGTGCCAACCACTCCGACACAGACCCGTTATGAAATGACGGTTACACCCGATATGGCACCCTATTGTTATCTGCATGTGGCACTTATCCAACCCCATAATAAAACAAAGAATGATCTGCCCATTCGTATGTATGGGGTCATCCCTATTCAGGTAGATAACCCGGCCTCTCATCTGGAACCCGTTATCACCATGCCAGACGTACTGAAACCAGAAGGAGTGGCTATGGTTCATGTCAAAGAGGCGAAAGGAAAGCCGATGGCCTATACACTTGCTATAGTGGATGAGGGATTGCTGGATCTGACCCGTTTTAAAACTCCGGATCCCTGGAAAACATTCAATGCAAAAGAAGCTTTGGGTGTAAAGACCTGGGATATCTATGATCTGGTGATGGGTGCCTATACCGGAAAGATGGATAAAATACTAAGCATTGGAGGAGATGGCGATGGATTGGGCCGTAAAGGAACCAAAGCAAATCGTTTTAAACCGGTTGTAAGGTTTGTCGGACCATTCCGTTTGAAACCGGGACAAGAGGCACTTCATAAAATAACAATGCCCAATTATGTAGGATCTGTTCGGGTGATGGTGGTGGCTGGAGAGGATGGTGCCTATGGGCAAACAGAGAAAACGGTGCCGGTGCGCAAACCGCTTATGATCCTGGCTACGTTGCCCCGTGTGCTGGGCCCCGGTGAAACGGTTTCTCTCCCCGTAGATGTGTTTGCTATGGAAAAACAGGTTCAGGATGTAAAGATTGAAGTGCAAAGCAACGACCTGCTTGTAATGGAAACCCCGGCTCATCAGAATATTCACTTCCGGGAAATTGGAGATGAAGTGATAAACTACCAGTTTAAAGTAGCTGAAAAAACCGGTGTTGCAAAAGTAAAAGTAATAGCAACCTGTGGAAAGGAGCGGACAGAGCAATATATTGAACTGGATGTAAGAACTCCTAATCCTCCGGTATCGGATGTTCAGGAAACAATCGTGGAGGCGGGCAAGTCGTGGGATGCGACAGTTGCTTACCGGGGACTAAAGGGAACCAATGGAGTGTTGTTGGAGGCATCTTCCATTCCTTCCATTAATCTTGGTAACCGGCTCAGTTATCTGCTGGAATATCCACACGGCTGTATAGAGCAAACTACTTCTTCTGTTTTTCCTCAGTTATTGGTTGGCAACCTGATGGAGCTTAAAGCCGATGATAAGGCAAAAATTACCTATAACATCAAAGCCGGTTTGAAGCGATTACAACTGTTTCAAACCGGAAACGGCGGGTTTTCATACTGGCCTTTTCAAACCGATGATAGTGAGTGGGGATCCAATTATGCCGGTCATTTTATGATTGAGGCAGAGAAGAGAGGATATGATCTGCCTCACGGAATGAAAGCCCGTTGGGTTAAATATCAGCAGAACGCTGCCAAACAATGGATGAGGGGAGATAACAGGATGTATAACCATCCTCATGGAGAAGAGAGCTATGAAGTTATCCAGGCCTATCGTTTGTATACACTCGCTCTGGCTTCTGCACCTGAAATAGGAGCCATGAACCGGTTAAGAGAAGAGAAAGCGCTTTGTGGTGCCGCCCGCTGGCGTTTGGCTGCCGCGTATCAGCTCATAGGACAAACAGAAATTGCCAAAGAGATAACCCAAAATGCTTCCGTGTTTGTGTCATCGTATGTAGAGCTAAGCTATAGTTATGGAAGTGCCGTACGCGATGAAGCGATGATTCTGGAAACACTTTGTCTCATGAATGATCGGGTGAAAGCAGCCCAGCTGGTTAAGACCATTGCAAAGGCTCTCAATAGCAATGAATGGATGAATACCCAGGAAACAGCTTATTGTTTGCTTTCCATGTGCCGTTTCAGCGGAGCTAACAGTGCAGGCACCGGAATGAAATTCAGCTATTCACTGAACGGAGCTTCTTCTGTACAAAGAACAAGCGTATCACCTGTTTGTCAGCTCAAACTCTCGGAAGATCAGTTCCCGGCCAAAGGAAAGGTGCAGATTACCAATCAGGGTACCGGAGTGCTGTACGTTAAAATCGTGGTAAGGGGTGTTCCTTTGCAGGGTGATCAGAGCAGCGCTTCCAGTAATTTGTTCATCGATGTGAAATATACCAACCTGAAAGGTGTGACTATAGATCCAGATAAAATGATACAAGGAACTGATTTTATAGCCGAAGTAAAAATAACAAACCCCGGAACACGTGGAAGCTTAAAAGAGATGGCGCTGAATCAGATATTCCCATCAGGCTGGGAAATACACAATTCACGCATGGATGAAAATGTTTCAGCGCTTGTTTCGGCTATTGCTTCTTATCAGGATATAAGGGATGACAGGATTTACAGCTACTATAACATAGAACCGAATGAAAGCAAGACGTTTCGGGTGCTGCTGAATGCAACCTATCTGGGCAGGTTTTATCTGCCTACAGTAAGCAGCGAGGCGATGTATGATAAAAGCATCAATGCCCGTGTTCCTGGTCGCTGGGTGGAAGTGGTGAAGGAGACAGGGGCTGTTGCAAAAAAGTAGATTGATAGTTATCTGCACAAGTCAAAACAACCGCTTATGCTTTGCCGGATATCCGAATTATATTCCAAATACAGATACTTGTTGCTCTGCATCCGTATTCCTGTATTTATATGGTTTCTGTTTTGTCTGCCTCCTGAATTGTTTCGTCCTCCGTCTTCTACGGTGTTGCTCGACAGAATGGGAAATCTGCTGGGGGCAAAAATTTCGGATGATGGCCAATGGCGCTTTCCGGCAGGGAAGTCGGTTCCGTCCAAGTTCAAAACCTGTATCCTGCAGTTTGAGGACCGCGATTATTATGCGCATCATGGAGTCAGTTTCAAAGCGATGGGCCGGGCATTGATCCAAAATATAAAGGCAAGAAGGGTTGTGAGCGGGGGTAGTACCATCACGATGCAGGTAATACGTCTTTCCAGAAAAAACAAAAGCAGAAGCCTGTATGAAAAAGCAATTGAATTCATGATGGCTACCCGGCTGGAAATGCGTTACAACAAAGATGAAATTATGGAGATGTATGCTTCCAATGCACCTTTTGGAAGTAATGTGGTAGGATTGGAGGCTGCTTCGTGGCGTTATTTTGGCAGGTCGCCAAATAAACTCAGCTGGGCCGAATCGGCTACACTGGCTGTGTTACCCAATGCTCCCAGTCTCATTTATCCGGGTCATAACCCGATTCACCTCCTGCATAAACGCAACCGGTTATTGGCCAGGTTAAGACTCATCGGTGTGCTGGATGAAACTGCATACCGACTGGCATTGACAGAACCTTTGCCCGGCAAGCCGCTCGATCTTCCGCATCTGGCCCCTCATCTGTTAAACAGATGTGTAAGTGAAGGGAATAAGGGACAGATTCTTCACAGTACCATTGATCCATCCCTGCAGAAAAGAGTATTACAGGTAGTGGCCATTCATCACCGTGATCTGCTCTCCAATAAAATATGCAATGCTGCGGTGTTGGTGCTGTCGGTAAAAACAGGTGAAGTGTTGTCGTATGTAGGGAATACCGAAAAAGACACGGCTGATGAAGGTAATGATGTGGATATCATCCAGGCTCCGAGAAGTACAGGCAGTATACTGAAACCACTTCTGTATGCCGAAATGCTGAACGACGGGAAACTGATGCCTAAAATGCTCATCCCCGATATCCCTACTCAGATAGGATCGTATGCACCTAAAAATTTCAGCCAGTCGTATGATGGGGCTGTTCCGGCAAACAGGGCGCTGTCACGATCTCTGAATATTCCGGCTGTCCGTATGTTGAATGAGTATGGGGTAGAAAGATACCATCGTCAGCTAAAAGCACTCGGTCTAACCACCCTTCAAAAACCAGCAGCTTATTATGGTCTATCGCTTATCCTGGGTGGTGCTGAAGCTAAATTATGGGATCTGGCTTCCGTTTATGCCATGATGGGCCGTATACTGAATCAATATCCTCATTACAAACCGGGACTGAAAACACCACCTCATTATCTGTACGCGGAAAAAACAAAGACAGATAAACAGGATACATTGCCTCTTTTAAATCCGTCTTCTATCTGGTGCACCTTTGAAGCCATGGTGGAAGTAAACCGTCCCGATGAGGAAGCCAACTGGAGATCCTTTGCTTCGGCCGGCAAAATAGCCTGGAAAACAGGTACCAGTTTTGGCTTTCGTGATGCATGGGCCATTGGTGTAAATGCTGATTTTGTAGTGGCTGTATGGGTAGGTAATGCAGATGGAGAAGGTCGCCCGGGGCTTACCGGTATTTCGGCCGCCGCACCCTTACTGTTTGATGTTTTTGCTTTGATGCCGGGAGGAAGATGGTTTCGCAAACCAACAGAGGATATGAGCCGTATTCCTGTCTGCAGCCTAAGCGGTCACCGGGCTTCTGAATATTGTACCCAGGTAGATACGGTAGAAGTGCCTTTGACATCCTTGCAAACCATATCCTGTCCATATCATCAGATGGTTCATCTGGATCATACTGGTAAATGGAGGGTGGACAGCGACTGTGAAAATGTAAATGCCATGAAACACGAAGTGTTTTTTGTGCTGCCTCCTGTTATTGAGAAATACTACCGTTTCAATAATCCCAATTATAAACCTTTACCGGAATACAGGGCTGATTGTAACCAGAAAACAGGTGGAAACAGCCTGGCGATCATTTATCCCAAAAAATCAAGCCGGATCTATGTGCCTGTTCAGATAGACGGAACAATGGGAAAGACCGTTTTTGAAGCCACTCACAGAAGCAGTACTACAGCCGTATATTGGCATCTGGATGATGTGTTTATTGCCGAAACGAGATCTATACATCAGGTAGAAATAAATCCTTCCCTTGGCAAGCATACGCTTACGCTTGTAGATGAAAACGGGAATAGTGTTTCCCAAAGCTTCGAAGTAGTGGGGAAGGAGTAATGAACTGTTTTACCTGGGTTCAAACTCCAATACAAGGGTATCACCTTCTTTCAGCTCTTTCCACTGTTCCAGAAGCTTCCTGTATTCTGTTTCCATTCTTGTGATCAGATCGGGTGTTAATGAATATGAATAAGGAATAGATAGCTGCTGTAATTCCTCTTTGATCAAAACTTGGAATTGATCTGCTGTACAGGCACCTGATGAAAGGGATTGCAGAGCGCGGGTCATGATTTCCGAGTACCATGTTTCGGGTCCCAGGGTCTTGATGACTTGTTTGTCAGACAGATCTTGAACAGAATATCCCTTTCGGATGTTTCCGAAAAAGCCTTCTTTCAGCCCTAAAGTGTTTTCAACCACAAAATGGGCCATATCATGAAAAGGAACATTGGGGCCTAAATCTGATACGGCAATACTTCCACCATCTCTTTTGCAAATAAGCCGGTTTCGGTTGTTCTTTTTAGTGATTTTAATTTCCATGACAGTTGTGTCGTTGCGATATACAAAAATAAGCAATCAGGCTTTACGCATCAGATTGGGGAATTGGGCAATTTTGATTTCCCTCATAATAAGCCATACCGCAATGCTTATAATAGAAGCAAAAAAGCACCAGACCGAAATGGTATACTCCGTATAAAACAACCGGGTAATAATATAAGATACCAGTATGGCAACCGCCAACACCCACATTCTTTTGACGGTAGAAAAGAAACAGGGCAGGAGTGTAGCTATCAGATACAGAACAGCTCCGGGATTCCGATAGGCAGCCGGGTAATCCTGTTTGTAGGAAATGTGGCGTCCGTCAATATAACCTGCAACAGGAAAGACAAGTAAACAATACCCTAGATAAGCAGATACGATTACTCCGCAACCCACCAATATCGCATGCGTTTTTTTGCGTGTTTTATTCTTTTCCATCCGGAACAAGGCATAAGGAACCCAGGTGGGCCAAACCACCTGTGCAAAAAAGATGAAGACATGACTGGAGATAAACTGAAGGAAAAGCATGGATGGATAAGTGAGAGACAGCCATAAAATGCCTTCCGAGAACTGTTGAACACCAAAAATAAGGGGAATACAGGCGAAAAAAAATTCGGATGGTTGTTGGGCCTTTTTAACCGTAGCAACGCCTATAACGGTAAGGACCACTCCTGAAGTAAAACTTGCTCCTGCTGAAAAACACATAGGCTTATAAGATATAATGTATACATAGCCTTATTGCCAGGAAGGATAGCTTCCAAAAGTATACTATTAATATGGTTAACCTGATAATTTAAGGCGATAAGGCCAGGAAACTGACCAGAATCATGACCCTTATCATGATTTGTCCTGGCTATGGTTCAAGAACTTATCCTCAATATTACTGATGTAAGAAAACCCCCGGATATGTATATCGGGAAGCAAGCAGGGAATCTACCTTGGTCCCAGAATAGAGAAGATATATAGTTAAAACCAGCGGCTATGAGAAACGAAAACAGACATCAGCAGTTTACAGCAAAAGCCCCGACTTTGTTAGTATTACTGGCCATCTTTTCTTCGGGAGCTGTATCTCCTCAAATCCTTTTTAACGGAGGGGCGGTTATGAATCTTAACGGAGGAAACAATGCTTCCAAATCCGTTTATCTGACACTTAATAATCCTCCTTCCAATCCTATTACAGTAAATGGAGCCGGCGTAAACGGCATTATGATGGAAACGGCATATAGAATCACTAAATAC
>Ga0210396_10003320_pt1 | contig 16095 bp, 14 predicted proteins | sample IncBWH17OmetaG_FD_155466 | JGI IMG/M metagenome (GOLD analysis project Ga0210396, IMG submission 155466) | Forest soil microbial communities from Barre Woods Harvard Forest LTER site, Petersham, Massachusetts, United States - Inc-BW-H-17-O ... | reverse complement strand
CAATTCGTCGCTCTCATATTTGTAAGGGATGCCCCACTCACCAGTCTTCTTGTTGACGATCAGGGTCCACTTGTCTGCTCCTGGCACGGTAAAGATGGTGTAGTTGCCCGCAGGCACGGCTTTTCCGCCCACCACTACGTCGGAGCTGGCGACGAAGGTTGTGGCGTCATTGGCGCCAGTGCGCCAGACTTCGCCAAAAGGTACGAGACCGCCATAGATCTTGCGGCCTTTCATGCGCGGACTGGAGTAGTCGGTCTTGACGGTCTTGCCTCCGCCCAGATCGCACGTGGCTGAGGCAGCAGGACTGGGCCGGCCCTGGGCGATGGCAGCGGTCGTAATCAGAATGGTCAGCAGAGTAGAAAGAGCAATTCGTTTTTGCATGGTTTCTCCTTGAGTTAGTAGCTCGCAGTTTGACAACAGCATTAGACGCGCCTGAAAGGGATAAGTCAGCAGACCGATGATTATGCTACATCGGTCGCCACGGTTACAATCACCGGATGCCGGTATTCGACGAAAAACAGGAAGAACTGGAACACTACGAAACCATGATGGGAGTGCCGCGCGGGCGGTTGGCCGTGACCATGGACACCATCACCGACGCGATGGCACTGGTCGGCCAGCACGGCGTCTATTGCCAGAGCCAGCGCTGGCCAGGCAAACCGGTAATGGACATCCAGATCATCATGAAGAGCCTGACCGACGCGAAAGAGTTGATCCAGAGCGTGATGGAAGAGTTGAAGAAGAGTTGACGGCCGATTTACAACTCCCTAGCTGCATTTGTTAGGGCCTGCAAATTACCCTAGAGTGTACTTCCCGCGCTCAATCACCGCTTGCGCGATCTGCTGGCGCAGTTCGACGGTGTTGAACGGCTCATGCTTGGCCAGTCGCCGCAGGATGGCGATCTGGGTGCGCAGCATATCTCCGTCAGCGACTGCGGCGATCACCTTCCTCGCCGCTGACTCCACTTTCTCCATCGCCTGCGAGAGATAGACACGCGTCATGGCAACGGGGAGCGCAGCGGCAGCCTCGCCTTTGGTCTCAACAATCTTCTGCGCGCGCAGCACGGCCGATTCCATCGCGTAGGTTTCGATCGTCATGTCGGCGATGGCGCCCATGATCTCCTGCTGATCTTGAATCGCCTGCATGTATTTCTGCGTGGCAGCTCCGGCGGCAAACAGCCCGAGCTTCTTGGCCTGCCCGACCAGTTTACGTTCTTCCGCCAGCGCTCCTTCAAGGTCTTCACCCATCGAAGGTCCAGAGAGCACTTCATCCATCAGCTTCTTGATGGCGGGCATGAGGGGCAACTGCCCGCTCATGGCTCGCTTCAGCAGGAATCCCGTGATGATGAGCCGGTTGATTTCGTTCGTCCCTTCAAAAATGCGGTTGATTCGGGCGTCGCGGTAAGCGCGCTCCGCGGGATACTCCTCCACGAAGCCATAGCCACCGTAGATTTGCAAAGTCTCATCGACCACGTAGCCGACCATTTCCGACGCCCAAACCTTAATAATGGAACACTCAACCGCGTACTCCTCGATGGCTTTGCGAGTTTCCTTCATCGCGTCCGCAGCCGATTTGTCGACTTCATTAAGCGCCGCGTCCATCATGCCAACGGTGCGGTAGACCGCAGCCTCACCAACGTAAATCAGCGTCGCCATGTTGGCGATTTTCTCCCGAACCAGACCAAAGTCGGCGATGACTTTGTTGAAAGCCTTGCGCTGTTTGGCGTAGGTGATGGCGTGTTCGAGCGAGACCCGGCCTCCGCCTATGCACATCGCGCCCAGCTTGAAACGGCCCACGTTGAGAATGTTGAAGGCAATGATGTGCCCTTTTCCGATTTCTCCCAGCAGGTTCTCGACCGGCACCTTGCAGTCGTTGAGGATGATGGGACAAGTCGAAGACCCGCGAATGCCCAGCTTATGTTCTTCGCCACCAACGGAGAAGCCGGGAAAAGTCTTTTCAACCAGAAATGCCGTAAACTTTTCGCCGTCGATCTTGGCAAAAACGGTGAACAGGTCGGCGAAGCCGGCATTGGTGATCCACATTTTTTCGCCGTTGAGGATGTAATGCTTGCCGTCGGAGGAAAGCTGAGCCCGGGCGCGGCAATTCAGGGCATCGGAGCCTGAAGATGCTTCTGATAAGGCGTATGCGCCAACAATTTCGCCGGCAGCCAGACGCGGCAGGTATTTCTTTTTCTGCTCCTCGGTGCCGAAATAAACCAGCGGCAGCAGGCCGATGCCGGTGTGCGCGCCCCAGGTCGTGGCGAACCCGGCATACTGCGCAATATGATCGGCGATGACGGCTGCCGTCACCTTATCCATTTCCAGGCCGCCGTACGCTTCCGGGATCTCGACGCCGGTAAGTCCTAGGTCTCCCGCTTTCTTCAACAGATCGCGGGAAATGGAGAAGTCCTTGTGCTCCATTTTCTCCACGTTGGGCAGGATTTCGTTGACCGTGAATTCTTCCGCGGTCTGCCCGATCAACCGCTGCTGCTCGTTGAAGTCCTCGGGCGTGAAGACTTCGTCAGGGCGGCGGGACTCGAGCAGGAAGCTGCCGCCAGCGATTCTGGTCTTGGGAACTGCCGCGGTTGTGGCCATCACTCATCCCTTCAAATGCAAATTCCGCCACGGAGGCGAGACACAGAGAACCTCTCTATTGTAAGCGAGAGAACTGATAGAAGCGCGTTGCTTTCGTAATGCGCCGGATGTTACGAGAGATTCTCGAAGATTCCTGCCGCGCCCATGCCGCCACCGACGCACATGGTAACCATCCCATAACGTCCCTTGCGGCGTTTCAATTCGCGGAGGATGGTTGCCGTCAGCTTGGCTCCCGTGCACCCCAGCGGATGCCCCAGAGCGATCGCGCCGCCATTGGGATTTACCTTCTCCGGGTCGAGCCCCGCTTCTTTCATCACCGCCAGCGCTTGTGCGGCGAAGGCTTCGTTCAACTCGATCACGTCGATGTCAGCGAGCTTTAACCCAGCCATCTTCAAAGCCTTAGGAATTGCGAACACCGGGCCAAGTCCCATTTCTTCCGGTTTGTATCCGGCCGTGGCGAATGAAACGTAGCGGGCCAGCGGCTTGATGCCCAGCGCCTTGGCACGCTCAGCGGACATGACCACCGCGGCTGCTGCGCCGTCAGACATTTGCGAAGAGTTTCCGGCCGTCACCGTGCCGTTCACGCGGAATGCAGGCTTCAACGCCAGCAGGGCTTCAAGCGAGGTGTCAGCGCGTGGGCCTTCGTCCATTTTGAAAATAATTTCCTGTCGCTTGGGCTTCGATCCGTTCGGAGTAGTAAAGCTCACGGGCACATGCACAACTTCCTCATCGAACTTGCCAGCCTGGATTGCCGCCAGCGCCTTCTGGTGGCTGCGTAGAGCGAATGCGTCAGCAGCCTCGCGCGTAATGCCGAAGCGCTGGCCCACGCGCTCCGCGGTCAGGCCCATGTTGAGGTAGGCGTCGGGATAGTGGTCAACGAGCCAGGGATTCGGCGAAACCTTGTGCCCGCCCATCGGAATCATAGTCATCGATTCCGTGCCGCCAGCCACAATCACCTCTGCTCCGCCGCTCACGATGCGGTCAGCCGCCATGGCAATCGCCTGCAACCCCGACGAGCAGAAGCGGTTGATGGTAAGCGCTGAGACCTCAACCGGCAGCCCAGCGCGCAGCGAAGCAATGCGAGCCACATTCATCCCTTGCTCGGCTTCGGGCGTGGCGCAGCCAAGGATGACGTCTTCGATCTCTTTGGTCTCTAGTTGCGGCACGCGCTCCAGCGCGCCTCTAATGGTGACTGCGGCCAGTTCATCGGGACGCGTGGCGCGGAGCGTGCCTTTATGAGCCCGTCCAACGGGTGTGCGCACTGAAGAGGCAATAACGACTTCTCGCATAAGGATTCTCACTTCTCGGCAGTCGGCCCGATCGCTCTATTTGATGCTCGGCATCCCGCAAGAGCTTCACTTGACCGGAGCGTAGAAGTAATAGTCGGCGGTGTAACTACTTTTGGTTTCAGCGTCGCGGTGAGCCGCATCGCAGCCCTCGGCCGGGGCCTGGCCGCCGTGCGTGCGAACCCGCTGAATCGTAGTCACATTGGTCAGCAGACCATTTCCCGAGTGACTCACGACCTTCACCAGCAGCCAGGGAATCGATTGGCCGTCAAGCGAGTCCACGTGGGCCGCGGCTTTGCCGGTCACCTCGCTGCCATCTTTCAGCTTCCACGAAGGCCCGGCAGAATGTTGGCCAATGACCTTGTCTTTTCGATCATGCAACTCCGCGTCGGGCGCTTTGAGTGTCCAACTGAACTTGCCGTCCGCCGAGGCCTGGCAGGTATAGATCTGCGATCCGGTCGCATGCGCCAACAGAACCACTTCTTCACCCGTGGGAGCCTGAATCGCATCCGGAACGTCAGGTGGAAGCTCTTTCTGGGAGGAGTCCGGTTGCGGAGAATCTTTGGCTTGGGCACTCGCCAGTGAGGTTCCGAGAATAAGGACAATCATCCCGAGGAGCACGGCTACAGTTGAGAGAAGTCTTCGCATGAGCCAAATTGTAGCAGGCAAAATTCCGTGGCAACAGCAGACACTCAATTCCTCAGCGTCTTCCCCGTCTTCAGCGTGTACTGAATCCTCTCCTGCGTTTTCTTTTCGCCGCACAGTGACTTGAACCCCTCACGCTCCAGATCAAGGATGTACTGCTCGCTCACCGGCGTCCCGGGGGTGACATTGCCGCCGCACAGCACTTCGGCGATCTTGGTGCCCAGCTTCACCTCATAATCGGTGATGTAACCGCCTTGACGCATCATGTGAACGCCCATCCTGAGCGTGGCCAGAAGAGCTTCGCCAGGGGCAGGGATGTCAGTACGAGGCACGGGCGGTTCGTATCCCGCACGAACCAGTTCCAGGGCGCGAGCCTTGGCATCGGAAAGAACGCGCTCGCGGTTCATGGTGATGCCGTCACTGTCGCTAATAAAGCCGAGTCCGCGGGCCTCGTACGCGGACGTGGCGACTTTGGCTGTCGCGATAGCTTCGAATGCCCGCTTCATTGCTTCCAGCATTTCAATCGATCCGGCAAGCGTGTCTCCCGAACCTTTGCCGCCGCGAGCGCCAGTGGCACCGTCGACAGCGCGCAACAGCATTTCCTTGCAGCCGCCGCCGCCGGGAAGCAGACCGACCCCCACTTCGACCAGTCCGGTGTAAAGCTCGGCGTGAGGCTGGCGCGCCGCGGCGTGCAATGAGATTTCCGTGCCGCCGCCCAGGCACAACCCGAAAGCCGAGGCCACAACCGCCTTCGGCGAGAACTTGATGGCCTGCGTCATGCCTTGGAACTGACGGATGGCGAGATCCACGTCGTCCCACTCTCCTTCCTGCACACTCATAAGCAACAGCATAAGGTTGGCGCCGACGGAGAAATTCGTCGCATCGTTGGTGATGACGAAGGCGTCGAAGTTGTCGCCCGGCCCGCCGGGCTTGAGGGTTTGCAGAATCAAGCCAACGATGTCGGCCCCGAGCGAGTTCATCTTCGAATGAAACTCAATGCAGGCTACACCGTCGCCCAGGTCGATCAGCGACGCGCCGGAATTCTTCTTGACTACGCCGTTTGATTTCTTAGCAACGGTGACCGACCAAACACCTTCTGGAACTTGAACCGGTTTCCAGCTTCCGGCGGCGAGGTCGAAGTAAACGCGTCCTGACAAAGTCTTGGGATCGTCGCCGTACCAAGCCTCCTGACCGGACGCGAGCAACTTCTCCACATTCGCTGCCACCGGCTTGCCTTCTTTCTTCATGCGAGCGACCGTAGCCTCGACGCCGGCAGCATCCCAAAGCTCGAAGGGCCCGAGTTCCCAGGCGAAGCCCAGGCGCATCGCCCGGTCGATCTCCACGATCGAATCAGAAATCTCAGGCACCCGGTTCGCGGAGTAGGTCCACAAATCACACAACGCCGACCACAAGAATGCTCCAGCCTTGTCACCTTTTTGGGGGCTGCCCTCAAGCCCAAGCAGCATGCGCAGGCGCGCCGCCGTATCCTCAATGTTCTTGGCCATGTCCAGTGCCGCAAACTTCGCCTTCTGCCGCGGATGGTACTCGAGCGTCTTCCAGTCCAGAGCAAGGCGTTCGTCTTCTTTGCCTTCGCCGCCTTTTGCTTTCTTGTAAAAGCCGCCCCTGGTTTTGTCGCCCAACCATTTGCGCTCAAGCATCTGTGTGAAGAAGCCGGGCAAGCGAAGGTCGCTGCGCTCGTCGCGCACGTTTGCGGTCATGTTCCCAACCACATGACCCAGAATGTCCAGCCCGACCAAATCAATCGTGCGGAAAGTTGCCGACTTCGGCCAGCCCACCGCCTGCCCCGTCAGTGCGTCGACGTCTTCGATGGTCAGGTCCATCTCCTGCATCAGGCGCATCACATTCAACACGGAGAAAGTTCCGATGCGGTTGGCAATGAAGTTGGGCGTATCTTTGGCCAGCACCACGCCCTTGCCCAGGTGCGCGTCGCAGAAGTGCGAAACCGCTTCGATTGCGGCACGATCCGCCTCCGGTGTGGGGATCAGTTCCAGCAGGCGCATGTAACGCGGCGGATTGAAGAAATGCGTCCCGAACCATGAGCGGCGGAAGTCCTCGGAGAATCCCTCGGAGATTTTTCCCACGGGCAGGCCGCTGGTGTTGGTGGTAACGATGGTACCGGGTTTCCGCACTGCTTCAACCTTGCGAAGCAATTGCCGTTTCAGGTCTAGATTCTCAACGACAGCCTCAATGACCCAGTCGACTTCAGCCAGCTTCTTCAAGTCGTCATCGAAGTTGCCGACGGTGACCAGGCGCGCTAGAGAGCTATCCATGAAGGCAGCAGGCTTGGATTTCTTTGCCGCGTCCAGACCAGCGGCAGCGATCTTATTGCGCGCCGCCGAGCCGGGAGCAGCGTCTCCCGGAACGATATCGAGCAGATAGCTGGGCACGCCGGCGTTGGCAAAGTGAGCGGCGATGCGGGCGCCCATGGTTCCCGCGCCCAGAATGGCGACTTTATTAATGCGTTTCATGAATCAGCCTCGATAAAACTGAGTTCTCAGAGTTCACAGAGAATGCTGGGATTTTCAATCGGCAATCGGGCTTTGACAATGCACAGTCAATCCCCCTATGGCAGTGTATCCACCGCCCAGTCGTTGTCGCCAGTGTTCACCACAACAATGCTGAAGAAACGGCGCCGCGAATTCTTCGAAGCTCCCGTGATCAGCGCGACTGGAAACTCATAACGCCCGCGCTTCACCAGCTTGCCCCGGACAATTTCATAAGCCGACGGCCCGGGATTGGAGAAGAATCTCTCGACACCCTCCGTCGTAGCCGCCTCTTTGGCATGACTGCTGAGCAGCGCCGTCCCGTTTTCGAGGTCGCCAGACTGCCAGGCTTGAAGAAAATGATCGGCGGCGGCAAGGGCGCGGACGTAGCCCGCATCGAGACCTGCAGCAGGCCGAGCCTCGCTCGCCAAAGGCGACAGCCAAAGTGTCAAACACAAAGTCAGCGACGCGACCATGAGACCCGAGATTTCGCGAAGAGGCATGAAACCATTATGCGGGATGACGCGGCGTGGAGGGAATTCCGGCAATTCCCGCCCTACACTTCGGCGTGTGCTTCCACATACTCCAGCGCGCGCCGGGCGATCTGTTTTTCTCCCTTGTAAGCGAGCAGTGTCGCGGCGTCTTCCAGGCGCACCCAGCGGGCCCGCGCCACTTCAATTCGCATCTCGGACGCAATATTGTTGATACGCCCGGACCGGTAGCGCATCAGGTAGAAACTCACGATCTTGAAGACCCGCGCCCCGTCTCCCCAGGAGCGCGTATATACGTACTTGATGTCGCCGAGCTTCGTGATCAGATCAGCTCTTACCCCGGTCTCCTCGTAAACCTCCCGCAGCGCGGTTTCCAGCGGCTTCTCGCCAGGATCCACCAGGCCCTTGGGGAGCGCCAGGACGGTCTTCGCCGGGACTGTCCCGGGCCGCTTCGCCGCTCGTTCAGAACGACCGGCTGCAGCTCGCCCGGAATCGCCCGCCGGCTCAATCGCAGCCAGCCACCAGACTCCGTCCCGGATCCGGATAACCACGCCGCCCGCCGAAATCTCCCGCACCATAACCGGCAAGTTAGCAGGATTACGGGAGTTAGTCATCCTCACGGAAAGCAGGTAACACTCCGGTAACTCGCCTCTGGTGCGTCTCGTAACTCCGATGGCACCAACGTGCCCTGCAGCGTTTCTCCGGATGGTGGCATCCTAATAGGTGAGAAGTACGCGTATTCCCGCAAGGGACGTGGGGTTTCCGGTGAAGAGTCTTGGCAAGATCATCCGATCAGTGCAGGCCTTTGGACGGGAACTCTCCGGCAAGGGCGCTCCTCCGGAGCTCCGGGTTCCAGCCATCGGCATTGCGCTCGGCGGCGGTTTCGCGCGGGGCATGGCGCACATCGGAGTCCTGAAGGTTCTCGAAGAAGAAGGCATCCCGGTCCGCGTTATCGCGGGCACCAGCGTGGGTGCGCTAATCGGTGCTTGTTACTGCAGTGGGCTCTCCATCGAGGAACTTGAAAAGGTTGCGCATTCGGTTCGTTTCACAACCTTCGCCCGCTGGACCGTCTCACGTTACGGTTTTGCCTCCAACGACCGCATGGTCCAGTTCCTGAACCGCACCTTGAAGGTGAAGACCTTCGAAGAGTTGCGCATTCCTCTGGGCATTACCGCCACAGATTTCAAGACCGGCGAAGGCGTGGTCTTTCACTCTGGTTCCATGGTCGATCCCATAAGAGCCAGTTGCGCCTATCCCGGGATGTTCCTGCCGGTCAACATTCGCGGGCGCTGGCTGGTGGATGGCATGCTCTCCCATCCCGTGCCATCCTCTCCGCTCCACGAAATGGGTGCGGACCGCGTGCTGGCCGTGCATTTGAGAGGGCAGTGGACGAAGGATGGCGCGCCGCGTCATCTCTTCGACGTCATCGGACAGTCCTTCGCCATCGCCCAAGACCAGATGAGCCATCTCTGGCGAGGCGCAGCCGACGCGATCGTCGAGCCCGACGTAGCTGGCTTCGCCTACGACGACTTCAAGCGCGCTGGCGAATTGATCACCGCCGGCGAAATAGCTATGCGGAAGGTGTTGCCCGAAGTACGCAAGTGGCTGGAAACGCCGGAAACGTCAGCCGCCCCGAAGGCGCGCCCGGCACTGGCACGCCCCGCGCCCATGCCGGCGGACTGAGGTCTGCAAGCCAGTGTAAGCTGGCCCCGTAGCAATTACACCCTGCCAGCCTCCTCGCAAATCCGCTTCCAAGCCTTCTCCACATGCCGAGTCTGCGTATTTGTCTGCCCAACGCAGAGGCGCAGCGTGAACTTCCCGCCTAGCTTGGTATGCGTAAGAAACAGATCTCCGCTGCGGTTCACGCGTTCCATGATGGTCTGATTCGTCTCGTCCCCTCCTTTGTGGCGAAAACAGACCAGGTTCAAAGGCACGGGCGCGGCCAGTTCAAAGCGAGAATCGTTGCGCACCCAGTCCGCAAACTGCTGCGCCAGTTCGACGTGCCGGCGAATGTGATGCTGCAGGCCCTCCACTCCGTAGTGCCGGATCACAAACCACAACTTGAGCGAACGAAATCGCCGCCCAAGCGGTATCTGCCACTCGCGGTAGTCAATCACCGCACCCGATTCCGTAGCCTGGTTGCGCAAATATTCCGGCAGGATGCTCAGAGTCCGGATAAGCGCCTTGCGGTCAGCAACCCAGAAACAGTCGCAGTCGAAAGTCGTGAACATCCACTTGTGTGGATTGAAGCTGTAACTGTCGGCGAACTCGACGCCATTCTGCAGGCGCCGAAACTCTGGGCATAGCGCCGCCGTTCCCGACATCGCGGCATCGACGTGCAGCCAAAGATTGTGCGTTCGGCAAACCTCGGCGATCGCGGCAATCGGATCCATCGCATTGGAAGACGTAGTACCGACCGTGGCACAGACAAAGCATGGCAGCAGCCCGGCGCTTTTATCGGCGTCAATCTGGCGGGCCAGGGCCTCGGGGCGGATGGCGAAGTCTTCGTCCACATCAATCAAACGCAGATTGGAGGCGCCGATGCCGGCGATCATCGCTGCCTTTTCAAGTGAAGAGTGCGCCTGCGAAGACGCGTAAGCAACGATGCGTCCATCGCATCCTTTCTCATTGCTCTTGTACCCGGTCGCCCGTTCGCGCGCGGCCAACATGGCGCACAGCACGGCACTCGACGCCGTGTCTTGAATGACTCCTCCTCCGGTACTAGACGACAGAAACTTCTCCGGCAGTCCGAGCATGGGCACTAGCCAGTCGAGCACGTGCGTTTCCAGTTCCGTGCAGGCCGGGCTGGTGGACCAAAGCATGCCCTGCACGCCCAGTCCGGAAGAGAGAAGATCGCCTAGGATTCCGGCGCCCGAACCGTTGCTTGGGAAGTACGCGAAGAAGTTCGGAGACTGCCAGTGTGTGATTCCAGGCAGAATCAGCTTCTCAACGTCTTTCAACATCGCATCGAACGGCTCGCCTTTCGCTGGCGGATTCGCCGGTAGCGATGCGCGGATCTGTCCCGGCTTCACCTGCGAAAGCACAGGAAACGACTCGATGCGCGAGTGGTAGTCGGCGATCCAATCCACCACGGCATGGCCGTGCCGCCGGAATTCATCGGGGGTCATATGAAAGGATTTCTCGTCGGGCATTGTCCTCCAAAGATTGTCCTCCAAGAATGTTTCTCGAAAGAAAGCTCTCCCGAGAATTCACGAAGCTGGAGAGATGTGAATCGTAAACTCTACTCTTGCCGCAACCGTCCAAAATACAATCGTGTCTTGTATTCGAACGCGACCCGGCCTTCAACAGAACAGGAATCGAAGATTCGGCTCAGCTCGCGCAGCATGGCGGCATTTAGGGGATGGTCCGGTCCCGGCGCATACGACGACGACAGCAAACGGCCTTCCACTCCTGCGTAGTCGAACTCCTGACGCATCGCAAACGCTCGCTCTTGAAACGGCGCGGGATCGAAGAATTCGTTGACTTCCGCCGTCGTGTGTTCATGGCGAATGTCCTGGTAGTCAGTGCCGTAGGTCAGGAGCAGTTGCTCATAATCGCGCAAGAAGGCCGTCGAGTCCGTCAGGCGTTCGTTCCACAAAAGCACCAGCCAACCGCCAGGCTTGAGGATACGCACGAACTCCTTCCTCGCGCGTGCGCGGTCAAACCAGTGCGCCGCCTGCGCCGCACTAACAAAATCGACGTTCTCATCTGCCAGGGAAGTCGCCTCGGCTGTTCCCGCAACGCTGGTGAACTTCGGAAACGCAGCCAGCAGACGCTCTCCTGCCGCACGCATCTCGGCATTGGGCTCGACTCCGAAGACGAGATTGCCATTTTCCAGCAGCATGCGGGTCCAGATGCCGGTACCAGAGGCGATGTCGGCCACCACATGGCTGGGCGCAAGACCGCATTCGGCCTTCAGTTCCTCTAATACCGCGAGCGGATATCCCGGCCGGTAACGCACATAGTTTCCGACACGATCGGAGAAGCGGCTGGTGGCGTTGGAAGCAGGCATAGGCTTCAAAAGGGCAAGTTGTTTATCTTCCCTAAGTCAATCTTAATCGCAGGATGGTCAAGCGCGATACCATTCCAACTGGGCCCGAAAGTTTTGCCTGCATGAGAATCGTCATCAGGGTCGGCAGTAGCCTGATCGCTCCCGGCAGCCAGATCGACGCGGGCTAACCAAGAAGCGCGCGAAATCTCATCGCCAAACCGCCACGCGCATTAGATCAAAGTGATGATCGTAGGTCCACACTTCCAAATTGAGGCGCGTTGCCAATGCCGCGACGGTCGCGTCGAACAAAGTAATGGGCTGGTCGGCCAGCGCTCCAATTCTGGCAACGGCCTGCCGGTAGTCTTCCGGCGTGGGATTGACCAGGGCCGCATCAGTCATGTCAGTGAGCCAATCTGAGGCGGCAATCCTGCCAAGGCGGCGCCGGACCATGGTGTAGGCCTCCAACAGGGTCGGGTATGCCACCACTACGTCCCGCTTCTCCCGGTCCAACTTGCGCAGCTCAGCCAGGGCTTGCTTATGATGCGCGTCGTGCGGGTCGATAGCCGCATAGAGAGGGCCAGTATCCGCCAGCACCGCGCGTGTCACCTCTTAATCCCCGCCAGGTAAAGGTCATGGTTCTCACTTACATCGCTTCGACCGCTCCCACGCTTGGCAGGCCTGATTTTCAGACTCCGCCGCACTCGCAGGAATCCCCGTTCGGCCAAGTATTCCCTCAAGGCCGCTTGCACGACAGTAGTCAGCGCGGGAGGAGCTTCCTGGGCGTGAAGATAGTTGTCTACTGCTTCAGCTAAGTCGTCCGGAAGAGTCATCGTCGCCCGTTTCATACCCTGATTGTATCATCAATTGGTGATGATAGTGATAAAGATGATTATGGTGAAGGTGGTGACGCACATATAGGCCGACGCGATACTGCGCGGGTGTCCCAGCAGAAGTCGGCAGCGCCACTCACTGTGTTACCTTACTTACTTTCACCACAGGTGCCCAATGCGATTGTTTTCAGCGGTGCTTCTTTCTTCCGTCGTCCTGCTTTGCTGTCTCCCGATCAGTGTGAGCGGTGGTGGACCGCAGCCTTCCGCTGGGGCTCAACCCATTTTCGGTTTTCGCGACGCCGCCGCTGAAAACGCCGCCGAAGCCCGTTTTATCGCCGTGCCCGATCCCAAGCTGGCGGAAGAGCATCTGCGCACGCTGACTCAGGCTCCGCACATGGCGGGCACTCCGGAGGATAAAGCCACGGCGGATTATGTGGCGGAGAGGTTTCGCGCCGCCGGGCTTGAAACCGAGATCGTCGAATACAAGGTGTGGCTTAACTATCCTTCGGAGATCAGCGTGGACATCACCGCGCCCCCCGGAGTTGAAATGCACGGGCCCACACGCGAGCACGTCGACGGCGATCCCTACGATGGCGATCCGCGCGTGGTCATGCCGTTTAACGGAATGTCGCCGTCTGGAGATGCCGAGGCAGAAGTGGTTTATGCCAACTACGGCACGCCCGAAGATTTTGAGAAACTGGCGAAGCTGAAGGTCGATGTTCGCGGCAAGATCGTGCTGGTCCGTTACGGACAGAACTTCCGCGGTGTGAAGGAATTCATCGCACAGGAGCATGGCGCAGCGGGAGTGATCATTTACTCCGATCCTTTCGACGACGGCTGGCGGCGTGGCGACAAGTATCCTGAGGGGCCGTGGCGGCCGGATACTGCCGTCCAGCGCGGATCCGTGGGATACATGTTCGAGTTCCCCGGCGATCCCACAACCCCGGGAGTCGCGTCGCTGCCTTCGTTGCCCGACAGCAAGCGTATCTCTCCCCAGCAGTCGGCGCAGATGCCGAAGATTCCTGTGACGCCGCTTTCCTACCACGATGCCTTGCCCATTCTGCAAAATATCAGTGGGCCCGACTCGCCGCGCGAGTGGCAGGGTTCGCTGCCCTTCACCTACCACGTGGGACCGGGACCAGTGAAGGTGAGGATGCATCTCAAACAGGATTATCAGTTCCGCACTCTCTGGGATGTGATCGGCCGGGTGCGCGGCAGCGAGGTTCCTAACGAGTGGGTCGTTGCCGGCAATCACCGCGACGCCTGGGTCTATGGTGCAGTTGATCCGAACAGCGGCACGGCGGCGATGCTTGAAACCGTCCACGGGGTCGGCGAGTTGCTGAAGTCGGGTTGGAAGCCGAAGCGGACGATGATTTTTGGTAGTTGGGACGGCGAGGAAGAAGGGTTGATCGGATCCACCGAGTGGGCCGAGCAGCATGACTCCGAACTGGGCGATGCAGCGGCGTATTTCAACATGGACGTGGCGGTCTCCGGTCCCAAGTTCAGCGCTTCTGCCGTTCCCAGCTTGAAACAGTTCCTGCGCGATGTGGCTAAGGCCGTGCCCAGTCCCAAAGGCGGGACTGTATATGAGACGTGGCAGAAGAGTGAACAGCCGGGCGGTTCGCCGACGCAGCCGTCTGCGGAAGCCACAGCGGACAACCGCCGCAAACCCGCCGCGCCGACCAGCGGCGACGTTCAGGTCGGCGACCTAGGCAGCGGCTCCGACTACAGCGCGTTCCAGCAACACCTGGGCGTTCCTTCGAGCGACATCACTTCCAACGGGCCGTATGGCGTATATCACTCCGTATTCGATAATTTTGCCTGGTTCACAAAGTTTGGTGACCCGGATTTCGTTTACGAGCAGGAGATGGCGAGAGTCTTTGGTCTGGAGGCATTGCGCATGGCCGATGCCGACGTGCTGCCTTACGATTACGAAGAATATGGAAAAGAGATTGCCGTCTACCTTGATGAGGCCAGGAAAAGAGCTGAGAGTAAATTCGGAGAGCATGGACTCGATCTGGATGCAGTGACCGCGGCAGCGAAACATTTTCAGGTTGCGGGCGCGAAGATCTCGGCGAAGCAGAAGAATCCGCCGCGAGATCCGGCTCGGTTGAACCAGGCGCTGCGCGGCGCTGAGCGTGCGCTGCTGGTGCCTGAGGGGTTGCCGCACCGTCCCTGGTTTCGCCATGCGATCTATGCTCCCGGAGAATACACGGGATATGCCGCAGTGGTGATTCCAGGAGTGAACGAGGCTCTCGACAAAGGCGACGCAGAGCTGGCGCGGCGGCAGTTGGCGGTTTTGACGGCTGCGCTAGAGCGCGCCGCCAAAGTGCTGGAGGGATACCGCTAGACTTCATGACGACTACGACGCATGCGCTCGGGCAATTCCTGCGCACGCTGCCGCACTCGGCGGCAGCGACGTTTCTGGCGTTGTTTCCCATCGTCGATCCCTTTGGCGGAATTCCCATCTTCTTTACGATGACCTCGTCCTGGACCGACAAAGATCGCCGGATGACCGCTTTCAAGACCGGTCTCTGGGTGTTCGTCATTCTGGTCACATTTCTATTCTTTGGCCGCTTCGTTCTGCATTTCTTCGGCATCTCGCTGCCCGTCCTGAAAATTGCCGGAGGATTGATCGTCGCCAACACGGCTTGGGGCATGGTTACTTCTCATGCGCGCATCACGCCGGAGGAAAGCAACGAGGCGCAAGACAAAGAGGATATTTCCTTGACTCCGCTGGCCATGCCGCTAATGTCCGGTCCGGGAGCGATCGGAGTGGTCATGGCGCTTGCCGCCAACGTGGACACCGCTTCCTCGTACATTGGCATGGTTATCGGCATCGCCGCGATTGCGCTGACCGTGTTGCTTTTCTTCTGGTTGGGAGGGCCGCTCGTGCGGCGGTTGGGACCCAATGCGGTCGGAGCCATCAATAAGATCTTCGGCTTTCTGATTCTTGCCATCGCCGTGCAACTGGTTTGGGACGGCGTGGCCGACTTCAATACCTAGGACGGCGTGGTGCGAGCGCCCTCGCCCGCGGACGCCGGCGCGACCACCAATCCTTTGAAATGGGAGGCGTCCATCCAGAGGCAACAATGGAGTCCCCTCCAAGCGAGATTATTCCCAATGACTCAGTAAGCAGATGACCTTGACACAAAATCAATCTTCTTCGCGCGAATGGAATTCCGATGCCTATCACCGGCTTTCCGATCCACAGGTGAGTTGGGGAAAAAAGGTGCTGTCGCGGTTGCGGCTGCGCGGAGACGAGGCGGTGCTTGATGCCGGATGCGGCACCGGGCGGCTAACCGCCGAGTTAGTTGAGGTGCTGCCTCGTGGCCGGGTGGTCGGCATCGACCTCTCGCAAAACATGTTGAGATCTGCGCGCGACCACCTTGCACATTTCAAAGGTCGTGCGAATCTGGTGCTCTGTGATCTGTTGCGCCTGCCGTTTGAGGCTAGCTTCGACGGAATCGTGAGTACGGCGGCATTTCATTGGGTGCTCGACCACGATCAGTTGTTTGCGAACCTGCGCCGGGCTCTGGTTCCTGGAGGATGGCTGGAAGCCCAGTGCGGAGGCGGACCGAATATATTCCGCTTGCGCAAACGCGCAGACGAACTGGCCGGGACTCCGAAATTTGCCTCGTTCTTCGCGGGCTTCCGTGAGCCTTGGCTCTTTCAGGATGCACAGGGTGCAGCCCAGACCCTTCTACGCGCCGGGTTCATCGAAGTCGAAACCTCTGTTGAAGCGGCCCTCACG
>Ga0210396_10003319_pt1 | contig 16096 bp, 17 predicted proteins | sample IncBWH17OmetaG_FD_155466 | JGI IMG/M metagenome (GOLD analysis project Ga0210396, IMG submission 155466) | Forest soil microbial communities from Barre Woods Harvard Forest LTER site, Petersham, Massachusetts, United States - Inc-BW-H-17-O ... | reverse complement strand
TCTTGAAACAGAGTTTGACGTGGTAGGAGTGGTGAGCGATGGCCGCGCCCTGGTCCGCGCTGCCCGCGACCTGAAACCGGATGTGATCGTGGTCGATATCGCGATGCCCATCCTGAATGGGCTGGACGCGGGCCGGCAGGTGAAGGAAATGTTACCTGGGGTCAAACTCATCTATCTGACCATGAATCCCGATGCTGACGTGGCCGCCGAAGCCTTCGCGCGCGGAGCTTCCGGCTACCTCCTTAAGACCTGTGCCGCTGCTGAGATGGTGCTGGCGGTTCACGACGTCTTGTGGGGCAAATCGTATGTATCACGCGCCCTGTCGCAAGACGCGATCGATTGCGTGCGCTGGCAGCATAAGAGGTTGGTCCAGGAAGAGGAACGCCTGACCGAGAGGCAGCGTGAAGTGCTGCAGTTGCTGGCCGAGGGAAAAGTAATGAAGGAAGTTGGCGGCATCCTGCACATGACCACCAGAACGGTTGCATACCACAAGTACCGCATGATGGAAGTGCTTGGCGCCAAAAGCACTGCCGAACTTGTCAAGTACGCTATCAGGAACCATATGGTGGCAGCTTAGACGGAGTCGGTGGTTACCCGCGGCCGAAGAGGGGTGCGTGCGCTGCACGTGCTTGAGGTCGTTTTCGCAGCCCATTCATTTTCATTGTGGCAGGGCCGACGGGGTGGGTTGCACGTTCGCTGCGTCGGTGGAACCGTGAGCTTACAAACCACTACCGACAAACCGCTTGCCTTGAAGAACTGTTTCCACGGCCGCTAAGAGTTCGCTCCCAGCATGTGCTTTAACGACGTACCCTAGTGCCCCCGAACTGAGCGCTTCGTGCAATACATCGGCGGAGGATTCCTGGCTCAGAAACAGTATTTTGGACTCGGGGGCAAGTTTGCGGATTTGTCGAGCGACTTCGATTCCATTCAATGTTGGAAGCCCGATGTCGAGCACAACCAAGTCTGGTTGCAGTTCTTTGGCTTTGTGAACCGCTTCTGATCCGTCAGAAGCCTCGCCCACGACTTGCAATTCAGGATTTTTACCCAGCGTCGAACAGACAAATTGCCGAAATGCTTCAAAATCATCTACCACCAGAATCCGGATTGAAGGCACCCCGGCACCAACCTTTCCCCGGTCGAACCTCCTTATTGTCGGTAGAAAACAACATTCTCCTCACTGATCATCGGTCATCATTCTTTATCAAAAAAGTTGTCGTTTCCCCAAAATAGTGCCTTTCGGCGTGGAGTTGTTGCGTAAATCTATACAGTATCGCATTGGTCTTTATTCGTACAGGCTGGTTTCGCCTTGAGTTATAGGAAAACGAAAAATGAAAGAGCACTCGCCAAAATGGGGAGAAACCGTATGAAGATTGGACGAGCGACGAATTTCCGAGTGGTCCTCCTCAGCTCAGCTCTCGCTTTGACGGCGCCTCTGTTTGCCCGAGAAAACACCGATGTGCTTGTCATGAAGAACGGAGACCGTCTGACATGCCAAGTGAAGGGACTTGATCAAGGTGTGCTTTACGTCAGCCTCGACTATGTCGCGCAAACGATCTCAGTTGAGTGGTCGAAAGTTACCCGTATCGAAAGCAATCAGCTGTTCATTGTGAAGGCTGAAGACGGAACTGTGTACAGGGGCATACTGAAGACTGCTGATTCACCGGCTAGCCAGCCGGTGAAGATCGAGATCTTAGCACCTCCGAAGAAAAGCGTGACGCTCGAAAGATCACACATCGTCGGACTAAGTGAGACTTCCGAAAACGTTTGGCAGCGATTCAATGGCACGCTGAACTTCGGAGTAATCTATTCTAAGGGAAATCAGTCGACACAATACAGCTTCGGGTCACAGATCGAATACCTTCGAGAACGTTGGTCCGGGCAGGCCACTCTCAACTCCACTCTGTCATCGAGCAGCGGCACCAGCCCCTCCACACGCAACGTATTGGACCTAAGCGGCCTGCATCTGCTGCCTCGGAATAACTACTTTTACGCAGGGTTGGGTAGTTTTCTGCAGAGCTCAGCACAGGGAATCAGGCTGCAGACCATCCTTGGCGGTGGCCTCGGATGTTACTTGAAGAACACAGGCCAAACCAAACTCTCAGTACTGGGTGGCGTGGGATGGCTTCGAACGAATTATACGCAGTCCATAGTTCCGGCGGGCACTCAAGACCTTGCGGCGGCTGTGATCAGTGCGGACCTCAAGCTCTTTAGGTTTAGCAAAACTAACCTGGACGTAACCGCTACACTCTTGCCGGCCGTTTCCGAGCCGGGGCGCGTCCGTTTCAATTCAAATGCTACCTATTACGTTAAGCTCATCAGCAACCTGTCGTGGAATTTGTCGTTCTATGGCAACTGGGACAACCAGCCGCCAGCCGGTCTCTCCGGAAGCGACTACGGCACCAGTTCCGGGCTTAGCTGGACTTTCGGTCTTAAGTGACGAGAGTTGTTGAAGGCGTCTGAGAGGGATCAATAACCGGCGACGCGGTTTTAAATTCGCCGCGCAGCATGCGCTAGGACGAGGGCACTCGGCCAAATGCTTGCTCATAGTCTTGTGTGTTATTGGCGTTTATTGTGGCGGTAATGATGCCATTACTCGGTCAAAATCAGCCCGCGAGAGAAGATACTCCGGGACCGAACTCTGTCAGTGACTGGGGTTCGAACGCTAATGCTGCGATGGGTGATCAGACAGAGAACCTCGTTGGCAATTGCTTGTTGGCGGAGGTAAGACCGGATCGTCCCCTTTCGAAAATGAACCGGGGAGTCTGTCACTTCTGACAGTAGACACATTCCCTTACCTTTCCCTAGGCTTCCACAGGGGTACATACTTGGGCCCCAAGAGTATCACCGCATAGCCAAAACGAGCCCCGGAGGCGTAGGGTGTGTAGACCCTCCAAGGCCAACTCTCGTGCTGGCCGACCACAACGTGGCGATGCTCAAGCACGTCGCAACCATGCTGAAAATCCACAGTTCCAGGTCTTGGCGGCTGTGACCAGTGGCGAGGCAGCGATCGAGGAGAGCCTCCGACTCAAGCCGGACGCGGTGATCCTGGATATTTTATGGCAACCATGGGAGTCATCGAATTAACGCAGCATCTGCGAGAGGCTGGTTGCGTTTCGAAGATTACGTTCCTCTCGGTATACCACGAGGTGGATTTCGTGAATGCCGTGCTTGGAGCCAGCGGAACGGGCTACGTGATCAAACCTCGATGACTGCGGACCTGGGTCCGGGCCATTCGCGCGGCGTTGGCCGGCAAGCTCTTTATCTCAGCTGGCGTCATGCCTTAGCCACCATCTTGATAGCGGGAAGAGTCACCTGAAGTTAGCGACGCGGTTTGTAAAACACAATCGCCGTTGGCGATCACTAAGGAGGCCGGTATGGGAAAGAGACTACTTCAAGGGTTCGTTATCTGCGTCGTGGCTCTTGCCTGGGCCGATAGCAAGCCCACCGCGGGCACGATCACTTCCGAGAACTCCGTGGACTGTGGAACCCAAGCTCAGCAAAGGCAAAAAGAACCTGGACCTTGTCTGCCAGGAATACGTGGTGCGCACCGCCACCATCGAGTACCACGTTCGTCAGCCGAAACAACATGACCAGAGCCTCCTCCCCCTGAACTCGGCCGTCGAGTTCACCATAGACAAAGACAAAATGAAGTTAAAATTGGATGGCAAGAAGTACGAGTTTCTGGTGGTCTCGGAAGCAAGCGCGGATTCCAAGAAACCTTGACGGTGGAGTAATGAGAGTGCGTGGTGCCATTTCGATCATTCCGGAAGTCATTGTCCTGCCGTCGGCTGTGCCGGGTAGCTACCCGCGCGAAGGTGGACGACACGGCTTGAGAAAAAGAGATCGAGAAGAAACACAATGAAACATCTTTGCGATGGCTCTGATGACCCATTTATTGACAATATCCGCCGTGGCCCAGAACGCCCCGGCATTGCAATCCAGCATTCTTGCCTGGTCTCCCGCCAAGAGCATTGGCATGTTTGTTTATCCGACGAAGGGGATGGATCGAGTCTTGCCGTGATGGGCTACAACCCTCAGGACGGTATTTACACCAATGATCCTTATAACGGCATCGCAGACGCCGAGCACGCCAAGGGAGTCCTCAATTCCGAGACGTGGATCTGGACGCTCACGCCAAGGTGGGCCCCAAGGACAACCAGAGTCGCTTCTTGATCAAGATGCCGCCCCCCCACTTCTTATTCGTTCCAGTATGTGATGTCCGAGGACGATATCAAATGGACAACCGTCATAGAAGGAAAAGCAAGCAAGGTGAAATGGGCCACAAGGGCCGGCCTTAGCAGACGATTTCCGAAACTTCTCGTAGCGCCGCAAAACTTCTTGGATCTGCCTCGGGTTCAGGTTCCGGTTGTACTGAGACCGCAGCGCGATTGCAAAAAAGAGATATTTTCAACCCACCCACAAGATCCGAGGACTTGAAGAAGACAAAGAATGAAGAAGGGGTCTTGAAACAAGCGGGGAGCCGCTCTCGCCACCCAGGTTGAGAGTTGCGCGGCCGGAAGAACACGACCTTAAGAGCGAAAACGAGCTCGACTTTGTACATCAAGCAGGTGACCCAATGAAGGCAATCACTGTAGAACCGAAGAAGTCTGGGACCGCACGGCTGGAGGACGTCCCAGAGCCCGAGGCGCGCGACGGCTCGGTACTGGTGGAAGCCATCGCCGTCGGGGTTTGCGGGACCGACGTCGAGATCGTGGAAGGGAATTACGGCTGGGCTCCTCGCGGCAGGACGCGCTTGGTGTTGGGCCACGAATCCCTGGGCCGGGTAGTGGACCCGGGCCCTAACGGCGGGCTGCAGAAAGGAGATCTCGTGGTCGGCATCGTCCGGCGTCCTGACCCTGTTCCGTGCCCCAACTGCGCCGTGGGCGAGTGGGACATGTGCCAGAACGGCCAGTATACTGAGCGCGGCATCAAGCAGATCGACGGCTTCATGTCCGAGCGCTGGCGGATTGAGCCCGAGTACGCGATGAAGGTCGACCGTTCTCTCGGGCTCCTCGGTGTGCTGCTGGAGCCCACGACTGTAGTCACCAAGGCATGGGAACAGATTGTCGCGGTCGGCCAGCGCGCCTTCTGGGAGCCCCGGACCGTGCTGGTAACGGGGGCCGGGCCGATTGGTCTTCTCGCTGCCCTCGTCGGGAAGCAGCGCGGTTTGGAAATTCACGTCCTCGACCGGGCTGCTTCGGGGCCCAAGCCGGAACTCGTCCGCGCCCTCGGCGCAACTTACCACACCGGCACTGTTGCAGACGTCGGATTAGAGCCGGACATTATTGTCGAGTGCACTGGTGTAGGGCAGGTGATCGCCGACTCGATTCGAGCCATTGGGGCGGGGGGCGTCGTGTGTCTCACCGGAGTCGGAACCGGCGGCCACACTTCCGGCCCCAGCACGGCCGACGTGGCGGCTGGGGCAGTGTTGCGGAACAACGTCGTTGTTGGCAGCGTCAATGCTAACAAGCGGCACTGGTACAAGGCCGGAGAAGTCCTGGTCCGTGCAGACCGCTCGTGGCTGGCGCATCTCGTGACGAGGCGCGAGCGACCGAACGACTTTGCGCGTGCTTTGCAGCGGACTGCGGAAGACATCAAGGTGGTCGTCCAGTTCGGCGAGGTGTGATCTGCGGGCGGCGGTATCGCGTTTTTCATGAGCTAACCGAGGCCGTTGGAACCAGTAGGGTTTCTTGCAATAACTGGGAGGCCAAACCGATATGCGGGAGTCGGGTCCCAAATTCCTCTCATTTGACAAGCCAGTTCAACTCATCTTGCACTATGAGACGAGTCCCGCAAGAGTAATCTGTTGCAAGAGTGGCATATGAAGAGCGCCGCAGAACGGGGGATGAAGTCTGCGATCCTAGGCATCTTCGTGAATGTCGGATTGGCCCTGACGAAGTGTTCTGCTGGTCTGCTAGGGCATTCATTCGCGTTGGTCGCGGACGGCTTAGAATCCATCACAGATGTGTTCAGCGGACTGGTTGTTTACTTTGGCCTGAAAATCGCGGCTAAGCCGCCGGACGCAAACCATCCATATGGTCACGGAAAAGCTGAACCTGTCGCCGCTGTCGTTGTTAGTCTCGGCTTGATGGCGGCGGCATTGGCCATCATTTACGAAGGCATTCGTGAAATTACCGCACCGCACGGGGCACCGGCTCCTTACACCTTGGTCGTCCTTGCGGGGGTACTGATCATCAAGGAGCTACTGTTCCGGCACGTCGCGTCGGTGGGCGAATTAATCGAAAGCACCGCGGTCAAGAGTGATGCTTCGCACCACAGAAGTGACGCCCTCACATCCTCGTTCGCTTTCGTGGGTATTTCAATCACACTGCTCGGAGGACCGGGGTGGGAGGCGGCTGACGGCTGGGCGGCCGTGGGTGCTGCGCTGGTGATTCTCTACAATGCCTGGAAGCAATTGCGTCCTGCGATTCTTGAACTTTCTGACGTTGCCCCACACCCGCATATTGAAGAACAGGTAAGAGTAGTAGCGGGACGTGTGCCGGGGATCCTTGGCTTGGACAAATGCTTCGTTCGCAAAATGGGATTCAGTTTCTACGTAGACCTTCACATTGTTGTTGACGGAGAACTGACCGTGCGCGAAGGACATCTGTTGTCACACAAGGTCGAAGATGAAATTATCGGGGCTTTGCCGCATGTAGCAGACGTTCTTGTTCACGTGGAACCCAAAGAGGAATTGACGGCCAAGACTGACAAGAAGGACACGGTGCCCTAGTTTGCCCCGCATGAAAAGGAAACGATGTTGGGTTCAGTGACCCGCGTTGAATCTGTGCGAAGAATTCGGACAGGCTGGTGGACGTTTGCCGTGATCTCCGGTTGGGTGCTAAAGCGGGCAAGGCCCGGCCACTCACATTCAGTCCTTGCCGGACGGTGGTTGCTGGCTGTACCTTTCGTCGTTCGCGATGGAAACCTCAAGACAGTCACAGTATCAGCGGGATCGCTATAGCCGGTAAATTTCACCGTTCCATTTGCCAGATCGTGCATCGCGCCAGCGAACTTGATGCTTCCTTTGTTTTCCAATTCCTCCAAGCTTGGACTACGCCGGCGTATCTCGACGAGACCTAGCGGTCACATTGTTCTTTAGTCCAAGACCTGGTTGCGGTTCCAGCAAGCCGCAAGGACAAAAAACTAGGCGGACCGACGGCGCAGCTGCCGAGCGCCGTACTGAAAATCTGCGACGTTCCACAGCTACGTTATCCACCGAGTCGCACCGTTTTTTTATAACCTTCCTTCTCGTTCCTGAAATGTGCATTACGGCATCTTGAGTTGTAAGATTGTCTTACCACGTCTTGCTCACATGGCCGGAACCCACACATTGTCTGGAGCGAGAAGCTCAGAATTTGAAAGCTCAGTTTGGACTTTGACGCGCTGCAAAGTTGCCTTTTTCCCTGGCACAGCCTCGAATACTACGTAGTACTGATTGGAGAGCAGCTTCTGCAAGCGTTCCAGATAAGGCTTAAAGCTAACCAGAGTCGAAGTCCCGAGAGAGAAACACTCCCCGCCGGTTTCATCTGCGATCTTGGAAAGTCCGGACAGCCCCGTTTGCAGGTCCCAACCGCTTCGGCCAGCTCGGCCGACCCCGGCTGCGTATAGGGGGTAAACGATGACGTTGTAACGCTGACTGATCTCGCTCGCCGACGTCGCATCCGCACTGATGGTGGGCATACTGTGATATACAGTGCCGAAGTTTGGTCCCAGACGGGAAGGCTGAGGTGTTTCACCCCTGAGCCGGTCGATTCCATCGCTCACCATCAAAACCTCACGACGTATTTTCTGCTGAGGCCAGCTCTTTACGAGGCTAATAAGCGACAGGTACGGGCTGTCCATAGTGGAGAGTGAACCCCGAGGCAACCGCACCGCTTTGATCGCAAGATCATGATCAGCCGTGAAGTTCTGAACTACGTTAACGGTCGCGTTCGACATATAGGCGACGCCGATAAGCGTCGAGGGTGGCTGGGCGTTGATGAAATCCTTGATATCACTGAGATTGTTCCCCACCGATGAGTTAAGCGTATCGTCGATCAAGATCATCAACTGAAGCGCAGCGTTGTCACCTTGCGCGAAGATCAATTGTGTAACTTGAAGGAAATTCTTTCCTTGTTTCACTTTCACATCTTGCTGTTGCATGGGCGGAAGTTCCTTCTCATCGCCGAGAGCGGCGTCCGTGATCACCAAGTGAACCGGAACCGTCTTCGGGGTAGTTTTTTCCTGTGAGTGGGCGATCGGGCTGATCAATATCAAGGCACCGAATGTGCCCAGAAGTGTAAGCCCCAACTTGTACGTTTTCATCTTGCTCTCCTGTTGACTGCGAAGATTAAGTGTTGCAAGTTCACCATGAAGTGCAACTTTCGCCCGTGCCAGGGAGGGCGATGCTACGCACCTCCCCTGCACGGGATCTTTGATCGTGATGTTCGTGGAAAAAGCGAGAATGCGAGTGGAACACGTGCTGACCAATCAAGTAGCCAAAGGCCCCGCCCACCGCCACGTCCGCCGGAAAGTGTTTTAATCCTGTCACGCGCGTTACTGAAACAGTCATGGCTGTTCCGTATGCCAGGAATTGCACCCAGGGGCGAGGGTATTCGTGCGCCAGCACACTTGCCATGGACCAAGTCAGACCGGAATGCATGGACGGAAACGAACTGTCGATGCTGTTGTTGACCCAGAAACGACCATGCCCGGCACCCTCGAGAGGTCGTTCCCGGCCCGCCACCAATTGCGTGACAGCACCCACGGCCAGGTCATTGGCGAAGGCTTCGAACCCCAGGATACCTGCCTCCCGGGCACGTTCGTTCTCCTTCGCTATGCCAGCCACGAGCAAAAGTCCCGTTGTTGCGATGGTTGAATATAATCCGGCATCGGAGATGTGCTGACTAACGCTCAGATTTTCATGCGGGATCGCTGCCGTTACGTGTTTATCCGCAGCAATCAATCCTCCCGTGGCTATCAGGAAGAGCGCGTCCCACTTCAGATTGTGGCGACGAAACGGAGCTGAGTAGATCTGTTTCTGGTCTACCGCTGCCCGCTTGATCAGCGCCGTGAAGCTCCGGTCCGAAGAGGGCACAGTTTGTTTCTTGTCTTGCTGGGGAGGTCCTCCCGGCGGTCCGTTGCAGTCCGGGCCTTCGAATTGCCGTGCGCTGGTTGGTGCCAGGAGGCACGCTGCTTCCGGGACTACTTGCGCCACTGCCGCGAGCGAGAGTACGGCAGCACACAGTGCCCCACTCAGCAACCGTTTCGCCTCGTGAAATCTCAAGGGCTACTCCGTTCGATGCGTCATTTTCTGCTGCGGCACTTCAGGTTCGTTGAACGGAAGATCGACTGTCATGGGACTGTGATCGGAGATCGGCTCTGGCAAACAATTGTTCAAATCGCCCATTGTTCGGGCAAAATGCGGCGCAAAACGATATGGTCCTTTCAGGTCTCGTGGACTCGCCGGACTGGACTTCACGAAGATCCAATCGAGCTTGAACTTGGCCACGCGGACCTTTCCCCAGATCAACTCAGTCACGAACGTGGGAGTGAATCCTGCCTTTCCGCGCTCGTTCGAGTCTGCCAATGTTCCAGATGTGCCGTTTATAGTCCGCTCGGGAACACCGCGAAAATCGAAAGCATGCCCATCCGCAAAGCGATATTTCTCGATTGTGGAGAACAACCCGCGTTCTAAATTTGGGGACGCGCCAGGAATGTTCGCCGATGTAGGGTCGATGCGGTATTGGATTCCAGATAGCTTGCCTGCCGCCTTGGCGCCGCTATAAATTAGGCCAATTCCTGTCGACCACTGAATGCCCTTCGTGGTCCAGAAGTCCACGCTTCCATACCGCTTATAGAGCATGTTCTCTACGCTCGTCGGAGTTGAGTCGCTGCCGGTGGTGTTGAAATCGCCAGCTACTATGACCGGATGGGGAATATCGTGGACCTGCTTTAACAGTTCCTCCATTTGTCGCCGGCGGATCTTAGGCTTGGCACGGTTCTCCAGGTGCGTGGATACCACGGTCACCATATGGCCCGGCGCCTCTGGCACGTCTAGATCGACAATCAGCATCGAGCGTTGTCCCCGGCGTACCTCGCGCGACAAGTCCTCGCCAATTAGGATGGCCGCTTTTCGCTTACCTTTTTCCAGCGGGCGGATTTTGCTCTCCTGAAACCAATCGTACCCGACTGTGAAAGGAACCAGCTTTGCCGAACGGATTGGGTAGCGGGAGAGCACCGCATTTCCGTGCAGTGCCCGGAGACGGTTCTTGTCAACCGTGAATTCTTCCAGAAGCTGCTCCCGAGATTGCTCATCCTCGCCGTCGTCGAATGTGTCAGTTCCTAGCTGCTTGGAGTCGATTTCCAGAAACTCCACGCCATAAGCCCAATTCATGTTCAGGATCTCGCCAAGTTCACGGATGACTTCTCGGTATTGCGTGCGCTTCACACCCCAATCGACTTCGTTTAAGACCCACACGTCGGCAGCCTTCAAGGTCTCAATGTCCCGAGGTATCCTCTCAAGATTTACCTTGCGAATCCTCTTGCCGTGCTCCTTCGCATGCTTGCGCTCCTCGGCGACCTTTGCCATGAAGCTTTCCTTGTCGGTCAGAAAAAGTTGGATCTCGTCGAGTTCAAGTCCCCGCTCAATGTTCCAAAAAGCAACGCGGAGCGTAGGGCCAAGTCCCTCCACTTCGGGTGAATGCGGCCCTATACCGCGATAATAGGCTTCATTGTTAATGAAAGGAGTCGTGGTAATGACGTGAAGCTTGCTTGCAAGCTCGGGGCTCAGTTCCTGAGTCGATTTAAGCTGAAGCAGTTCGTCGTAGGAGAACAAGGGAGGACTTGCGTCGTGTGTATAGTCTTCTCCCAGCAGAAATGCTAGTCCGACCAGAACCGGACATAAGCCTAGTAGACGACTGATACATACCCTTTTTCTCATTGCTCTCATTCGTTCGTGTCTCCCTGAGGCCCCTTATTGCCGCTCATCCTGTAACTGCCTTTCATTTTGTCGTGCCGAGGAGATCCTTGATTATTTGCTGGGGGCCCTGGCGGGAGGCGCTACCCCATCGCCTCCGATAGCGATGTCGCAGCCGGCGGGATGACTACAGCATGCCATTTGGACGACTGGTAACTGTCATTTGTGACAGGGAGATGTCTTCACGGATCGCCATGCGATGTGGCGATAGTTCTCTAGTCAGCGATTGCACTCATTCAGCATCTTCAGCATCAACTGGCCGCGAGTGAAGAAGAGAGGGCGAGTGAGGGAAATCCTTGATTGCGCCACTGCCATCAGTCACATTATTTCGCCATTACTTCGCCCGCCGATGCGTTGGTGATAGTTTTGCGTCAGGGCGGGTCAAAGACCTACCCTGTGCACTTCATATCGTTAGTGGCATGAAGGGTCATCCTGAAACGTGGCACTCCCCAACATCTGGGTCACAAAGTGTCCGCAGGTGATGAGCTTTTGCGACAGTGGGTCTTCGCGCAAAGCGTTTGGAGAGGTTGTGTACTTGGCCGTGTCCATTGATTTCTTAGCGGCCACTAGCTGATCACTCCATTGCTGAACAAGGTCAAACACGCGATGGAGCAACTGCAACGCATTGCGGTCGCTATCGGTCGAGGTCGCCGCCTCCGCCAGCTGCAGGCTCTGCGACGCCTGATCGCGATAGCCATTGACCCACTCGTCGGTGACCCCATACCCGCCCCGAATGGCTGAGGCCAGCGTTGTGGCCCACTCCCGCAGGCGCGCGATTTCTTCGATGCCCGCTTTCATAAATTCCTGTGACAACCCGGGACTATTTGCTGGGTGCGAAGTAGCAGCGGGGGAGGCCGAGCTGCTGGCCGTCGTCGTACCACTTGCCCCCGCAGGAAGGGTCAGGACAATGCGTGGCCCGTCGAAACTCACTGAACCCTTTCCGATGCTAGCCAGGGCCGACACGTCCACGAACGACCGGCCATTCCGGTCAATCACGTCGGCCTTTCCGCCCTGTCCATTGACCACTACATTTCGTTGCTGCAGCTGCGTTTGTCCGAAAGTAGCGCAACTGAGCACGGCCCCGAAAACCAGGGGAAGAATGCGTCGGGAATGCTGTCTCATGAGGCTCATCCTCTCAAATCAACTGCGATCTCAACCAATTTTCAGGCGCCGCACAGCGCTCATTTCCCTCGACGCAAGCCGAAGAGTCCTGTTTCGTCGCTTATCTGTTTGCCGATGATGTCAAGTACGCGTTGGTTTCAACACGTGTCGCTAGAGGGTGTGCCATAATTAGGAACCTTTCTTGTCGGCTATTGCGTCTTTGCGTACTTCGCTTTTGCCTCTTTCAGTTGGGGATCTCGGAGTCGGCGTCTGAGGCGGCAAGCGCGCGAACACGAGCAGCGTCGGCTACTGGACCATCAACCCGGTTGGACTCAGTTAGGGGTTGACTCTATTCATACAGTCTTTCAGGAACGACCTCCGATCTGCTCCCTTTAGGCCCTTTTTGTCCGCGATGTTCTTACAGGCAGTTACCTTGTCTTGCTGACTCACATTGCTACCAGAACCGGAGTTTGCGACCTTGTTCAGGCAGTTCTGCATGAACGTTTTGCGTTCTTGGTCTTTAAGGCCCTTCTTGTCGGCAGCGTCGTTGCAGGCTTTCGCTTTGTCCTGCGAAGATACGGTTGACGACTGCCCTGGTTTGGGCTGCGGTGTTTTCGCAGCGATTAATGAGCCAAGGCTCGTCGCCAACAAGAGCGACATCATCATCACCCGTGCGTAATGTGAAGTTCTTGACATGGAGGATCCCCTTCATTGGGAATGTGCTGCGACATCGTGCGCCAGTGAATGCGCTACAAGCGCTTGGTAATCGGCGCGGCGCGTAATTACTACGGTTCGATGAGCGGAAGGGACGACGCCAATTGGAAATCAATCATCAGCTGAACTCGTCGGTCCAACTGGTAGAAAAGTGCAGTGTTCTTGGGCGACAGTACTTTGCGGAAGGTCGGAATGTATTTCATTCTCAACTCTGCCACAGACTGATCGACGTCCACCCACCGCTTGACGGCGCTTTCTGCCTCGGCATCGGTCAGAGAGCCACCACTTTGCACGTATTGTTTGATTAACGCATATTTCGTACCGTTGATCTTGACCAGTTCTGAAACGTACTGCTCATACACCGGCCAGAATTTCTCCGCCTCCGTGTCGGTGAGCTTCATGTTGGCTGCGATGATTTGCTTGCGCTGAGAACGAATGTCCTTCCGCATCATCTGGATGTCTTCGTCGGTGATGGGTTGGAAGTCATCTCCGGTAGTGAGCTTACGGGCTGCAGGGGAAGAAGCATCCTGCGCAACGGTTGTACCTTCAACAAGAAGTAACAGCGCTGACAGGGTCACGACGGCGACGAATATGCGCATACGTTTGGCTTTCATGGCTGTTTCTCCCACGCAACTTTTACTGCATTGGACACAGATTTGGTCTGCGGGTCTACTGTCAGTTCCGACAGCTGTGCCACAATTAGGGGACGACGTCGGCCCTGAGCACCAAGCACATAATTGCATGAGACTGTAGCCGGTCACGAAGTTCACGGCGAGCTTCACGGTGACGAACGCGGGTTCCAGCGATGGGGCGATGCCTGTCAATTTTGCCAGTTGTAACTCCGCCGGTTCGCAGAGACCTTTACTTCAAAACAGCCGAACCCACAGATCAGGTTCGCCGTCGGCCCGGAGATTGTGCTACTGCCGAGATGCTCCCGCATCGTACGTGTTTTCTTGGCACTCGGCACGCTGGTTTTGTACGACGCAGCAGCAAAGCCTTTCAGGAAATTCGTGGAGCAGACCCCAAGCGAGAGTTTGGGTTTAGAGTAGCTTTCGTAGAGAACAGTTATGCAAAAACGCACTGCATCGTTGGTATTGCTGACCTTATTGCTTGGGGTGGTCGTCGGCTGTGCTAGCCGCACTAAGGACGAACAGATCCAAAAAGACATACAGACGAAGGCTGCCACTGACGCTGAAACGAAGGACTCCGATGTCGCAGTAGCTTCCAAACAGGGGAAAGTTACACTAAGCGGTAAGGTTAAGACCCCGGCGGCACAGCAGAAGTTAGAGCAGATCGCCCGCGATGAACCGGGAACTGCTGGCGTTGACGACCAAACCTCGATCCAGCCGGAGGCCACACAAGCTGCCCTTCCGCCACCCCCGCCTCCTCCGCCTGTGGAGAAGCCTAAGCCTCAACCCATTGTTGTGCCCGCAGGAACTGCTCTTACCGTCAGAGTCGGCCAAGCGTTGGGCTCGAAAACCAGCCAGACGGGCCAAACTTTTCTCGCAACACTGGCACAACCAGTGACTGTTGGAGGTAGGACAGCGATTCCTGGGGGAGCAACAGTCAGTGGCACGGTAATGAATGCGAAAGCGAAAGGCAAATTCAAGGGTGAGGGAGAACTGAGCCTCGCACTCATGAGCGTTACAGTAAAGGGGAAAACCTATTCGATCCAGACGAGCCCACTGGACAGCACCGTCAAAGGGAAGGGCAAGAGGACCGCTGCCACGGCTGGCGGAGGAGCAGCAGGGGGCGCATTGATTGGCGGCATAGCCGGCGGAGGAAAAGGAGCTGGCATTGGTGCTCTTGTGGGCGCTGGTGCCGGACTCGTGGGAGGGGCAATGAGCGGGAACAAGCAAGTTGAGATCCCGGCCGAGTCGGCACTGACCTTCCAATTGTCCGCGCCTTTGACGCTTCCTCCGGGCCAATAAGAAGGAAGACGAGAATGTGTCGTCGAGGGATGATTAAGGGAGCGATTGCGATTCCACCCGGTTCTTCCAAATACCTTTAAGCTCAGGCCCGTCCGCGCAACTCGTTGAGATTACGTGTCAAGTTGCACTCATAACCCAAGGGGAAAAGTTTGAGGCGAATCCGCCCTTGGGCCATTGCTCGTCTCTTCCAAGACTCAATCGAGTACGAGAACCTCGTATGGGCGCGCATCGTGAAGTCGCGTCGCACGGAGGTTCCACAGTCACCTTAACTCAGATTGCGAGTCGCGGAGTGAAGGTCCGGATTTGTCTGTGCCTCGGCCTCGATAAACAGCGGTGAAGTGGTGAAGTGAGGGGTGAAAAACCAGATAGGGCGTATCACCGTGGAGCGCCGAAGTGCTCTGTAACATTGCTGCCCTGTTCCCTAGAAGCTCAAAGCTCCGATTGATGCAGACGGCAATCACAGCCTGATGGCCTTAACGACGTTGAGATTTTTCTTGAAGGGGAGCAGGAAGGATTCAAAGGCGCATGGGCCCCAGGACGTTGATGTAAAAGTGATCCGGCACTTCTGGGGTTCTCCACCCTCCCTCCCAGTGCTTGATGGCATCAAGGCTGAACCCAAACGTGTCCAAAGAACCTGGCTTGTGTGATACCAAGTCGATTGCGGCTCGCACTTTGCTCTGTGTCATCGACAAGAATCCCGCCCCCGTGCTCATCGCACTGAATCCCGCTGCGTTCGGTGCCGCTGTCGGCTCCTCAGGACCCACTACTGCCATATCAGGGTCGATAGAAAGCGTCAGACTTCGAGTGGTGTTACAAAACGGAAGGCCTATTCTGCCGAGCGTATGAAGAGAATCACGAAGTGAAGAAGAACAGCCTCCGATCACCGCGAACGCAAGCTGCACTCAAGCCCTGCAAAAACCGGATGCTGGATGGTTCGGCGAAATGATTCCTTCGCATTACAGAGGATCTAGGAACACGAAGTGATACTCTTCGAGAGGCCGGATTTCGGGCACCCTCCGGGCACCCAGACCGATGTCTTGTTGGCATCTCATTGATTTTGTTCTGACATGCATGGAGTGAGCTGGACGTGCAAGTTATTGTATGGAATTGGGTTGGCGACCCTTACGAAGCAGAGATCGCTATTCTACTTGTCTCCTAGTTCCGCTCGGCGATTCGGAATGTGTAAAATTGGAATGCGTCATAAAGTGGGCTCAACAATCGATGGGGAACTCATATCGATCGGGTTAGACGCGAAAGCGCTGCTGGCGACCCATTGGAGTTCATTTCTTTTTCTGGGCACTCCGGCACCCAGACTCTGCGACCGCGTTACGCGGTGGGGCTTCACCCGGTCTTGACACGGACCTCAATGGCCTCGGCTTAGGTTTCAGAT
>Ga0210396_10003318_pt1 | contig 16098 bp, 13 predicted proteins | sample IncBWH17OmetaG_FD_155466 | JGI IMG/M metagenome (GOLD analysis project Ga0210396, IMG submission 155466) | Forest soil microbial communities from Barre Woods Harvard Forest LTER site, Petersham, Massachusetts, United States - Inc-BW-H-17-O ... | reverse complement strand
GCCATCGATGAAGACGAAATCGAAGTCGAGCTTCCCCAGAATGTCGATGACCCACGGGGATGGGAAGGAAAGGTTGTAGCCGTTCGCCTTGCGTCCGGCGCGCATGACGGCTTTCACTCGGTTGGGTTGCTTCATCGTATGTCCTCATACGTGCGGCGACTGCGATCTGATCGTCCCATCCTTTCGGTGTTTGGCCCCGTAGTAGCGGCCGAACTCTGCACCGCGAGAAGCGAGTCCTCCGCTATTAGCGTTTCGACGCCCCGTCCGCCCGGCTTCAGGCTCCAGTTCCTCGGCCCGACCAAGTGAGCGCGCGCACCGTTATACACCGAGCGGCGAACGTCCCCACAGTCCCGGCGTTCAGCACGCTCGCCTCCTTTCGGCAGGCTCACCAGTGAGTTAATTTCGGTGTGCGTCTGGAGTGGACAGGTGATAGCATTGGTGGAACCGAAACGGTCAAAGTCAAGATGCCAAGCTGGTGAGCTCGGGCACAGCTGGGAGGTGATTCGAATGACGACGCTGGTGATTCCGCCGCGCGAGGGCAAGGCTGTCTCATTGGGTGGGTTCGGAGCTATTTTCAAGATTTCCGGCGAATCTAGCGAAGGGCGCTTTTCAATCGTCGAGCACCCGATTGATCCTGGCCGAATGGTCCACCCTCACGTGCACGCGCACGAGGACGAATTCTCATACATTCTCGAGGGCGAGATCGGCGCCCAGGTTGGCGACGAAATACTCCAAGCCACGACCGGCAGCTATGTTTTCAAGCCGAGGGGCCTTACCACACACTTTCTGGAATGCGACCACGAAGCCTGCCAGATTGCTCGAACTCATCTCGCCCGCAGGCTTTGAAAAGTATTTCGCCGAACTGGCCGACTTGTTTGCGGACGGGCGGCGATGTCGACCAGATCACTAATCTAGCGGAGAAGTACGGCATGGAGCTACGGATGGATTGGGTTCCGGAGCCTTGTGCGAAGTTCAAGCTCAAGCTTGTGGGCGAATAGGGCTCGGCTTTGCAGCGATCTCCAACTGTTTCAGACTGCTTTCGACGTCACTCATCCCGCGCGCCCCTGTTCCCGCCCGCACTCAGGCGGGACGGCTCCAGTCCACCCAGTTGCAGACCGCTTCGCCCATGACGAGCTCGAGGTCGCCGCCCTTGAGCCACGGCAATTCCTCGGTGAACAAGGTCACGCATTGCCGCCAGGTGCAAGGCATCCGGGTGATGTCGGTGCCCCAGAACATCCGCTCGGGACCGAAGGCGTCGAAGCAGTGCTCCAGGTGCGGATGCAGGCTGCGGAACGGGTATTCGTCCTCGGCGTAGCCTGCCTGCCCCGTCGCCTTGACCGCGATGTTCGGGTATTTGGCTAAAGCCAGCAATTCCGGCTGGAAACGATAGGCCGCCTCGCCCTTGCTCGCGCGCGGCACGCCCATGTGATCGATGATCAGCTTCAAGCCGGGGTGGCGCTCGGCGATCTTGGCGACAGTCGGCAGGAACATCGCAGCACCGAGCGACACCGGCACTTGGGCACGCTCGGCGGCGGGCCACAGCCAGTCGAGCGTGCCGTGGGTGAACCAGGATTGCGGGTGCCGATCGTTGGTATAGAAGCGCAGGCCGAGCATGCCCGGCCGCTCCTTCCAATGCGCGACGAGGTCGCGGCCGTTGGGGTCGTCGAGATAGAACCAGCCCATGATCGCGAAACGGCCGGGGTATTTGCGCACCGCTTCGACCGCCAGCTCGTTCGAGTCCGGGTCCCACAGCACCGGGTGGATCAGGGCTCGGTCGACACCGGCCTCATCCATGCCCGCTATCGCCTCCTCGGCCGAATAGGGCTCCTGACGATGGTGCGCGGATGGCGTGCCCTTTTCCCAGAGATGGATCTGCGCGTCGACGATCAACATTGGTCCGTTCCTTCCGCGTGATGCCAATTGCGGCGGCCAAAGGCTCTCTCAAACCTCGGCAGCCGCCATGCTCTACCGGATCTACTTTTAAGCGAGGCGGTAGACGCGCTTTGCCGTGCCGTTGAACAGCTTCGCTTTATCTTCGGGCGAGTAGCCTGCGGCCAGGCGTTTGAAGGCGTTCCAAAGGACGGGGTAGCTCGAACTGACGCCGTCGGGCGGGAAGTTGTTCTCGACCATGCCGCGGTCGGGGCCGAACGCCGCGATGCAGGTCTCGATATAGGGCTGGTAGGCGCGCGCCAGCTCCTCCGACGAAGGCGGCGTCTCGCGCATGTGGAAGTCGAACATGCCGAACAGCATGCCGAGCCCGCCGAGCTTGACGACGACATTCTGGCACTTCCCGAGTTCGGCGATCCCAGCCTTCCACGCCATGAAGGTTTCCTCTTTCTTGTTCGCGTACGGGCCGATGCCGAGCGGCCCTCCGACGTGGTTCAGGATGATTGTCGTCTGCGGGAAGGCGCGCGCCAGAGACGCCAGCTCCATAAGCTGAAGGTGGTACAGCCAAGCCTCGAAGGTCAGGTTGAGCGGCGCCAGCCGAGCAAACCCGGTCCGCCAGGTCGCATCGGCCATCTGGCCTTTCGGCGAGTTCGTGCGGCCGCGCGAGAACGTCTCGCTGGGATCCCAGACCACCGAATGGCGAATGCCGCGGAAGCGGCCGTCGCCGGCAGCGATCTCCGCCTCCAGCACGCGCGCCACGCCGTCGCCGAGGCGCAAATCGGCATGCCCGACAATGCCGGCGCACAGCCGGCTCTTGCCGAACTGTCCGCTCTCGCTCATCGCCGCCGTGCCGTTGACGAATTCGATTTCGCCGACCGGCTTCATCTCCGCCGGCCCGTCGGCGCGGTACATGGAGCCGCATTCGACAAACACGCTTTGCGTGATGTTATGACCGCTGCCGGTGTCGGCGAGCAACTGGTCGAGCAGGTAACGGTGCTCGTTCTTGTCCCATAGATGATGGTGCGGGTCGACGATCTCGAGCGCCGGCTCCAGGATTTCCTCTTTCCGCTGCGCCCACCATGCCGGATCGCCGTAGCGTGATCCGGGCGGAGAGCTGCCTGGCACGGCGACCGCGGCTGCCGTGCCGGTTTGAGACTGTACAGGGGTCGCGCCAAGCACGGCGCCACCCAGCACTCCCGCCGTTCCGACCAGCATCGTGCGCCGCGATACCGAACGAGAGCGAACCGTCTTCTCAGTCATCGCCTTTCCTCCAAGCTTTTCCTGGTCCGAACCAGCCGGAGCTGCAGCTGAGCGAGACCACTCTACAGGAGCGGCATGGAACTGGCACTCATTTGCCGCCGGGTCCACACCGGTGTCAAACGGCGCGTGCAGCGGTTCCAGACCGCCCACCGGAATGCTGCGGCCATTGATCCAGTAGGCGCGCTGTCTTGTTGCGGGGTGCCGTGAAGCTTGTGGGCAGCCCCCGACCTGTGGGCAAGGTGGGGAAACGCGTAGCGTTTTCCCCGGCTTGTCCATAAGGGACCGGGCTGACGCGGTATCGCTCAGAACATGATGTCGATTGCGCCGTAAACGCCACCGCGGGCCAGCAGATGGCGTTGTCGCCGGGCGTGCGGCTGGGTCATCAGAGCTTCGAGAAGACGAGGAGCGACGCAGCATAGAAGGCCATAATCAGCATCGCTCCCACGACATTGATTCTTCCCCCTGCATCGCGTGGCGGGGCGAGCCACCACCCGAAACCGCGGCTCGTCCAGGGCACCAGCCAATTGAGCAGCAACACGCTGGCGGCGTTGCCGATGAAGAGCGCGAGCCAGAACGGCAGCCCGGCCCTCCCCATGAGTAGCGGCGTCTGCACCAAGAGTCCGAACAGGAACACCACAGGGTAGAGCAGCAGCAGAACGATCATGTTTTGCTTCCAGGCCGCCGGCGCCGTGACCCGATCGTCCCCCGCCGGGAACCATTGCTCGAAGCCCGTGCGCACCACCCGGGCGTGAAACTCCTCAAGAAACGGCGCCGCTTCCTTCAGCAGCTTTTTCCGCTCGGGCGACTCGAGCCAGGACTGCAAATTGTCTTCCGTGTCGAAGCGCAGGATCGCCAGCCAGTCATCCTGCACGCCGGGGATCGGCGGCTCGAACCGGTAGCCCTGAAAGCCTGGTGATTGTGCCTGGGCGGTGGCGATGCGCTGCTCCCAGGCGCGGAACGCCGCTTCCTGCCCGGGTCTGATGCGGGACGAAATTACGGCGGAAACGGGCGCCGGCCGCGCGCCGGCGGCAGTGTCGCGCACCAGATGCACATCATCCGGCCCGGCGAGCATCGGCTGCCCGGCATCGAGAAGTCGTGCCCGCCGCTCGGAACGCAGCCAGGCAGACGCGGCCTCGACATTGGCAAAGCGCTGCTGGATCACCCAATCCACCTGCAAGGGCGGGTTGGGCGGCAACACGCTTTGCGTGATAAAGCCGGGAAACTCTGCCGCTGCGGCGCTTATCGCGCTCTGCCAGCGGCCGAATTCTTCCGCCATGCCCTCGCGTACACGGGTCTGGGTGACAAGGGTTACCCCCGAGTCGGACGCCAGAGCCTGATTGTTCACGGCTCCGCCAAAAACGCTGAGAAGATGCGGTCCGGCGTCAGCGGCAGGTGCGCGAAGCGGATGCCGGTGGCATTGGCGACGGCATTGGCGATGGCCGCAGCGACCGGATTGATCGCGCATTCGCCCTGCGACTTGGCGCCGAGGGGGCCGATGCGATCGTAGGTGTCGGCGAAGAACACCTCGCTCGGCGGCACGTCGGCGAAGGCTGGGATGCGATAGTTGCGCAAGGTCGGGTTCGCCATCGTCCCATCCGCACCATGCACCATGTTCTCGGTGAGCGCCCAGCCAATGCCCATCGCGATCGCGCCATCGATCTGCCCGCGGCACTGCATCGGGTTGATCAGCCGCCCGATGTCCGCCGCGTGCACGCTGTAGAGGATGCGGATCTCACCAGTGATGCGGTTCACGGCGATGCGAACCGCGTGCACATTGAAGGCGACTGAGCGCGGCGAAAGGTAAGCTTTGCGCCGCGCCTCGAAGCGATGCCGCTCGCGCGTGCCAATGGCGTATAGCTCCGAGAGCGGGATGGATTGCGCGCCGCAGATCACTTGGTCATCGGCGAGACGGCATTCCGCCCGCGGCACTCCTCTGTGCCGGCTGGCATACTCCAGAATATTGTCGCGCAGCGCCGCCGCCGTCAGCGCTACCGCCTGCCCCGCGACAACGGTGCCGGTGCTTGCGAAAGTCCCAGTGTCGTAGGGCGTCAGGTCGGTATCGGCGTTGACAATGTCGACCCGGCGAGCCTGCGTTTGCAATACCCCGGCGGCGATCTGCCGGTGCGAGGTCACGGAACCATTGCCCATTTCCGTTGATCCGACTGCCAGATGATACCGCCCGTCGGCCAGCAGCCGCATCTCGGCGCCGGAACGGTGCTCGGTCGGCGGTCCGCATTCCAGCATGGCGAGCGCAGAACCCGTTCCTTCCACCCACTCCTCGCCTTCCGGCTTGGGCGTGCCGCGCCCGCTCTGGAGCGCGCGTGCCACGAGATCCATACACTGGTCCAGCCCGTAGCTGCCGAAATCGACATCCGAGGGGTCGCCCCAGATCGATCCGATCCAGTCGTCGGGGCGTATCATATTGCGGCGGCGCAGCTCGAACGGATCGAGCCCCAGCTTTTTCGCCAGATCGTCGATCGCGCATTCGATCGCGAAAGTGGTCTGCGAGGAGCCGTAGCCGCGAAAGCCGCCGCCCGGCACCATGTTGGTGTAAACGGCGTAGCCGTCGGCCTTCTTATTCGGGCAGCGATAGGCGGCGAGCGGGCCGGCGAGCGCTGCTGCCAAAGTCTCGCCGCCATGGCCGCCATAGGCGCCGGTGTTGGAGACAACCCGGACCTCCACCGCTGTCAGTGTGCCGTCTGAGCGTGCGCCGAGCCGTACCTCGGCGGCCATCTGGTGGCGGGTAGTGGCGCCGATGAACTGCTCCTCGCGCGTGAATTCCCACTTCACCGGTCGCCCGGTTTTCAGTGTCGCGAGCACGCAAAGATCCTCGGTCAGCATCTCCTGCTTGCCGCCAAACCCGCCGCCAACCCGCTCGGTAAAGACGTGCACGTCCCGTGTCCGTAGACCAAAGATGTGGCAGAGCTTCTGCTGGGCGATGAACGGGGCCTGCGAGCTGGTGCGAACATGGACGCGCCCATCCGGCGAGGTCCATGCGATCGAGCCGTGCGTCTCGAGATGGACGTGCTGCACGCGGGAGGTGGAATAGACGCCCTCATGCACGACATCGGCGGCGGCGAAACCCTCTGCTGTGCTCCCGACCTCGCCATGGATGTCGGCATAGACATTGCCGTAGGCGGCGATTCCCTTCTCGTGCAGCAGCGGTGCTCCCGGGCGCATCGCGGCCTCCGGGTCGAACACTGCGGGCAGGACTTCATACTGCACCTCAAGCAGCGCACAGGCGGCTTCCGCCGCGGTTTCGGTTTCCGCGACAACCGCGGCGACCCGCTGCCCGACGAAACGGACCACGTTGTCGAGCACGTAGGTGTCGTCAGGATCGACGAGGTGATCCTCGTGAGTGGCGGTGCTGTAGAGGCGGCGCGGCACGTCCTCCCACGTGAAGATGGCCACGACGCCAGGCAAAGCAGCCGCCTGCTCCCGTCCGACGCGGGTGATCCGGGCATGCGCATGCGGCGACCGCAACACCTTCGCGTGCAGCAGTCCCTCCATCGCCACGTCCATCGTGTACCGGGCTTCCCCGGTGACGATCGCCCCGGCGAAGGGGTTGCGAAGGCTGGCCCCACAGGCTTGGCCGGCCACGTCTTCTTCGGTGGAACGCACGCCGGCAAGCGCATCGGCGATAGCGCGGTATCCGGTGCAGCGGCACAGATTTCCTTTGAGCGCGTGCGGCAGATCGGCGCGCTGGGCGGCATCGAGCGCAGCAGCGGTCATGATCATGCCGGCGGTGCAGAAGCCGCACTGGAATGCCTGCGCGTCCAGGAAGGCCTGCTGCATCGGGTGCAGCGAGCCACTCTCTGCCAGGCCTTCGATGGTCGTGACATCGTGCCCGGCGGCGCGGAAAGCGGGCATCAGGCACGAATGCACCGGCATTCCGTCGAGCCAGACAGTGCACGCGCCGCAATCGCCGGCGTCGCAACCTTTCTTCACCCCAAAGCAGCCGTGCTCGCGCAGGAACGTGCGCAGGCACTGACCCGGCTCGGGCTTGGCTTTGAAAGAGCGGCGATTGACGCTGAAGGCGAGGGCGCCGGCAACCTCGCTGGGGTTTCTCGCGATATCGTTCATGCCTGCGGTCCCGCCAGCTCGGCGCGGATCTGCTCCGCGAAATGGTATGTCAGATGGCGCTTGTAGGCGGCGCTGCCATGCACGTCAGCGAAATAGCCGTCCGCCGGGATTCGAACGTCTATCGCCTGCCGCAGCGCTTCGGCGGATGGGGTTTCGGTAAAACGAAGCTGCACCGGCAGGGGGGTTGCGGCAGTAATCGTCAGCAGCAAGTCTTGTCGCGCTGGGTGGCTGGTGCCGATCAAGAATGCGGCAGAACGGCCGAGCTTGGTGAGCGAAGCCCGGCGCAGTGCCGCTCGCTTCATGAGCGCCGAACTCGGCAGATGAACCTCGCGGAGTAATTCGCCGTGACACAGGACGTTGGTGTGGTTGCCAGTGACGAACTCGACCGCTGGTATTTCCCGCGGCGCTCCTCCACGCGGCCACAGTGTGCACCGTCCCTCGAGAGCGACGACCAGCGAGATCATCGCCCCGGCCGGCAGCGACATGCAGATGTTGCCGCCCACGGTGGCTGCGTTCCAGATTTTGAAGGAAGCCAGCAGGGCGTCGCAGCAAGCGCGAATCAGCGGGGCCGCGAGCCACTCCCTCGGCGGCTCAAAGCGATAGAGCTCGGTGATGCGGCAGGTTGCGCCGATCTCGAGGCCGGCAAGAGAGGCCTCCAGCGCCGGCCAGCCGAGGTGGTCGAGATCGACCAGCGTGTCTGTCGCGGGCTGGGGTTCGGAGAACAGCCAAGTTCCCCCGGCGAGCCAGGCATAGCCGTCGCGCCATTCTCTGATTTCGGCGGCAGACGAAGGTTGGCGTAGCGCGGTGACTGTATTGAGGTTCATGGCCGGTTCTCAACCATCACGGCAGATCGTCGAGCGACGTGGGGCCGATTCCAGGAGTGATCAGGGTCGGCCATTGATGCGAGCCGAAGGCGACCGCCGGCGGCAGGAACGGCTTCATCCCGTATTTCGCGCTCTGCGCGGCGATCGCCTTCCGCCCGTCGCCGCCCATCAGCTCGTAGTCCATCAGGTAATAATTTCCGAAGAACATCGCGCCCACCGAGCGGTCGGCAATAATGCGGGTCAGCGCCTCTAGCATCTCTTCCGGCGTGGTCGTAAAGGAAATTGTCTCGATCAGCATCAGTCTGCTGTTGATCGCATCGGGACCAAAAAACTGCGCGAGCACACTGAACAGCACGTTGTTCTGGCGCGCGACGTAAATCGTGTTGCTAGCCGCGTACGTTTTGTCCCAATCGCTACCCAGCAGCTTCTTCCACCCGGCGATCACTCCCATCCAGTGATCGACCTGGGTCTCGGCCGCCCAGGCGATGTTCCCTTTCAGCAATGGCGCCTGCTTTCGGGCGAAGCTTTGCAAATCAGCCGTCGATATCGACCCCTTTTCGACACACCCGTCCATGAAGGTGATGTTGTTCTGCAAGAGCGTGCGGCTGGTGGCTCGCCAATCCGCCTGAATGTCGGTCGCGTCCAGAGTATCGAGCGCTGCTTGCATCTGGCTGCGATAGGCCAATAGCGGCCCGCGCCAGGATTGGTTTTCGGTATTGTCGAGGTACGGCATGACGACTTCGCTCAGCGCCATGACGCTGTGTCCGACCGATTTCATTAGCTGATAGACGACGGGTACTGAGGGCGCCTCGAGTGGCGCCATGCCCGGACGGTACAAGATGAACCGTCCGCCGGTCCCGGAAAACAAACCGAGGATGACGGGGTGCTGGGCCAGGATGTTTTTTTGGAAAACTCGGCCGGCGGCATCATAAAGCCCGAACATCGCGGTGTTCAACGCGAGGACGTTCTTTGTCGCGGTCTCCGCCGGGGTTGACTGGACAGCTCCGGAGATCGCCTGCATATCGGCCGGCGCATCGGCTGCGTTCGCGGGAAGGCCTGCGAGACTCGTAATCGTTAGGAGTGCGAAGATGCTTTGTCTTAGGGCTGTAACGATGTGCAATGCGACCTCCCCAGTGATAGACGCGGTTCGATTATCAATCAGGACAGAACCATCCGGGTTGACGACATTCTGATCGGATGGGGGAGAAAACTGTTCGCCGATCACTCGAGAGATTTTGCCCAGCGGTGCACGGCTCATCCGGTGTCCCTACAGCGGCTTGGTTAAAATTCTGTTTAGCTGCGGTTGAGCGCACTAACCACGATACGCCGCCTTACCAAAAGGGAATGGCAACCCTCCTCTTTCCGCTCCGGGCTACGGCTTCTTTCCGCTAGCGTCCAGTAGCGCTTGGACATCAGTAACCCACACGAGCTCCTGTTTCTTGAAATTTTCGAGAACCCGGCGCAATGCTGCGGCGCCGGCGGGCGTGCCAACGACAAAGGGATGGATGCCGATCGCGACGACGGTGGCTTCCCGGTCGGGAGAGGCAGCGTCCCTCGCCAGTTCGGTTACATAATCGGTCCACAGCCGCTCCATGTCGCTCGGATCCTTCGAGCGCTCCAAGTAATGCCCCATATCGACCGTAACGACCGGATAGGGAACCAAGACCAACGATCCCGATTTGGTAGCGAGACGAGAGAGCACATCAGAATCCATCGCGTCGAGGGAATAGCTGATGCCTTCGGCGGCGGCAGCGGCGAATGTATCGGCGTTCGGGTAGACGCTAGGGCTGCTCCACCCACTTGGTCGCACGCCGGTGTCCCTTTCGATCAGATCGAGGGTCCGTCGGATATAAGCTTTCTGCGCGTCCAGACCGCGTCCAAGCGGGAGCAGCTCGGTCGAGTTATTGATGCCATGCGCAATGATTGGAGCCTTCGGGACCATCAACCGAAACTGCCTCCAAACATCGGGATGCTCCTCGGGAAAGAGCGCATTCAAGGCAATGCTCAAGGGCGCGTCTTGCTCCCTGAAGAGCCTGCCGACTCGAGGAATCCCCAAATTTATGGCGTATTGACGAAACGACTCATCGACAACGTCGGGATCTCGCGCAGCCGTGTCCGGTCGGAAGTTGGGGCCGTGCCCAAAGCCCCAGACCTCGACATAGAGAACGAAGCAGACCGCGACCTTTCTTCCCCCCGGCCATGCTTGTACATGGATGGGCTCTCGCGGTAGCCCTGTTATCCAGTCGCTTGCATTTTCACTTAATGCCGGGCCCGCTGAAATCAACAAGCCGATGAGCGCCAGAAGGACATAGATGCCAGCGCGGAAAGCTTTCCGATTGGTGTTGCGCTCGCTCTCCAATTCGGTTTTGGTCATGGTCGGGGCTCTAGCGGAGGTCCGAGTAAATCTCTTGCAGCCGCAGAGGGGACGCGCGGCGTATCAACTGTGCCACAGATTTGTAAAGAACGGGTTCACACATGACTCGCCGATGGTAAAAGGGGGCTTCACTGATCAAGGCCAGTGAGGTGGACCCTGAGAGTGAGACAACCGGAGGCGCGCCGAGCGCCGATTTGCAGCAGGCGAACGGCTGGGTCTGGGTCGAAGGGCCTTGGGATTACCCGGGTGTCGGCAGCAGTACACCGCCGGCTTGGTATCCATCCGCGAGGTAGAGGAGTTATTCGCCCCACAATAGAAAGCGGCGCCCAATTGGGCGCCGCTTGCAGGTTAATTTTTTAGACAGGCGGCATCCAATACTGATCGATCCGCCCGGTGTAAGAACGGTCCCAATTCGGGATCTCGCGCGACGTGTAGTTCGGGGCACGTTCGAGCCTGTTGCGGTCGAGATCGACGACATAGCCGCCCAAACGGGTGTCATAGGTCAGCATTTTCCAGGGCAACGGATAATAGCTCTCGCCAATGCCCAGGAAGCCGCCAAACGACATCACGGCATAGGCGACCTGGCCGGTGTGCTTGTCGATCATCAAATGATGCACAGTGCCTAACCGTTCGCCCCTCCGATCGTATACGGCGGTGCCGTCGACTTTTTCGGAGGAAATGAGCCGGTCAGTCTCGTCCGCTTCTAAAGTGGCCGAAGTCGCGGTCCTAACATCATCCATTGCGTCTTCTCCTGTGAGCCGTAGGTAAAAGGGCGAACAGGAAGCTTCATACGTGGGTTCCAATTGAGCGGGCACTCAACCGGGACTTTGCGGACGGTGCCGTTTGACGGCCTCAGGATTGGTTGAGTCGGCGCCCATATAGATGCCGCGCTCCCAGTTGCGCTTTAGCGGGTCGACCACATTCAGCGACATCCGCCCGATGCGCTCGATCTCGATTTCCACAGTCTCGCCGTCCTGCAATGCGCCCAATCCTTCATGATTGGTGCCGCAGGCGATCAAATCACCGGTGTTCAGTGTCATGATGGTCGAGGCGAACTCGATGAGCTCAGGCACGCGGTGCTCCATGTCGTCGGTGTTGTAGTTGTGGCGCAGCTGGCCGTCGTTCCAGAAGCGCACGACCACGTCATTGGGCTCGGGGATCTCGTCGGCGGTCGCAATGCAGGGGCCGATCGGCGCGAAAGTGTCGAACGATTTGCCGAGCCAGCTGCCGGCTTTCCAGGTGCGCCTGCCCTCGCCGCGCGCCGACACGTCAATGAGGCAGGTATAGCCGAACACCGCGCTCCGCCAATTTGTTTGGCTCACCTTCTTGGCCGGACCCTTGATAACGAGCGCCAGCTCGGCTTCGTGCATGAAGATCCACGGCTCGGTGAATTCCGGCAGCATAATCGTGTCACCCGGCCCGACCACGGCTTCCGGGTTCTTCAGAAACATGTTGAGCGGACGCGCCTCGCGCTGCGCGTGTTCCCAATAATTGGCGATGCAGCAGAGGATCTTGCCGGGCCGCGGCAACGGCGCCCGCAGGCGGACCGAGCTCAACGGCAACGCGTCGCCCTCTGCGGCACGGCGTTCGAGAGACGGCCGCAGCCTGTCGAACCCGTCGATCAGCGCCTGCATCGTCGATTGCGGGGTATGGCCCTTCTCGGTAATGCCGGAAATATCGACGACACCGCGATCGGTCAGCAACCCGGGTACCGCCGCGTCCCGCCCGGGAGTCTGAAAAAGCGCCAGCTTCATGATTCCCTCCCAATTCCCCCCAAATCCTCGCTGGCGAGATTAGCGGGTTTGATGCATGGCAACTATGGCGATTCTCGGTTTGACACGCGGCAGACCCCAGGCCGACCATTGCGCGGCTGCCGACGGGAGAGCGAATGATGGTCGAGATACGCCGCATGGGTCCGCAGATCGGTGTCGAGGTCACCGGTGTCGACATCAAGACCCTCGACGATTCGGGTTTCGCGCCGATTTATCAGGCTTGGCTCGACTGCAACATTCTCGTGGTGCGCGACCAGGAACTCGAAATCCACGACTTCCTGCACTACAGCCGCCGCTTCGGGCCGGTTGTCCCGCACCCTTCGAAGTCGACGCGCCATCCCGAGATCCCCGAGGTCACAATGCTCGGGATCAACAAATTCGACGCCGACGGCAAGCTCAACGACGCCATTTATCGCCGCGGCGCCGAGGGCTGGCACACCGACGGCGCCTACAACCGGCACCCATTCAAGGCGACCCAGCTCTATGCGCTCGCTGTTCCGAGCCGCGGCGGCGACACTTTGTTCGCCAATGGTTACGCAGCCTATGACGCTCTGCCGGAGCGGCTGAAGCGCCGGCTCGACGGGGTGACGGGCGCCTTCTCCTATGGCGGCCGCCGCGGCAGGTCACCGCTTCTCGACGAGGAAGACCAGGATTGGAAGCCGGTGTTTCATCCGATCATCCGCACTCACCCCGAAACCGCCCGCAAATCACTCTATTTCGATCCGGGCAAAATCGTCGACATCGCGGGCTGCGAGCGAGATGAGAGCGATGCTCTGATCGCCGAGCTGAAGGGCTACATGATCCAGCCCGATGCGGAATACCGGCACAAATGGCGCAAGGGGGACATCGTCATCTGGGACAACCGCTGCTCGTATCACAAAGCCGCCGGCGACTACCCTCCCGAGGAAGACCGCATCCACTGGCGGGTCTCGATCAACGATCACGGCGTCGAGGCCCGCGAAGCGGCGGAGTAGCGGCGCCAGATTGCTTCGCCGCGCTCGCAATGACGGGGAAAACGGAGCAGTCATTGCGAGGAGCGTAGCGACGAAGCAATCTCCACGACCGGGAGCAACTCACGCAGTCGCGGCGCCGTCGACTGGGAGTGCGGCGCCGGAAACGAACGAGGCCTCGTCCGACAGCAGGAACAACGCGGCGTTGGCGATCTCCTCGGGTTTGCCGGTGCGGTCCATCGGGTTCTGCCGGCCGCGCAGTTGGACCAGCGCCTCTTTGTCCTGCCCGGCGGTGCGCTGCTGGTCCGGCCGGGACACGAAGATCCGCAGCATCGGCGTGTCGATCGGGCCGGGACAGATTGCATTGACGCGAATTTTGTCCGGCGCGAGCCGCTTGGCGAGCGAGCGGACAAAGCCGACCACGCCGAACTTTGCCATCGAATAGACCGGGCTGAACGCCGAACCCTGAATGCCCGAAGTCGAGGCGGTGTAGAGCAGCGCGCCGCCGCCGCGCGCGCGGATCTCCGGGATCGCCGCCTCGGTCGTCACCAGAACCGTGCGCAGGTTGAGATCCATGGCGATCTCGAAATCCGCCATGTCGATGCCCTCGATCGAGGCGGGACCGGGATGGCCGACATGGTTCCACACGAAATCGAGCCCGCCAAAGGCATTAGCGGTGCGCCGCACGATGCTTCGGGCGAAATCGTCCTGGCGCAAATCGCCGACGAGACCAAGCGCCCGCCCGCCGGCGGCGGTGATCTCGCCGACGACCGCGTCGACCCCCGCCTGATCGATGTCGACGACACCGACCGCCGCGCCTTCGCGGGCAAACCGGATCGCCCCGGCCCGGCCCATCCCGGACGCCGCCGCAGTGACGATGCCGACTTTATTATCGAGCCGCATGATTCCACTCCCCTTCCAATTTACTCTGCCCAATTTACTCTGCAGCAACGGCCGCTGCGCGCGCTGCCGGCGGCGGTTTGCGCAACAATAACAGCAGCGGCAAGCCGACGATGACGATCATCATCATCAGCTTGAAATCATCGATATAGGCAACCATTGCCGCCTGGCGTGTCGCCTCCGCATTGAGCGCCGCAAGGCCCGACGGGTCAGTCAGGCTGAAGGGCGGCGCCAGATGCGGCATTCGGGCGAGCGGATTGTCGGGGCGCAAATGCTCGACCAGGCGTGAATGGACTGTCTGCGTATTTTCGGCCAATAGCGCCACGACAATGGCGATGCCGACGCTGCTGCCGATATTGCGGGTCAGGCTGAATATCGCCGTCCCTTGCGTCAGGATGTGCCTGGGCAAAGTCGAGAACGTTATAATGCTCAGCGGCGTGAACACAAAACCGAGGCCGAAGCCCTGCAATACACCTGTCGAGATGATCGGACCCATCCCCATATAGAGCGAGAAACCCGTCATCTGCCACTGTGCCACCGCGGCTATCACGAACCCCGCCAGGATGATCAGCCGCGTGTCGACGCGGCCAACCAGACGGGCCACGATGAACATGGCAGCCATGGTGCCGATGCCGCGCGGCGCCGTCACCAGTCCCGTCGTCAGCACCGGATAATTCAGCAGATCCTGCAGCATTGTCGGCAGCAGAACCATTGTGCCGAACAGAGGGATCGCGACAAGGAACATCAGGATCGTGCCGACGACGCAATTGGCGTCCTTCAGTAGCTCCCGGTTGAGGAAAGAGCGGTCGGTCGCGGTCGCGGTATGGACCACGAACAAGTAGAACGCGAGCCCGGCGATGGTTGCTTCGACCCAGATCTCGGTCGAGCCGAACCAGTCCTTGAGCTCGCCGCGGTCGAGCAGCATCTGCATGGCGCCGATCGCCAAGCTCAGGGTCGCAAAGCCAAAGAAATCGAACGGTTCGCGGCGGCCGTGGCGCGTCTCGTGGATAAAGATCAGGATGCCAATGGCGGCGAGAACCCCGAACGGCACGTTGATGAAAAACACCCAGCGCCAGTTGTACTGGTCGGTCAGCCAACCGCCGAGCGCCGGGCCGATGATCGGGCCCAAGATGACCCCCATGCCCCAGACCGACATCGCCTGGGCGTGCCGGTGGGGCGGGTTGATCTGCAGCAATACCGATTGGGACAGCGGGACGAGCGCCGCGCCGCAGACGCCTTGCATCAGCCGATAGATCACCATCTGCGCAAGGCTCGTCGCCACGCCGCACAGAGCCGAAGCCACAGTGAAACCGGCGACCGAGATGAAAAACACCCATTTGATGCCAAAGCGCCCGGCGAGCCAGCCGGTCAGCGGCGTCATGATCGCCGCCGCGACGATGTAGGACGTCACCACCCAGGCAATCTGGTCCTGCGCGGCGGAAAAGCTGCCTTGCATGTGCGGCAGCGCGACATTGGCGATCGTCGTGTCGACCCCCTGCATGAAGGTCGCCAACATAATCGAAACGGTGATTGCGCCCCGGTTCGCGACCGGGGCGCGCGTCTCATCCGTCACCGCTCCGCGGCTCGTGTCGACGGGCCGGTGAGCCAGGCGAACATGCCCTGGACCCGATCGAGCCAGGGCCGGCGATGACGGGTATCGACCTCGACGGTCGCGCTGAGCCCGGCCTGCAGCAGCGGGTTGTCTTCGAAATGCTCGAGGCTGAGGCGCACCGGCAGACGCTGGACGACCTTCACCCAATTGCCGGTCGCATTCTCGGCCGGCAATAGCGAGAAGGTCAGCCCGGTGCCGGGGCTGAGGCTCTCGACCTTGGCGTGAAACTCAACATCGGGGTAGGTATCGACCTCGACCGTCGCTTCCTGGCCGGGCCGCATATGGGTGAGCTCGGTCTCCTTGAAATTGGCCTCGACCCATATTCGGTCGGTCGACATCAACGAGAACAGCGGCGTCGAGGCGTTGACGTAGTCGCCGACCTGAAGCTGGTCGACCTTGGTGACGATCCCGTTTTCCGGTGCGTGGATTTCCGTAT
>Ga0210396_10003317_pt1 | contig 16100 bp, 12 predicted proteins | sample IncBWH17OmetaG_FD_155466 | JGI IMG/M metagenome (GOLD analysis project Ga0210396, IMG submission 155466) | Forest soil microbial communities from Barre Woods Harvard Forest LTER site, Petersham, Massachusetts, United States - Inc-BW-H-17-O ... | reverse complement strand
GGGGCGCGGCCGGGGAGGGGGGTGCGGGGCGGGGGCGCGGGGGGGGGGGGGGGGGGGGGGGGGGGGGCGGGCGGATCCATCCGTTGCCTTGTGGTCGGGGCCTTGTGGCCCGGATCTTTTGGCCGAGGCCTTGTAACCGAAGGCTGGTGCGGCCCAATTCCTGAAGACGATCCGCCGCGCAGAGTGCGCAGACAGTTCGCCCAAATGAAACCGGGAACGCCAAATCATTGCGAAAGGACGCAAGCCGGGCAAGATCTGCGTGGCCGAGATTCGACGATACGGTGGACGAATCGTGGCCGTCTTCTTATATCTTCGCCGACCGGCTTCGGTCGCAGAACCGGAGTTGGGGGCAGGCTTTTCACGATAACGGCCGCCGAGCTGTGCTCAAGAAAGCAGGCCGGGGAGTCGATGGATTTTTGCCGGGTTGACGGCCGCCGGACCGGCAGCGGAATTCCGCGAGAAATGGCGTGCCAAGCCGGGAATTCTGCGCGTCGAACAATTCGCGAAAAACGCCGCACCCAGCCGACTTGGGCGCTTGACAACCGGGAAAAACTTTAATACTTGAAGGGGCCGTTCCTCGGCCAAAGGGACCGGGCACGACGCCGGGCCGCTTCGATTGGCGTACTAGTCCATAGGTTTCCGGTTCGAGTGAGTGCGAACCGGTGCCTCCGCCCGCGAGTGATTTCTCAGGACGACCGTTTTACAGAACGATCGCTTTACCGACAGTGAGGGGCTCACACAGATGGCATGGCAACGGAGCGACGAGCAGTCGTGGTCAGGAACCCTGTTCGCAGAGGGGCAGGCGTCGGTGACTTTCCCAGGCGTGGAGCAGTTTCCCGTCTGGACTTCGACCTTCGACGTGCGCTTGGCCGACGAAGAGGAAGAAGCAGAAGAAGTCGAAGACGACGATGACGACGAAGAGGACGACATCGACGACGAAGAATTCGATGACGAAGAACTCGACGACGAAGAGTTCGACGACGAAGAATTCGACGACGACGACGACCTCGACGAGGATGAGGACGAGGAGGAAGAGGAAGAGGAGGAAGACGAGGATTATTGAGCCTCCCTCGATCATCGTCGGCTGGACCACCTGCAGCAGGCGCATCTGAAGCGGACGCCACCGCAGCCGCGCGGCCTGCCCACACTCTCGACGACCAGCTGCTGTACGACCAGATCGGAGCCGCCGCCGCGGCCATCCGCGGGCGGTGGACTTCGGTCCCCAGGGTGGGGCTGATCCTGGGGACCGGGCTGGGGCGGTTCGCCTCGTTGATTGAGACCGACGCGCGGATCCCTTACGCCGACATCCCGCACTTCGCCGCCTCCACCGTCGCTTCGCACACGGGCCAGCTCGTCTGCGGACGGCTGGGCGGCGTTCCGCTCGTGGCCCTCGAAGGACGCGTCCACTTCTACGAGGGCTACACGATGCGCCAGGTCACCTTCCCGGTGCGCGTGATCAAGGCCCTCGGCGCGGAAACGCTCATCGCCACCAACGCGGCCGGCGCGATGAATCTCGACTACGAGCTGGCCGACGTGGTGATCGTCGACGATCACATCAACCTGATGCCCGACAATCCGCTCCGCGGCTTCAACGACGACCGCCTGGGACCGCGCTTCCCCGACATGAGCGCCCCCTACGACCGCGAACTGACGAACGTCGCCCGCCAGGCCGCCACCGAGCTGGGTGTGCCAACGCGGACCGGCGTTTTCGTCGCGGTGCCCGGGCCGAACCTGGAGACGCGGGCCGAATATCGCATGCTGCGGAACCTCGGAGCCGACATTGTGGGGATGTCGACGGTGCCCGAGGTGATTGTCGCCGCCCACGCCGGCTTGCGGACGCTCGTGCTGTCGATCGTCACCGATTTGTGCGATCCCGATTCGCTCGAACCGGCCACGCTGGAAAAAATGCTCGCTGTCGCGGAACGCGGAGCCGGCCACCTGGAACGGCTGATCCCGCGAATCGTCGCCCACCTGGGGCCATGAGCGATTTCGGGTGGCACTGGCGGCTCGTCCGCCAGTGGCGTTCTTCGCGACGAGAACAACACCAGACACTGGCGGACGAGCCGCCAGTGCCACCCCGGACGAATCGCCAAGAGACTAAAGCTGCCAGAACCGGCGGGCTTACACCCGCCGCTCGCCTTGGCATATCATCGGCCAATCATGTTTGAAAAAGTCACCAGTTCCGACTTCGTCCGTGGCGAGCATCACGTGCTTCGCTTCTGGCGGGAGCGCGCGATCTTCCAGCAGCTCCGCGCGAAAAATGCCGGCAAGCCGCGGTGGAGCTTCATCGACGGGCCGATCACCGCCAACAACCCGATGGGCGTGCATCACGCCTGGGGACGCACCTACAAAGACGTCTTCCAGCGCTACTTCGCGATGACCGGGCACGACGAGCGCTACCAGAACGGCTTCGACTGCCAGGGGCTGTGGGTCGAAGTCGAGGTCGAGCGCGAGCTCAAGATGGGAGCCAAGGCGGCCATCGAGGCGTACGGCATCGACAAGTTCGTCAACGCCTGCAAGCAACGCGTGCTGCAGTTCGCGGCCAGGCAAACCGAGCAGTCGATCCGCTTGGGCTATTGGATGGACTGGGACGATCCAACCACGCTGCGAAAACTTTCCGAGACCGTCGGCACCGAGCAAACCGTCAGCATCACGACGCCGTCGGGCCAAACAGTGAGCGACAAGGCCGACGCGATTGTGGCTCGGCTCGGCAACCCGCAGTGGGGCGGCAGCTACTTCACGTTCTCCACCGAGAACAACGAGACGATCTGGGCGTTCCTCAAGAAGTGTTTCGAGCGGGGCAAGCTCTACAGCGGACACGACGTGATGCCTTGGTCGGGCCGGGCCGGCAGCGCGTACAGCCAGATGGAAGTCGCCGACGGCCGGCGGCTCACGATCCACCGCTCGTGCTTCGTGCGATTCCCGCTGGCAGACGCGGAGAACGAGTATCTGCTCGTCTGGACGACGACTCCCTGGACGCTGACCAGCAACGTCGCCTGCGCGGTCAATCCCGACCTCGACTACGTGCAGCTCAAAACAAACCGCGACGGCGCCACTTATTACTTCGCCAAGGACAACCTGCACTTTCAGCGGCTCGAGCGCGAGTTCAAAGAGGGCTTCGGTCGGCCCGAATGGGGTTGGCCGTCGAACGTGCCCAAGCTCAAGACGATCTCGCAAATCTTCAAAGAGCAGGGCGGGTTTGAGATCGTCGCCGAAATCAAAGGGGCCACGCTCGTGGGACGGCCGTATCGCGGACCGTTCGACGATCTGCCCGCGCAAAACGCGAAGGGAGGCATCCCCGAAGATCCGAATCTCAAGAACCGGACGGCGGCCGAGTCGCACCGCGTGATCGATGGCGGCCGCGACTCGCGGGGCAATCCGAACGTCGTGGCCGGCGAGGGAACGGGCATCGTCCACATCGCGCCGGGCTGCGGCGACGTCGACTACGTACTCGGCAAGCAGCAGGGCCTGGTCGGTCTCGCGCCGCTCAACGAGGCCGGCCAATTCGTCGCCGGCTTCGGGCCGTTCGAGGGGCGCGAAGCCAACGATCCGGAGACGGCCCAGCTCGTTTTCGATTCACTCAAGGCGAAGCATCTGCTGGTCAACGTCGAAGAGTATCCGCACATCTATCCATTTTGTTGGCGGACGGGGGACGAGCTGGTCTTTCGGCTGGTCGACGAGTGGTTCATCAACATGGATTGGCGGGACGAGATCAAAAACGTCACGCGGCAAATTCGGTGGCTTCCGCCCAGCATCGACGGCGAAGAGCGCGAGGTCGAGTGGCTCACCAACATGCGCGACTGGCTGATCTCCAAGAAGCGGTTCTGGGGACTGGCGCTGCCGATCTGGGTCGACGAGAAAACGGGCGAGTTCACCGTCATCGGCTCTCTCGCTGAATTGAAAGAGCGGGCCGTTGAAGGCTGGGACGAATTCGCGGGGCACACGCCGCACCGGCCCTGGATCGACCGCGTGAAGATCAAGAACCCGAAGACGGGCAACCGGATGTCGCGCGTGCCCGACGTCGGCAATCCGTGGCTCGACGCGGGAATCGTTTCATTCTCGACGCTCGAATACAACACCAACCGCGACAACTGGCGGAAGTGGTACCCGGGCGATCTCGTGCTCGAGTGCTTTCCCGGCCAGTTCCGCAATTGGTTCTATTCGATGCTCTCGATGGCGACGATGATGGACAATTCGCCGCCGTTCAAAACCCTCTTCGGACATCGCCTGGTGATGAACGAAGACGGCAAGCCGATGCACAAGTCGGACGGCACGGCCATCTGGTTCGAAGAGGCGGCCGAACAGTTGGGCGTCGACACGATGCGCTGGATGTACCTGGCGCAAAACCCGGCGGCCGACCTGCGGTTCGGCACGCGGCATCCCAACCATCCGGTCGTGCTGCAGACACCCGAAGGTCCGATCGAAAAGACGCGCGAAGGCGTGCCGACGTGCGAAGTCGTGAGCAAGCCGGCCGATGAAATCCGCCGGCAGGTGCTGATCCCGCTTTGGAATACGTACGCGTTCTTCGTCAATTACGCGCGGCTCGACGAGTTCGATCCGCACACGCCAGCGGTGCCCGTGGCCGAGCGACCCGAGATCGACCGCTGGATCCTTTCCAACCTGCAATCGCTGATCGCCGTCGCCAACAAAGGATTTCAAGAGTTCGATACGGCATCGGTTTGCCGGCAGGCGGGCGACTTCATCGACAACCTGTCGAACTGGTACATCCGCCGCAATCGCCGCCGCTTCTGGCGCTCGCGTGACGCGGGCGATCGCGACAAGCTGGCCGCGTATCAAACGCTCTATTCGGTGCTGGTCGAGCTGACGAAAGTGCTCGCGCCGATGATTCCGTTCCTCACCGAGCGGATGTACGCGAACCTCGTGAAGAGCTGGCGGAGCGACGCACCGGACAGCGTGCACCTGTGCGACTATCCACAGCCCGACCAAAAACTGCTCGACCCGGAGCTCAACACGCGGATGGTCGCAGCCCAGCGGGTCGTAGGTCTGGGTCACAAGCTGCGCGACGACGCGAATCTGCGCGTGCGGCAACCACTGGCCGAGTGCCGCTTCGCCTCGAGCGACGCGACGGTCGCCGACTCGATCGAGCGACTGGCCGCCGTCCTCGAGGACGAACTCAACGTCAAGAAGCTGACGCGTTGCGACCATCTCGACGGCCTGGTGAGCTATACGTACAAGCCGAACCTCAAAACGCTCGGGCCGAAATACGGCAAGCTGCTCGGCGCGATTGGCAAGGCGCTTACCTCGTTCCCCGCGAGCACGTTCGATCCGCTCCGCCGGGGTGAATCGATCACGATTCCGGTCGGCGAAACCGAGGTCGCACTCGCTCCGACCGACGTGCTCGTCTCGACGCAGCAATCCGCCGGCTGGGTGACGGCCGAGGACCGTGGCTTGCAGATCGCGCTCTCGACCGAGCTGACGCCCGATCTCGTCCGCGAAGGCATGGCTCGCGACTTCGTCCGGCAGGTGCAGCAGCTGCGGAAGGACGCCGATCTCGAGATCGAGGACCGCATTCGCGTTTCTCACCAAGCCGACGATTCCGATGTGAAGCAATCCCTCGCCGAGCACCGCGAGTACATCGCGAGCGAGACGCAGGCCGATTCGATCGAGCCGTCGGCAAGCGTTCCCGACGGCGTGAAGGCCGTCTCGATCGGCAGCGCCAAGGTCTTCATCTGGATCGCCAAAGCATCGAAGTGAGCACGCACGTGACGGCCGAGCCCCTGCTGCACGTGGTGCTGCATCAGCCCGATATTCCGCAGAACACGGGGAACATCGGCCGGACGTGCGTCGCCGTCGGGGCCAAGTTGTGGCTGATCCGGCCGCTCGGGTTTCGGCTCGATGAGAAGTTGCTCCGCCGGGCCGGCATGGATTATTGGGAGCTGGTCGACTGGGAGGTCGTCGAGAGTTGGGAGGAGCTGAAGCAACGACTCGCCGGCCGTCCGTGGTGGGCGCTCACCAAGTCGGGCACGCGGCTGTTGTGGGACGCCCCGTTCGCCCGCGGCGACGTGCTGGTCTTTGGCAGCGAGACCCGCGGGCTACCGCCGTCGATTTTGGCCGAGCAGCCCGAACGGAATCTGAAGCTGCCGATGCGGAGCGAAGTCCGCAGCCTCAACCTCGCCAGCACGGTCAACACCGTCGTCTACGAAGCGGTGCGACAGTTCGGCGGATTGCCGGATGCCTGACCGGCAGTCTGAGCTGCCGAGCGGCTGGGCAGTAGGGCGAAAATCGGCGGTGTTGCTGATTTGCAGTCTCCAAGTTAGATTGTCGTTCGCCAAAAGCCACCGGGGGAAGCACTGAGGAGACGCGAAGGACATGGGAGTTAAGAAGAGCGGCAAGGGACGACGGAAACTCGGCCGAAAGAAGCGGCGCAACCGCAGCAAGATCCGACATCGCAAGGGTTAGTACCGCACGCGGCGGCCGGGAGCCGACACGCGTCGGCAGTCTCGGCCCTGCGGGCACTCGCGCCCGGACGCGGCTGGCAACCCATCTCAGGCTCGCCGCATCGTGCGCGCCCGTCCAATCGCCAATCGCCGCTCGTACGCTCCGGCCCACCCGTCACGCGGGCAGCGACACAGTTTTCTCGCACGCTTCGCTCGCCGCGTCTCTCGCCAACATCTTGTGCGGCGTCCACGAAAGCCTTAGCCTAAAGCGGCAGAAACCTCGCAAAGTTCCGTGCCGCAGCCCCTGGCAATCTGCGGTGCCCTCTCCGCGGATCCGATTCGATGGGCCTGTCGGTTTCCTGCGTCAACTGCCACCGCACCGTGCAGGTCAAAAGCGAGCTGGCAGGCAAGACCGTGCGCTGTCCGCGCTGCGGCTCGCCGGTCAGCGTGCCGGCGGCGGCGCAGGCCGAGGAACCGTCGAACGACCGTCCGAGCCGGTCGGGTGCGACTCCCGCGCCCCCCTCGCGACGCAGCAGCCATGAAATGGCCCAGCGCAGTTCGTCGAAAAGCGACGCCGGTCAGCGCATTTCCGGCCGGTCTGACGCCAACCAACGTGCTTCCGGCAAGCGCGACTCAGGCAAATTCGGTGCCGCCAAAGCCGACAGCGCCGCGCACGATCTGGACGACAACGACGAACCCTACATGCCCCGCCTGAAGAAGCGGCGCGGCCCCAACGTGATCGCGACGGCGTTTGTCGGTGCGTGGGAAAGCCTTGGCGACCGGCGGCGGGAGTACGCGGTCGGCCTGGCAATCGTCCTCGCCCTCGTCGCGTTGCAACTCGCGTACGGCGGTTGGTTCAGCAGCACGAAGCCGGCACCGCCTCCCGTTGGTGCCACAGAAGAAGCGACCGACAACGTCGAGCTGCCTGCCAACAAGGGCCCCGTCCCCGTCGTGATCGTCGACGCTGAGAAGAAAAAGGACGAGCCAGACAAAGACGCGGACGCCACGGCGCCGCTCAAGCGCACCAAGCCGGTCGCGGGGAAGGACAGCGTTGGGAAGGACAATGCCGCCAAGGACAGTGCGACTCGAAAGAACGCCGGCCGAATGATCGGAGGCAATCGGCCGGCCCTCTCGGCATTCGGCGCTCGCCAGGATCCGCAGCGCACCCTGCAGCCACCGGAAGCGTCAGGCCCCACGCAACAGACCATTCCCACGGTCAAAACCGATCACACCGGGGCGTATAACGCAGCCTCGCCGCCGGAGGTGGGGGAAGTGGTCGTGGTGCGTCTCAGAGACGGTCTGCACATCGCCAAGGTGGCCTCGGTCGACAGCGCGGAGCTGCAATGCGAGATCATCGTGCTCGACGCGGGCGCCTATCACAAGCGGGGACAAATTAAGGAAACGAGCCGGACGGACACCGTCCGCTTCGGCCAGATGCGGCCGCCGACGTTCTTGAGGTCCAACCGCGACATGCCGCGCGACTTCGGCCCGCCCGCGATGTAGTTGTTAGTGCGATCTCGTCCGTGCGAAGTGCTCGGCGCCGATCTTGCCGGTGTGATGTGCATCGGCGCGAGCCCATCGACACGCGACGCCAGGCGGCACGCGACGTCGGCGGCACGAGCGATACGTTCCGCCCCTGGGGGCCATGGCCCCCCCGCGTCATTCGAGGTCGAGCTTCATGACCTTCAGGCGCGGATCGAAGAGTGACGGTCCGTGCGTCACGCGGATCTTCTTGCCGGCCGCGGTGACGATCCGCGCGCCGTGCCGGATGCGGGCGCCGCTCTCGAGGATGCCCCGCACGGTGGGATAACAAATATCGAGCAGCTCTTCGCGATCCATGCGCGCCCGCTCGACCTCGATCTCGAGCTGGCCGAAGGCCCACATGCCGTTGGTGTAGAAGCGGTGAATGCCTTCGTCGATCGTGTCGGACCGCATGTCGATCCACAAGTTGGGGACGAGCTTCTTGAAGGTGAGCGCGGCCACCTGCCGCTGAAACGTGGCCGGCTCGTGCACGAGTCCGCCGTTCTCCCAAAAGATGCCCAGCGTTTCCGCGCGCCGGGCGACAGCCGCCACAAGGTGCGTGAGGCGGACGTGCTTCTCCTGCATCGTGCCGTGCTCGCCCATCAGCGTGACGACAGCGTGCCGCGGGTGACGGCGGAGGCGGGCCGTCGCCTGAGGCCACCACCAGGCGGCTGCGCAGGCGTCCTCGAGTTCATCCCCGAGAATGGGCCCCTTCATCGCGGCGACGACGGCCATGTTGCCGCCGTAGGGAAAAATGATTTCGGTCTTCGTGAGTTTGACGCTGCCTTCGCTGGGGCAGTCGGGAAAGCGCCGGCTCAAGGTGGCCAGAATTTGTCGCGGCGCGGGGAGCGACGGGGAGGCCATCGCGATCTTCGCGGAGAGGACCGTCGACCCGTTCGACATCGCGCTGGTTTCCGGAAACTGGCTGCGACCGGGGAAACAGGAACAACCTTCGCGCCCATTCTTCCGCGAGCCGCGGCGAGGCGAAAGTCAGCCGGCAAAAGTTGACCGTGCGGGGACCGTCGCCCCGCCCCAGCCCGCCTTGACACCGCCGGCACGGGGCGGGATGCTGGAGTTTGGGTCGCGTGCGGATCGAGCTCTGCGCCCGGCCTCCTTGCCTCGCCCTACCCCGATTTTGCCCGCCCTGACGCTGCCTCCAAGAGCCGGTTGACCGCGGCTGTCACCAGAGACGCCCGCCGGCTGGTTTTCCGATCGCTTCCCGCCATTCGAAACGACTCGCAGGAATTCGCGGAGATTCGTCGATGCGCTTTCGCAAGACGGCAATGATTGCCCGGCCGGCGGGAATTGTCGGCTGTTTGCTGGCCCTCTCAGGAATATTGGGGACAGGCGGCCTGCGGACTGGCAACGTGCGGGCCGACGACATCAAGCGCGAGCAGATCGAACAGCTGCAGAAAGCCCGGGACGACGCGCGGGCCACTCGCGAGTCGCTGGAAAAATCGCTCAAGCAGGCCGAGGAGAAGGCCCGCACGCTCGGCAAGCTGATCACAAGGTTGAAGGGCGATTTGGAATCGACCAAGTCGGCGCTGCATGTGACCGACGAGGAACTGACCAGGCACGCCGACGCCGTCCGCAAATTCAACGAGGAGCGTGCGCAGGCGCTGGTGAAGGCGGCCGGCGAAGCCAAGGCCAGGCGCGATACGGCCGCGGGCCTCGTTAAGGCGGCGCAGGATAAAATTCATGCCGAGCAGGACTCGCTCCTGCACTTGAAGGCCGATCAAACGAAGGCGCAAGCTGCCGCCGTTGACGCGGAAAAACATCTGAAGGAGCGTCAGACTGCCGCAACCAAGGCCAAGGAAGCGGCCGCTGCCGCCAAGTCGGCCGCCGACGCCGCCGCCAAGAAAGCGGCCGAGGCCGCGCAAGCCGCCGAGAAAGCGCTCGCCGACGCCAAGAAGACTGAGGAAACAATCACCGCCTCGCGCTCGGCCGAAAAGACGACCGGCGAAAAGATCGCCGCCACGCAGAAAATGCTCGCGGGCGACGAGAAAGAAACGGCCAAGTCGCGGCAGTCGCTGGCCGAACTGAGCGCGACGGCCGTTGCCCGGCAGATTGAAGCCGAAAAATCGCTGATTGCGCTGGGCAAGCTCGAATCGTTCGCCCAGAAGGTCGCGCCGATATTGGCCAAGCGATGTCTCGCCTGTCACGACGCGAAAACGGCGAAGGGCCGCTTCAGCATTGAAACGTTCGCTTCGCTGACGCGCGGCGGCGAGTCCGGTCTGGAAATCGTTCCGGGCCAAAGCGCCAAATCGAACCTGGTGACGCTGATCGAAGACGGCACGATGCCGCAGGACGCCGATCCGCTCACGAAATCGGAGATCGCGGTGATCCGTCACTGGATCGACACGGGGGCCACGCTCGATGCGGGGCTCAATCCGGCCGACCCGCTGATTGCCGACATGCCGAGCCTGCCGCAGCCGTTGCCGCCAAACAAGTATCGCGTGCCGATCCCGGTGACGGCCGTCGCCTTTAGCCCGGACGGCGATCAACTGGCGACCTCCGGCTATCACGAGATTCTGGTCTGGAATACGGCCGACGGTTCGCAACTCCGCCGGATCACCAACGTGGCCGAGCGAGTCTACGCGCTGCAATACAGCCCGGACGGCAAGTTGATCGCCGTCGGCGCGGGAACGCCGGCCCAACTGGGCGAAGTGAAGTTGTTTAGCGCGGCCACGGGCGACCAGGTTGCTGACCTGGCTCGCACGAGCGATGCGGTCTTCACCGTCGCCTTCAGCCCGGACGGCAAGCGGCTGGCGACGGGCGGGGCCGACCGCGCGATCCGCGTTTACGACGTGGCGACGCGCAAGCAGCAACTGGCGATCGAGGATCACGCCGACTGGGTGATGGATCTGGCGTGGCTGACCGACGGTTCCAAGATCGTCTCGGCCAGTCGCGACAAAACGGCCAAAGTCTTCGACGCCCGCACCGGCGATTCGCTGATCACGTTCAACGGTCATGCCGAGCCGGTCTTCGGTGTGGCCATCGCGCCGGACGGCGTCACCGCGATCACTAGCGGTCGCGACAAACATCTGCGGCGGTGGAACATCGCCGACGGCCGCGAGGTCCAGCGGATCGACGGCTTCGGCGACGACGTGCTCCACGTCAGCGTGACGAAGGACGGCCGCATCTTCAGTTGCAGCGCCGATCGGACGGCCCGCCTGCACGCACTCGACGGCGGCAAGCTGCTGAAGACGTTCGCCGGGCACAGCGACTGGGTCTACGCACTGGCCTTCTGCACAGCCACCAATCGCCTGGCCACGGGGGCGTTCGACGGCGAGATTCGCATGTGGAACGTCGCCGACGGCAAGAATTTAATCAAATTCGTCGCCGCCCCCGGCTACAAAAAGCCTCAACTGCGGACGGCCGCCCTCTCGAAGGCGAAGAAGGCCGCCGCCCCAGCAGTGGCTCGCTCGACGAACAAAAAGTAATCCGAGCGCGCGAATGATCGCTACCGCACCAGCCCCTCCCCTTGTCCCCCGCCTCGCAGCCCGACATAGTTAGGTCACGGGCAGTGTGAGATGCAGACAGTGTTAGATTGTCGGGCAGTGTCAGATCGGGCGGAGATCGACGCCAGTCCGGCAATTGCACAATGGGGGTGCCTTATGGCGCGCCGCGCTTTGCTCTTGGGTCTTGGATCGATTCTCGCGGTGGTTGTGACCAGCGGCGTGCTCGCTGCTGCGGTGACCGTCAAGTCGGGCGTCTTTGAAAAAGTTTCGCCGGACGGCAAGACGATCACCGTGAAGTTCGGGCACGCCGAGGAGTCGACTGAGCTTTCGGTCGCTGCGAACATCAATGTGCGCTACGACGGCAAGCCCACGGAATTGACGGCGATCAAGCCGGGCATGTCCGTTACGGTGCAGATCGACGGCAAAGAGGCCCAACTCATCATCGCCCGCGCTGCCCGGGACGAAGAGCCTCGGGTGGCCAAGCCGTCCAAGCCGAAGACGACGTCAAAGTCGACGAGCAAAACGGCCCTCGCCCGCAAATCGAAGGCAAACGCGCGCAAATCGAGTAAGGCATCCAGCAGCAGGCGGGACCCGGGTCCGCTCGACGACATGCCGGTGGCGACGACTCCCTTGGCATCGATGGGAAGTGCCCCGGGCACCAATGCGAACGGACCAAGCCCGCTCGACTCGATGCCCACTGCCACGACTCCCCTGGCCGGATCGAGAACCAGCAACGGAAACAGAAACGGACCAAGCCCGTTGGACTCGATGCCCGCGGCAACGACTCCGCTGGCCAGCGGAAGATAGCCCCGAACAGCCGTTTCCGTCGGCAGCGCTGTTGCCCGCCGTCGGAAGAGTCACGCGGTGCGGGTGCCCATCACGTTCACGCCGCTGCCGACGAGCAGGTCGTGCTCGTAGATCCAGCGATAGACTCGGCCCGATTTTTCCGGCGGCAGCACCACGAGCTTTTCAAACCCCGCCGCGTTGAACCAGTTGCATAGCTCCGCCACCGTGTGATGGTGCTGATAGGCCGGCGCGTACCAGTCGAACGTGTCGCAGACGCGATTCTCCCACGCCGGATGGGCACTGAAGTTCACGATCTTGTTGAGCGTCTTGTTGACGAGCGGCACGCCGCCGAGCGCGGCCCCCACGCGGCACCAGCGTTCGAGTTTCTCCGGCGGCATCTGCACGCTGCGGCGGCGGAGTGCGTCGTTGAGCCATTCCTGCCACGCCTGGTTGCGGCGGTAGAGCCAGACCGCGAACCGTCCGCCGGGCCGCACGAGGCGGGCGACCGAGTCGAACACGGCCCGCGTGTCGACGTCGTGGTGCATCACGCCAATGGAAAAAACCGCGTCGAATGACTGCGGCTCAAACGGCAAATGCTTGAGGTCGGCCTGGGCGAAGGCGACGTTTGGCAGATGAGCACAAAGCCCGGCCGCCTTGTCGACGGCCGTCGTATGGTCGACACCACGGACGATGGCTCCCGCCTCGCCGGCGACCTTGGCATAACGGCCGCCGCCGCAGCCCGCGTCGAGCACGCGCAAGCCGGCGAGCGACGCGCGGGTCATGCCGGTTTTCGCCTCGAAGGTCGCGCGGTCCTCGTCATCGTGGGCCACTTCGTAAGTGTTCCACTGCCGGCCGAAGCTCGCCAGGTGCTCTTGTTCGACGAAGCGGGGAATGCCGCCGACGACCGGAAAGCTTGCGCCGCAACGGCAGACGAGGCGCTCGCCGCTCGCCGCGCTGTTGCCGTCCCCGCCGAACGGGCTGCCGCAAATCGGACAGCGCAGCTCGGCGGCTAGCGTGGGATTCAGCGTGGTCTGTGAGGAGTCAGTCACCGAGGACATCGTTGCAAGAAACCGCCGCGGCGAAGCGTACACTTTGTGCGGACCGTACGGCCGTCGTCGGATGCAAACGGTCTTGTGCGGCGCGCGGTCGGGGATGCGCAGGTGTGAACCGAATGAACGCCACCAAAAATATCACAAACCCAACGAGGTAGACACACAGAAACGCGCGCATCAGATGGCAGGCAATGTTGAGGGCTGGATCGTCCAGCGATTTCCACTGGGCACCAAAGAGGAATTTGGCAAACAGCCAGTTGTTGCGCGGCGAATTGTTCCAGAAGAGTGTCGGTGAACCGATCGATTCATAGGTCGCTGGATGGTCGTTCCGCAGACGACGGAAGAGCCAAGTCACCGCCGCGAACCAGACGACGACCATGACAAACATGATCGCCCAGGCGGTAATGAAGATTGCCGGAATTTCGTCGATAGGCGTGCCCATGAATCGCGTCGCCCGCCTCAGAACTCGACTGACATCAGATCCTCGGCCAGCTCGGTCTTGGGGAAGATCTTACGGGCTTTTTCCACCCCAATGGGGTCGGCGTCTGTGCGGCGCGGGTCGAGATGAATCAGGAAGAGGCGGCCGACTTTGGCGTGGCGGGCCAGCTCCGCGACGGGCGTGGTGTTGCTGTGGCCGGTGGTGGTGGCCGCCTCCGCCAGCTCGTCCGGGAAGTAGCATTCGTGAATCAGGATATCGACGTCGCGGACGAAATCGGTGTAGGTGCCGTCGACGGTGGTGTCGGTGATGAAGGCCAGCGAGCGCCCCGGCCAGTCGATGCGAAAGCCGATCGAACCTCCCGGATGGCCGAGCGCCCGATGCGACACCGTTCCCTGCCCGCGGATCGACACCTTGTCCGCCAGCGGCTCGAACACGTAGGGCGGCAGCAGCGGAAAGATGGGCGGGGCGAAGATGTGCTCCTTCACGGCGGCCAAGGTCGGCGGCGTGGCGTGCACCGTGGCGCGCGACGGCTTGCCCGAGAGGAGGCCCGTCAGCAAAAACGGCAGGCCCACCACGTGGTCCAGATGGGCGTGCGAGAGAAAGATGTCGAGCTCGGCCGTCTCGAGCCGCCCGATCACGCGAAAGAAACCGGTCCCCGCGTCGAGAACGACTCCAGCTTCCGGCAGCAGAATGCACGTCGTGTGGCGGCGCTCGTTGGGGTAAAAACCCCCCGTCCCCAAAAACTCGACGCGCATTAAGCCGTCTCCGGCGCCCCAGCCCGGCGACACACTCCGGGCAAATCACGTGCGGCCCTTTGCATCATAGGCCAGCCGCCGGAACCCGCAAAGCGGAAGGCCCCGCCTGCTCCCTCATCGGCCGTTTCTCGCCGGACGCTCTGAAAAAACTGTAATCGGCACGGCAAATTCGGGCCGCCTGGCGATTCCCGGCGAGCTAGGCTTCATCTGTGGGTGCCGCGCGCCGGGAATGGACACAATCCGTTCCCCGATTCGAGGGCTGCTGGTTCTTCGCGGAGTGCTTTCATGATTCGCAGGCTCTGTGCGTTGCTGTCAGGCCGTCAATGTCCCCCCGCTTTAATCTTGAGCCTGGCGTTCCTCGCCGAGCCGTGCCTGGCCATCGCCGACAGCCAGACGAAAAAGCCTCCGCAGAAGCCGACTCCGCCCCCGCAGCAGCCGACGACGCCGAGCCACTCGTCCAGAGGCTACAAGTACCAGTCGCTCGACAAGTATCACCCGCACGCTAAGTCGGGGAGCAAGTCGAAGCGCGGTTCGCACGGCTCGACGTAGCTGGCCAGTTCGCGGGCGGCGCGGGGCGTGCAAGGCGGCAATCGTTGTCAGACGCCGAGCAGCAGCCGCGCCGGCTCTTCGATCGTTTGCTTGATCCGCGCCAGGAACGAGACGGCCTCGCGCCCGTCGATCAGGCGGTGGTCGTAACTGAGGGCGACGTACATCATCGGGCGGATGACGACCTGGCCATCGCGGGCCACCGGCCGCTCCTGAATCGTGTGCATGCCCAACACCGCGCTTTGTGGCGGATTGACGATCGGCGTCGAGAGCAGCGAGCCGAAGATACCGCCGTTGCTGATCGTGAATGTCCCGCCGGCCAGCTCGCCCGGCTGCAGCTTGTTGATCTTCGCCCGGGCGGCAAAGTCGCCGACCGCCTGCTCGATCTGGGCGAGACTCAGCAGGTCGGCGTCGCGAATCACGGGGACCACCAGCCCGCGCTCGGCCCCGATCGCCACGCCGATGTGATAGGCGTTGTGGTAGACGATGTCGGTGCCGCGGATTTCCGCGTTCACAACGGGGAACTGCCGCAACGCCTCGACGGCGGCCTGCACGAAGAACGAAACGAAGCCCAGCTTGACGCCGTACTTTTGCTGAAACGCCTCGCGATGTTGCGTCCGCAGCGCGATCACGGCCGACATGTCGGCCTCGTTGAAGGTCGTTAAGAGGGCCGTCTTCTGCCGCGCCTCGACGAGCCGCTCGGCAATTCGCCGCCGCACGAGACTCATCGGCACGATTTCGTCCCCGCGGTCGGCCGCAGCGCCGGCGGCCGGGCGGGTGACTTCGGCGCGAGCTGCGCTGGGACGTGAAGCGCTGGGCGCGGTGATCGGACCGGGCATCGCTTCGGGCGAGGCGGGCGGCTGTTCCGGCTTGAGGGCCGTTTCTCCCGCGCCGTCGCCTGCGTGCTCGCCCGCATGTTCCTGTTCGTAGCGCTCGATATCCTCCCGCAGCACCCGGCCGCCTTCGCCGCTCGCCTTCACGTCTTGCGCGCGGACATGATGCTCACGGAGCCAGCGGCGGACCGACGGTGGAGCGATTGCCTCGTCGGCCGTGATCGCGACGTCAGCATTTGGGACTGCCTCGGTGGGCGCCGGTTTCGCCGCGACCGGCTTAGACGGAGCCGGCTTTGACGGGGGAGCATC
>Ga0210396_10003315_pt1 | contig 16105 bp, 8 predicted proteins | sample IncBWH17OmetaG_FD_155466 | JGI IMG/M metagenome (GOLD analysis project Ga0210396, IMG submission 155466) | Forest soil microbial communities from Barre Woods Harvard Forest LTER site, Petersham, Massachusetts, United States - Inc-BW-H-17-O ... | reverse complement strand
TTTTTTTATTGAACTAAAGTGCTGATTAGTGTTTTACCAAACTGTGTTCGCCTAAGAACTTGAGTACGCTTTCTTCAATACTCTTCTCAGGGTCGGTGCCTTCAGAAACAGGCACGAATTTCTCGCCGGTTATTTGCTCATAAAGCTCCATATACCTGTTCGATACAGCATTTACCATTTCATCACTCATAGCAGGCATTTTCTGGCCTTCTTTTCCCTGGAAGCCATTCTCGATAAGCCATTGGCGAAGGAATTCCTTCGATAATTGCTTTTGTGGTTCCTTTTTCTTCTGACGTTCTTCGTAGCCTTCTTTGTAAAAATACCTTGAGGAATCAGGAGTATGGATTTCGTCTATCAGATATATCTTGCCATCATACAGCCCGAATTCATACTTGGTATCTACTAATATAAGTCCACGTTTTGCGGCCATTTCAGTTCCGCGCTTGAATAGCATGCGGGTGTAATGCTCTAATTGCTCGTAATGTTCTTTCGATACAAGCCCTTTCTTTATAATGTCGCTTTTTGAAATGTCTTCATCGTGTCCAACATCTGCTTTTGTGGTAGGGGTTATTAATGGTTCCCTGAAAGAATCATTTTCATGCATCCCTTCAGGTAATTTTATACCGCAAATTTCGCGCTTGCCTGAGCTGTATTCTCTCCAGGCATGGCCTGTAAGATAACCGCGTATAACCATTTCTACTTTAAACGGCTGGCAAAGTTTACCAATACTAACCATTGGATGTGGAACGGCCATTATCCAGTTTGGTACTATATCGGCAGTAGCCTTCATAAAGTGAGCAGCAATCTGGTTAAGCATTTGCCCTTTGTAAGGAATACCGCGTGGCAATACCACATCAAATGCAGACACCCGGTCGCTCACTATCATTACAAGCATCTCGTCGTTGATGTTATATACATCACGCACTTTGCCTTTGTAAAAACTCTTTTGTCCCGGAAAATTGAAGTTAGTTGCTGTTATTGTTTTCATATAGATTTATATTTTGGGTTGTACTTTTGCAGGTGTATTAGCAGTTGCGTTTTGTGAATCGTAAATGCTCAATATTTTTCTTACAAGCTTATGACGAACTACGTCGTTAACATCCAGGTGTATCATGTCAATACCCGGTACATCATTGAAGATTTTAATGGCTTGCGTTAAGCCTGATGCTTGCTTGAACGGAAGATCGGTTTGAGTTACGTCGCCTGTAACAATAAACTTGGCAGAGCTTCCCATACGAGTAAGGAACATTTTCATTTGTCCCTCGGTTGTATTTTGCGCTTCATCTAATATTACAAATGCATTGTTCAGTGTACGGCCACGCATAAAAGCAAGCGGTGCCACTTCAATTACTTTGTTCTCCAAATAAGATGTTAGCTTGTCTGAAGGCAGCATATCGAACAATGCATCGTAGAGAGGTTGGAGGTAGGGGTCCAGTTTTTCTTTCAGGTCGCCGGGCAAAAAGCCTAAGTTTTCACCTGCTTCTACAGCCGGGCGGGTAAGTATTATTTTACGTACTTCTTTATTCTTCATTGCCCTTACAGCTAAAGCCACAGCAGTGTATGTCTTTCCTGTTCCTGCAGGGCCTACGGCAAATACCAGGTCATTTTTGTATGAACTTTGCACCATTCTTAACTGATTAGGTGTGCGGGCTCTTACAACTACGCCGTTATTGCCGTATACAATAATGTTCTCATCGGTGCCGCCAGCTTCTTGTTGACCATGGCCGGGGCTCTTTAAAATACGATCTATATCAATTTCGTTAAGCGCATGAAACTTGCGGAAATGTTCCATCATCCAGTAGATTTTCCTTTCTAATGCTTCCAGGTCGTTCTCATCTCCGGTAATGCGCAGAGCATCTCCGCGGGCTACGATCTTAATGTTTGGAAAGTGCTCTTTTATCAAGCCCATTTTTGAATCGTTAATGCCGTAGAGTTCAACCAGTGGGATGTCTTTAATGAAAATCTCTTTTTCTGCCATTTAGGGTTATTTAGATGATGAGTGACAAAAGTACACTAAGGGATTTTATATTACTTTTGAACTTTATTAAAAGATTTCCACAAAAGGGGCATTTATATCAGCAATTGTTAATATGCCGATAATTACACTTACTACCGATATGGGTACTTCCGGTTATTATGCCGGGAGTGTAAAGGCTGCTATCCTAACAGGCCTGCCCGAGGCTAATATTGTCGATATCACCCATCATATCAGGCCTTTTCACATCAGTTCAGCTGCTTTTATAGTGAAAAATGTATATAGTCAGTTCCCCAAAGGAAGCGTTCATATAGTATCGGTCGATTCACTTGCGGGCAGAAATCCCAGGTTTTTAGCTATTTCTTGTGACGGGCATTATTTTATTGGGCCTGATAATGGCCTTTTTAGCCTGGCGCTTGATAAACAGCCTGATAAGGTGGTGGAAATAGGAATTGCCAATGGTATAGCAACCATTACATTCCCCGCACGCGACGTGTTTGCCAAAGTAGCTTGCTTTATAGCAAGTGGTGGCTCATTGGATGCTGTGGGTAAAGATTGCCCCGATTATCAAAGGCCTACTGCATGGCAGCCTACCTACGATGCTAATAGCATTACCGCTGTTGTTGTATATGTTGATGAATATGGTAATTGTATTTGTAATCTCGATAGAAATCTTTTTGTACAGGTATCAAAGAACAGATCTTTTGTGATAGATGTGAAGGGATACGGGATTGAAGCCTTATCCAGCTCATATAGTCAAAGCCCTAAAGGAGAGATAGTGGCACTGTTCTCCAGCTCAAATATGCTTGAACTGGCTATTAACCATGGTAACCTTGCTGAACTTATTGGGATAAAAGAAGGTGATACGGTTAAGATAACCTTCGCATCGTAAAAGCGGGGTTTACCTTCGTCTTCTTACTTTGAATTCGGTACGGCGGTTCTTCGCAAGTTGTTCTTCGTTGCAGATAACTCCGGGATCGCCGCAATTGTTTATCATACGTGTTTTTCCGAAGCCAATGCCAACAATACGGCTTTTCTTAATGCCCTGCAATACCATGTATTCAACAGCGGCATCGGCTCGCTTTTGCGATAGTATAAAGTTGAATTCATCAGAGCCTCTGGGGTCAGTAAATGCATCTAATTCAATATTTATGCTCGAATCGCTTTGCATAACGGCCACAACCTTATCAAGTACTCTTGCAGCTGCAGGTTGTATGTCCCATTTCTGGTATTCGTAATAGATGCTTTCAATAATATGAAGGCTGTCTGCAACAATCCCATTGCCTGCAACTCTGTTCTTCAGGTTAAGTGCTGTAAGCCATGGGTCGAATACGTTAAGGCTTCCCATTTTAGTTTTATCTGTTTGCAATATTTCGTACTTATATCCATGTTCCATATCCAGTTCGCGTACAATATTGCCTTTTGAATCGGCAATATAAACCTTGGTCATATCTTTCATTTTAGGGTCGGTAACGTCTATCTGTTCAAAATAGGTTTTATCGGGTGGCAGGTTGCTAAAGCTGTATTGTCCATGTTTATCAGTGGTTGTGGTTTCAATTGTATTGCCATTTCTGTCGGTGAGGGTTACTTTTACTCCGGGCATATTTTCTCCGTTTTCGCCTATCAGTTTACTTTTCATAGATAGCCTTATCTCAGAATCTTCCACCTTCATCTTTTTAATGGCGAGTGAATCTCTGGCTAACAAAGAAAAGCGGAAGTTGTTTCCGTTAGTAAGTGTAAATGATTGAATGGTGTTGCCATTTTTATCTGTCAGTTCAATACGTGAGTTAGTGGGTAGTTTGGTGTCATGTACATCTACCTGGAACATATAATTCTCATCGGGTGGCAGGTTGCTGAAAACAAATGAACCAAATTCGTTGGTCGTGGCCGATTGTAACACTTGACCGTTTGAGTTTAACAGGTTTATTTTAACCCCCGCAATAGGTTGTGATTCATCACCGTGTAATAAATTACCTGCTATGTTAATGTTCTTGTCAACCGCATCCATCCTGGGTAAGCGGCTGAGGTCGGGTGGGAGCTGGGTGAATGAGAATTTACCCATATTGGCTTCTACCAAAGTAACACCAACTATCTTTCCATTACTGTCGGCCAGGTATATCCTTTTCTTTCCAATAAGGCGCGGGTCGCTTTCATCTACTTTAACAATATATTTTCTGTCGGGGTTAAGCTTGGTGAATTTAAAAGTTCCAAGACTGTCGGTAACACCTGTAGCAACCACATTGCCACTGTCGTTTACAAGTGTAACACCCATCTTTGGTGCAGGATCGTTAATATTGTAACTGAACAATACTTTTCCTTTTAAAGGCTTGTAGTCACCAACATAAAGAAACCCGTAGATATCATCTTCACCGGTGCCGTTTTTGCGGTTCGATGAAAAATACCCTGTCCTTCCATTACTATTAAAGCATATGCCAAAATCATCCGTGTTCGAATTTATATCAGGGCCAAGATTTAAAACCTCTGCCCACAGATCGGCATCTTCTTTTACAGCAGAAAAAATATCTAATCCTCCGTAGCTAAAATGCCTGTCGGAAGAGAAGAAGAGGGTTCCATCTTTTCGTATATATGGAAAAACTTCGTTGCCGGGTGTATTTACATCTGCTCCCAGGTTTTTGGGTTGGGACCATCCGGCTCCATTCTTCTGACATTCATAAATATCGGTACCACCATAGCCTCCGGGCATGTTCGATGCAAAATAGAGCCATTGCCCGTCAGCAGAAAGTGAAGGGTCAAGGACGGAGTAGGTATCACTATTGTATTGAAATGGCTGTGGTTTGCCCCAGCTATTACCGTCTTTTATACAATAATAAAGCTTGGCCTGGTTTACAAAATCGCTTTTACGTATAGCAGCCACTTGTGTAAAAAACATGAGATTGCCATCAGCAGAGAATGTAGCAGGGCCTATATCAAAATCCTGGTTGGCCCCATTGATAGGGATAGAGAAGCGCGATGGCTTGGTGAAGTTTTTGTCGGTCGGTTTTGCTTCATACATTTTAAAAAAGTTGCTACCTGTTACGCCACTTTTTTCAAACTCTATCATATCGGGGCCACGGTCACTTACAAATACCAGGTTGTCGTTATACATGGCAGGGCCAAAGTCTGAACCTTTGCCGTTGATACCATCAATAGTATATACCTGGTAGTTAGCAATAGCAACATGCTTTTTTAAATTGTCGCAATAGCGTATTTCGTTCTTTACTGCTGAATCAGAGGGTGCCATTTGAGAGTATGCCACAAACTGTGCACGGGCCTCATCCATTTTACCATTACTCTTTAATATTTTACCGTAGTTAAAAAGTACATAAGGTTGTATGCCCGGTATTGCAACAGCCCTTGCATAATAAATTTCAGCATTGTTGTAATCGCGCAGTATTGCATAACATTCTGCAAGGCGCACAAGTGAACCGGTGTCCTGAGGGTTGGAAGAGATAGCTTTTAAGTAGTTGTTAATGGCGGCCCTGTAATTATAATGGGCATAGTTATCATCGCCGGCTTTTTTTTGAGCGGAAAGGGAAATGGAAACTGAAAGAAAAAATAACAGGTATGCTAGGGTAGAGCCTCTTTTCATATAATACTTTATGCCATTCCTCTCTTAAAAAAAGCGTGGAGAAACCTGCGTTGCTTTACTTGTTCCAAAATCTAATGTTATTGATAATTCGTGTGAGCCCCCGCCAATAACTCCAATGCCATTCAGGCCAAGGTCGTAAGCATATCCAATGCGTAAAAGCTTCGATGCCTTATACGATACAAGTAATACACCACCATAGCCTGGCTTAAAAGAAGCACCAAGCCATATCTTTTCCATAAGCAATACGTTCAGGTTTATACTGGCAGCCGGTGGTGCATTTTGTGCAAGCTGAAGTATAATTGACGGGTTCCATATTATACCTGATGCCGACTGAAATGCTTTGCCTGCAATAAAATATTCATGTGGTGCAAATGTGGCTGTTGAGTTGCTGATGTTTACATTGGTCAGGCTCGATTCAATAAGGTGGTTAACACTGAAGCCTGCATACCAACTCGATGTATGATAGTACAAGCCCGCTTCGGCCGTTGGTGTTATTTTTGATCCGGAATTTGCCATGGCATAAATATCATTCTTATCACGGTAATCGATCATCGACCAGTTGAATGTATAATCATACACCCCAAAGCCAAGGCCCATGGCTAATTTACCCGGCCCTATAGCAATATTGTATGCATAATTACCTTGTATAGAATTGCTGGTTGTGGGACCTATGTTGTCATTCATTATTTCAATACCCCAGCCTGTATGCTTGCCCGAAGAAGGAGATGAAAGGAGCAATGCACTTGTTTGCGGGGCACCTTGTATGTCGAGCCATTGATCGCGTGCCACAACATTGAGCTCCAGGGCATCTTTGCTTCCTGCTGCTGCCGGATTCAAAGCCATTTTGTCGAACATATATAAACTAAACTGAGGATCTTGCTGGGCATAAATCAGTGAAAAGTGAAAAGTGAAAAGTGAAAAGAATAATATCCACTTAGAAGGACGAATTGTTTTATATGTAATTTCTTGTGCCATTTTTAAATCCTAAATCATATGTCTTAAATCACAAATCTTAATTTACCTTGTTAATTGTACCCAGCCTTTATACGTTACTCCGTCAACTTTTACAATATAAAAATAGGTGGCATCGGGCAATGGTTGGCCAGAAGCGTTATCGCCTTTCCACAATACTGTTGAATTATTATAACCATTACCACTCCATACTTCAATACCCCAACGGTTAAATATTGCTACCGAATTATTCGGGTACAGATCAATGTTGTCAATTATCCATGTGTCGTTATTTCCGTCTCCGTTAGGTGTAATACCGGTATAGATAACAATTTTGCCACCACTTACCTTTATATCTACCGAATCAATTGTTGTACATCCATTAGCAGTTACGCTTATAGTGTATTGGGTACTTACGGTCGGTGAAGCAACCGGGTTAGGGCAGCTGTTACAACTTAAGCCGGTAGATGGTGTCCATACATAATTATATCCCGATGAAGGGTTGGCAACAAGTTGGGCGCTTTGTCCAAAAATAATCGTGGTATCACAACAAACAGAGAAAGAAGGTATGGGATAAACTGTAACTGTTACGCTGCCAGTTAAGTTAGATGAGGCACAGCCATCGCTTGCAACTACAGTATAAATTGTTGTACTACCCGGAGTTACATTTATAGTAGAGCCTGAAAGGTTGCCTGGCTGCCATGTGTAATTTATATTTCCGGTGCCACCAGTTACTGCATCAGAAAGTGTGAATATCGTTCCGGCGCAAGCTCCCGCAGGTGTTGTTATAGCTCCCTGTACCATTTGGGCCGCAACCGTAACTGTATCAATTCGTGTGTTAGAGCATCCATTATTATCTTTTACAGTTACAGTATAGAAGGTTGTAGATGATGGAGATACGGTTTGACTTTGAGCATTTACAAAGTTGCTCCAGGTATAAACATATGGCGAAGCGCCCCCTGATGCAGTGGCATTTAATAAAGCATTACCTCCAGGGCATATTGCAGTGTCGGTACGGCCTATTTTAATTGGAGGTGGTTGTGGAATAGTTACCGTATCAAGTATTGAGCAGCCGTTTTTATCGGTTACGCTAAAGGTATTTACTCCACCGCCTAAGGTAGTTGCAGCAGATGTTGTTTGTCCGCCCGGCCATGAGTAAGTATAACCGGGTGTACCGCCCGAAGCATATATGGTAGCAGTGCCTGTTTTACCGCCATTACACTTTTCACCTTTAATACCTCCTACCGAATCAATTACTATTGGAGTTGGTTCAATAATGGATACAGTAGCAGTATAAGAGCCACCGCAGTTATTATCAATTATGGTAACAGTATAAGTGCCCGTTGCAAGCGCTGTGGCCACCGATGTTGTTTGAGCAGGTGTGGTGCTCCAGGTATAAGTAAAGCTGCCACTGCCGCCCTTTATGCCTACAGTTGCACTACCCGAGGCAGTGCCATTACACTTTGCATTCGTATAAGTTGAAATAGAATCTCTTACCTGGCTGGGCTGTGCAATGTTTACAGTTGCAGTGGCCTGGCAGCCATGGGCATCAGTTGTAGATACAGTATAAATGCCGGGTTTACTAATATTATTTGCTGATGACGAGCCTCCGCCTGAAGGTGCCCATATATAATTATAAGGTGGGGTGCCACCTATTACCGTATCTACGGCAGAGCCCGTAGGGGTACTATCGCAAAGTAAATTAACCGAACGTACAATAGAATCCCTCAGTGGTGCAGGTTGTGTAATCGTTGTAGTTGCTTTTCCAATGCAACCGCTTGCATTTTTCACGGTAACCGAATCGTTACCCGGACATAAGCTGCCAATGTAATTACCTGTTTTTCCATTGCTCCATAAATAGGTATAAGTACCCGGGGTGGAAGGAACTGCCGTTGCACTACCGTTGCAGTATCCATTACAAGTTACATTGGTATCGGTTATAGAAACATTGAATGCATTGTTTACCGCAACTGTAACTGTAGCAGTATCGGAACAGCCTAAAGATGTGGTGCCAATTACTGTATAGGTTGATGTGACACTTGGTGTAACGGTTACTGCCGAAGTAGTAGTAGCACCACCATCCCACGAATAAGCAAACACACCTGTAGCACTTAATGAAGAAGAATTACCCAGGCAAACTACAGTTGGGGTAGCAGTTGCAGTTATATTAGGTTTAGGTTTTATGGTTACAGTAACGGTGCCTGTTGCACTGCATCCACCAGTGGCAACACCGGTAACAGTATATACAATTGTTGAAGTAGTTGCGGTTGGAATAACTGCTACTGTTGCCCCGGTTGTTGAAACCAGGCCACCACCTGCTGGAGAAGTCCATGTATAGGATAAAGCACCCGAAGCTCTTAAGGTGTCAACACTACCCCGACAAACGCTGGTTGGGGTTGCAATTGCTGTAACGGTTGGTGTGCCTACGGTTATTTTAACCGTATCTTTTGAGGTGCAGCCACCTGCATTGCTCGATGTAAGAATATAAGTAGTGTTTACGGTTGGGGTAACTATAAGGTTAACAGGGGTAGTTGAGGATGAAATTGTTGTTGCACCTGTTGACCATACATAACTTGTACCGCCTGTGCCATTGGTGAAAATAGTATCAGTAACTCCTGAACAAATATGTGTTGAGCCCGAAACCGAAAGCTGCGGACTAGGCTCGATATAAATTTTAATAGAATCTTTTACAGCGCCATTAACTATTACAGTATATGTAATTGATGTGAGTGAGGTGGCAGATGTTGTAGGTGTTGCAATAACAGTATCTGCGGTTACTGAGTTTAATCCGCTTGAAGGTGCCCATGAGTAATAGTTACCACCTTTTACAATAATTTTAGTAGAAGAACCTGAACAGACAGTATCTTTTGTGGCTTTAATAGAAACAGATGGGATGCTGCAAAGTTTTATTTCGCGTACCACATTATTGAAATTGTCGGGTATATATATGTTGCCACTGCCATCGAGTGTAACTGCCCAGGGGTAATTGATCTCGGCAGCTACAGCCGGGCCACCATCTCCGGCATATCCTGCCGTACCGTTTCCGGCAATGGTATTTATTACACCCGATGTTACTTCACGTATTCTGCTATTATATTCATCAGCTATGTATATATTACCGGAACCATCTACAGTTACTCCAATAGGTGCATATAGTTCAGCCGCAGTTGCAGCAGCACCATCGCCTGAAAAACCTCCTGTAGTATTACCTGCAATCGTAGCAAGATTATAAGTTAAACCTAATAGCCCTGGGCTTACTTCGCGTATGCAATTATTGCCTTGATCTGCAATGAACACATCACCTGCTTTGTCAACAGCAACTGAAGATGGATGGTCTAAGGTGGCAGTTAAAAGTAACCCTAATGTCAATCCCAGGCCATTTCCTCCATATCCCGGTGTGCCTGCTGTTCCGACTAAAGTAGATATTGTACCTGATGTATTTACTTCACGGATTACATCATTTTCAAAGTCAGCTATATACATATTGCCTTTACTATCAAAAGCTATTCCTGTAGGGTGATATAATTGTGCATTAGTTGCCTGTCCTCCGTCACCACCATAAGCCGAGGTTCCGTCGCCTGCAACAGTGGTAATAATACTCGTTGTTAAATTTATCTTTCGTATCACACTGTTCGATTGATCGGCTATATATAAGTTGTTATGGTAAATAGCTAAACCGCTAGGCCAGTTTAATAATGCTGCAGTAGCGGGGTTGCCATCACCCGTATAGCCTGCACCAATAGAAGCATTACCTGCTATAGTAGTTATGATATTGGTTGTCATATTTACTTTCCTGATCACAGCATTTTGCTGGTCAGCAATGTACATATTGCTGTATGTCGAATCGAATGCTACACCTGTAACATAAGCCATAGAAGCAGCCAAAGCTGAGCCGTTATCACCTGTATAATTGTAGTTTCCACTACCAGCAACAGTAAAAATATCATCGCCTGTTGCACTTACGTCTACAATGGCTGTAGCCGTTGCCGGGCAGCCGCCAATTGAAGAAGTAACCGTATACGTTGTAGTACTTGTTGGTTTGGCTGTAGGACCAGAACATGTTGAACAGGATAAAGATGTATTTGGGCTCCATGTGTATGAAGAGCCTCCATTATGTACTGTGAGGTTTACAGTGTTAGTTGCCAGGCAAACAACTGACAGGGCAGGGGTAATGGTCATACTAGTTGGGGCAGAAGAGAATTTTTTAACAATGGTTCCCCTGTCCTGGTATGTAACAAAAGGAATAATTCCTTTTAATACTAATTGGGTAGTTTTTATTGCTGTTCCTTCTGATATACCTGCACTACCAATATCTGTCCAAGCACTTCCATTAAAGTTCATTACAGTTACCTTGCCATTTTGTGAGCCATCAACAAAAGAAAGATAAGGGTTGAACAAACTATCGAGTGCAATGCTTTCGCCTATAGCAGTGTTTGAAGTAATGGAAGCATTAAATGTACCTAATTGGGTAAAGTTGCCCGAGCCATTGGCATATTCAAAAGCCACTGCTCCTAACTGAGCATAACCTGAATCCTGGAATGCAATAAAAGCATCGCTGGTGCTATCAACTGCTACAGAAGTATAGGCAGCTCCGCTACCAACCGATGCTTGTCCCAAGTTATTCCATGTTCCACTAGCATATTCCCATAATACAGCATTATACCCATCAGCAGAGTCTACAAATGCAACAAATACGTTGGCATGGCTGATGGACATCGAAATATAATAGGCATGACCGCCACCTGCACTTGCAGTAAAGCCTTTTGTTCCTAATACCACCCAAGATGAGCCATTGTAATATTCTACTGTTGGTAAGCCTTTTTGTGTTCCATCATCATAGGCCACGTAGGGCTGATTCTTGTAATCGAATGCCAATGAAATACAACTCGCCACAGAGGTGGCCACTTGCCCTGAAGCACTACCCACACCAACCCATGCAGAGCCATTGTATTTTTTTACAACCGGGTATTTACCCGCAGCAACATCAATATAAGCAACATAATTGGTATCGCGGTTAACGCCCATGCTTGGTGCTTTGCCACGTCCGGTGGTAAGGGCACCGCCCACAGCGTTCCATACACTGCCATTATAACTCAGTACTCTGATGCGTTCCTTATTGGTGTCTGAATTTACAAAAGCCACAACGGGTTGCCCGGTAGCTTTGTTCATTGCTATTGATGGGGTATATGCATAATTGCCTGAAATACCTCTGGGCGGAAGTACATAGTTCCAGTATTGATTCCGAACCTGGCCCGCTGCCATTACCGTAGCCTTATTGGCAACCCTTTTATCCTGGTATGCCAAAAACGGAATTGGTGAGCCTGTTGCTAAAAGCCCCAACGCATCAAATGCAGTTTTACCGGCAGAAAAATAAGGATTGCCCCATTGTTTCATAACGCCTATGGAATCCCACATAACATTTGCAAAACCCAATGAATCGTCATTATATGCTATAAAAGAACTTGATATTTTGTTAGATGCCATTGAAATATAAGATGCAGGGCCACTGCTAAACGGGGTTCCGTATGCGGTCCATGCGCCTCCTTTATATTTTTTTGCGATCCCTTTATTTGATGAAGCAGAATCGCGGAAAGCCACATATATATCAGCAGTATCTATTACGTTAAGCGATATAAAATTGGCACTTTTAGTAGAAATAACGCCCTTAGCGGCACTTGGCCCTAAAAACTTCCAGCCTGCTTTGTAATAAAGTACAGTGGCATTATTGGCATTAGCAGAATCCCGGTAAGCAACATAGGGGAAACCCGTAGTTGTATCTACCTGTAATGAAATAGAAGTGGCTGCACCTGCTGAAAAACCTGCGGAACCGACCTGTGTCCAGCTACCCCCGGTATAAAACTTCATTACACTTAATTTGTTCTTGTTCGCACTTAAGCCATCACGGTATGCTATGTACAGCGTATCCGCTTTCGCAGTCATTTTCGCGTTTATAGCTAAAGAAACATAAGAAGCTGTTCCCGGAGAGGGAATTGAGCCTACCTGTACCCATGTTGAGCCGTTATAAGACATAACAATAACCTTGTTAGCATAAAATGCATCCTGGTAAGCTATGTACGGAGTATTGGTCCGCTTACTATAAACAATAGATGTGAATTGGACCTGCCCTTTAGAAAAGCCTTGTGGGCCAAGGTATGCCCATTTGCTGGTACCACCATAAATTGGGTAGATAACAGAAGCTTTTCCGCCGGCCATTCCGTCAGAATAGGCCATGTAGTTATAGGGCGGTAAAAAAATTGACTTGGTAGGAACTGATGTTGCTGCAACCGAAATATAACTGGCGCTGCCAAAAGAAGCCTGTATAGTGTCATCAATACCAAGGGGCACCCATGTATTGCACTGGGCATGGCTTTTACCTGCAAAAAGTGTAAGTAATAATATAGGAAGGTATATATACTTCTTCATTAATGGAGTGCAAGGGTTAAAAAGCCAGTACTATCGCTCCATACAAATATAAGTCTTTTCATTAAAAAATGAAATTATATGTTAATAATTAATGATAAACAGGGGTTCCCTCTAAAAGCCAATGAACACGATGCCCGAGCATTATACGTGATTGAAAGGGAAAGGTTACAAATATCTTAAGTAAACTATGGTTTTTTTTAGAACCCTAAAGTTATACCAACCTGAACATTGGTAGATGCCCAACCTACTTCAGCAAAAAGGCCAAAGTGTTCTTTAACCATATAACGGGCACCAAAGGTAACCTGGTAATCGAAAATAACCGACTGGGTATTAAAGTCATTACTGGTGCTTTTTGGGTTATTATCGGTGCTCTTATCAATAGTAAGCAAATAGCCTAGGCCCACACCGCCAAAAACATCAAATTTGTCTCCAATAGGGTAATGACCATTTAACCGGGCGTAAAACCCCATAACGGTACCATTTACATTAACCTGGTAATTAGTATCCGTTTTAAATACCCTTGCTACTGCATATTTATACGTAACATTCGCGCCAGAATATTCTAAATTAAGGCCTACTCCAAAATATTTAGATAAGCCGTGCTCATATTTTAAAACTACGGTACCGTAGTTCTTGTAATTATAATCGTTATAGTTTTGGTATTGGGTTAAACTTTCGGTTATCCTGGCGGTAGGAGGGAACCCAAAACCTACCGAAACGAGGTTTTTTCCATCATCGAAAGCCTGTGCCGAAACAAGGCTTGAAACAAGTATTGCTGATAATAATAAAGTGAGATTTTTTATCTTTTTCATAGCAAGGGTGTATGACATTAGGCTGCAAATATAAAAATCTGCCCATGTAAATTGCAAACCTAAAACTGTTTAACGCAAAAGAATTTAATGGGAAAACAGGTTGAAGAAGTCAAGTATCTCATCTGCTGCACTAAAGTCTTTGCAGGTATTGCCAATGGCAAATACAGGCAGGTACTGAAAACCTCCGGCCCATGTATGTCCTCCGCCAATGATCTTAATAAACTCTACCGGGGCTGCATCGTTTTTGTAGAAGTATTTAATGGCTTTGCATCCATCACTTGGGTCAGTATCCGGTATATTTGTAATTGTTACAGTGCTGTCACAATGGTTAAGGTTTACCAGTTTGTTTACCAGTTCTTCGGTAGGTAGCATATAAAACCCGGGGCCAGTATGCTGACCTGTGTTCAACCTTCCATAGCCACCTTTATAGCTTACAAGAGGGTCTTCAGTGCCATTGATAAGTAAAACAGGCATAGGCTTATTAAAATGATAATTGTCTTCCATATAATTAGGAATGCTAGCGCAAACGGGTGCAACAGCTTTGATCTTGCTATTAAGCTTATCGGCTAAATACAACGAAAACTTCCCGCCCCTTGATAAACCTGTAACAAATACTCTTGTACTGTCGCCTTTATAAAATCTGATAACGGAATCAATAAGCGATGATATAAAGTGAGTGTCGTCAGCAGTACTGTCTATTTGCCCGTAAGCTGAAATACCGGGTATGTTCCAGTTTCTATAAATAGCCTGTGGATAAACTACAATGTATCCATATTTATCTGCCGGGGCATCTAGCCGGTACAATCTTTGCGTGTTCTCATCCCTTCCGCCGCTGCCATGAAGGGCAACAAGTATGGGTGGTTTGCTTAATGCCTGATAGTTTTTGGGCAAGTGAATGATATAGTCTCTTCTTTTACCATCGACCATAATGGTTTTATCTAAATTGGTTTGGGCAAAAACTGAAAAGCCGAAAAGATACAATATGAAAAAAGAGAAAAAGTGTTTCATGTCACAAAATTAGCTATAAACTGATACTCAGTTGAACACCCATATCTAATCAGATTTATTACATATATTTGGCATACCAAAACACACCTTATAATGAAATTGAAATTTATTACGGCTTTAAGCCTATTGCCGTTTATAGCTTTTGCAGGAGGTTTCCAGATTCCGCAGCAATCTATAAAAGGAACAGGGATGGGCGGGGCTTTTACCGGTGTTTGCACCGATGCAGGATCTGTATTTTACAACCCGGGTGGAATGACAAACTTATTCGGACAGAATTTAACCTTTGCAAGCATAGGGCTGTTTCCTTCGGTATCGGTATTAACCCCCGATAATGTAAACACCAATCAAACCACTTCAGTATATACTCCAATTGAATTTTATTATTCAGCACAGGTGTGTAAAAATCTTTGGCTTGGGCTTTCTGTGAATAACCAGTTTGGTGCGGCTGCTTCATATCCTAATAATTGGGAGGGTGAAGAAATTGTACAAACCATTAAGCTGCAAACATTTATGTTTCAGCCGACCATTGCTTACAAGATTTGCGATAAGCTAGGCATAGGGGCAGGCTTTGTGTATACACTGGGTACCTTTGGCGGTACAAAGGCTTTGCCGCTTACCGGTGCTACAACAAGTGGTGATACTACCAATAATGGCGAAGTAAATCTTAATGGCACAGGCCATGCTTTTGGATATAACATAGGTGTGTTCTCTAAAATATTTGAAAAGAAAGCCGATAGCAATTCATGGGGAGAACTTGTAACCCTGGGCGTAAGTTACCGTTCGGCATTGGCATTTAGTGTGCCCAATGGTACAGCAAACTTTACTCAGATACCTGCTTCATTAGCTACCCAGTTCCCTTCATCTGAAGGTGTTTCTACCAGTGTTAGTCTGCCTGGAGTTTTATCTGCCGGTATAGCCATTAAGTTTTCGAAAGGAGATAAATGGGATTTTATGCTGGCCTACGATTTTAATCTTACTTACTGGACAAGTTACGACTCATTGCATTTCAATTTTGCAGATCCTAATACTCCTTATGCCAGTTACCAATATAGCTGGAAGAATGCCACAGCACACCGAATGGGCATTGAGGCTACTTATATGAAGAAATACAGTTTGCGCTTAGGTTATTATATCGATAACTCTCCTGCGCAAGATGGTGCAGTTACCCCCGAAGTAGTTGACGCTAATAATTCAGGTTTTTCAATGGGGGCAAGTTATAAATTCAATTGCGGTCTATCTGTAGATTTTGCTTACCTCAATTCCGATTTCATTCGCAATAATGCCACATGGACCTCAGAGAATTTCACGGCATCGTATCATCGTGTTGTAAATGTATTTGGCTTGGGT
>Ga0210396_10003313_pt1 | contig 16109 bp, 15 predicted proteins | sample IncBWH17OmetaG_FD_155466 | JGI IMG/M metagenome (GOLD analysis project Ga0210396, IMG submission 155466) | Forest soil microbial communities from Barre Woods Harvard Forest LTER site, Petersham, Massachusetts, United States - Inc-BW-H-17-O ... | reverse complement strand
GAAGAACTGCTTTTTGAGCCACGAGCGATGTCGCTGACGCCTCGTGCGGAGTTCTCCCAACCTCCTGTCGCGGCGAATCTGCCGGCCAATCTGGCCGCGAGCCCCCCTGAGCCGCTGATGAGGATCCGGCCCAATGCCAACTGGCGGGCGATCCACCTCCGAGAGCTGTGGCGTTTTCGCGATCTGACCTTGGCGCTGGCCGGCCGGGACCTGCGGCTTCGCTATAAGCAGACGGTCCTGGGCGCGGCGTGGGTGGTGCTCCAGCCGCTGCTGGCGGCGGGGCTGTTCACCTTCGTGTTCGGCATGGTCGCCAAAATGCCGTCGGACGGCCTGCCCTATTTCCTGTTTTCCTACGCCGGCCTGCTGGGATGGAACCTGTTTTTCAACACGCTCACCAAAACGTCGGGATGCCTGGTCGGCAACTCGCATTTGATCTCCAAAGTTTTCTTTCCGCGGCTGATCCTGCCGCTGTCAACCATCCCCAGTACGCTGGTCGATTTTGCCGTGGCACTGGCGATGATGGGGGTGTTGATGATGATCTACCACGTCAAGCCGGGCGCCCCGCTGGCGCTGCTCCCGGTCTGGATGCTGCTCCTGATGCTGTTGTCGCTGGGGATCGGGCTGATGATGGCGGCGCTGGCAGTGAGCTATCGCGACATCACCTACATCGTGCCGGTCGTTCTTCAGTTGCTGATGTACGCCAGCCCGATCGCCTACGCCACCAGCAAAGTGCCGCTCCGCTTTCAGACATGGTACAACTTGAACCCGCTGGCCCCGATTCTGGACGCGTTCCGCTGGTCGCTGCTGCGGGCGGGGCAGTTGTCGCCGGGCTTTTTAGCCCTGGCGGCGACCGTGTCGGTCATTGTTTTCTTTGTCGGGCTCTATTCTTTCCAGGCCATGGAAAAGAAGTTTGCCGATGTGATTTGATCCCCTCTCGTGCGCGCAATCGCTTTCTATCTTCCCCAGTTTCATCCAATCCCGGAGAATGACCAATGGTGGGGCATGGGCTTTACGGAATGGACCAACGTGGCCCGGGCGCGGCCGATATTTCGGGGGCACCGCCAGCCGCGACTGCCCGCGGACCTGGGCTTCTACGATTTGCGGCTCCCCGAAGCGCGCCACGCCCAGGCGGCGCTGGCGGCCGAGTACGGGATCCACGGCTTCTGCTACTATCACTACTGGTTCAACGGCCGCAGGCTCCTGGAGAGGCCGTTCAACGACGTGCTCGCCTCCGGCCAGCCGGATTTTCCCTTTTGCCTCTGCTGGGCCAATGAAAGCTGGACGCGGCGCTGGCTGGGCGAGGACCGCGAGGTCCTTCTGACCCAAACCTACAGCCCGGAAGACGACCTGGAACACGCCCGGTGGCTCGCCGGGGCCTTTTCCGATTCGCGCTACCTGCGAACAGATGGGAGACCCATATTTCTGGTCTATCGACCGGCGGACCTGCCCTCGGCCAGGCGGACGACGGACGTCTGGCGTCAGACCTGTATGCGAGAGGGAGTTGGTGAGCCGTATCTGATCGGCGTCGACGCCCATTGCCCGGGCCGCGATTTCCGCGACGACGGGTTTGACGCGACGTTGGTCTTCGAGCCGCAACTGGGGGCGCTGCAAGGGGCGTTCGATGACGGATTTTCCCGGCGGAAGCTCGCTCGCAACTTGCGCGTGGGGGTGATGCACGGACGCGTCAAGGCGTATGACTACCGCGAGGCTCGTGCGACGATGAACCGGCGGGTGCGGAATTTTCCAACCATCCGGTCGGTGTTCGTGCGCTGGGACAACACGCCGCGGCGGGGGGCGCATGGCATCGTCATGGTCAGCAGCTCGCCGGAGGCGTTCGGGCACGAGCTGCGCTGGGCGTCCACCGGCTTGCCCGAATCGCAGCTCCTGTTCATCAACGCCTGGAACGAATGGGCGGAGGGAAACTATCTCGAGCCGGATCAGGAATTCGGAATGGCGTACCTCGAAGCACTGCGATGCGCGCTTCAGGAGACGGAGGCACACGAGCTTGCTCGCTGAAGAACCAACCCGTAGCAGGAACCTTCCGAGTTCGACCAGCTCAGTGGAGTCGCGTGCCGAAGCGGACGGCACGCGGAGCGTGCCTGCCACAGCCGCGGCCAGGCTCATTGCATTTTATCTTCCGCAGTTCCATCCGATCCCCGAGAACGACTTGTGGTGGGGCAAGGGATTCACGGAATGGACGAATGTGACCAAAGCCAAGCCGATTTTTCGCGGTCACGAGCAGCCGCACTTCCCCGCCGACCTTGGCTATTACGACCTGCGAGTTCCCGAGGTGCGCCAGCGGCAGGCCCAGCTCGCCCGCGAATATGGCATCTACGGCTTTTGCTACTACCACTACTGGTTCAACGGCCGCAGGGTGCTCCAGCGCCCGTTCGACGAAGTGCTCGAGTCCGGCCAGCCCGACTTTCCCTTTTGCCTCTGCTGGGCCAATGAAAACTGGACGCGCTCCTGGGACGGCAAGGAGCAGAACGTGCTGCTGGCGCAGGATTATGGCGCGGCCGATGACATCGATCATATTCGCTGGCTCGCCCCGGCGCTCTCGGACCCGCGCTACATTCGCGTGGACGGCAAGCCGCTGTTTCTGGTGTATCGCGCCGGCCGGCTCCCGGACGCGCCGGCGACGATTGATCGCTGGCGCACGGAGGCGAGGAGTCTGGGTGTCGGCGAGCTGTTTCTCTGCTGCGTGGAAAGCTTCCGAGACGAGCTGGGCGGCCCGCAGGCGATGGGATTCGACGCCGCCGTCGAGTTTCAGCCGCGGTGGGGCGATCTGGGCCGGCATTTGCGCACCGGGCGCGCCTGGCGGTGGTCGCGACGCCTGCGGTTGACCGATCGCGCCTACGGCCACCACTACATTTTCGAATATGAAACGTGCGTGAACGCGGCCCTGAGGCAAACGCCGCCGGCCTATCCGCGAATTCCCTGCGTCTGCCCGTCGTGGGACAATTCAGCGCGACGAGGCGAATGGGCGGTGATCCTCAAAAACTCCCGGCCCGATCTCTACGAGAAATGGCTGCGGAAGGTGCTTGAGGACTCGGCCAGCTCATCGCCCGGTAACATCATCTTCATCAACGCCTGGAACGAATGGGCTGAAGGTAACCATTTAGAGCCTTGTCAACGATGGGGAAGAGCCTATCTTGAGGCGACTGGCCGGGCGCTGGGAATCCGGCGTTGATCTTGGACGCTTGTGCGGCGTTATGTGTACCGTTTCGGTCGTTGTCCCCACCTACAAGCACAGCGATCTGGTTGTGCAGACGCTGGAGTCCGTTTTCGCGCAGACGTTCTCGGATTACGAAGTGATCGTGGTGAACGACGGATCGCCGGACAACACGGGGCAGGTGCTGCAACCGCTGGCGGAAAGCGGAAAGATCCGTTATTTCCGGCAAGCCAATCGTGGACAGGCGGCGGCGCGAAATCGCGGGCTGGCCCAGGCGCGGGGAGAGTTCATCGCGTTTCTCGACGACGATGATTTATGGCCGGCCGACAAGCTCCAGTGGCAACTCGAACTTTTCAAGACGTATCCCCAGTCCGTGCTCGTACACGGCGATTGTGCGATCATCGGTCATCGCGGCGTCGGCGAGCCTTCGGCGGCCGGACCGACAAGCGATGTGTTCTTCGGCGACCTCCACGACGAACTTCTCGAGCTGAACCATATTGTTTCCCCCGGATGCACCCTCATCCGGGCCGACGTTCTGAAACGGATCGAAGGTTTTGACGAGCGGATCTGGGGCGCCGACGACTGGGACCTGTACCTGAAGCTGGCCCGGCAGGGCCCGTTTGCCTATCGCAGGCGAACGGCGCTCCTGTACCGTCGCCATGACGACAACGCCAGCCAGGACCATTACCGGATGTACTTGAATTGCTGCACGGTGCAGCGACGGCACGACTGGATGCAGCCTCCGGGCAAGCGGCCGCCGCGTCGTCCGCTGAACCGCCGGATGCGCACGCATTACTGTCACCAATGCCTACGGCAGGCCGAAGCGGCGCTGCGCCGGCGCGCTCTTGCCGGCGGTTTGCAATGGTGGTCGCGCGCCGTCCGGATCGACGCCGCGATCGCCTTGAGCTATCAGGCAACGCAAGCGGCACTGGTAGAAGCGATCATCCCTCAACCCGCCGCCGCATGGGTCAATAGAGTTGTTGGGGCCGTTCGGTGGCGATTGCTTTCGCTGCTTTACGTCGCGCCGGAACGAAAACGGCTCAATGCATGAACAAGTTTCCACTTACTGGCCCGCGGTCAGCGCCTCGTACTGCTCAGAGGTGATCTGTCGAATTCCACGGCCGGCATTGAACCCATGGAAGTTATGACCGTCGCCCCAACAGAAAACGGCATTGACTGCCAGTCGCGGGACAAGCAGGGGGCGTCGGTCATCCGTCGTCGCCAACCACTTATAGTTTAACACGCCACGACCTGTGAACTCCTGCGGCTTGTAATTGGGCCGCTCGTGGACGGGTGTTGCGATCCTCGCGTCACAGATGATCGCCTGCTTTCCCAGGTGCCGGCGGATGACGACCAGTTTGCCGTCGATGATCTTCCGCTCAGATGGACCGGTCAGAAGCTCATAAACCAATACCCGGTCGCCGTGTCGCATCGGCTCAACAACTTCCTTGAAGCGATCCTGAATATAAATGTTGAGGATATCGGGCGCGTCCGAGGACTTGAGCGGAGGCCAATGCGCGGTGAGCCAGAATCGTTGCACGACATCTCCAACAGGGCGCGAAACAAAGGGGCGAGACGAACGCACTCATCCAGAAATTCCTCGACGCGACCTGATTTCGGCTCACCCATGGTCTATTTGAACGTGAATCATCTCGAACAAGATTTGGAAATGCAATTACGGCATCGACGTCGTAATCCACTGCCGTAGGGATCGCGCCAAGGGGCCAAATCCTCCGGGAAACTGCCGTTCCAGAAGCGGGATATCTCTGGCCAGTCGTTCTGCGTGCTCGATTGCTTTCTTTGTCATGACCGATTGGGGTGCGCGAAAGGTTCCGTATGCGTCTCGCTTAAGATCGCGTCGCAAGGTCACAAGCCGCGTCGCTGCTTCGCGGGAAAAATGTGCCTCTGTGGAATGAATGTCGAGGCCGCATCGGTACCAAGCTTCTATGGCTGGAACGGCCAATCCAATCGAGACATTGAGCGGCGCTTGTGGTCGGGGGGCCACAAGTGATCGCAGTTCCACGACGAGGCGGTGCATCTGGCAGTAACGGCAATCGGGATCATTGAAGCCCGTCGTTTCGTGAGCAGCGATGTGAACGGGACTGTCGTCGGAGTCGATCACGACTATCATCCCATCAGCGTCCGGTTGCCAGTGAAGCTTCTTGAATGCTGCCGAGAAAGTTGCACGAAGCGCCGTACACCCGCGTGTACGCACGCGAATCGGCAAGATCTCCAGCGTCGAGCCGAGGACCGCCTCGGCGAGTATTCGGATGGCGGCCTCGTCGCTACTGGACTCGCTCAGAATGCCGACCTTCATGATCCGACCGGCACCCCGCCCAGAAGACCACTGTACCAGGCCTCTCCAAGCGCGGAATCCTTCACGATGTCGGCGACCTGCGGCAAATCGCTCAAGCGGCTGAACTTCGCGTACAGACCCTCCTTGTGCGTCACGACAATCGACTCCAGTTCGTCGCGGAACAGGTCGACCAGGTATGGTGAATGGGTGGTTACAATGACTTGGACCGGGTCTCGTTCATCATCGAAGACCTCCGGCGAGGTGAGGCGAAGAAGTGAATCTTTCAGATTGCGAAGGAGGCGGGGGTGGATTCCGTGGTCCGGCTCCTCAAGTCCAATGACCTTTGGCGGGTCGGGAAGATGGCAGATGCTCAGTAGCGCGAGCGACAACAGCGTCCCCGTCGAAAGCTTTGAAGTCGGAACGCTGTGTTTGCCCTGACGGGTCCGGAGAGCAATCGACCTCTGGCCGGGGCTCGGCGTATCGAAGACGATGCGGTCGAACTCGGGCAACCATAGCCGAAGATCCTCATTCAATGCTCCGAACCGCTCCGGCGAGTGATCTTGCAGAGTGGTCAGCGCTGAGGGAAGGCCGTAACCGTTTTCCTGAACTGAGAGTGTCTTTATGAGATTAACGGGAGCGCCGATTTGCGCGGGCTCCAATACATAAACGCGCCCACTTTGGAGGCGTGCAACATGTTCTCTGGCGAGCGGGTCTCGTCGAGTTTCAACGCGGGACACTTTACCCGGTTCCCAAGTGAATTCGGTGACCTCGGAATTGTCCCAAACCGCCTCTAGCGCCGAAGCACATGGCGATCGATCAAGCCCAATGGGCACCAACGACTCGCCTGACATACGTGCATTGCCGGCAACGGCAGCCATCACTTGGATGGCGCTCAGCGCCGACGTCTTCCCAGATCCGTTTGGACCAATCAGGATCGTTAGTGGCTCCAAGGGAAGTGAGGCCTCTTGGAACGCCTTGTAGTTTCGAAATCGAATCGCCTTGAGCATCATGTGTATTTGAACTGTATCGGCACGCCCAACCCGCCGACAGCGTTCTCTCATTCTAGCGGGTTCACCCCCCTACGTCCGATAATCGGTGTTATGTTAAGTTCGATGACTCGGGCCGGAGTTGAGCAATATCGTGGCAAATGTCCCATGGGGACACGAAAAAGGGGACATTTGGGGACATTTGGGGACATTCGGCCGGCGCTGGTTTCGGCGCTGGTGGCGGTTGGGTTGTGCGCGGTCACGCTGCGCGGGACTTACATTTACGACGACGTGGAGATCGTGCGGACAGACGTGCGGGTGCTCGATCCGGCTAAATGGGGACGGCTTTGGACGCAGCCGTACTTTGTGGACGCGGCGGACCGGCTTTACCGGCCGCTGGTGTCGATGAGCTTCGCGGTCGAAAACTATCTTCACGGGGACCGGCCGTGGGTGTTTCACCTGGTGAATGTGCTGCTTCACGCGGGGGTTTCGGCGACGGTGGCGCTGCTGGGGGTGCGGCTGGGCGGACGGATGGCCGGTTGGATTGCGGGGATTCTGTTTGCGGTGCATCCCGTGCACGTGGAGGCGGTCGCCGGGCTGGTCGGGCGGGCGGAATCGGCGTGCGCGCTGGCGATGCTGGGCGGCATTCTGTTGTTCCTGGGGCCGGGGAGAATCAGCGCGCGGCGCGCCGCTGGGATCTGGGTTTGTTTTGTGGTGGCGTTGTTGAGCAAGGAACAGGGGATTCTGATGCCGGGGTTTTTGCTGGCGGCATTGCCGGTGCGGTATGCGGGACTGCGAATTGAGGGCGCGGACCGCAAAGCGCTCCAGTATCTGGGCGTGGCGCTGTGCTGGACGCTGGCGGCGTATTTCCTCTGGCGCGAGCGGGTCGCCTCGCTTTCATGGGACCGCAATCAACTCGACTGGTACATCAACCCGATGGTCCTCAGCGCCGGGTGGGACCGTGCGCTGTTGCCGTTCGTGCTGCTGGGACGATACACGCTGCTGCTGGTGTTTCCGATGCACCTGTCGATCGACTACGGCGGCTGGACGATCGGGTGGCAGGTTTGGCCGCGGGACCCGTACCTGTACATGGGCATCGTCGCGGCGGGCGCGTGGTGCTGTGCCGCGGTGATCTGCTGGCGAAAATGCAATTGGGCGATGCTGTTCTGCCTTCTGGGGCTGGGCCTGAGCTATGGGATCGTCGGGAACATCGTGGCGCTGATCGGAACGATTTTCGCCGACCGGTTGATGTATCTGCCGTCGGCGTTCTTTCTGCTGGCGGCAGCCATTGTCCTTTCGCGGTTTCCCGGTCGGCTGGTGGCGCCGGGGGTGTTGATTGCGGCAGCGCTCGCGGGCATGCGGACCTACACGTACGAACGGCTGTGGAACGACCCGGTCGCACTGTTCCAGCAGACGATCCGGTTGCATCCGCGATCGGAACGGGGATACGCGCTGTTGTGGACGTTTTATCAGGAGCGCCAGCAGTGGGCGACGGCGCTGGCGATCGCGAAAAAGGCGAGGGAAATTGCGCCGGGGCGATGGAAGCCCTACGAGATGTGCATTCAATCGGAGCTGGGGCTGGAGGATTTCGCCGCGGCGGATGCAGATGCGGACGAAGCGATCGGCCACGTTCCCAGGCAACAGCGGATGAGGTTCATCCAGTGGAAAGATTTCATCGCTAAACGACGGGCTAAACTTCTGGGACATTGACTAGCGACACCGCCGCGATCTGCCCTCCGAAGCCGGCGGCAAGCGCGACGCTGCGGGCGATTTTGCGGGGCGCGGGCACCCGGCTGAGCTTGAGATTCTGCACCGGCATCGGACGGGTCGTGCGGCAGTTGGGCGGGACGACGCCATGCTGGTGGGCCAGCACGTTGATAGCGACCGAGACCAGCCCCGTCGCCCCGAGGCTGTGGCCCAGTGCGCCCTTGTGAGAATATACGTGCGGCCGGAACTGTTGCCCCTCAGCAAGCTTTTCGAGGACGGCCAGCTCGCTGGCGTCATTGTGCAGCGTTCCGGTGCCGTGGGCATGGATCAGATCGACCGGGTTGCCGGCGCACACTTGTTCAAGCGCCCTGGCGAGCGGCACAGCATCATCGCTATTGCGGGTCAGATGGGTGGCGTCGGCGGCCATGGCGACGCGGTCGACCGCGACGCCGGATTTTTGTGGATCAGCGCGCTCGAGCAGGACCGCGGCGGCCGCTTCGCTGATCCAGAATCCCTCCCGCGACTGGTCAAACGGCCGGCATCCCGCTTCCTCGCCGGCGATAATTCCCAGGCGGAGAAAACTCCCAATGAACAGCGGATGGACCGACGCCTCGGCGGCGACGACAAGCACGCGATGCGCTTCGCCCGTCTCGATCATCAGCACGCCGCGGATCAGCGCATGCAATCCGCTGGCGCAGGCGGTGCTGACGGTAAGACGCGGGCCGCCAATTCCCAGAGCGGCGGCCACGTCGGAAGCCACGCGGGACAACCCGAAATCAATCGGACCCATTACGTCCGATAATCGGGAAGGGGGGGCGAGCCAGCTTTCGACCGGGCCCTTACTGGTGGCGACAACGAGTGCTGCGTTGTCAGGAACGCCCGCTCCACACGCCTCGTTTGCAGCGCGAATTGCCAGATGGGACACGCGCGGCAAACCGGGCGGGAACTCGATGGGAACTTTGGAATGACCGGCGATCGACCGCCCCGCCAGCAGCGCGTCCCAGGTTTCCGAAGCAGCAGCGCCGAGCGGCGTGACGAGGCCAACGCCGGTGATGACGGCACGGGCTGACACGTCAAGCCTCGGCGGCGGGCTGGGGTTCGGGTGCCCGCTTCCCCTCCTTAAACGCCGGCCGCATCTTCAAGCCCAGCACATCAAGCAGATTGCGGTCTGTCTCAAAGTCGGCGCAGGGGACGGCTCGCGTGAGCATCTGGTGGTTTTCGCTGGAGAAAATCGAGTTGGCCCCGGCGAGGAAGCAAAGGGCCTGGTCGCTTTCGGACATTCTGTGCCGCCCCGCCGACAGGCGGACCACCGAGGCCGGCATGAGGATGCGGGCCGTGGCGATCATCCGCACGGTCTCCCATATTTCCACGTCGGGCCGCTCGCCCAGCGGCGTCCCGGGCACCTTGGAAAGCACGTTCACCGGCACCGACTCGGGATGCGGATCGAAGCCCGCCAGCGTGTGCAGCATTGAGATGCGGTCGTCCTCGCCCTCGCCCAGGCCGATGATCCCGCCGCAGCAGACGGTGACGCCGGTCTTGCGGACGTGGGCCAGCGTGTTCAGGCGATCGGAATAGGTGCGGGTCGTGATAATGGAGGAGTAAAACTGCTCAGAGGTGTCGAGATTGTGGTTGTAGGCGTAAAGCCCGGCCTCATCGAGCCGGCGGGCCTGATCCTCGTTCAGCATGCCCAGCGTGCAGCAGACTTCGACACCCGTGGCTGTGACGTCTTTGACCATGTCGAGCACGCGGTCGAACTGCTTTCCGTCGCGGACCTCGCGCCAGGCGGCCCCCAGGCAAACCCGGGTCACCCCCGCCGCTTTCGCCAGGCGCGCGATCTCCAACACTTCGTCCTTCTCCATCAATGGCGAAGCTTTGACCTCGGTCTGATAGCGGGACGATTGTGAGCAGTAGGCGCAGTCCTCCGGGCAACCGCCGGTTTTGATCGAGATGAGCTTGCAGACCTGCACTTCGGCGGGGTCGTGAAACCGGCGGTGCACGCCCGCGGCGCGAAAAATCAGCTCCAGCAGCGGAGTCGAATAGACGGCGCGGACCTGATCGAGGATCCAGTCATGACGAATCTCAGACGGCATGTAACTTGGCGTCCCTGGTGATTACCGGTTGGGTAAGGCGCCGGCGAAGGCATTCTGAATCGGCGAAATCGCCCTGACCACCAGCGCCTTGCGGCCCGGATCGTAGCTGAAGACGGCCATCAGACCGGTCTGATTGTCCAGAACGTAGAGGGCGTCGTCGCCGGCCTGCTGGTGGGCGGTGACGGCCTGGTAGTTGCGGTCCTTGACTGCGAAGTCCGCCTGCACGCGCGACGGCACGAGCAGATTGGCGACGAACAGGATGACGGCCGTCAGCGAGAGAATTCCAACGGTGTAGGTTTTCTTATTCATGACAAACTCCTCAAAGGAGATTCGAAACAATCGGCCATCAATACCCGCGGCCCCGGCGGCCGCCGGGATTAGGACCGCCCTGCTGGAAATACTTGGCGAGCGAGATCGGCGCCATGTCCTGGAGGTTCTGGCCGTCGTACAAGCGCGCGCTGAGCAGTGCGTTCTGCGTGTCGATGACGTAGACGATGTCCGCCGGGCTCCCTTGGATGACGCCGGGGATGAAGATGTAATCGGACGGCCGCGGCAACTGCGCCTGCGCGGATGCGGCATTGGGTCTGAGCCATTGTCCCACCAGCGCGGTGAGCAACAGCACGTTCAGCGCAACAAGCGCCCAAACAGCCTTGGATCTCATGGTGGTCTCCTTGGGTTGATTCAGGTTGAACGGACCGATGGCGGCGCGCGGGCACTTGGACCAGCGAGATTTCCGCGTCAATCCAGGTGCGACCGCTTTGCATCCTTGAAAAGCACTCCGAGCGTGACGATCGCCAGGGGCGCGAGCACGAGCCAGGCAAATGCCGTAGAGGACTTGGCGAGCTGGACCTTCGGGTCGTACCCCTCGGTGCGGGCGTCGTGGGTTGGGGCCTCTTCATCGTCGGCAGCCCTGGCGGCGGTCGGCATGCCCAGGACGCAGCAGGTGACGCACACCGCTATGAATCGTCGCAATTTCATAGTGGGGATCATAACCCGGCCGCGTCGCATTCGGCAAGTTGGAATGGAACCGCATGATGGTATTGTGGACGCAGCCGGCGGCGTCATAGGATGTTCGGCGGGAATGGCCCGGAGCGATGACAACTCGAATCCGCAAGACACCCACCGCGAGGCCCGCGAGGCTGCCGCCGCCGGGGCTTCGCTGTTTGGGCAGCAACGATATCCAGAGGCGGTAGCACAACTGCAAAGGGCGGTGCGACTGTGGCCGACTCACCCCGATCTGCACTACAACCTGGCCCTGGCGGCGTGGGGAGTGAATGACCTGAGGACGGTCCGGTCGCACTTGCTCCAGACGCTGGACATCGATCCGCGCTACGCGCTGGCATACGATGCATTGGCCCGGCTGCATCTACAAGCCAGGGAGGTAGCAGCGGCGGATCAATTCACCGCAACCGCCGTCCGCCTGTCCCCCGCCAACCCCGAGCTTCTGTTCACGCGCGCCACCGTTCTGGACGCCCAGGAAAAATGGCTCGAAGCATGGAGCACCATCGAACCGGCAGTTGGCGCGCCTGCGCTTGCCGACCGGATTGCCAGCCTCCGGGCCAGGCTGGCGCCGAAGCTGAACCGCGAATCCGAGGCGGTCGCAACGGTCGCGGCGGCACTGGCGATGCCGGCGGGCGAGGCGCGGTTTCGGCGCCAGCTCCATTTTGCCGCGGCGGCGCTGTTCGATCGGATGGGGCGGTATTCCGAAGCCTTCGAGCAGGCCCGGCTCGGGCACGAGACCCTGCGCCCGCCCTACGATCCAACCGAGCGAAGATCGGAATTCGAGCGGCGCATCGCGCATTGGACCGCCGATCGAATCCGGTTGCTTTCGCGGGCAACGCATGGGAGCCGCCGACCGGTGTTCATTGTTGGAATGCCCCGTTCGGGGACTTCGCTGGTCGAGCAGATCCTGTCGTGCCACGGCCGGGTATTCGGCGCGGGCGAGCTGGGCGCGCTGGGCCGGGCCGCGGCCATGCTCGATGCGACCGGCCTGCCCTATCCCCGGTCGCTCGAATCGCTTTCCCCCGCTGCCGCAAATCGGATCGGCGCCGCGTACCTGGCGGAGATCGCAGCGCTCGATTCCCGCGCCGACTATGTCACGGACAAAATGCCATTGAACCTCATGTATCTTGACCTGGTCGAGGTGCTCCTGCCGCAAAGTCGCGTGATCCATTGCACACGCGATCCGCTGGATACATGTCTCTCCTGCTACCTGACCGATTTCGCGATCCCATACGATTTTGCCGGCGAACTGCGGTCGCTGGGCGAGTTCTATCGGCTGTATCAACGGCAGATGGAGCACTGGAGGCGCGTGCTTTCTCTCCCGATCCTGGAGGTGCGATACGAGGACGTAGTCAACGACCTGGAGGGGCAGACACGGCGACTGCTGGGATTTCTGAACCTGCCCTGGGACCCGAGCTGTCTGCGATTTCACGAGAACCCCCGCCCCGTGGAAACAGCAAGCCGAGAGCAGGTTCGGCAGCCGGTCTATGCCTCGTCGATTGGGCGCTGGAAGCATTACCAGAGCCATTTGGGCGAACTGATCGACGCTCTGGGGCGTTGAGGCCTTCGGCGCCGGGGCTAACGCTTGCCTCGAAAAGGCGCCGCTCTTACCATCCCCCACTTTCATCGAAGGGACGTTTGAAAATGAAGATTCTGGTAGCGGACAAGCTGGCCGACGAAGGACTCGAGTTCCTGAAAAAAGAGAAGATTACGTTTGACGCCAAGGTGGGGCTCAAAGAAGACGAGCTTGCAGCGGCGGTGGGCTCATATGACGCGCTGGTCGTGCGATCTGGCGCGAAAGTGACGGCCAAGGTGCTGCAAAATCCGGGCAGTTTGAAGGCGATCGCGCGGGCCGGCGTGGGTGTGGACAACATCGACCTCGATGCCGCCACGGCCAAGGGAATCCTGGTCCTGAACACCGCCGAGGCGTCCACTTTGTCGACCGCCGAGCACGCCCTGGCGCTGATGATGAGCCTGGCGCGGAAAATCCCGCAGGCCGATGCCCATGTCCGTGGCGGGCAGTGGAAACGGAACCAGTATCAGGGGACGCAGTTGGCCGGAAAGACGCTGGGGGTAGTCGGCCTGGGCCGCATCGGGCGGACGGTCGCGTCGCGGGCGCTGGCGATGGAGATGAGCGTGCTGGGATACGATCCATTCCACACCTCCCCCACCGCCCTGGACGGCCACGTGAAGATGATCCGCGATTTCGACGAATTCCTCGCGCAGCTCGACGTGATCACCTTCCACGTTCCCGGGGGAGACCAGACCCGGCACCTGCTCAACCGCGAGCGGCTGTTCAATAAATGCAGGCCAAACCTTCTGGTCATCAACGACGCCCGCGGCGAGGTGGTCGATGAGATGGCGCTGGCCGAGGCGCTCAAGGAAAAGAAGATCGCCGGCGCCGGGATCGACGTGTACATGCAGGAGCCCCCGGCCAAGGACCATCCGCTGTTCAAGCTGGAGAACACGGTCCTGACGCCGCACCTGGGGGCCAGCACGGACGAGGCACAGACGGCGGTGTCGGTGCAGGCTTGCGAGGCGATCGTCGCCTATCTCAAGAGCGGAGAAATCCGCGGCGCGGTCAACGCCGGCGGGATCAAGCTCGATCTCCCTCCCGACGAGGCGCCGTTCGCCAAGCTCGCCAGCCGGATCGGCGCGCTTTTGGCGGGGATGAGCGATGGGGGCTACAAGACGATCACGCTTCGCGCCAGCGGACAGCGAGCGCCCAAGCTGATGAACACGCTGCTGCGACTGGCGACGGTGGAGCTGCTGCGGCCGCACCTGGACACGCCCGTAAACGTGATCAATGTCGAGCACTTGGCGCGGAGCCGCGGGATCGAGCTGGTTCAGGTGCACGAGCCCGAGCCGCCGGTCGGGCTGGTCGGCGACATCGTCGGCGTCCGCGCCGACGGGCCCGAAGGAGAATCCCACCGCGTCCTGGGAACGGTTTACGCCGACGGACTGCCGCGCGTCCTGCGAATCGACAACTTCTCGATGGACATGATTCCCGAAGGGAACATGGCGCTGGTGATGAACCGGGACCAGCCGGGCGTGATCGGAATCGTGGGCACCGCTTTTGGCGAGGCTGGCGTGAACATCGCCGACATGGTCATCTCCCGCGCCTTCGGCAAGGACGGCACGGCCACGGCGCTGATGGTCATCAAGACCGACAGCCCGCCCCCCGCCGCCCTGCTGGAGAAGTTGCGGAGCAAGACCAACATCGTGCGCGCCAAAGCACTGACGCTGCCAGCGCGGAACGCGTAAATCGGCGGCGCCGCCGAAGCCCCCATAAGTCCACATGAGCAACGAGCCGAACAAGGTCATCTACTCGATGATCGGCGTCACCAAGCGGCACGACAAGAAGGTCGTGCTCAAGGACATTTATTTGTCCTATCTCTACGGCGCCAAGATCGGCGTGCTGGGCCTGAACGGGTCGGGCAAGAGCTCGCTGCTGAAAATCCTGGCGGGCGTCGACAAGAACTTCGAGGGACAGATCAGTCTTTCGCCGGGCTACACGGTTGGATATCTGGAGCAGGAGCCGCAGCTCGATGCCGGCAAAACCGTCCGGCGGATTGTCGAGCAAGGCGTGCAGTCGACCGTCGACCTGCTCAAGGAATTCGAGCGGATCAACGAGCAAATTGCCCAGCCGATGCCGGATGAGCAGATGAACAAGCTGCTGGAGCGCCAGGGCGAGGTGCAGGAGAAGCTCGATCACGTCGGCGCCTGGGACCTGGATCAGCAACTGGAGATGGCGATGGACGCGCTGCGCTGCCCGCCGGGTGACGCGCCCGTTGACGTGCTCTCCGGCGGGGAAAAACGCCGCGTGGCGCTCTGCCGTCTCTTGTTGCAAAAGCCCGATGTGCTGATCCTCGATGAGCCGACCAATCACCTGGATGCCGAATCGGTCGCGTGGCTCGAACAGCACCTTCAGCGCTACGCCGGGACGGTCATCGCAGTCACCCACGACCGCTATTTCCTGGACAACGTCGCCGGCTGGATCCTCGAGCTGGATCGCGGCGAAGGCATTCCCTGGAAGGGCAACTACTCGTCGTGGCTCGAGCAGAAGCAGGCGCGGCTCGCCAACGAACAGAAACACGAAGCCTCCCGACAAAAGGCCCTGGCCCGCGAGCTGGAATGGGTCCGCAAATCGCCCTCCGCCCGTCGCGCCAAATCCAAGGCGCGTATCACCGCATACGAAAATCTGCTGAACCAGGAGCAGAAGAAGCGCGCCGAGGAGATCGAGATTTACATTCCTCCGGGCCCGCGGCTTGGGGAACGCGTCATCGAGACGATCAAGCTGCGGAAGGCATACGGCGACAAGCTCCTGATGGATGAGTTGAGCTTCGCGCTGCCACCCGGCGGCATTGTCGGCATCATCGGGCCCAACGGCTCGGGCAAAACCACGCTCTTCCGGATGATCCTGGGCGGCGAAAAACCCGACGCCGGAGAAATCCGCATCGGCACGACCGTCAAGCTCTCTTACGTGCAGCAGGGCCGCGATACGCTGCCCGCCGAGCAAAGCGTCTGGGAAGTCATCAGCGGTTCCCAGGAAAACCTCAAGCTCGGCGCGCTCCAGGTCAACTCCCGCGCATACGTTTCACGCTTCGGCTTCACCGGTCAGGACCAGCAGAAGAAGGTCGGCGTGCTCTCCGGAGGAGAGCGGAACCGCGTGCATCTGGCCCGGTTGCTGAAAGACGGCGGCAACGTGCTCCTGCTCGACGAGCCGACCAACGATCTGGATGTGAACACGATCCGCGCGCTCGAAGAGGCGCTGGAGAATTTCGCCGGCTGTGCCGTCGTCATCAGCCACGACCGTTGGTTTCTCGATCGCCTGGCGACGCACATCCTGGCCTTCG
>Ga0210396_10003312_pt1 | contig 16121 bp, 19 predicted proteins | sample IncBWH17OmetaG_FD_155466 | JGI IMG/M metagenome (GOLD analysis project Ga0210396, IMG submission 155466) | Forest soil microbial communities from Barre Woods Harvard Forest LTER site, Petersham, Massachusetts, United States - Inc-BW-H-17-O ... | reverse complement strand
CGTTTGCCGCGCGCCAGCTCGTGAGCCACGGCCATGTGAAAGTGAACGGCCGCCGCGTGACGGTTGCGAGTTATCTCGTGAAGGAAGGCGATTCCATCGAGTTGACGCCCAAGGCGCGCGACATGGCGCTCGTGATCGAGGCCTCCAAGAGCGCCGAACGCGACGTGCCTGATTACGTCAATGCCGACCACAACAAGATGACAGCGAAATTCGTGCGCATACCCAAGCTCGGCGATGTGCCCTATGCGGCGCAGATGCAGCCCAGCCTCGTGGTCGAATTTTATTCACGCTAACGTCTTCTTGAGTTGAATGATTGCGAAAGCCCGCGGATGATCCCGCGGGCTTTTTCTTTTGGAGCGCAACGCATGGGCTACGTCATTTATGGCGATAAAGGTTCAGGCGCGTTTTCAGTTGAAGCAGCACTTGCGGAAGCGGGCGCGGATTACGAATTTAAGACGATCTCGCTTGAGAAGAACGAGCAGAAATCGCCGGAATTCCTTGCCATCAATCCAAGCGGCAAGATGCCAGCGCTCAAATCGCCCGATGGCGGGATCGTCACGGAATCGCTCGCTATTCTGCTGACGGTTGCCGACTGGCATCCCGATGCTGGATTGCTGCCGCCGCCGAAAAGCGATGCGCGCGCACAATGCTATCGCTGGCTGGCTTTTATGGCGTCGGAGATCTATCCGATGGTCGAGATTGTTGACTATCCGCAGCGTTTCGCGCCCGAAGGTTCCGATCCGAAAGAACTGCTGACGAAGGCGCGCGACCGCGTGCGCGAGCGAATCCTCATCATCGAAAACGCGATTGCAGGACTGTGGCTTTTGCCGAGCGGTTTCTGCGCCGCCGATATCTATGCGGTGATGTTCAGCCGCTGGTCGGTGGGCAAGGATTGGCGCGCGAAGAATCTGCCGAAGCTCGTTGCAATGGCCGAAGCGTTAGCGCAACGCCCGCGTTTGGCGTCTGTTTGGCAAAAACACTTTGGCGGTTAGGCGTTTTCTAGAACAATGCCGCGTTCGGCGAAGAACGGCGCTAGCTCGTCAGCCTCATACATCTCTTTGAGGATATCGCAGCCGCCGACGAATTCGCCCTTCACATAAAGCTGCGGGATTGTCGGCCAGTTCGAGAATTCCTTGATGCCTTGACGGATTTCCGGATCCTTCAGCACGTCGATGGCTTTGAACTTGACGCCGAGGTTGGAGAGGATCTGCACCGTCGCAGCCGAAAACCCGCATTGCGGGAACACGGGCGTACCCTTCATGAACAGCAATACGTCATTGCTCGCGACTTCGTTCTGGATGCGGTCGTGGATGGTCATGGCGGCCTCGGGCTTACGGACCCATATGAGATAGGCGCGAGTGGCCGGAGCGTCAAGGAGTCCGAAGAAACTCATCCACGCGGGCCTGATCGGAATCATAGACCCAGCATTCGTGCAGCAAACCGTCCTTGATCGTGTAAATCAACACGCGGTCGATCTCCGTGATTCGTCCGTCGCGACTGAACGCCTCGCGGGCCAGCACCGCACAACGCTTTGGCCCGACCATGACATCGGTGATTTCGAGGAGCTTGCGGTTGGTCTTAAGTGAAACCTCACGCAACGCGGCGAGCGAGGCCGCTTTGCCGACATGATTGCCCGACAGAGGATTGTTGCCGAAATAGTGCAGGGTGAATTCGTCGTGATAGCAGCCGACGATGCCCGCAAGATCGCCGTGCCGCCACGCATCGGCATAGCGATGAATAACGTGATTGCTCACGATCAGTCTTTCGCGGCGGTCTGCAGCGACAGTGCGTGCAGCACGCCGCCCATGCGGCCCTTCAAGGCATCATAAACCATCTGGTGCTGCTGCACGCGGGTTTTGCCTTTAAAGGCAGCACTCGTGACCATCGCAGCCCAGTGATCATTGTCATCGGCAAGCGCAGTGATGCGGACACCCGCGTCGGGAAACGCGTCTTTAATCAGGGTTTCGATTTCACTTGCCGCCATCGCCATGGAAGAAGCCTATCAGTTTGTCGGCGGCAATTCACCACCGTTCATATAGGCTGGAAACCAGGCTTCGTGCGCGTGTTTCAGATCGGCAATGCGGATGGGCTTGAGTGCTCGTCCCATCAACACAGGGCTGGCCTTGGTACCTGCGCCAGTTTTCCCCCGCCATACTGCAATGACGCCGGCTTTGTGCGCCTCTTCGATGATCGCCTTCTCTTCGTCTGCAGGTACGGCCAAGATATATCGCCCTTGATCTTCGCCAAAATAATTTGGCACGAATTCTTCCATTGTCGCGCCCGGCATGGAGAAATCTACGCCGATATTTCCGGCCATCGCCATTTCAGCAACGGCGACAAGAACACCGCCGTCCGAAACATCGTGAACCGTATCGATGCGCCCAGCCTCGATTAGCCCGCGCACAAAATCGCCATTCTTCTTTTCGGTAGCGAGATCGACCGGAGGTGCGGCGCCTTCTTCCTTGCCTTCAATCTCGCGCAGATAGATCGATTGACCGAGATGGCCTTTCGTGTCGCCGATAAGGATGATCGCATCGCCTTCGCGCTTGAACGCGATGGTCGCCATACGACGCACGTCTTTAAGCAATCCCACTGCGCCAATGGCGGGCGTGGGCAGAATGCCTTCGCCGTTGGTCTCGTTATATAAGGAGCAATTGCCCGAGATGACGGGGAAGTCGAGCGCGCGGCATGCATCGCCGATGCCTTCGATGCAGGCGACGATCTCGCCCATGATTTCTAGCTTTTGCGGATTGCCGAAATTGAGATTGTCGGTGACAGCAAGCGGCAACGCACCAACGGCGGTGAGATTGCGCCAGGCTTCGGCAACGGCCTGTTTCGCCCCTTCATACGGATAAGCCTTGCAATAACGCGGCGTCACATCGGTCGTGATCGCGAGTGCCTTGTTCTTGTTATGCACGCGCACGACGGCCGCATCGCCGCCGGGGCATTGCACCGTATCGGCCATGACGGAATAGTCATATTGCTCCCAGATCCAGTGGCGCGAGCACATATCGGGCGAGGCCAGAATCTTCACAAGCGATTCGATGATGGGTTTCGATGGATCGAATTTCGGATTGCCGCGTGCGGGCGCGCGATGTGCGAAGGGGCGTTCGTAAACGGGCGCTTCATCGGACAGCGCGGTCACAGGCATGTCGGCGACGACCGCGCCTTTGTGCTTCACGACAAGCCGGTTCGTATCGGTCGTGACGCCGATCACCGCGAAGTCGAGTTCCCATTTCTTGAAGATCGCTTCGGCCTGCGCCTCGCGGCCCGGCTTCAGCACCGCGAGCATGCGTTCCTGGCTTTCGGACAGCATCATGTCGTAAGCCGTCATGTTCTCTTCGCGCTGTGGCACGCGGTCGAGATTGAGTTCGATGCCGCTGCCGCCTTTGTCCGCCATTTCGGCAGAAGAAGATGTGAGGCCGGCCGCGCCCATATCCTGTATGGCAATAATCGCATCCGTCGCCATGAGTTCGAGGCAGGCTTCCAGCAGCAATTTCTCCGTGAACGGATCGCCGACCTGCACGGTCGGGCGTTTTTCTTCGGACGCATCGTCGAATTCGGCCGACGCCATTGTTGCGCCGTGGATACCGTCGCGCCCCGTCTTCGAGCCGATATAGACGACGGGATTGCCCGCGCCCTTCGCCGCCGAAAGGAAAATATTGTCGGCGCGCGCGAGGCCCACACACATCGCATTGACGAGGATGTTGCCGTTGTAGGAGCGATGGAAATTCACTTCGCCGCCGACCGTCGGCACGCCCATGCAATTGCCGTAACCGCCAATGCCCGCGACCACGCCGCTCACAAGATGCCGCGTCTTGGGATGCGATGGATCGCCGAAGCGCAGCGCATTCATCATCGCGATGGGCCGCGCGCCCATCGTGAACACGTCGCGCATGATGCCGCCCACGCCCGTGGCCGCGCCCTGATACGGCTCGATGAAACTCGGGTGATTGTGGCTTTCCATCTTGAAGATCGCCGCGTCGCCATCGCCGATATCGATGACGCCCGCATTCTCGCCCGGCCCCTGCAATACCCATGGCGCTTTGGTCGGCAGCTTGCGCAAATGTGCGCGCGTGGATTTGTAGGAGCAATGTTCGCTCCACATCACCGAGAAAATACCAAGCTCGACGAAGGTAGGTTCGTGGCCCATCAGTTCCAGAATCTTGGCGTATTCGGATTCACTGAGGCCGTGGTCTTTGACAAGCTCGGGCGTGATGGCGGTCATGAGGCTTTTGGTTTGCTGAACTCGACTTCAAGCTGGAAATCCACATCGTCGCCGACGCCGAATGTGGTGCCCGGCGCGGGGATGCCGAATGCGAGGCCGAATGCGGAGCGCTTCAGCGTGCCATGCGCGGAGAAGCCGATGCGCGCGCCGCCTGGGTCGAACGAATTGCTGCCATAGCCACCATTGAATGTGGCGTCGAGCGAAACGGGCTGCGTCACGCCATGAAATGTGAGATTGCCTGTGATGCGCGCGGTCTTAGCACCCGTCAGTTCGATCTTCGTGGACGTGAATGTCATCTGCGGGAATTGCGCGACGTTGAACCATTGTGCGCTTTTGAGGATATCGGCGAGAGCGGAACCGAAAATCTCCACCGATGCGGGATCGATCGTCGCCGAAACGCCGGAGCGTTCGGGATGATCGGGATCGAAATTGAGCGTCGCGTCAAAGCGCGTGAAACGCGACGTGAAATTGGAAAAGCCCATGTGGCTCACGCGGAAGATGAGGCTCGCATGCGCCTGATCGAGCTTGTAGGTGCCCGCGGGAATCGGCGCGGGTGCGCTCGCTGTTGTGTTGTTCTGTGCGGGCGCAGGACCAGTCGCGGCCAGAACCATAAGACTTGCAAAAACCAAAGACAGTTTTTTCATGTTCCATGCTCCATAGGCGGGAAGAAGTTAGACCGGCAGCAGCGATCAAGAAAGCGCTTCGATAAGGCTTTCGAACACGCCGCGGCCATCCGTGCCGCCGAGCAGCGGATCGACCACGCGCTCGGGATGCGGCATGAGGCCCAGCACATTGCGTTTCTCGTTGAGAATGCCCGCAATGTTGCGCGCCGAACCGTTCGGGTTTTCGCCGCCCGCGTAGCGGAACACGACACGGCCTTCGCCTTCGAGGCGGTCGAGCGTTTCGTCATCGGCGAAATAATTGCCGTCGCCATGCGCCACGGGAAACGTCACGCGCTGGCCATGTTCGTATTTGCGCGTGAAGGCGCTTTGCGTTTCGTTGACTTCAAGGCCCACGGGACGGCAGACGAATTTGAGATCGGCATTGCGCATGAGCGCGCCGGGGAGCAGCCCGGATTCCGTCAGCACCTGAAACCCATTGCAGATGCCGAGAACCGCGACGCCTTTGTCCGCCTTCGCCTTCACATCGCGCATGATGCGCGACTGGCTCGCCATCGCGCCGCAGCGCAGATAATCGCCGTAGGAAAATCCACCCGGCAGCACGATAAGATCGACATCCGGCATTTCGCTGTCGCCATGCCAGATCATATGCGGCTTCTTCCCCGTCATCGCTTCCAGCGCCACCTGCGCATCGCGGTCGCAATTGGAAGCCGGAAAAACGACAACGGCGGATTTCATGGCCGCAGCTCGATCTCGTATTTCTCGATCACCGTGTTGGCGAGGAGTTTCTCGCACATGTCTTTCAGCGAGGCGCGGGCTTTGTCTTCATTGCGTTCGGTAAGTTCGATGTCGATGACTTTGCCTTGCCGCACATCGCCGACTGCGCCGAAACCCAATCCGTGCAGTGCATTTCCGATCGCCTTTCCTTGCGGATCGAGTACGCCATTCTTCAACGTCACAAAAACGCGTGCCTTCATTTAACTAACATCGGTCCCTTGCTCTCGCCCTGCACCGATTCCGGCATGATGCCCAGGCGCCGCGCGACTTCGGAATAGGCTTCGACGACGCCGCCCATATCGCGGCGGAAGCGGTCCTTGTCCATCTTCTCATTCGTATTCGTGTCCCAAAGTCTGCACGAATCCGGGCTGATCTCATCGGCCAGCACGATACGCATGTAATCGTTTTCCCACAGCCGCCCGAATTCGAGCTTGAAATCGACAAGCTTGATGCCGACGCCGAGGAACAGCCCGCTGAGGAAATCATTGATACGGATCGTGAGGTTGACGATGTCGTCGAGGTCCTGCGGGCTCGCCCAGCCGAACGCTGTGATGTGTTCCTCGCTCACCCAGGGATCGTGCAGCGCATCGTTCTTGTAATAATATTCGATGATGGAGCGCGGCAGCACCGTGCCTTCCTCGATGCCGAGACGCTTGGACATCGAGCCCGCCGCCACATTGCGCACCACAACCTCGAGCGGAACGATCTCCACTTCCTTCACAAGCTGTTCGCGCATGTTGAGGCGGCGCACGAAATGCGTGGGCACGCCGATCGCGTTGAGTTGCGTCATCAGATATTCGCTGATGCGGTTGTTGAGCACGCCCTTGCCTTCGATGGTGGCGCGTTTCTGCGCGTCGAAGGCGGTGGTGTCGTCCTTGAAATATTGCACGAACGTGCCGGGCTCGGGCCCCTCATAGAGGATTTTGGCCTTGCCCTCGTAGATCATGCGCCGGCGCTTCATCGATTCGGTCCCGCCTAAAACGCGAAACGGGGCGCTCGCGAGTGAGTCCCCGTCGGAGTGGCAACTTAGAGCAGCGGGGCCCGTGCTTCAATGTGCCGTCGCGCTTCGCCCACAATTGCGTTATTGTGCCCCAATGTTTCTGGAATAGTGATGGCGATCAAGGGGTTAGGATGAGTGGATCGTTCGAGGACCGGCGCAAGGGGCAGGAAGCCAAATGGGCGCATGACGAGGAGTTGCGCTTCAAGATCACGGCGCGGCGGAACAAGCTGCTCGGGCTATGGGCTGCGGCCGAAATGGGGCGTACGGACGCCGAGGCCTATGCGAAGGAGGTCGTGAAAGCCGATTTCGAGGAACCGGGCGACGAAGACGTGTTCCGCAAGATCAAATCCGATTTCGAAGCGGCGAAGATCGCGCGCTCCGATCACTTCATCCATGGCAAGATGGAAGAACTGCTCGCCGTCGCCGCCGATCAGGTGATGCACGAAGCGGGGAAGAACTAACTTCCGTTTATCCCTAATCTGTCATCACCCGGCTTGTCCGGGTGATCCAATTTTTTGCATCAGGAAAATGGATTGCCCGGACGAGCCGGGCAATGACGGCGTGGGTATTTATCCAAACACCCGCGTGAAAATCGTATCGAGGTGTTTGAGGTGATAATCGAGATCGAATAGGGATTCGAGTTGCGCGGGCGACAATGCCTGCATCACGTCCTTGTCGGCCCTCAGCAGGTCGAGCAGCGCGCCTTCGCCATTCCAGGCGCGCATCGCGTTTTTCTGCACGAGTTTATAGGACGCTTCGCGCGCAAGGCCTGCCTGCGTCAGCGCAAGCAGTACACGCTGGCTATGGACGAGACCATGTGTGCGTTCGAGATTTTCCTTCATGCGCGCGGGATACACGATGAGTTTCTCGATGACGCCCGTCATGCGCGCGAGCGCGAAATCGAGCGTGATCGTTGCATCCGGGCCGATATAACGCTCGACCGAGGAATGTGAAATATCGCGTTCATGCCACAGCGCCACATCCTCCATCGCGGGCGCAACATAGGCGCGCACCATGCGTGCGAGGCCCGTGAGGTTTTCCGTGAGCACGGGATTGCGCTTGTGCGGCATGGCGGAAGACCCCTTCTGGCCTTCGGAGAAATATTCCTCCGCTTCGAGGACTTCGGTGCGTTGCAGATGGCGGACTTCGGTGGCGAGCCGTTCGATTGAACTTGCCACGATGCCGAGTGCCGCGAAATAGGCCGCATGCCGGTCGCGCGGAATCACTTGCGTCGAAACAGGCTCGACCTTGAGGCCCAGTTTCTTTGCGACATGCGCTTCCACGCGCGGATCGATATTGGCGAATGTGCCGACGGCGCCGGAGATCGCAGCAACGGAAATTTCCTCGCGCGCCGTGATGAGGCGCTGTTTGCAACGCTCGAATTCGACATAGAAGCCCGCAAGCTTCACGCCGAATGTCGTCGGCTCGGCATGGATGCCATGGCTGCGGCCAATCGTGACGGAATGTTTGTGCTCGATGGCGCGGCGCTTGAGTGCCACCAGCAATGCATCGACATCGGCGATGAGAATATCCGCGGCGCGGCGCAACTGCACCGATAGACAAGTGTCCAGAACGTCGGATGACGTCATGCCCTGATGCACGAAACGCGCTTCCGGTCCCACGATCTCGGAAAGATGTGTAAGGAACGCGATAACGTCGTGTTTCGTCTCGCGTTCGATCTCATCGATGCGCGCAATGTCGAATTTCGCGTTGCGGCCTTTTTCCCAGACCTTCGCAGCGGCGTCTTTCGGGATAACGCCGAGGTCGGCCAGCGCATCGGCGGCGTGCGCTTCGATTTCGAACCAGATGCGGAATTTCTCTTCCGGCGACCAGATCGCCGTCATTTCAGGCCGTGCGTAACGCGGAATCATGTCAGCTTCCCAATCCACCGAGTGCGAGATATTTGATTTCGAGAAAATCTTCTATGCCGTATTTGGAGCCTTCGCGGCCGATGCCGGATTCCTTCATGCCGCCGAACGGCGCCACTTCGGTCGAGATGATGCCTTCATTGATGCCGATAATGCCATAGTCGAGCGCCTCGGCCACGCGCATCACGCGGCCCACATCGCGCGCATAGAAATAGGCAGCAAGGCCGTATTCCGTGTCGTTCGCCATACGGATCGCATCGGCGTCATCCCGGAAACGGAACAGTGTTGCGACAGGCCCGAAGATTTCTTCGCGCGCGCATGCCATTGCGGGTGTGACATCTGTGAGGATCGTCGGCTCGAAGAATGTACCGCCCAGTGCGTGACGCTTGCCGCCCATCGCGACCTTGGCACCTTTCGAAAGCGCATCGGCGACGAGCCGTTCGACTTTCTCCACCGCTTCCATATTGATAAGCGGGCCTTGCGTGACGCCTTCATCCGCGCCATCGCCTACTTTCATTTTCGCGACGCGCGCGGAAAGTTTTTCGACAAACGCATCGTAGATCGAATCCTGTATGAGCAAGCGATTTGCGCAAACGCAGGTCTGGCCCATATTGCGATATTTGGAGGCCATCGCGCCGTCCGCCGCCGCGTCGAGATCGGCGTCGTCGAATATGATAAAAGGCGCATTGCCGCCGAGTTCGAGCGAGACTTTCTTCACGGTCGTCGCGCATTGCGCCATGAGCTTCTTGCCCACTTCCGTCGAACCCGTGAACGAGAATTTGCGCACAAGCGGATTCTGCGTGAGTTCAAGGCCCACTTTCGATGCGCGGCTCGATGTCACGACATTGAACACGCCTTTGGGAATGCCTGCGCGATGCGCAAGCTCCGCCATCGCGAGTGCGGAAAGTGGCGTTTCGCCCGCGGGCTTGATGAGGAATGTGCAGCCCGCACCGAGCGCAGGCGCGCATTTGCGCGTGATCATCGCATTGGGAAAATTCCATGGCGTGATCGCGGAGACGACGCCCACGGGTTCCTTCAGCACGATGATGCGGCGGCCCGCCTGATTGGTCGGGATCACATCGCCGTAAACGCGCTTTCCTTCTTCGGCGAACCATTCGATGAAGGATGCGCCATAGGCGACTTCGCCGCGCGTTTCGGCCAGCGGCTTGCCCTGTTCGGCGGTCATGATCTGGGCCAGGTCTTCCTGATCGGCCATCATGAGGTCGAACCATTTGCGCATGAGAACGCTGCGTTCCTTCGCGGTCTTCGCGCGCCAGGCAGGGAACGCCGCATGCGCCGCTTCGATCGCGGCATGCACGTCATCTGTGTCGAGGTCAGTGACGCTTGCGATGGTTTCGCCCGTTGCGGGATTTTTCACCGCAAAACGTGCGCCTGATTTCGCGCTCACCCACGCGCCATCGACATAGGCGTCGGCGCGAAGCAGCGTTTCGTCTTTGAGTTTCAGCATCACCGCATTTTAGAACTCTTCGGCGCGCAATTCAAAGCAGGCCCAGCGCCTTGAAACTCGCATGCCCGTTGCGACCGATGACGAGATGATCGTGGACGGAAATGCGCAGCGCTTTCGCGGCGGCGGCGATTTCGCGCGTCATTTCGATATCGGCGCGGCTTGGCGTCGGGTCGCCGCTCGGATGATTGTGCACGAGAATGACCGCCGTCGCGCCGAGGTCGAGCGCGCGCTTCACGATCTCGCGCGGGTAGACAGGTGTGTGATCGACCGTGCCGCGCCCCTGCACTTCATCGGCGATGAGCATATTCTTGCGGTCGAGGAACAGCACGCGAAACTCTTCATTCGGATTGCGCGCCATCGCGGCCGCACAATAGTCAAGCAGCGCATTCCATGAGGAAAGCGCGGGCCGGTTGAGCAATTGCGTTTTCGACAAACGCAGTGCTGCCGCCTCCACGATCTTCAGATGCGTGACGACGGTTTCGCCGACGCCATCGATTTCGAGCAGGCGTTCGCGCGGAGCCGCAATCACTTCGGCGAAGCTTCCGAATTTGGTGATGAGAGTTTTCGCAAGCGGCTTCACGTCGCGGCGCGGGATGGCCGCGAACAAAACCAATTCCAGCAATTCATAATCCGGCAACGCATTCGCGCCGCCTTCGAGGAAGCGTGCGCGCAAACGCTGGCGGTGATCGAGATAATGCGGGGCTGCTTCGAACATGCGTCCCACATCGGCAACGCCGTCAGATATAAGGTGGCCTGTCCCAGCCTTTTGGCGATCTCGTGAAGATTTCGACGCCATGCTCGGTCACACCCACGGAATGTTCGAACTGCGCGGAAAGCGAGCGGTCGCGCGTCACCGCCGTCCAGCCGTCGCTCAGCACCTTCACACCATATAACCCGAGATTGATCATCGGCTCCACGGTGAAGAACATGCCGGGCTTGAGCGTCAATCCATGGCCCGCACGACCGTAATGTACGATATTGGGCAGGCCGTGGAAGATACGCCCCAGGCCGTGTCCGCAGAAATCGCGCACCACCGCGCAATGCTCTTCGCCTTCGGCATAGGATTGGATCGCGTGGCCGATATCGCCCGTCGTGTTGCCGGGTTTCACGACGGCAATGCCGCGCATCATGGATTCATAGGTGATATCGACAAGGCGCATCGCCTTGCGCTTCACCTCGCCCACGCCATACATGCGGCTCGTATCGCCATGCCAGCCATCGACGATGACCGTCACATCGATGTTGACGATATCGCCGTCGCGCAAACCCTTGTCGTCGGGAATGCCGTGGCAGACGACATGATTGATCGATGTGCACAGCGTGTGGCGATAGCCGCGATAGCCAAGGCAGGCGGGAATGCCGCCGTGATCACGCGTATATTCGTAAGCAAGCTTGTCGAGATAGGCGGTGGTCATGCCGGGCTTCACCTCCGGCACCATGAGGTCGAGCACTTCGGCGGCGAGGCGGCCCGCGCGGCGCATGCCCTCAAACCCCTCCGGCCCATGCAGGGCGACGGAGAATCCGGCTCGGCGCACGGCCTCGAATTGGTCACTGTCGGGGGCGAGGGACGTCGTGGTTTGCATGGCTTCTATGTAGGTCTCTTGCGGGGCGATTTCACCCGGTGCATAGGCTTTTCCTAGCACCGTATCGGGACAGCGCGCAAAGCATGACCGCTCGAACCATCACCGCCGCCGTTCTTGTCATCGGCGACGAGATCCTGTCCGGCCGCACGCAGGATACGAACACGAATTACATCGCAAAGTTCCTCGGCACGCTCGGCATCGATCTGCGCGAGGCGCGCGTGGTGCCGGATGTGGAGGCGGAGATCGTGGCTGCGCTCAACGCGCTGCGTACCCGCTACACTTATGTGTTCACGACGGGCGGCATCGGCCCCACCCATGACGACATCACGTCGGATTCTATCGCCAAGGCGTTCGGCGTCGGCATCGATTACCATCCGGAGGCGCTCGCGCTGCTCGGCGCGCGCTACAAGAATCCGGCGGATTTCAATGAGTCGCGCAAGCGCATGGCCCGTGTGCCGGACGGCGCGGACCTCATCCGCAATTCGGTCTCCATCGCGCCTGGCTTCCGCATCGGCAATGTGTTCGTGATGGCGGGTGTGCCCGCGATCATGCGCGCAATGCTCGAGAACCTCATGCCGCATCTCGAACGCGGCGCTGTCGTGCACGCGATAACCATCAGCACGCGCCTGCCGGAAGGGCGAATCGCCGCAGCGCTCGGGCGCATCCAGGAAAGTTTTCCGGACGTCGCGATCGGCTCCTATCCCTTCTATCGCGAGGAGGGTTTCGGCGTGCAACTCGTTGCAAGAGGGCGTGATTCGGGCTCCGTCGAAGGTGCCGCAAAGGCCATCGAAACGATGCTCGAAGGCGAAGGCGACAGGCCGGAACGACTCAAGAACTAATATAATTTTATATAAGCGTCTGTTTCGACAGAATAAAAACGCGTGACAAGCGCGTGAACCATAGGTTAGCTTTCTCCCACTTGATGGTTGGGGAGCCGTCTTGTTTTGGGGCTATCGGGCCCTTGGCCGGGCAATAACGCCTCAACCCAAGGAGAGTTGGGTATGACGATAAAAAGAATTTTGGGAGCAGCAGTGGCGGGCGTGATCGTCGCCATTGCGGGTGTTGCTGCGGCGTCGAGTTATTCGTCGAGCGCGCATACGGCGTTCTTCGCGTCCGGTAACCATCAATTCTATGTCTGGTGCGCGGGCGGCGCGGATTACATGGCGCAGCAGTCGGGCAACAATGCCGAAGATGCGCAGATGCGCCTCTACAACAGTGTGAAAGCGCAAGGCCGCACGAATTGCTGGCCGGTGTGGCAAGGCCGCGTTTCGGATTAGTTGAGTTTCAATTCCTTCGCTTCTTCGTTGATCGCCGTCAGCGCATCGCTTTGTGACGCGAATATCTTGCGCGCATCGGCGAGTGCTTCATGCGCTTTATCGCTATCGCCGAGCACTGTGTAAGCGCGGATGAGGCGTTGCCAGCCTTGCAGATCGTCGGGCTCGGTTTTGAGACGCGCGGCAAGACCAGCCACCATCGCAGAAATATCCGGCGCCTGGCCGCTTGCTCCCTTGAGAGCCGCAAGACGATCGATGAGTTCGCCGCGCCATGGCGCACTCGGCGGCGCTTTGGCGAGAAGACTTTCCCATAGCGCCTGCGCCATCATGGTCTGGCCCCGCGCGGCATAGGCGAGGCCGAGATAGTAGCGCGCGCCCGGCTCATGCGGATCGATGACAAGCGCACGGCGGAATGCGTCCTCGGCATCGGGCGTCACGGCACCGCTCGCCTGTTGTGTGAGTGCTTCGCCATAGGCCGACAGCAGCGTCGCGCCTTCGCGGCCTTGCGAAAGCTGGATCGCGCGCGCGAACGCCTTCGCCGCATCGCCGGGATCGTTCAGCGAGAGATAGGCACGGCCGAGCAGGATGAATCCGCGCCGGTCGTTCGGTGCGCGGCGCATGCGTTCGGCAAGCAGCGTGACCATGCCGCGCAGATCGCCGAGACGCGGACCCTGGACGGACTGCAATGCGAGATCGGGTCGCCCGAGCATCATATAAAGCCCGCCGCCTACGCCCACCACGAACAACGTCACGGCACTTGCAAGCACGATGCGCGCCGCCAGCGGTTTTGTCCGTGTACGGATGATTGGCACAACGATAAAGGCCGCCGCAATGCCGATCATGCCGAGGAAAATAAGGATAAGCAGGCCCATGCGGCTCGGTATCAGGTTCTACGCCGTTTGTCCCTGACCAGCGCCACGATGACGCCGCGCAGCGTGCGCACTTCCTGATCGGTGAGGCTCGCGCGATGCAGCATGGCGCGCAGGTTTCGCATCGTCGGCGGAGCCTTGCCGGGCGGAAACAGAAAACCCGATTTGAGCAGTTCGTCCTCCAGATGCGCGAAAAGCTGGAACAGTTCCTCGCGTGTGGCAGGCTGGTTGACCGGGCCGTGATCGATGCGTTCGGACGGTGTTTCGTCCGCCGCCTTGAACCATTCATATCCCGTCAGCAAAACGGCCTGCGCGAGATTGAGCGAAGAGAACGCGGGATCGGTCGGGATCGTGATGACGGCGCTCGCAAGCGAAACCTCGTCATTGTCGAGGCCGGCGCGTTCATTGCCGAACAGAAGCCCCGTGCGCTCGCCGCGCGAAGCCGCCTCGCGCAACCGCTTTGCCGCTTCGGCGGGCGTGAGGATCTGCTTTGCCATGCCGCGCTCGCGCGCTGTGGCGGCGAAAACGAGTTGCAGATCGCCAAGGGCCGCATCGAGCGTGCCGAATACGCGCGCACTATCTGTGATGTTCGACGCACCCACCGCCATGGCTGTCGCCTTGTCGTTGGGCCAGCGGCAGACGGGTGTCACGAGCCGCAAATCGCTGAGGCCGAAATTCGCCATCGCGCGCGCGGCCGCGCCGATATTCTCGCCCAATTGCGCTCGGGACAGGATGATTGCGGGAGCGTTCATTTTTCACCTCCCCCTTGTGGGGAGGTCGGAGAGCGAAGCGATCCGGGTGGGGGGCCGCTTTCAACACCGCCCCCCGCCCGACGCAATTCGCGATGCTCATTGCGTCGACCTCCCCACAATGGGGGAGGTGAAGAAACGCGCAAACTTTGACGCTTCACACTACCCTCGCTATATCCGGCGACATCCGCACTTCGAGGTTTTCCATGGACAAGATCAAGGTTGCCAATCCCGTCGTCGAACTCGATGGCGACGAGATGACCCGCATCATCTGGGATCTCATCAAGAAGAAACTGGTCCTGCCCTATCTGGACATCAAGCTCGAATATTACGACCTCGGCATCGAGCATCGCGATGCGACCGAGGACAAGGTCACGGTGGAGGCCGCCGAAGCGATCCTGCGCCATGGAGTTGGCGTGAAATGCGCGACGATCACGCCGGACGAAGCGCGTGTGAAGGAATTCAACCTCAAGAAGATGTGGAAATCGCCCAACGGCACGATCCGCAACATCCTGGGCGGCGTCATCTTTCGCGAGCCGATCATCTGCAAGAACGTGCCGCGCCTCGTGCCCGGCTGGACGCAGCCCATCGTCGTCGGCCGCCATGCCTTCGGCGATCAGTACAAGGCGACCGATTTCGTCTATCCAGGCCCGGGCACGCTCTCGATCAAATTCGTGGGCGAGGACGGCAAGGTCATCGAGCACGAAGTGTTCAAGGCGCCGGGCGGCGGTGTGGCGATGGCGATGTACAACCTCGATGAAAGCATCCGCGAGTTCGCGCGCGCCTCGATGAATTACGGCCTGAACCGCAAATATCCCGTCTATCTCTCGACAAAGAACACGATCCTCAAAGCCTATGACGGCCGTTTCAAGGATCTGTTCCAGGAGATCTTCGACAAGGAATTCGCGAGCGCCTTCAAGGAAGCGGGAATCACCTATGAGCATCGTCTCATAGACGACATGGTGGCGAGCGCGCTCAAATGGAGCGGCGGCTATGTCTGGGCGTGCAAGAATTACGATGGCGATGTGCAATCCGATACGGTGGCGCAGGGTTTCGGTTCGCTTGGATTGATGACAAGCGTGCTCATGACGCCGGACGGCAGGATCGTAGAGAGTGAAGCGGCCCATGGCACCGTGACGCGCCATTATCGCGAGCATCAAAAAGGCAAATCGACCTCGACGAATTCCATCGCCTCGATCTTTGCTTGGACGAGGGGATTGGCCCATCGCGCGAAGCTCGACGGCAATGAGGCGCTCGCGAAATTCTCCCACACGCTTGAACACGTCTGCGTGGAAACGGTGGAAGCCGGATTTATGACCAAGGATCTGGCGCTGCTTGTCGGCCCGGACCAGAAATGGCTCACGACCGAAGGCTTTCTCGACAAGGTGGACGAGAACTTGAAAAAGGCGATGGCGTAACGCGGTGCCGAGCGTGGGCGAAATGAGTCCGGGCTGGCGCGGTACGCTGCCCGATCATCTGGGCATGGTGCATGAGGTTATAGAGCCAGGCCGTGTGACAGGCCATTTCGGCATTGAGAAACATCACATGGCGGCAAACGGCTATCTTCATGCCGCCAGTATCATCGCGCTTGTGGATTCCGCCTGCGGTATTGGTTCGGCGACTGCGCTGCCGCAAGGCGCTATCGGCTTCACGACGATCGAACTCAAAACCAATTTTCTCGGCAG
>Ga0210396_10003311_pt1 | contig 16122 bp, 12 predicted proteins | sample IncBWH17OmetaG_FD_155466 | JGI IMG/M metagenome (GOLD analysis project Ga0210396, IMG submission 155466) | Forest soil microbial communities from Barre Woods Harvard Forest LTER site, Petersham, Massachusetts, United States - Inc-BW-H-17-O ... | reverse complement strand
CCAAAACATAATCTTCAAAGGAGAAAAGCATGTCCTTCCCGCCGTTAGTTTTTGGCTTGTTGGAAGGCGGAACGCGCCTTAGAGACCATGTATCGTCGGCTGGTCCATACTCCAGCCTCGGCAGCACCTTTGAACTAAGTTAGCACAACAACGGCTTTCATGGATAACTTCGAAGCGACTCGCTCTGCTTCGGTTCCATGCACGTCGCCTTGGCCGCACGCCGGTCGTGTCCGGCCTAGCCCCGACAAGCGGGCGGCGTGAGGGCAGCAGCAACCCGGCCTGGACGAGGTCTGAAGAGCTATTAAGGGCTTCCAGGAAAAACCAACAAAGGCGAAACGGCGTATTCACCGCAACTTCCGAGAATGGGATCATCTGCAGCTGCCAGCGGACAACTTCCCCGTGTCTGCTCTTGCCTCAAAAGCAGACATCGGCTCGCACAGTACGCCGCCGCCCGATGTAACATTCTTTGTCGTCGCTACGTCAAATCCGTTTCATAATCTCTTGTCGCCAACCACTCGAAGGTCGATCCTGCTGATCAGATCCGAACGGAGCGCCTCGGCAGCGCTCTCTGCAGCCATCGTCTGTTGCAAAGTACTGACGTTCGATCCAAGCGACACGATTCCGCCTAGCACCACGGCAATCGATCCGATTGCCGCGACCTGATTGGATCCGAATAAGCCGAGCATCGCAAAGAGCAGCAATGCGACACCACCGGCGATTGCCGCCTTGGAAACCAATATAATCTTTCGGCATCGCTCGGAGACCTCGGCAAGCTCCTCGAGCTGCGCTTCGATCCGTGAAATCTCGTCGATCGGGTTGTCCTCGTCCGTCAAATTCAAGATCGATATCCGGTAGGTTCACTGTCGTAGGGGGCAGCAGGTTAGATGCGCGCTGGCCGAGACATTGAGACGAAAGCGCACTGCCACGTCTATCACACAGTGTGCTTATTCTTCAGTCTCCAAGGCGAGTCTCCAGAAAACGGGAGTTTTCTTGGATTCGGCTGGAGACTTTTGGGAATTCTCGGCCCAAAAAGTTCGAACGTCGGTCTCCAGAGACTATTGGCGATGAGAAAAGCCCGCATTTGGCGGGCCTTTCTCATCGAGGAAAGAAAATTCTCTAAAAAACAAGACTGCCTGGCTGGCGACGCAGTGCAGATCGCACCGGTCTCCGGGGTAACCCAGAGTCCAATCGGCAGCTCTTACTGCGACGTTTGCTTCCTCAACTCCGCCACGTCCCGGGCAGTAAGCTGCGATCCCTTGCTGCCGAAGCGCGAAGTGACGTAATTGGCAACCGCGGCAATCTCGGCATCCGAATAAGCAGTGCCGAACGCAGGCATTGAGACGGTATCCGCTGACGTGTGCAGCCTGGTTCCGGAAATGACGATCTGGGCGACGTTGGTCGCGGAGGGATCGTTGACCGCCCAGGCACCGGTGAGCGTGGCGAAGGGCGAGATCGGACTTTGGCCGGTCCAGCCGTGGCAACTGACGCAGGCGCCTTCGAACACCATCTTGCCTCGCGGGTCCGGTGTGCTGCCGCCGTCTTTATGTGAAGCGGGCGCAGGGGGCGCCAATGTCGCCGGCAGATCGGTCGAGGCGACTGGCGGCACGCTGCGCAGATAGGCGACCACGGCCCGGACGTCCTGCGGTGCGAACTGGCTCAAACTTTGATCGACCGCTTCGCCCATCGGCCCCGAAGCGGTGCCGTGACCCGTCGCATGACCGGTCGACAGGTACGAGATCAGGTCCTCGTCCCGCCAGGCGCCGACGCCGGTGGTCTTGTCCGAACTGATGTTGAAGGCGCGCCAGCCCGCGGTTACCGCGCCGGCGAACTTTTCACGGTTGTTCAGCGCAAACGCCGGGTTACGCGGCGTATGGCATTCGCCGCAATGCGCCAGCGCCTCGGCGAGATAAGCGCCCCTGTTCCATTCCGGGCTCTTCGACGTATCGGGCGTAAACCTTGTATCCGGATTGAACAGCGCCGACCAGAAGTTCATCGCCCAGCGCTGGTTGAACGGAAACGCCAGCGTGTTGGCGGGAGCGGCGGCGTGCACCGGCGCCAGGCTGAACAGATAGGCCTTGATCGCCAGCGCGTCCGCGTCGGTCATGTAGGTATAAGACGTAAACGGCATCGCCGGATAAAGCCGCGCGCCATCGCGGCGGGTGCCGCGATGAACCGCGCCCAGAAAATCCTGATCGCTGTAATTGCCGATGCCGGTCTCTTTGTCCGGAGTGATGTTGGTCGAGTAAAGGGTGCCGAACGGCAGCTTGAAGCCGAGGCCGCCGGCATATTCCTTGCCGCCCTGCGTGGTGTGGCAAACCATGCAATCCGCCGCCCGCGCGAGATAGGCGCCGCGCTCGACAAGACTTGCATTTGCGAGCGACGCCGGCACCCCGGTCGGATTGGCGCCGTGATAATCGGTTAGCGTCACTTTCGGACCATCGGCGAAGGCAAGCGGTCCGGGGCCGCGGATGACCCAAAGACCGATTGCCAGCGCGACCACAACAATCGCGGCAACGCTGAGCAGAATCCGCACGGTCGCGCTCACGTTTTCTTCCCCGCAATCAGGGCGCGATCGATTGGTAGCCTGCGCAGGGCGACGCCGGTCACGGCATAGATGGCGTTGCGCAGCGCGGGCGGACCCGCGTTCGCGCCGGTCTCGCCGATGCCGCCCGGCGGCTCACCACTCTTGATGAGGTGGACATCGATCTTCGGCGTCTCATCGATACGCAGCATCCGGTAGTCGTTGAAGTTCGATTGCTGAACCCGTCCCTTGTCGATGATGATTTCGCCGTAGAGCGCCGCGGTCAGACCGAAGATCAAGCCGCCCTCGAGCTGCGCCACAATGGTATCCGGGTTGACGGCGATGCCGGTATCGACCGCCGAAGTGATTCGGCGCAAATGTACGTCGCCTTGTTCGTCGACTTCGGCTTCCACCACGGTCGCGATGAAGCTGGCAAACGACGGCTGCACACAGACGCCACGCCCCACACGCGCAGGCAGCGGTTCACCCCAATTGGATTTTTCCGCCGCCAGATTGAGCGCCGCGAGAAAGCGTGGCTGATTTCCAAGCATTGACCGGCGGAAGTCAACCGGATCCTTGCCGGCCTTGCGCGCCAGTTCGTCCATGAAACATTCGATGGCGAACACGTTGTTGTTGGGACCGACGCCGCGCCAGAACCCGGTCGGCACCGCCGGGGGTTCGGCGCGGACATATTCGACATGGAAATTGGGAATGTCGTAGGGCATGTCGACGGCGCTATCGACGGCGTCGATGTCGATGCCGTTCTGGAACCCCGGCGGAAACCAGCGCGCCATGATGGACGAGCCGCTGACCTTGTATTTCCAGCCGACGATCTTGCCGTCGGACAGGGTCGCGGCGATGGTGTCGCGATAGACCGGACGAAAAATATCGTGCTGGATGTCCTCTTCGCGGGTCCACACCACCTTGACGGGGCCATCGACCTGCTTGGCCACGCGCACGGCCGCGACCACCATGTCGGCCTCGAGCTTGCGCCCGAAGCCGCCGCCGAGCAGGTGGTTGTTGACGATCACCTTCTCGATCGGCAGCCCCGCCGCCTTCGCCGCCTCCGACTGCACACGGGTCATGACCTGCGTGCCGGTCCAGATCTCGCAAGCATCGGGCGTGACGTGAACTGTGGCGTTGACTGGCTCCATGGTCGCGTGCGCGAGAAACGGCAGCTCGTAAGCCGCTTCAAGCCTCTCTCCGGTGGCCAGGCCCTTGGCAATGTCGCCTCGCGATTTCGCGACCGCGCCATCCTTTTCGCTGGCGGCGCGCAGATCGTCCCAAATGCCTTTCGAGCTAACGCGCGCGTTCGGGCCTTCGTCCCAGTCGATCACGAGCGCATCGAGGCCTTTCTTGGCCGCCCACATGTGGTCGCCGACCACCGCGACCAAATCGTCCAGCACGACAATTTTCTGCACGCCCGGAATTTTCCTGGCGGCGCTGTCGTCGACTTTGGCGACCTTGCCGCCGAATACCGGGCACACCGCCAAGGTTGCGAACTTCATGCCGGGAAGCATGGCGTCGATGCCGTAGACGGCTCTGCCGTTGACCTTGTCCGGGGTATCGAGCCGCTTCAGCGGCTTGCCGATCAGCACGAAATTCCTGGGGTCCTTCAGCGGGACATCCTTCGGTTGCACCTCGCTGCTCGCCGCAAGCGCCAGCGCACCATAGGAAAGCTGGCGCCCACTCGCTTTGTGCATGACCTCGCTATTGGCCGTCGTGCAGCTTGCCGGATCGACCTGCCATTGGTGCGCGGCGGCCTGAACCAGCATGGCGCGCGCGCTGGCGCCGGCCGTGCGCAACGGCTTCCACCACGCCCGAACCGAATTGGAATTGCCGGTGGCCTGGACGCCGAAAAGGGGATTGCCGTAGAGCTTGTCGCTCGGCGGCGCGTGCTCCAGCGTCACATGCGAAAAATCGGCGTCGAGTTCTTCGGCTAGAATCATAGAGATCGAGGTATAGACGCCCTGCCCCATTTCGACCTGCGGCATCACCAGCGTCGTCTTGCCGGCGCTATCGATGCGGATAAACGCGTTCGGCGCGAACTTGCCGTTTGGATCGTCCGGCGGCTGGGTTGGTTCGTTGACCGCACGCACGGGAAGATGGAACGCGAGCAGAAACCCGCTCGCCAGGCTGCCGGTCAACACGCTGCGGCGGGAAAATCGATCGGAAGTCTTCAGGGAAATGGCCATGACCCGCTCCTACGACTGACGTTGAGAAGCAGCTTGCTTGATCGCGGCGCGTATCCGCACGTAGGTGCCGCAGCGGCAGATATTTCCGGCCATCGCGGCGTCGATGTCGGAATCGTCCGGATTGGGCGTGGCCGCGAGCAGCGCCGCTGCCGACATGATCTGGCCGGATTGGCAATAGCCGCACTGGACTACCTCGAGATCGAGCCAGGCCTTCTGTACCTTTGCGCCGACCGGCGAGGCGCCGACGCCTTCGATGGTGGTGACGGGACGGTCGCGCACCGCACCCACGGGCAGCATGCAGGACCGCACCGGCTTGCCGTCGATATGCACCGTACAGGCGCCGCACTGGGCGACGCCGCAGCCGAATTTCGTTCCGGTCATGCCGAGCACATCGCGCAGAACCCAGAGCAGCGGCATGTCGGAAGGCGCGTCGAAGGATTTCCGTTCGCCGTTGATCGTCAGGATGGTGGCCATCGCAACTCCTCCAATTCAGCGATCACGGACATCGCCCGTTGTGAAACTCTCCAAGATGCAGATTGATATGATGGTAATACTATAACACGCTGCTATCCGTCAAAAAAGCGAACATATTTTTGCAACGCTGACTTGCGTTTCGGTCGAGACCAACCATCTAGCGGCCCGGACTCCCTCTCCGACCGGCGCCTGCAACAGGCCACTGGTGAGTGACCTTCACGATATCTCGGATCAGTTGTGTCTTGCGGGACTGGGAAAGACCGGTTGCGATGTGGCAAATGATGACGCGAACTGAAGCGACCGCGTTGGCTAAGCCGCGGCCGTTGTGGTGATAGGCCCGCTCACCGACCCCGTCGCCTACGTATCGTCGTCGACACTGCTTCGAAGTTGCATCGACTTCTGATTATAGAGGTCAAAAATTCTACTCAGAATTGTGAGGTAGCTTACAGGAAAGCTTTGCAGACCATGCCAATTTTCTCGGGTCCCACGCCAAGCTTATAGCTTGATGGCCGAAGACAGCATTTTTGCCAGTACCTCACAATTTATCAGCCTTGGAGGACCAAATGGCATCGAAAAAATCCGTTCCTCACTTCGCCACTCAGAGCCGCACTGTATTGTCCGGCAGCGAGAAAGCACCATTCGCGGAGACAGGCGGCGAAAATCCCGCGCCCCTGGGCGGCCGTTTGACCGTATCGGTCATTGTTCGACGCAAGACGCCACTCAAGGCAGCGCATGTCACGGGCGAACAGCGCCTCACTCGCGCTCAGTTCAACGATAACCATGCGGCAGACCCCGCCGCCGTGAAACTCGTTCAGCGTTTCGCCCACGAGTATGGTTTAACCGTCCAACCTGGCACGCCAGCGCCAGGCCGCCGAACCGTCAAGCTCACCGGTACAGTCGCCAACATGCAGCGGGCATTCGGCGTTTCCCTCGCATACAAGGCGATGGGGGGCGTAACCTATCGGGTTCGCGAGGGCAGCATCCACCTGCCTGCCGAACTGCAAGGCTACGTCGTCGCCGTCCTTGGTCTGGACAACCGTCCGCAAGCCGAACCGCATTTTCGCATCCTTGGCGAACAGGGCGCGGCCGTTGCTGCTCAAGTCGCTCAAGGCCAAGGTTTCGCTCGTCCCCACGCCGACGCTGGTACCTCGTATACGCCGGTCCAGATCGCTGAACTCTACCATTTTCCGGCTGGCGCTACGGCATCCGGTCAGACGATTGGTATCGTCGAACTCGGTGGCGGCTTTCGTCAGCCAGACATCACGTCATACTTTAAATCCCTTAGTCAGAAGCCACCAACCGTAATAGCCGTCCCCGTCGGAACCGGAAAGAACAACCCAACTACCGCGAATAGCGCCGACGGAGAGGTGATGCTCGACATCGAGGTTGCTGGTGCCGTTGCTCCGGGTGCTCGTATCGTCGTCTATTTTGCGCCCAATACGGACCAAGGGTTCGTCGACGCTATCGCACACGCTATTCACGACACCACGTACAAGCCCAGTGTCATCTCGATCTCTTGGGGCTCGGCCGAGGTCAACTGGACCGTCCAGGCCATGGCTGCGCTCGATGCTGCCTGCCAATCCGCCGCTGCGCTCGGCGTCACGATTACAGTAGCTTCAGGCGACAATGGTTCCTCGGATGCCGTTACTGACGGTAAGAACCACGTCGATTTCCCCGCCTCGAGCCCACACGTCCTCGCTTGCGGTGGCACCAACCTGCAGGGCAGCGGCTCGACGATCACGTCCGAAACTGTCTGGAATGACCAGCCGCAGGGCGGCGCTACCGGCGGAGGCGTCAGCGACGTCTTCCCGTTGCCAACCTGGCAGACTGGCTCGAAAGTCCCTAAACCTACGAATCCCGCGGGCGGTCGCGGCGTTCCAGACGTTGCCGGCGATGCCGACCCCGCCAGTGGCTATATCGTCCGCGTCGACGGCAAGACCTTCGTAATCGGCGGCACGAGTGCCGTTGCTCCGCTTTGGGCCGGACTGGTTGCGGTCGCCAACAAACAGAATGGCAAATCCGCTGGTTTTATCCAACCTGCAATTTATGCCACTCAAAACAAAGCCGCTTTCCGCGACATCGATCAGGGAGACAACGGCAGCTTCCGAGCTGCTACTGGCTGGGATGCTTGCACAGGCCTCGGTTCACCAGTCGCCCCGCAACTCATCATGGCAATTAAGCCGACCTCATCTCAGTCGAGACTTAAATTTGCCGCTAGTCGAAGGAAAATCCATGCCCGAAGGACGAAATGAGCTGCCGATCTTGGTGCCTTGACGGATAAAAAGGGAAGATCTCGTCCTGCAATGATCGTCGCGTGGCTAATTTTCGCCGATACGAACCACGCGGTTAGGGCACCGAAACCGAACAAAGCTGCCGTAACTGAGCCCGGAGGGGTAACCTACTAGGGGCGGGTCGCACAATACAGTTCGTCAGAGGGCGGAGATCACCGCAACCGACACTATAGGTCCCGTCGACAACTGTAACGTCCCCGGAATCGCCAGTCGCAGGCTGCCCTTACGGCTACCGTGCCCAACGAACTTGCGGAATTGATAGCTGGATCACGGCCACTGGACCAACTCGCTTCCGATCGATCTGCCATCTGAAGTGCTTAGTGATCTCGCTTCCTTGGAATGGCTCCATTCGCGGCCCGTGCCTCCACAGTACCGCACCTCTTGGGAACGCACTTCACGGTAATCTGAGACTCGTCATGGAGTCTTAGTGCTAGTTTGTGTCGAGGCAAGTTCTCCGTCTTGTGCGGTCCAAGAGCATGCCAGACAAACCAAGAAAACTGCGCATCTCTACCCAGAGCGGCCCGCTGATTGCGCTAGCAATCGTGGCGGGGATGGTGTTCGGCATTGTCGGACCCAGCTCGGCGCAATTCTTCAATTTTGGTGGATTTCAGCAGCGGCCGCAACCACAACGCGGCGGCGGGTTTGGTGGCGGCTGGTTTGGTAACGACATGTTTCAGCCGTTCCAGCAGCACGCGCCCCAGCCTCGTTGGGACAGGCGGCAAACACTACCGGCCGTGCGCGAGGATTTTTCAAAGGCGCCGCCGCCTGAGAAACACGACAATGTACCGCAGCGCCAAATTCTTGTGCTCGGTGACGCCATGGCGGACTGGCTCGCCTATGGTCTTGAAGACGCTTATGCCGATCAGCCGGAAATGGGCGTAATCCGCAGGCACAAGGCCGTCTCTGGCCTCATCAAGTATCAGCCCAAGGGCGATCCGGCCGACTGGGCCGCCGCGGCAAAAGGCATCCTCGCCACTGAGAAGCCGGACGCCATCGTCGTCATGCTCGGATTGGACGACCGCGTGGCGATGCGCGCGCCGGCGGCCGATAAATCCGACAAGTCATCTGACAAAAAGGCCGACAAGCAAGACGCCCGCAGCAAATCGGATGGCAAGGCTTCCGGAGCGAAGCCGGATAGCGCAGCCGACGCTGCGAAGCCCGATGATAAAGCGGTCGATACCGAATTGTCGCCGGACGATGCCGCCGACAACGATGCGCCGCCGGTCATCGCGCCGGAGAAAAGCACGCGCTCGCCGAACGGCGGCTATCAGTTCCGCGAGGAACGCTGGGTCGAGCTCTACACCAAGAAAATCGAGGAGATGATCGGTGTTCTGAAATCCAAGGGCGTGCCGGTGCTGTGGGTCGGTCTGCCAGTGGTCCGTGGCCCCAAGGCGACCGCCGACACGCTGTTCCTGGATTCGCTCTATCGCGACGCGGCCGGCAAGGCCGGCATCACCTATGTTGATGTCTGGGACGGCTTTGTCGACGAAGCCGGCCGCTTTCTGCAGCAAGGTCCCGATTTCGAAGGCCAGATCCGCCGGCTGCGCTCGTACGACGGCGTGTACTTCACCAAGGCCGGCGCCAGTAAGCTCGCGCATTATGTCGAGCGCGAGATCAACCGGCTGTTGGCTGCGCCTTCCGCGCCGATTGCGCTGCCGACCGAATCGGCAACGCCCGACGCCAATGCGCTGCCGGGTCAGCCGGCGCCGCGTCCGCTGGCCGGACCGATCTTTCCCTTGCTGGCCCCCTCTGTCGGCACCGATCAATTGCTCGGCGGTCCGGGGTCGCGGCCGGTGGCGATCGATGCGCTAGCGGCGCGGGTCTTGGTCAAAGGTGAGCCTTTGTCGGCGCCGGCCGGTCGCGCCGACGATTTTGCCTGGCCGCGCCGTGAAGTCGGACGCGAACCGGCCAAGGGTGAGACGCCAGTGGCATCGGCATCGCCCGATGTCAGCGCCCGGGTAAAGGCACCGGCGGCATCGCTAAAGTCGAAAAAGCATCACCGCCAGAGTTGGGACCAGGGCCATCTTTTGACGGTTCGTGCGTTCATCACTAGATGAGCTGCTGGCCGCCGTTGATGTCGTACGTCGCGCCGGTGTTTTTTCATCCGTCCAGCGTTATTGCATTGCCGAAGCGGATTAGGGTGCAGCGCAAGAGCCCGCCATCTTCCGCTGGATGAACGGACGTCGCGGGAAGAGTCTTGAAGGAAAATTTGCCGAAGGTTACCATTAAGGCATTGCCATATTTCTCGATTTGGCGCGCGGTCAGCCGCCAACGTATTCCATCGACGCTGGCCCAGGAACATTCGCCATGTCGCCCATCCCCCGCCGCTCAGGATTCCGGTCGTCGCAGAACGACAAGCTGCTGCGTCTGGGAGGGGAGGTTCTTCGTTTCGGCGCAGAAGCCTACGGTCAATGGTGGACTATCACGAGCCGCAGTTTGCGGCACGAGGCCGAACGCCTGGTCCGGGGCGCGAAGGCATCCGCGCCGCCGTCGACGTTATTGCAGGGCCTGGCCAGCGGCTATGTAAACTGGTTGGGCGAGTTAGCAGCCATGGCGCCTTCGGTCGCCGAAAAGGTTGCGATGGAATTTGCGCAGGCGCCGCACGGTGATCCGGAGCCCTGTGTTGGTGACGAGGGCGCAGGGCCTGCAACAGAGGGGGAGTATTTCGAGGTCGCTGGCAAGCCGTTCGCGATGCCGGCGCGGGTTTTGGATGCTTCGCAGGGATGGGCGATGTTTTTCGTATCGACCGAGGCGGCTAACCGTGCGCTTGGAGCGGCAAGCGGCTATCTCTCCGCGTTCGATGCCGGCGATGGTCGGACACCGCTTACCATTATTGGCGTGGATTATCGCAACAGCGACTTCGGCATCTATCCGGAAATCGCTATCGCGTTGACAGTGACCGCCAAGGGCGATCCCGCAGGTCAGTTTTTTGTCTATTATTTGGCGATTGTTGTCACACAGGATTTCACCAGAGAGGCGGCTCGAGTCGTATGGGGGTTGGAGAAGATCCTCGCGCCGAAGCTCATGGCCAGCTATGCGGCGGACGCCGTGCGATTCGGCCTGCCCGACCGCAGCGGCAAAGCGCTGTCGATCCGGTTTCCGCGCTTCGGTGACGCACACTCTTCCGATATTCCTACCTTCTCGATCTCGCAGCGCTGCTCGCCCAAGGCTCCGAAACCGCAAACCTATTGGGCGATGATGACGAAGAGCGGTAGCGGAGAGGGAACGCAGATCGGCGGCTCGGTGCTGCTGGAATTAGGTACGCCGGCAGACGGCTTGTGCTTGTGCAGCGACGGCAAGTCGGCTTGTTTGTGCGAGACGCTGCGCACTTTCGACATCGCCGAAAGGTTGCCGGCTGCGAACGGCTGGACCGAGCGGCAAACCGCGGTGTTCGGTCCGCCTCGGTTATTGCACCTGCCTTGACGCGTACTAGCGTCCGAGGGTCATCCGTTGGGAAACATCCGGGAGAATTGGGCGCGCATCATTGAATCGGCCACGGAGACAACCTTGGCGGCCAGGGCCGCTGGTCGCAGCGCCACCGCGAGCATCGCGGGGAGAATGGCCGGATAGCTATACGGCTGGACAATATCGATCGGAGTGCCAATCCCGCGCCTCCGGCGCAAAGCCTCGGCGGCCAGCAGGCCGCTGACTACGGCGCCTTCGACCGTGACGACATCGATGAAGGTCTGGCAGAAGTCGCCGGCCAGGAAGAGGTTGGGGATGTCGCAGGTCGCCTTGGGGCGATAGTTCCAGCTGCCGACCTGGTTGACGAAAAGCTCCTCGCCGACATTGGTTTGAATATGGCAGCGGTCCTTGTCCACGTCATCGAGCTTGAAGTCGAGAAAGCGATGCAATTCCTTGAGCAAGATATCCAAAATGACCTCGCTCGGATAATCGACAATCAGATCTGCGTTTGAAGCGATGACGTTGAGAGCAGTGCCGCCCGCCGGGTGGTCGTTCCAGACTTGCGAAGTATCGAGCAGACTTAGCGTGTACTTCGAATCCAGAAGGACTGTAATACTCTTGGTCAAACCCGGAATCCTTCGCTTGAAATAGACATCGAGCGAGATCATGGGCTCGGTGCGCAGCAGGCGGACGGATTCAAGGTTGGGCGAGCAGGTAGCGACCTCCCAACTGACGAGGCCACCGAGCGCGCGCGGCGGTACGGCGAGGATAAGATCGCCGGGAACGTCGACTTCCCATGTTTTGGTCGGCTTCGGCGACACGCCGCGTTCGGTGGTCGGGTTGATCGGCATGCGCCCGAGCGTCAACTTACGCACCTTGCCATCTGTGAGATGAAGCCTTTCGAGCCGCGTCCGCCTATCAATCTTGAAGTGACGCCCCAGATCCTTTGCACGCGCTTCCAGGTGTTTCGCCCACGGCTCGAAAATGGCGTCGTTGGTGTTCTGCGTGAGAAGCCACAACGACGGGACCGGGTTAGGAAACCCATACTTGATCAGGCTCTGATAACTTCGCGCGGACGAAAGATAGCTCGGTGCGGCGAAGGCTTCCGCCAGGGTGCGGGAAGAGTTTTCGATCGAAGCCTCAGTGCTGTAGCTTCTGGACCGAAAAAAGTTATTGACCGATGTTTGCTCCAGTACATCCCCTGACATCGACTGCGTGCCGATGAGGTCGAGCAGTGAATACGCCCAAAGGAAATGTTCCGCAGGCGGGGCGATGCCGTTCAGCATGTTAGTCACGACCGTCGTAGGCGAACCGGCATTGGTAAGATATGGCCGGGTCTCTTTGTCGCCCGGTAGCCAGCAGCCAATGACAGGGCTTGGTATGAATTTGTCGAGGGCACCGATTTCCCTCATCAACTGCCAGAAATTATTGTACCAATTCAAGTACATGTGATAGCAATGCTCGTGCGGGTCGGGTTTGTCGCCTACTCTGTGAGCGCCGAGCTTGCCGCCAAGAAAGTCGTTCTGTTCGTATAGAGTGATGTCAAAGCCTTTCTCCATCAGCCGCGTGGCTGCGGAGATCCCAGCCAAACCGGAGCCGACGATTATCACTTCCGGCATATTACTTACTCCTGAATTTCGCACCGCAATAACTGTAATAGTAATATTAGATTGTCTCCCGTCATTGAGGGCAAAGCAATGGAATCCACCCCACTGCAGCTGACCTATCGCGCAATCTTCACCGAAATGGTTTTGGCCCAATCTGCCGCAATCGGTGCATTCGCTGATGTTGCTGCCCGTTGCGCCCTGCTGGCGGGACAGGAATGTGAGCGGGCACTTATAACAATTACTCGGAACATGCCGCCAAAAGGTGGGACTGCCGAGCCGGCGCATTTAGGCGATGGATCGGAAATTCGGGAAGCACCTCTGCCGAGGCTCGCGGATTTCGCTCGGGCCTTCGCCGGCATGCCGCTGATTTCAATGATGATATTCCTTTCGAAATACGACAAGTTGCGGGCACGGCGCGGCCTGGTTCGGGACTAACCGGCGTCCAAAATGTCGGGGGGGAGTGCTGATTGCCTTCCCCCGATCCCACCAATCGCAAGGTAGCGGCTGGGCTTACCAGCGCGACGCACGGGTTTGATGAGAATGTTAAACGCAGAAGGCACGTCTGGTTCTGGATCCGGCCGGTCGGCGCAAGACCCGGTCACCGGCCTTTTCCTTGCAATGCGTGACGCGTGGTTGGCGGGAGCCGCCCTCAAGGAAAACCTGACTGCGCCATCCATGGCCGGCGGCAATCCGGGGGCCACGTCTCGCGCAGCAGGTCTGCTAGGGCCGATGATCGGTGTGCTTGGCGCGATGGCCGATTTCGCCGCCGCCAATCACCAGCGTTTTGATCAGGCCGGCGCCGGGCCGGCGGGCCGCTCATCATCGCCCGGTCCGAACGATGCGGCCGCCGCCGATCTCCTGCTACCTGTCGGCTATGCCATGATGATCGCCGCCAACCGATCGGTCAGCTATTGGCTCGGCCTGGTTCAAATATTTGAAAGTCATCAAGCAAAGTTGGCTCAGGTCGTTGGCGCAGAGGCGATCGAGGCAAGTGCACCGGGAGCGGGACGCCTGATTGCGGCGGACGAACTGCGTAGATTGCTGCGCGAGGTCGGGGACCTCGCCACGAGGGAGGCGCGCATCTTGCAGAACGAGTTGAGCATTCTCGATGAGAGTTTAGCGCAGGGCTTTCAACAACCCGACCTGTCCGGCTCCTACAATAGGCGCTGGCGGAGCAAGATCTAAGGCGGCGCCTTTCAAACATGCAAGAGCAATCGACGCAATCTGTTATCGCACGACTGGGTTTCGAGCCAGAGATGGCGCAGCTGCGCGAGCGCATTGCGCGCTGGGTTGCCGGTTGCAGCGAAGAATTGCGCGAAGCGCTGGAATGGCAGTTCCTGACCGGATCAAAATACTTTCGTCCGCTGACGATCTTCTCCTGCTACCGCGCGGTGCACGAAGGACCGATCCCCGAGCAGATTATGCAGTCGGCTTTGGTGATCGAGTTGTTTCACAATGTCTCCTTGATCATTGACGACATCGTCGATCGTTCGCCGACGCGGCGCGGTCGAGCGACCATGCACACCAAGTTCGGGGAGCTGTCGGCTATGATGACGTCGGGCTACATCGTGGCCGAGGGTTATCTGCAACTGAAAGACGATCTCACGGGAATTGCGTTGTTTTCCGAACTGCTGAAGCGGCTGGGCGTGGCTGAGTGCCTGCAGTGGCGGCTTCGTCGTCAGCCTTTGGGCGTTGAGGACTGGCGCAAGATCGCAGGAGAAGATACCGGCTCGATGTTCGAGGTCTGCGCCTGCCTGGGCGATCGCTCGGGCCAGTTGCGAACCTTCGGCGGCCTGTTGGGCTTGCTTTATCACGGCTGCGACGATGTTGGCGATGTGAAGGGGCTGGCCGCCCTTGGAGGCGGCGGCGAGGAGGACTTGCGCGACGGCATCCTTACGCTGCCAGCGGCGCTGGCGATCCGCGATCCAGCGGCGGCCAGGATATTTTGCGACTCGGAGGGCCGCGATCTGGCAGAACTGGGCAGGTATTTTGTCGCCAAGCTGCCGGAAGCGGAGAATTATCTCGACAAGATCGCCGAGGAGGGGCGAACCGAGGCGCGGTCGTTCGCCGTCAATCCTGCGCCGTTGATCGCGCTGATCGAGCAAACCCGGCAGTTGAGCCGCTACTAGCCAACTTTTCTGTTGTACAGTCGTTAATGCGGAAACGGAAAGATGACGGATCCGCGCTACCCGGATGGCGCCCGGGTGGAATGTCGCGAGGACCAGGGCAGGCAAGTGCGCCAGGGTATCAGGGTTTGGGGACGTGCAATCTCATGGAAAGTCTGGACGTCGGCGCATGGCTTGAAGAACTTGGGCTTGGCCAATACCGGGCCCTGTTCGCCGATCAGGCGATCGACAGCGATATTCTGCCTGACCTGACAGAAGAAGATCTGGTGCGTCTTGATGTACCGCTTGGGCACCGCAAGAAGTTGCTCAAGGCAATCGGAGACCTTCTCGGGCAGGAAACCACCGAACGGCACGCGCCGATCCAGCTGGTGCGAACGCGGCCGGACGCTGAGAGACGACAATTGACCGTGCTGATCTGCGACATGGTCGAATCGACGGCGCTTGCCTCCAAACTGGACCCCGAAGAACTCCGCAAAGTGATGGGTATCTATCTCGATGCTTGCGCGAATGCTGTGACGTCTCTTGGCGGCTTCATTGCCAGATACACCGGTGACGGCATCGTCGCCTACTTTGGCTATCCGGCTGCCTTGGAAGACGCCGCGGAACGGGCGGTGCGCGCCGGCCTGGAAATTAGCCAGGTTATACCAAATCTGGCCCCGCTGCCCGATGTCACGCTGCATGTGCGAACGGGTATAGCGACCGGGCTTGTTGTCGTTGGTGACCTTCTGGGTGAGGGCGCGGCCCGGGAAGAATCAGTTGTCGGAGAAACCCCGGTGCTGGCCGCACGGCTGCAGACCCTTGCTCCGCCCGACGGGGTAGCGATCGCCGGTAACACCCGCCGGTTGATCGAGGGTGTGTTCGAGCTTGAATTCCTTGGCATGTGCGATCTGAAAGGTCTGCCGGGCGTAAGGCCGGTCTGGCGCGTGCTCCGCGAGGCCGCGTCCGAGAGCCGCTTCGATGCCACGCACCAGGCGGATCTGACCGAAGTGGTTGGCCGTGAGAACGAGCTTTCGCTGGTACTTGGGCGATGGCAAACCGCCTGCGAGGGCGAGCGGCTGATGGTCCTGCTGGCGGGCGAAGCCGGCATCGGCAAGTCGAGGATATGCATGGCCCTGGCGAGTCGCATCGCAGCGGAGGGCCATTTCGTCATTCGCCTGCAGTGCTCGCCGTTCCATACCCACAGCGCGCTGCATCCGGTCATCACCAGTTTCGAGCGTATAGCTGGACTGACGCTGGCCATGGACCCAATGGAGAAACTCGAGCGCGTGACCGCTGCGGTCCAGAAGTCCGGCGATGTGGCGCCCGAAACCATTGCGCTTTTTGCCGGCCTGCTGTCGATACCTATCGGCGACCGGTTGCCGCAGCACGAAGCGCCGCTGGAGCAGATCAAGAGCCTGACCCTGGACGCCATCGACGACTGGCTCGTGAATCTGTCGCGGCTAAAGCCGGTATTGTGGATACTGGAGGATGCGCACTGGATTGATCCAACGACGGTTGAGGCGA
>Ga0210396_10003310_pt1 | contig 16124 bp, 14 predicted proteins | sample IncBWH17OmetaG_FD_155466 | JGI IMG/M metagenome (GOLD analysis project Ga0210396, IMG submission 155466) | Forest soil microbial communities from Barre Woods Harvard Forest LTER site, Petersham, Massachusetts, United States - Inc-BW-H-17-O ... | reverse complement strand
TTCGCCAACATGCAACGCACCACCCACAAACAAGATAGCTTCGGCGGACAAGCCGCGAATATAAGCGATTGAAATATGGCCACCCTGAATGACTATCTGCTGGCTAGCGGCCTCCTGTTTACCGTCGGATTCGCGGGAGTCCTATTAAGACGGAACATCATCATCATTTTTATGGCGTTGGAGTTGATGCTCAACGCCGCTAATTTGTCGTTAGTCGGTTTTTCGCGATTCCATACCCAGGCCGGACTGCCCGATTATAACGCGCAGGTGTTAGTTTTCTTTATCATCACGGTGGCAGCAGCCGAGGTCGCAGTCGGTTTGGCAGTGATCGTGGCTCTTTTCCGAGCCAAACAGACCACCCACATTGAAGATCTCAATTCGCTGAAATTCTGACGAATGAACTCGGCTCCCTGGATTATTCTTTTTTCTCCCCTTCTAGCTGCGGCTGTGATCGTGATCGCGACTCAGCCTCTGAAGAAATTTAGTTCATACCTGTCGGTGGCGGCGGTCGCCATTTCGTTTCTTTTCAGTCTGAGCCTATTTGGCAGCCCCGATCAGGACGTCAGTTTTAATTGGATCGATCTCGGAGTTTTCCAGGTCCGGATCGGCTACCTGATTGACGGGTTCAGTAAAATGATGCTGCTGGTGGTCACCGGCGTCGGTTTCTTGATCCACGTCTATTCGATCGGCTACATGCACGACGACCGAGGCCGGTCTCGCTATTTCGCCGGGTTGTCGCTCTTCATGTTTTCGATGCTCGGCATCGTCTTGGCCAATAACTTCATCATGATGTTCATCTTCTGGGAGCTGGTCGGGGTAAGCTCCTACATCCTGATTGGGCATTGGTTCGAGCGACCTTCCGCAGCAGATGCAGCCAATAAGGCATTGATCGTCAACCGTATCGGCGACTTCGGCTTCATGCTCGGCATTTTGATGGTCTGGTCGGCGTCGGGCACCGTGATGTTCGGTGAATTGACGTCGAAATGGTCTACTCTTGGGATAGGGGCCACCTACGCGACGATGGCTGCCCTGTTTGTCTTTTGCGGCGCCGTCGGTAAGTCTGCTCAATTCCCGTTGCACGTGTGGCTACCGGACGCGATGGAAGGTCCGACACCAGTGTCCGCCTTGATCCACGCGGCGACCATGGTGGCTGCCGGTGTCTACATGCTGGCCAGGGTCTATTTCCTCTTTGCCGGTTCCGCTGCCGCTCTCGCCGTCGTTCTTTGGATCGGGGTATTCACCTCGCTGCTGGCAGCGTTGATGGCCACTCAACAGTCCGATATCAAACGGGTTTTGGCTTATTCAACCTTATCTCAGTTGGGGTTGATGGTGTCTGCCATCGGTTTGGGAGTCCCGGTTTCTGCCCTTTTTCATCTGTTCACACATGCCTTTTTCAAAGCCCTGCTCTTCCTTGGCGCGGGTTCGGTGATTCACTCACTGCACAACGAACAGAACATGTGGCAGATGGGCGGGTTGCGGAAGAAGATGCCGCTTACGTTCTGGACATTTCTGATAGCAACCCTGGCGTTGTCCGGATGTCCTCCTCTGGCCGGTTTCTGGAGTAAAGATGGTATCGTGGCCGCAGCCTTCGAACACAACCTGGCCGCGGGTCTGGTAATCTCGGTGATCAATTTCTTCACCGCGCTTTACATGATGCGCCTGTTCGTCGTGGCGTTCTTGGGTACGGCTCGTTCGGAAGCTGCCGAGCATGCTCATGAATCGCCCCCGGTAATGACGGTTCCGCTGGTTCTGCTGGCGATCCCGAGTCTCATCGCCGGCTTCCCACCGATCGAACATATTTTCTTCCCGAACGGCGGGGGTGCAGAACCTTCGATCGGGGCAATCGCAGTTTCTCTAGCGGTCTTCGTAGCCGGCATCGCCGCCGGATTTGTTCTTTACCGCGACAAGAACAGCGATCCCGTCAGCATCCCCTTATTCGCCAACCGTTTCTACATCGATCAGTTCTATGCCGTCCTTATCAAATGGACCCAAGACGCGCTGGCAGGAGTCGCGGCCTTCGTCGATCGATGGTTTATCGACGGCGGGTTGGTGCGTGGCCTGGGAGGGACTACCTGGGGGTTCGGATTCGCGCTGCGTTTTCTGCAAATCGGTAACCTCCAAGCCTACGCTTTTCTATTCGGCTTCGGGGTGGTGCTTCTCCTTTACTTGATCCTTTTCGCCGCATGAACGTACTAGTACATCTCACCTATCTGGGACCGTTAGTCGCCGCTATCCTGATCGTATTTGGATTTGCGCCGCGAAGGACCGCGATCACCGGCGCCGTTGTTGCGTTGATTTCTTCGCTGATTCTTTTCTTGGGCTATGATCACGCGGCCGGAGGATACCAATTCACGTCCGCCTTGCCTCTGGTCCCGGCCTGGGACCTGAAGTTTTATGTGGGTGTCGACGGACTGAATGCGACGATGCTCTTTCTCACATCCTTGGTTGCCCTGGCGGCAGCCTGGATGTCTCCTCGCACCGAAGAGAATCTGCATCGATATATGGCCTGCGTAATGGCCATTGCAGCGGGTGCAGCCGGTGCTTTTGCTTCTCTGGATCTGTTCTTCTTCTATGCCTTCCACGAGTTGGCGCTCATCCCCACGTTCCTGATGATCGGAATCTGGGGCAGCGGAAACCGGCAAGCGGCCGCCTGGAAGATAACGATTTATCTATCGATCGGGAGCATCATCCTGCTGGTCGGCTTGATCGGGCTTTATCTGATGGTTCCCGACAAGGATCGGACTTTCGATATCGTCAAGCTGCAGGCGATGGCTGCTCACGCGGTTTTCACCGGGCCTAGTGCAAACTGGGTCTTTTTGCTCATGCTTTTCGGCTTCGGCACTCTGGTTTCGTTGTTTCCATTTCATACCTGGGCTCCCCAGGCTTATGCGGCTGCTCCGGTCCCCGTAGCGATGTTGCACGCGGGCGTGCTAAAAAAATTCGGCCTGTACGGACTTTTACGGCTCGCCCTTCCATTAATGCCGGAAGCCGCTCATAACTTTACCTGGCTGCTTCTGACCTTACTGGTCGGCAATATCATCTTCGTCGGGCTCGCGACCATTTCTCAGAAACAGCTCGACCTGACCCTTGGGTATTCCAGCGTGATGCACATGGGCTACATTTTCTTGGGGCTCGCCACCACTAACTTAATCGGCGTCGACGGAGCTGCTCTCCTGATGCTCGCGCACGGTCTGTCCATCGCGGCATTGTTCGCGATTTCCGGCGAACTGCGCAAACAGACGGGAACGCTGGATTATCGCGATTTGGGAGGTCTGGCCAAGTCCATGCCGTTACTCAGTTTCCTGTTTGGGTTGGCGCTCTACGCTTCGATTGGGTTGCCCGGCTTCGCGAATTTTGCTTCTGAGCTTCTGGTCTTTTTTGGCGCGTTCAAAACTGCAACCCCCGGCGCTGCGTTTAATGGTTACCAGATCGCGACCGTTTGCGCTCTCTGGGGTTTGGTCATCTCCGCGGTTTACATGCTGCGTGCTTACCGCAGCATCTTTTTCGGCGATCGCCCCAGCCGATGGGCAAACGTCAAAGATGTCACCCTGGGTTTCGGTTGGCCGGTCATATTGCTTCTTGCCGGCTTGATCGCGTTCGGTTTTGCGCCCCAGGCGGTTCTACAAAAGATCGAACCAGGTATGGCCCTCTTCTGGAAATGACTTTATGTCCCCGATACTCCTTGAACTGATTGTTCTGGCCTTAGGCCTCGGTTTGTTGCTCGCTGAGTCGTTCGCCGACCGTCTCAATCGTAATATCCTCGCGATAATCGGTATCATCGGGCTAGCTTGCGTTTTTCTGCTGCTCCAGTTCGGCAGTTTCCCCGCCTCGGAAGTCGCCGGTTATACCCAAGATAAAGCCGCTCTCTTTTTCAAAAAGTTCGCCTTAATCACCACGATCATCGTGCTGATTATGTCGATCGATTACTCCGATACCGTTAGAAAATTTGTTCATGGGATCAGTCCCCAGGCCGGGATCGGCGAATTCTACTCGCTCCCGATCCTGACCTGCGCCGGCTTGATGTGGATGGCGTCGGCTACAGATTTCGTTGTCATCTTCATCTCGCTGGAACTGGTCACCGTTTCCTTTTATACCCTGGTCGCGTTTACTCGACGTAATCCGGCGTCACTGGAAGCAGGCGCCAAATATTTGATCCTGGGCGCATTATCCACAGGATTCTTTGTGTATGGCATTACCTGGATCTACGGGATCACCCAGAACACGAATTTGGCCAGCATCGCTAAAGTGCTGCCGTCAATTCCGGTTTCGAATCAAACCGGCCTTCTGTTCGGTGCAATGCTCGTGATCGTTGGTCTCGGCTTCAAAGTAGCGGCGGCGCCTTTTCAGTTCTGGGTCCCAGACGTGTATCAGGGAGCGCCGACGCCGATCACGGCTTTTCTATCTGTCGGGTCGAAGGCGGCAGGATTTATCGTTTTGCTAAGAGTGCTCGAGGCGTTTCAAAGTTTGCCGGCAATCGAGTCTAAACTGTCCTTTGCCATTGTGTTACTGGCCGCCGCTACGCTGGTTTATGGAAACCTGGCCGCTCTGCCGCAAACAAATTTCAAGCGGCTACTGGCCTACTCCAGTATTGGCCATGCCGGTTACCTTCTGATGGCAGTCGCCAGTTTCGGCGCTCTCGATGCCGGTCTCGCCGTGGTGGTTTACCTGGCAGCCTATCTACTCATGACGCTGCTTTCCTTCATCGTCTTGATCATTGTGGCCAAAAATTCGGAAGGCGACGATATCACCCATTTCAACGGTCTGAGTAAACGCTCACCTTTCCTAGCCTTTAGCCTATTGATTGCGATGGCCTCTCTGGCCGGCGTCCCGCTGACTGCCGGTTTCCTAGGTAAATTCCTCGTTTTTAAAGTGGCCTTCGAATCGCAACAATTTCTGCTCATTGTGGTGGCCATCATTACGGTGGGTTGCGGGTTCTACTATTATCTGAAGGTAGTGCGAGCCATGTATTGGCAAACAACAACCGGAACCCAGACGGCCATTCCCGTCAGCCTGCTCTCCACGATCACGATCGGAGCACTCGTTGTTCTGATTTTCCTTTTTGGAATCTTCCCGCAGTTGGGAGCAGGCTTGTTAAGCTAGCCGCTCCCTACAACCCCGGAGTAAACAGTAATCAGTAAGCCAGTAATCGGTAGTGATTCCGCAGCGCCGGCGGTCTTTTCTGAGTACCAAGGAGCTCTGACAAGCCACGGCGCTGACGGTTTAATGCCACCAAGCCATCAGCAACCGCTTTACTGATTACTGATTACTGACTACTGATTACTACTTTATGCTCGACACCCTCCGTAAACGGCAACGATCCCTGCTGATCATCATCACGGTCGTTACCATCGTATCCTTTGTCGTCTTTCTGAACCCATCGACGCGGATGCGAGGGGGTCCCCAATCCGTGATCGGGACAATCAATGGCCGGTCAATTTCCCTCGAGGACGTGCAAAAGCTGAGCAACGTGTCAGAACTGGCCTATGGTCTTGGTCTCATTGATTTGCTGAGGCATTTAATGCCGGGGCAGAACGAAGCTCGTAGCAGGGACGAGGAGAACCTGGGACTAGCCTGGAACCTGCTTTTACTCAGGGACGAAGCCAAAGCCCTCCACATCGAACCGTCCGATGACGAGATCCGGAACGCCGAAAAGAAGTTACCCGCTTTCCAGACCGACGGTCACTTTGACCAGGCTAAATATCAACAAATCGTGGCGTTTGCGAACATGAGAGGCCTAACGCCCGCGGATATCGACAATGTGGTGGCGGACAATCTTCGGGTTCAAGACGTCTACCGGCTGGTTACGGCTGCAGCTCCGATGCCCGAATCGATGCTGCGACACGATTACGAATTGAGCCAGGCGAAGATGAATCTGGCCGTGCTGTCGTTCAAAGCCGCCGACTTCAAAGATAATCACGATTTTCCCGATACCGCGGTAAACTCCTATTATCAGGATCACAGCTTTCAGTATGAATTGCCGGAAAAGCGGAAGATCGAGTACGTCGCCTTCACCTTGACCGACAATCAGAAGAAGCTGGCTGACAAAGAAAAACAGACCGTACTGAAATCGCTCGCGGACAACGCAGAAGCTTTTCAGCAAGCAGTCTCCGACCACCCGAACGATTTCGACAATAAAGCGAAAGAAAAAGATCTAAAGGTTGAGCAGACCGGCATGTTCACCAGCAACAATCCCGATCCATTGATCGCTAAGGAGCAAGGTCTGGTAACGGCAGCTAACAACCTGAGCAAAGAACAACCCGTAACGGATGTAATTCAAGGCGCCGACGGTTTCTATGTCGCGAAGTTGGCAGACGTTGATCCGGTACACGTAGCGCCCCTGGCAGATGTACGCGGTCAAGTGGTCGCGGCCATGAAAGCCGACGCCGTGCACGCGGACATTCTCAAAGAGACGAAAGGTGGCGCCACGCTGTTGGATGTCGCCAAAAAAGCCGGAGTTACGCCAGAAACCCCACCCGCCTTCAGCTTGGCTGATCCCGGCCAACAGGCGGCGATCGCGACGCTAATTAGCCAGAACGGCCTGGAATTATCTCCAGGGGAAACAACAGACGTGCTATCACAGGGGCAAGACTACGTGTTCGTCAGCATGCTTAGCCGAGAGCCAATCGATGAAGCTAAGTTTGCTGAGTACAAAAAGAAGAATTCGGGTGCCATCGAGCAGTTCTACGGCAATCTGGTGTTCAAAGAATGGCTCCGGGTGGCGCTGCAGAAAGCAGGCGGTTCTCCGTTGGCAAAGTATCAAAACAGCTAGCTTCGCCACGGACATCGGCAGCGGCCCCGCGGCTGCGGGATCCAGCTAGGACTGTTGTGACTGCAATCTAAATAGTTGAAGCGGGGTCGTTGAGCGTCCGGTCGCAGGGGCGTTGCATTCCGCGTTTTCAGGTCTTTCACATGTCGGCGCAGACAGAGCGTTTGCTGAAATTTCGTTCAATACGACGCGACGCCCGGGGCTCCCCGCACGCTCAACACGCTGGGGTTGAAAACCTCTCTCGGTAACGCCACGCGCCAGGGAGCCGCAGCAGGTGCCCGCGTTTGGGTCGGCCTCACAATAAGTTCTGTTCTCGGTCTAACGACGTAACCTTCCTAATGCGGCTCCCCTCCATTAGGGGTGGTGCGTGCGCGCCAACTGCTGACACCTCGATTAGGTTGACGCCTATGGGCAGCCGCCGGACCGCTACCGATGAGCCACATATGCGTTGCGTCGTCTGTCGGCTCTTTAACTCCACCCAGGACAAAGCTTCTCCCTCATGCGAGATTTCTCTATGGAAGAAATTCCTGAGAGTGTGGCTGAGCTTTTCGATGACGCCAATGGCGATTTGGCGGTCGGCGATTTGCCGGCAGCGGTCGAAAAGTATCGGAAATGCACCGAAATCGAGCCTACCTTTTTCGATGGCTGGCACGCTCTGGGAATGGCGTTAATGAAAAACGGGCAGTACCCGGAAGCGATCGAAGCCGGGAACAAAGCGGTTGAACTCCGGCCAAACGACCAATTGGCTTGGTCAAGTTTATCTTTGTTTTACGTCCGGAATCATCAAATCAAAGAAGCCGAGGCTGCCAGCGGCAAAGCTCGAATCCTATCCTGGGGAGGAAAGATCGTTCGAGAGACAAAAGAATGATTCGCACACAACAAGCACACGAAGACAGAAAATTCACAGGAAGGCCGCAAAGGCCACGAAGATAAGAGCTGACTGCTATATAACTCTGATATTTTGGAACTCGTGACCCTGGTTGTAAATTGTTATAGCTTTGTGGCCTCCGCGGTCTTGTTGTGAAATTGTTTGTCTTTGTAATCTTTGCGACCTTGTTGTGCAATTCTAGGGAAAGTTCCATCAGGTGAAATACTTCGTTACTACGGCAATCGATTATACTAACGCGGCGCCGCACATCGGGCATGCCTATGAGAAAATCTTGGCCGATGTGATCATCCGTTATCGGCGTACTCAGGGTCCTGCGTTTCTGTTGATCGGAGTCGATCAACACGGTCAAAAGGTGCAGCAGGCGGCCCAAAAAGAAAACATTGCTCCGGCAGCTTTCGCCGAACGAGTCACGGCACAATTCCTGTCTCTTTGGGACAAACTGAATATCCAGCGTGACGGCTGGGCTGCTACCACTGATCCGCGGCATAAACGCGCCGTTCAAAAGGTGCTGCAGGCTCTCCAGGATAAAGGCGAACTCTACAAAGCGAAATACTCCGGCTACTACAGCGTCCGGCAAGAACAGTTCCTAACTGATAAAGAGCGAAACGCCGAAGGCGAATTTGGGCCTGAATGGGGCGAGGTGGTTCTGCTCGAAGAAGAAAATTGGTATTTTCGCTTAGCTAAGCACAAGGACTGGCTGCAAAATTTTGTCCGCACCCATCCGGACTTCGTAACCCCGGCGTTTCGCCAGGTTGAACTGTTTAATGCTATCGAGCGGCTGAGCGGCGATCTCTGCGTCTCTCGGCCACAGGAGCGGCTCTCCTGGGGTATTGAATTCCCGTTTGATCACGAATACGTGACCTATGTCTGGTTCGATGCGCTGCTTAACTACGTAACCTTCGCCGGCTATCAGGCAGATCCCGGCAGCAACCTTCCTGACTTCGCGGATTTGTGGCCGTGCAAGGCACACGTCATCGGCAAAGACATCATGGTGCCCGCTCACGGTATTTATTGGCCGATCATGCTGCACGCCATGGGATTTCCAGACGACCAGATGCCGCGTTTGACGGTGCATGGTTGGTGGAACGTGGAAGGCGCGAAAATGAGCAAGAGTCTGGGCAATGTCGTCGATCCGGCCCAACTGGCTGATCAATACGGAGCGGACGCGCTTCGGTATTATTTAATGCGGGATATCGCCACCGGACAGGATGCCGACTTTAGCATTGAACGTCTCTTGATCCGTTATCACAGCGACTTGGCAAACGGTCTCGGGAACCTGGTCAATCGCACCATTAATATGGTGCAGCGGTACCATTCTGGTTTGGTGAAAAAAGCCAACACAGACGATGCCGAGCTCGAGGCGATTAAGTCCACCGCCGGCTCAGTCCTGAATCGGTACCACGAAGCTTTTGTCCAATTCCAGCCGCATGCCGCGTTAGAAGCGGTTTCCGATCTAGTTACTCAGGCTAACGGTCTGGTGGAGTTGAAAGCACCTTGGAAACTAGCCAAGGAACCGGCCCAAAGTGACTTGCTGCAGGATGTCCTTTATACTTTAGCCGAGACTTCACGCCTGGTGGCAGCCTTGATGGAACCGGTCATTCCAAACTCAGCGGCGAAGATTCTTGAGCAATTGAACGCCGCCGGTTACCGAGAGTTAGCCTGGGGTAAGCTTCCGGTCGAACATCGGTTAGGAGAACCGACACCGGTATTTCCGCGATTCGACGATCGGTAGGAGCGACCGGTAGGGATGAGCTCCTGCTCATCCGCTTTGCAACGTGTGATGCCCGCTGGACAAACTACGGACGAGCAGGAGCTCGTCCCTACCGGTCGCTTTAGCGCTTCGCGGTTTCCCCGAGACGAGCCGTCACCCACTTCTGACTCTGTTTGGGTAACCAAATAAAAAACGTCGTACCCACACCAAGCCGGGATTCGAAGGAAATTTTACCTTCATGCGCTTCCACGCACGATTTCGCGATCGATAAGCCAAGGCCCGTTCCAGTCCGTTTCCGGTAGGTCATGAACGGCTCGAATATCTGGCCGCGAAATTCTTCCGGGATACCTGGCCCGGAGTCGGCAACCGAAATGAATAATCCGCTGTCGCGTCCTTCGAATTCCAACCGCAACTCGCCTCGGTCCCGCATTGCCTCACATGCGTTCTTCACAACGTTCGCTAAACATCGGGTTACCCGCATTTCATCGATCCAGAACGAGTCCTTAGTCCTATTCTCGACCTCAACCGATATGGTCGTACGCCGAACCTGATCTAAAATCTCGGTCTCAAGCAGTTCCAACAACCGGTTTGATGTTGTCCAAGTAAGAGACAACCGCGCGGTGCCCCGCGCGAAATCTAATAACTCCTCGGTCAGAAGCACTACTCGATCCGCTGAGCTTTTTATAATCTGGGCAGCATTCTTAGTAAAGGCATCCGGGGCCTTTTGCTCAAGATAACTGACCGATGATGTAATCGCTGCCAATGGGTTTTTGAGATCGTGAACAATCGAACTCAACATGGTTCCCAGAACAGCAAGACGTTCGCTTCGGAGTATGTGTTGAACGAAGCTGGCATTGGTCGATCTCAGCCTCGCAATCGTGACTTGCGTGAAGTTCACCGGCAAAACTCGCGGAGCTCTTTCCATCAGGAAGTCAAATGCCGAGCGATCAATCTCGCCGATAACCGTATTCTTAAGAGCGATGGCACTGGCTGACCGCGGTTCGCGGTCGAGCAATGCCAGCTCACCAAAAAAATCGTCAGCCTCAATCTGCGAAAGGACGACTTCGTGACCCTGCCACCCTGTTTTCGAGATCTGCACTAACCCGGACCCAACCAACATCAGCGTGTCGCCATGGTCGCCTTCCCGAAAAATAACCGTCTCCGGCGCAAAGACCCTTTCGCTCACCGGGGTCGCCTCCAAGACATCGACCGGGATATCAGCAAATAAACGGTTCTGGAAAAAGACTGGATTCATGGCCACGCTCCCGGGTCCGATAACAAGCACTCAATACCTGTGTGTCCATGACTCGGTGCCGTACTTCACGTTAGCGATACGCTCAGCTAACGACGTTGTCACGGTCGAAAGCATCCTTTTCTCTAGGGCTGGCGACAACGTGTGCGCGAGCTGAGCTGCAAAACCGGACTCGACCGAAATTTGCTGGATGCTCCCTTGAAGAATGACGCCGGTGCGTAAGCGCCGGATGGCCGCGCCCGCGACCTTAACCCCATTAACTTCGACATCGTTTTCTACAGATTTCGCAAAACAAGCGGCAACCGGATCTGTCCCGGGTGGCGCTTCGGAACCTTTAACCACCGCCGCACCGGCGCGCCCCATGGCGGTTAGGGTCCTTACGATAACGGAATGCATTCCTCGATAGAGATCTCGATTCGGGGGCGGTCCAGCGTCCGATGGCAGTAACAACGAGTAAGTGAAATCAGCTCCGTGTTCGACCACGCCGCCACCGGTCCAGCGACGGACAATTTCCCTGTCCGGATAAAGTGCGTTGGTCTGCTCCCAAGAGCTGAAATAACCAATCGAGACCGGGTGCTGTAGCCAGTGGTAGGCCCGAAACAGCGGACAATCACCGCCGCCCAAAAGCAGCGCCTCGTCGATCGCCATATTTAAAGCGGCCCGATGCGGGGTTTCATCAATTATCCATATCAAGCGCGTAAACATCAAGATTCTCCAACCGTAACCGGCTCGACGGGGTAGGCGCGCACATGGCGAGCGCTCCACACCATCAGCCAGGCCGCTACCGCGATCACCGCAAGAACCCAATAAGAATTGGCAGCTCCCCAGGCCGGCAACATTGCCGTGACCAGCGCCAAGGCAGTGCATCGCAACATTCTCTCAAATGCGGAATAGAAAAGGTTTACGCGCCCAACGACACTATTTGGCACCGTCTTTAAAACCAGGATCGTACGCGCCACTCGAGAACCCGCGTTGCCCCAGCCTTGCAGCACGTATGAAACGAAGAAGACGATGGCGATCGGAGCCATCGGATTCAGGGAAGCCGCTGCGCCGTAGACCGCGATTGTGCATAACAAAGTCGGTACCAACCCAATGCGTGCGTTAATTGCCGGAACCGAGAGGCCCGCCAGAGTCGCACCAACGGCATAACTTACTTCTCCAATGCCATAGACCTGCGGTCCTCCTCGGAGCACCTCTCGCACAAAGATCGGCGAAAGGAAATTCCCCACCATGATGGCAAGAAAAGGTAAGAAACTTGCTAACATGACAACCGATAGTCGCGGCCGCCCGCGCAGATACTGCAAACCTTCAATCAACATTTTCCAAGCAGAAGCCGGCGCCATTGATCGCTCCTGAGCTCTCTGGTACTGAAGCCTGGACATGATGAGGAAAGCGGAAAGATAAGCTGCAGCATCAATACACAACACGCCCCAGAATGGGATCACGGCAATCAACCAAGCTCCTAGTGCGCCCGCCAACATCGATCCTGCCTGCCACTGTATTTCGATGGCGCCGCTCAGGCTCTCGTAGCGCTCCGGCGCAATCACTTCTTGGCTAAGCGCGAACTGCGCTGGGTAATAAACACTTGCGCCCAGCGAGCCAAAACAAAATACCGTTAAGAGTTCCCAGATTTTAGTTGAGCCGTCTCCCAGGATTACCGCAACGATCAGCGCATCCAAGACTACCGCTGACCCCAGGTAGGCCAGAACCACTCGCTTTCTCGAATAGCGATCAACGATTTTGCCAAAATATGGTAACAGAAAAAGAATCAAAAGCGTTACCCCGGCATTGCTATAGCCGAGAATCGCGTTCCCATTCGGTCGTTGAATCAGCAGCCACGGGACCGCCATAAAGGTGATGCCCGCACCAACAACCAGTAGAAAATTGCCGGTTAAGATCAGCCGCGCTTTTGGGTCGGACCAAATAGTCACCATCTTCAAAAGCATTGGGTGCGGCAGGTTGCAACTCGGTGGCAGTGGGGATGAGCTCACGCTCATCCCTACCGATCACAACCGGTCCCAACCGACTAAATCCATTGCTTTACCAAGGCAGGTCCAGTAGCTTCCAACCGGTTATGGCAAAGGTAGTTCTCGGTAAGGGCCTTAGTGCTCTGATCAACACACCAAAACCGCCCGCACTTGAACCAGGAGATCGTGTCGAACGTGTTCCACTCGCTGACATCGTTCCCAGTTCGCTCCAACCGAGAAAAGCGTTCAATGCCGACCAGTTACAAGAGCTCGTAGACTCGATCCGGGAACACGGAATCATCCAGCCGCTCATTGTCCGTCGGGTTAACGGGAAATGCGAGTTAATCGCTGGCGAACGCCGCTGGCGAGCTGCCAACCAACTCGGCCTCAGTGAAGCGCCGGTCATCATCCGAGATGCCACTGATCGTGACGTTTTGGAGATGGCGTTGATTGAGAATCTCCAGCGCGAAGACCTGAATCCGATCGAAGAAGCCCAAGCTTATCGGCGGCTCGCCCAAGAATTCTCTCTGCGACAAGAGGATATCGCGGTTCGCGTAAGTAAGAGTCGATCGGTCATCGCGAACTCGCTCCGATTGCTCGAGTTGCACCCCCAGATCCAAAGCTATCTTTCACAGGATTTATTGAGTGTCGGACATGCAAAAGTTTTATTGAGCTTAGAGAACCGGGCCGAACAACTCGCTATCGCGGAGGTCATCATTCGCCAATCTGCAACCGTCCGCATAGCCGAGAAATTGGTCGCCGAACAATTGGCTCGACGTGGACTGACCAGGACCGGAAAGACCGGCGCCCGTCCAGTAGCTGGGCAGAACACGACTAATCACGCCGTGGCGCAAATTGAAAATCGGCTTCGAGACAGGCTGGCCACGCACGTGATAGTTCACCACAATGATAAGCGGGGCAAAATCGAGATCCAATACTACGGCAACGATGACTTAGAGCGGATCCTATCGCTCTTGGGAGTCACGTCGAATTAAAGTCCGTATTCATGGCATCCCGCAGCGCGATTCCATTTCGGTCGCTTCTCTGTTCGTTACTACTCGGTTTCACGCTGACACTGCTTATTTCATGTAAGCCGGTTAGTCTGGGACCTGGAGAGCCTTCAGCGAATCAATCTCCAGGGACGCCGACCCCACCTCTCCCTCCCCGTCGCCAAGCAATCTGGAAGGACTTCGATAGCGAACGTTCCCTGTCGACTGCGCAAGCAATCTTGAACTTTGGCAATCGGATCGCGGGCAGCACGGCCATCGATCAGGTTCGCGGCTATCTGAAATCCAACCTGGTAACTGCTGGCTGGGAAGTAACCGAACAACCTTTCACTGAACAGGCTCCGGGTGGACAAGAAATCCGTTTCTCCAGCCTCATCGCCCGGTATCAACGAGTGCCGCTTGCCAAACCTTTCTTCTTAGTGGCTGCCCACTTCGATTCTCTTAATCTCGGGCTTGCCATCGATCCCGGCGCGACCGATGGAGCTGCTAACCCCGCCGTCCTTCTTGAAATAGCCCATACACTTGCTCTGGATCCCCGGCTGGCGGCACACGTGGAATTGCTGTTTCTCGATGGGCACATGCCATTTCATCAGATCACCCCTAACGACGGCCTTTTCGGTAGCCGATTTTATACCCAAATGTTACAAATCAACCGGAGTACCGATGCCGCCAGCGCCGCAGTTGTGCTCGAGCATATGGGAGGATCCGGGTCGCGTTTAAGTTACGCGATGAATTCGGATGCTGGCTTAGTCCAACAATTCCGATCCGCTGCCGAATCACTAAAAATCAATCTAGAAAGTGGCAAACGTCCCTTGCTTCTCGACCATGTTCCCTTCCAAAACGCGGGTACTCCCGCCATCGCGTTATTGGACCTCGACGAGTCTTATTTAAACACGGCCGACGATAACGCTAACCGTCTAAGTCGCGATGCACTTGCACAAGCGGGTCAATTGGTTCTTTATTTTTTATCAGAACAAAACATTTCGCCCGCGCCGGCTCCGACTCAAACCGCTCTTTCTGAGCAAGCGCTGCGACAGACCAAGGGGAAGAATTAATGGATAAGCCTGAGTTGCTTCTTTACGTAAAGGCCGGTTGCCCGTGGTGCGATATGGCCGAAGAATACCTTGAGGAACACGGATACAAGTTTCGCCGGATCGACGTTCTCAGAGATCGAGTCGCTTACGACGAAATGCGGCGGATATCCGGCCAAACCTATGCTCCTACGCTTGTGGTCGGGGACGAAGTTCTTCCTGATTTTGGTCCAGAAGAGTTGGAGCACTTTTTAAAGATACACGAAATTCATCCATAGCTTTTTGTCGCTATCCGCGTACAAATTTCGTTCAGCTCCGGCTGAACAAAATCTTATAGTCCTGTTTAATGTTCTCGTCCTTCTTATTAGTGTTGGGTGTCGCCGTCCTAGGCCTCGGACTTCGCACCTTCCGCCATCCGATCTGTCGACGGATGAGCGTGGCCTGTCTCTTATTTACCTCATTTCTTATCGGTTACTTGCCAACGGGCAGCTGGGCGGTTGGCGTGATCCTGGTCGCTTTTTGGATATTGCTGCCCTGGGTTGAAATCATCGCAAGGGTCCGCAAGCTACGCCTGCCGATAGAACGCGTGTTCTCCGAATCCTCCCCTCCCCGGGATGAGCTCTTTCCCTTTCTCAGTGTGTTGACCGAAGAGATCGAGAGCCAAGATTTTTCCTTAGCCGACGAAGTCAGTTGTCAGTGGCAAAACCAGCGGCAATTTGTTCGCCTTTTTCATCGGAGCGTTGACCAGAGCCAAATGGCGGTCTGCCTGATCCATCAAGGCCGAATCGCCTTTTGCTATGTCAGTTTGATGACCCGTTCCCGAGGTGGCCAGGTGTTTTTGACCTGGACCTACCCTTTTGCATACTCGCTCAAATTCTTGCCCAGCACTCGGGTGCAACGCGTCAGATCCGATCTTTCAATCGAACAAATCTGTGACGCCCATCGCTCGATGCTCTCGAAAGCACACCTCGACACTGTCGATGTGCAACCATTGGTCCCCGATCAAATGCGGGATTTGCTGGAGCAAGACCTCAAAGATCAAATCGAACACAACGTGAGAACCGGGCTACTCGCCCCCGCTGGCAATCGCGAAGTTCGTTACACCTGGCGCGGCATGTTGTATCTCTGGTCCCGTTTCCTACTCGACTTCGTGCGGATGACGTAAGGCGCCCCCGGTAGGGATAATCTCCTGCTCATCCTGGTGGGGCGAGGCTCCCGAGCGATACTACGATTGAACCGGAGCCGTTGGTGATCGTTGTCAGCCAGCGTCGATATACCTGAAACCGTGCCGAGTCGTAACCCAGCGCACGACCAAGGCTCGGCACGTCTTTCAGCGCATTGACCTCGCTCCGTAAAAGACACCCGCTGCTCCGGTCGAATCGGAAGGTCGTTCGGGAGCCTCGCCCCACCAAAGATGAGCAGGAGCTCATCCCTACCGTCGATTATCCCTCCACCACGCGATCCTCATACAGCCCCGGCTTCACTTCCCTCACCTCACCGG
>Ga0210396_10003309_pt1 | contig 16125 bp, 13 predicted proteins | sample IncBWH17OmetaG_FD_155466 | JGI IMG/M metagenome (GOLD analysis project Ga0210396, IMG submission 155466) | Forest soil microbial communities from Barre Woods Harvard Forest LTER site, Petersham, Massachusetts, United States - Inc-BW-H-17-O ... | reverse complement strand
TATGGGCGCCGACTGAGATCTTCGATCACGTTTGGTAATCCCCTCGTCGTGGGCCCGGTTCCAACCAATCAGCCCGTGACAGCGTCCTTGTCTACAGCTCGATCGGACGCTGAGGGGTGATCGGATGACTACTCGTTCAGTTCGATCGGCGTGTCGCCTTGGCCCATGATCGTTCCGGCTTCCTTACGTCCGTTGAGGATGACGTACACGATCAGATATCCGAAGAATCCCACGGCCAGCCCGATCGAGTACAAGCCGAAGAGCTGCTTGTCGTTGGAGCTCATGGGACACGAAGAAGATCGAGACGACGATGGGCTATTACAACCCTCGGGAATTGCATCAGATGGGCGCATCTCCGCAGGTCGCCTGCTTAGCAGGCGACCGCAATACTCGTACGGCACCGACTCGACACGCGGTTTGACCTGCGGTGCTTGAATCGTTCGCCCGTTGGATGCATGATCCTTGCCCGAAGGGTCGCATCGATTCGGGGTGGGAGGCGAGTGCGTCGTGAGGTCACCTCGCCGGTATCAGGTAGGCGTCGCCAAACTCGTTGGGTACCTTAGGCGGGGTGATGGCGGAGATGTAATGCTGCGGGCCGTGGTCGTTCAGCGAGAACCGGAACGGTATGCCCCGCAGCAGTCGGAACTTGCTCGCCACGAATCCTAGCGGGGCCTCGATGAGCCCGAGGAGATCGCCCATCTGCGTGATCGGCTTGTCGGAGGTGTCCTTCCACGCGCGGTCGTAGCGGTACTCGCGTCCGAAGTGCTGGAAGTCGTCGGAGTCGCTCGGCGGCAGGTGTGGCACCAGGTCCTTCCTGTAGACATAGCGGACCACGTTCCGGTGCAGGAAGGTGCTCGCGGCACAGGCGTTGGCGAACTCCGGCGAGCCCACCATCGGTGCGCCGTAGGTGGAGGCGCCCTTGAATACCGGCGCGAAGCGCTCGATGTAATCCGGTTCCACGGACAGCATCACGGCCATGAGCGCGGCCATCGCCCCGCCGAGGCTGTGACCGGTGAGGTAGAGCGTGGTCATCGGCTTCTCCATCGGCGGCATCGGTGACCCCCGGTCGTCATCGAGCACGGAGCGCCGGTCGAGCGCCCGCATCAGCGCCGCGATCACCTCGAACCGGGTTGCTCGCACGTTGCGGTAGAACCCGGCATGGACGGCAAACGACTTTGCCGGGACGGCCTCGGCGTCGGGTGGCAAAGAGGACTTGGCTGGGTCGGCGGCCGTGGCGTCGCGTGGAAACGGGAACGCGATCTTGTCGGGGTGGACGTCGGCGTCGGTCAGCCAGTTGACCAGGTTCGTCAGTTGGGTGCCGCGGTAGGCCAGGATCACGACGCTGCCGTCGCTGCTCTGGATCAGGTGGGCGGTGGACCGGATGAACATCGCGTCCACGGACATGTCCACCTGCAGGCAATGATTGTCCTGCAGACCCATCCGCGCGAGCATCATCGACACCGTGTTGGCATCGGAGTAGGCGTAGCCGGCCGCGACCGCGAGGGTGTGGGCGACGGTCGCGGGGGGCCGCTGGTCGGGCTGTTGATCCTCCTCGGCTAGCGACGCCTCGAGATCGTGATACACCGGGAAGGTGGCCGACGACGTCGGCTTGGTCGGCCGGAGGATGGACAACGGCGGGGCAACCGACTTCTCGATCAGCATCACGCGACGCTACCAACCTCGATCAGGTTCGGCGGTGGATTCCGCGTCGACTGCGCCACGGCCAGCCGCTCGGTCGGCCTGACCTTTGCTGGTTGTGACCATCGTATTGGTCGGATTCAACGAGCGCTTAATGATTTCTGGGCGATCCGCGCAGGGCGGTCCACATCAGAGGCACGGATTCAAACCATTATGGCCATCCTCGGCCACCGCAGCGCCAACAAGGCCAATGATCAATGCCAACCCTTGGGAACTGCATCAGATGGGCGAGAATCTGCAGGTCGTGTAACCCGACTCAACGCGCGGTCGAACACTGGCTTCGCGCAACCATTGCGGAGCCGCCCAAACGACCCCAAAACCCGTACAAGATCGAACACCCGTATTACGTCCCGGTCGTGATGGGCCGGGGCGGGGGTCTCCCGCTGGGGCTGGCGGGCAGCCGGCCCGGCGTAGAAGCGCAACGGGAGCCTGCACAGCGGAGTGCCTAAGCCCAGGGCACAACCCAACCAGAGCAAGCAAGTACACAAAGCAAGCAGGCAAGCAAGCACAGCAGCGAGCAGCACACGCAGCGGTGTAAGCACACAAGCCACACAGCAGCCAGCCGAGACCACCGACTTTGCTGGCCCCGTGAACTAGGCGTTGGCGCGGTGAGTGAACGACCCGGCCAAGAACCTAGGAGCCATACCGTGATTCGAATCGGGATCATCAATGACGCTCGACTGTAGAGAGCAGTACCGTTCACACCAGAACCATCGTCATGCGGTACTTAACCCGCGCATATCAGCCTGACACCACCGTCGTGAGCAACGACAGCCACCGCCACCACCGGGCCAGCCAAAACGAAAGCCGCCCCGGCTCCCACCGGAGACCGCGTCGACGCGCTCGGCAGGACGATATCGCTGGCCAGCCCCTCCTCGGGGACCACCCTCCTCGTCGAACTTCCGATGATTCCCGAGTAGCACTCTCAGGGCGATGGCCAATTGGCCAGACGGTGGCCATCACGATTTGCGGCAGAGTGCGACATCGTCCGCCGAACGCGAATCATTAACCAAATAGTGCGGATCGACGGGCGGGCGGAGGAACCCAGCTGACGCAGTGTCTAGCCTCGCGACTGTGTCACTTCAAGATCCAAATGAACTCGGAGGTGAAGCTATGCGCCTGTCAGTGCAAAAGGGCCGCTGCGAAGGATATGGACTCTGCGAGGAGGCCGCTCCCAACGTCTATCGGCTTCCTGATGACGGCGATGTCACGCTGTTGCACAGCGAGGTGCCCGAGGAGCTGAAAACCGAGGCTGCAGTAGGTGCACGCGCATGTCCCGTCGCGGCGATCATGATAGATCGGTGACCGCCACAGAGGTGGTCGTGGTTGGAGCGTCGGCCGCAGGTCTAACTGCGGCCGAGGCCATCCGAGCAGCCGGGCACGACGGACCAATCACGGTGATCGGGCGGGAGGTCTCGCCTCCTTATGTCCGCCCAGCCCTGTCGAAGGCATTGCTCCACGGCACCAGCACGGCAGAGGCGGTGTGCATGCCACCGCCGCAAGACGACGTCGCGGTGCGGCTGGGCGAGGAGGCGGTCGGCCTGGACCGCATGTCGCGCAGGGTGTTTCTGGCCAGTGGCGCGGCGCTGCGCTACGACAAGCTTGTTATCGCCACCGGAGCCCGGGCGCGCACGATGCGGCCCGACGGGCGGGGCGAAACTGTGTTGCGGTCCCTCGGCGACGCCCTGGCCGTGCGGATCACGCTCGGCCAGATCGGCACCGCGGTGATCGTCGGTGGCGGGTTCGTCGGGTTCGAGCTGGCTTCGGCGTGTGTCGCGGCCGGGGTCCGCCCGACAATCCTTACTCGTCACGCTGGTCTGGTCCCGCGCCTGGGAGCCGAGCTTTCAGCGCTTCTCACTCGGACCGCCGCCGCCCACGCAGTCGACGTGCAGTGCGGTATCGACGAAGTGTCACTCGAGGGGGATCCGGTGTGCGCGGTGAGTACGTTGCGCGGGGCCACCTTTGAAGCCGACCTCGTCATCACCGCAATCGGCTGTCGCCCAAACATCGAGTGGCTCGCAGGCTCGGGCGCCCCCCTCGACCACGGCGTGCTTGCCGACGATCGGTGCCGGGTTGATGCGGCCATTTCAGCGGCCGGTGACGTCGCCCGGCTGGGCGGTCGCGACCGTACGCCGTTTTGGACCGCTGCGCTTGACCAAGCCAAGGTCGCTGGTGCCGCGCTGATCCGCGGGGACGAGGTGGCACGGTACGCCCCATCCGATTTCGTGTGGACTGAGGGGTTCGGGCTCACCGTTAGCGTCCTGGGCCCCCTTCCCGCGCAGGGAGTTGCCGAGACGCTGGAGGGCGACCTTGCGGAGTCCTCGGCACTGCTTCGCTGGCGCAACGGTGACGCGTGCACGGTCGCCGCGGTCAACCGCAGGATCTCGCGCCGAAAGTTGCGGAACCTATTCACAGAAGAGCCGCAGCGAACCCCTTTGACAGCTGTAGGTCAGTCCGACATCGATTCTGGAGTAGTTGATGACAATTAGCGACGAAAAAGTCGCGCCCGTTCCCGAGAGCGACATTGATCTCTTTACCGACGATGCGCTCGGTGATCCTTACCCCCTGCTGAGGGAACTGCGCAAGATCGGTCCGGTAGTAAAGCTTCCGAAGTACGGATTCTCCGCACTCACCCGATACGACGCCGTTCGCGAAGCGCTGGACGACTGGAACGTGTTCTCCTCGGCGTCGGGGGTCGGGCTTAATCCTGCCATCAACGGCGCTATGGCCGGCACCATCATCAACTCCGACCCTCCTCACCACACGACGCTGCGGTCGGTGCTGAGCTCGCGGCTCGCTCCGCGGGCGTTGTCCGAGCTGAAGCCATCGATCGTCGAAAAGGCCGATCGATTTGTTGGCGAACTTGTCGATCGCGGCGTGTTTGACGCCGTAACCGACCTGGCACGCACCTTCCCGATGGCTGTGGTCCTCGACCTGCTGGGCTTTCCCGAAGAGGGCCGTGACCAGCTCCTACGGTGGGGATCTTCAACCTTCGACGCAATGGGCCCAGACAACGCTCGCTGCGCCGAAGCGCTTCCGGTCGCAGGTGAGATGTTCACCTGGCTCGCCGAATCGTGCACTCCCGACCGGATGCGCGGCGGCGGGTTCGCCACCACGATCCACGAGGCCGCCGCGCGTGGCGAGATCTCTCAGGAATCCGTGATCCCACTGATGGCGGCCTACTCCATTCCCGCGTTTGACACCACCATCAGCACGATCGGCAGCGCAATCTGGCTCTTCGCGCGGTATCCCGAGGAGTGGAGCGCCGTGCGCCACGATCGCAGCCTGATCATGTCGGCGATCAATGAAGTCCTGCGGGTCGAGGCACCGATCCCCCTCTTCGCCCGGGTACTGACCAGGTCCTACGTCCATGACCGCTATGTACTCGACGAGGGGGAGCGCGTCCTGCTGCTGTTCGCGTCGGCGAACCGAGACGAGCGGCACTATTCCGACCCCGACCGCTTCGACGTGCGTCGGGGGGCCGTCGATCATCTCAGCTTCGGTTACGGCATACATGTATGCCCTGGGCAGGGACTGGCCAAGATGGAGATCCACGCGATACTTGATGCCCTGGCCCAGCGCGTCAAGCGGTTCGAACTAATAGGTGCACCAAGCCGTGAACTCAACAACATGACCCGATCGCTCTCGTCATTGCCGATTGCCGTCGTGTAGTCGGGAGATTGGAGGCCGTGACGCTGTCGAAGCGATGTATTCCGCCGCCGCTTCCGACGAAGCACACTTCCAGGGGTATTTGTCGAACGCGGTTGGAGCGTCAGGGGGTGATGGCAGCCAGAGGTCAAGGGAGGATGCATATGGCAAACATCGGCGCAGACATCGAATTCGACGCAGAAGGCGTGACGTTGCGTGGCTTATTCTTCCCCGCAGCGGGCGCCACAAGGCCAGCGCCTTGCGTCGTCATGGCCCATGGCTGGGCCGGCGAGATCACCCACTTCATCGCCGACTTCGCCAGGACCTTCTCGGCAGCCGGCATCGCCGCGGTGGTCTTCGACCATCGGGGGTGGGGACGTTCCGACGCAGCCGCGAGCAAACCGCGCCACGAGAGTGAACCGTGGGAACAGATCCGCGACTATCAGAATGCGATCACCTATGCGCAGAATCGACAGGACGTCGACCCCGAGCGAATCGGAGCGTGGGGGTCCAGCTACTCGGCCGGCCACGCGTTCGTCGTGGCCGCGATCGACCGACGGGTCAAGGCGGTCGTGGGCCAGGTCCCAGTCGTCAGCGGGCTGCGGGAATTCCAGGGGATGGTTCGCGTCGACATGGAAGACCACAACCACCAGGCATTCGCAGCCGACCGGCGCAGCCGCGCCAGAGGCGAGGCGCCGACGCTCATTCCCGTCGTCTCCAAGGACCCCCTGGTGATGTCGGCGCTACCGATGGCCGAGGCGTACGAGTACTTCTATGGACCCGACGGGGTGATCGAGCGCGACCCCAGCTTCCCCAACGAGATCACCCTGCGAAGTGTCGAATATCTCTACGGGTACGAGCCAGGCTGGTACCTACCGCGGATCTCGCCGACTCCGCTGCTCATGGTGGTGGCCCCGCACGACCGGGTCGCACCTGGTGAACTGTCTCTCCATGCCTACGAGTCGGCTGCGCACCCCAAGAAACTGGTCACCATTCCCGGCGGCCACTTCGACGCGTACCGCGGCCACGCCGCCAACATCGCGCAGATCGCGGCTCGAGATTGGTTCGTCGGGCACCTCACCAAGGCTTCAACCCACCGCACCTAGCACCGCGGCGCCTTGACAACCTCATTGAGAATCACTGCGACACCGGATAGTTCGGGTCCAGGTCGGGGTTTCGGTCCCGTGCTTGGTGGGGGGCCAGCAGTTGTCCGATGATTGCGGCGGTCGACCTGGGGTGCACCAACTGTACGAGGCAGTACAGAGCGCGCCCGCCGTCAAAGGAATGCAGGCCGTCATGCAGCTGGAGCGGCCTATTGGATCAGTTATTCCGGGATGGTGGACGGGTCAAAGGTCAGCTGACGATCACGGCTGGCCGCCGGGCCCCCGGCGCCACCGGTATTAGCAAAGGAGCACATGAATGACTACCTCATCCAATAGTCGCAACGTTGCCGACGTGATCGCGAGTCATCGGTTGTCCGGGATGACGTTCGAAGCGGGCGGGGTTGGCAGCTTCGTTGTCGACCGAGGCGACGGCGCACCGGTGGTGTGTCTGCACGGCGTGCCTGCAAGTTCGTTCCTCTATCGCAAGGTCCTGACGGAGTTGGCCAGCCGGGGGCTGCGCGGCGTTGCCTTCGACTTCCCCGGTCTCGGATTGGCCGAGCGGCCCAGCGATTTCGACTACTCGTGGAGTGGCCTGGCCCGCTGGACCGGCCAAGCGATCGACGCACTCGGGATCGATCGCTGCCATCTTGTGGTGCACGACATCGGCGGCCCAATCGGTTTCGAATGGGCCATCACTCATCCCGAGCGCGTCTCCTCGCTGACCGTGCTCAATTCGCCGGTCGACGTCGCCGTGTTCAGGCGACCGTGGCCGATGCATCCCTTCGCCATCCGCGGCGTCGGCCAGGCGTGGCTCGCCTCGATGCGCCCGCCGGCCTTCGGTTGGATATTCCGTCATGTCGGCATCGCCGACAACGCGGCCATATCGAACGCCGAGGTCAACGCCTACGTGGCGCTGATGAAGCACGGCGATCACGGCGACGCGTTCCTGAAGATAATGCGCGGATTTGAGCTGACCCAAGCGAAGCAGAACTTCTTCTACGAAGGCCTGCGGTCGCGGCCATACCCAGCCCAGGTGGTATGGGGGCAGTTCGACCGCATGCTCGCCGATGACCGCCGCCACGCCGTTCAAGACGCCCTAGCGCTCGACACTGCCGTCTTGCTCCCGGCCCGCCACTTCCTTCAGGAAGACCAATCTCCGGCCATCGCGACCGCTGTCGACAGCTTGGTGCACCAAAACTAATCCCCGTGGAGGGGTTCATCCTCGAGGGCCACCGCCTGGAGGCGATCGAGGTGGGGCACGCAAAGTAAGGACATCTCTCAACGAAACCGCGGCTACCACCGTGCCTTTCACGATCGATGTGCCGACCACGTTGCGCCACGCCATCACCGTCATGCGAGGCGATGTGTGTAGGCGATCGCTTCCTCGACGACAGCGCGGCTCCTTCGGCCCATGCGTACTGGAAGTCCTCGTTGCCCAAAGCATTCCGTACCACCGCGACCGACGCTTCGTAATCGGCGTCATAGATTTTGAGCCGGACCTCGCCGATGCGCTTGCCGGATGGCGTGCACCGCACCGAACAGCCGGGTCGTTTCGCGGGGACTGCCGCCAACACAGGTGAGATCGGCGAGGCACTCGAGACCCTTACGCGGTGAGATGTGTCGTCGGTCACCTTCCGCTCTGACTGTGAGCTACGGCTGCAAGTGTCCTGATGACGAACAGACCGTCTGCTCCAATCGTGTTGACTAGTGACTGACCTCGTGGGTAGGAAGTGACGACGATGCATAGACGCAATGGGTGATGCTGCCCAGGTGGCGGCGCTGGGTCCGTGGTTTCGCACGCGGTCGCCCGAGGAGGCGATTTTTCTGTGCGCGGCGTCTTTTTACCCGCATCGGCTCGCGCTGTTGGGACCGTCGCACAGCTTTGGCATGAGCCAGCGCGTTACCCGGGTGGGGCCGATCACCCTCGGCGACGTCACCTACGACACCGATGTCTCGCTCGGTGTCGATGAGACGCGCGCCAGCTACCACATTTGTGTTCCCCTTAAAGGCTCGCTGCAGTCGCGGCATCGGGGCGAAGAGTTGACCGCGACTCCCGGGCTGGCCCCGATCTATCGGCCTGACGCGGAGCTGACGGTGACCCGCTGGCACGCCGGTAGTCGCCACCTGGCGGTGAAGATTGACCAATGTGCCGTTGACAGGGCCCTGGAGGCACTGCTCGACACCGCGCTAGATTCGCCCATTGCCTTCGACGGGGCACTATCGCTGCAGGCCGGTGCTGCCCAGGATTGGGTGCGCTTAGTGCTGATGGTGCACCGTCAGCTCGAGTGCCCGGACAGCCTGATGCGGCATCCGTTGGTGTGGGACCCATTGGTGGAGAGCCTGATTCACGGCCTGCTGCTGGTGGCCGGCCACCCGCATAGACAAGCACTTGCGGCGTTCGCGCAACCGGGACCGGCGGCGGTCCGTGACGCGATGGACCTCATCGAAGCCGGACCGCACCTGCCGCTGACCACCTCGACGCTGGCCAAACAATGCCACGTCAGCGTGCGCACACTGCAGGAGGGTTTCCGCCGGCACCTGGGCATGTCACCGATGGCCTATCTGCGCGTGGTTAGACTCCGCCGTGCTCATCGGGATCTGCGCTCGGCAAATCCCTCCCACAGCAGCGTCGCCTCGATCGCTCACCGCTGGGGGTTCACCCACCTCAGCCACTTCGCCGCCGCGCACCAGGCGATGTTCGGCGAAACACCGCGACAAGCCCTGCGCGCTGCACGCTAATTTCACCAATTCGAAGCGCTTTCGTTAGCGCGCAGCGGAATTGGATCACGACTTGGTCGAGTTGTCGATCCCATTTGCGGTTGGAAGCCGAGGCTCTGTACTTGTCGTCCGAGCAGTGCGACCCGTGTTCGTCTAACTATCTCCCGAGATGTCACCCATTCCGCAAATTGTCAACAACGTCCGCCGAACGCGAATCATTAGCCAAGGGGCGCGCTCGGTCATGCCGACGTCTTCGAACATGGCCGCAACGGCGTAGCAATGAAGCCATGTCGGAAAGCGCTCAGTAGAGCCCGGCTGACCTCGTCCCACCCGAGCGTCCACCAACACATCGAAATGAGGAGAGGATATGAGTAGGACTCTCGACGAAACAGACCTTGCCGCAGCCGAGTTCGCCGGACGGGTTCGTCGCAATCAGCAGCAGCTCGGTTCGGACCTAAAACCCCAGTACGACTTCATTGTTTGCGGATCGGGCTCGTCGGGATCGGTGGTGGCGCGTCGGCTGGCCGAAAACCCGGATGCGACCGTGCTGCTGCTGGAGGCTGGCGGCCCCGATGACGTACCCGAGGTGAGGAGACCAGAACAGTGGCCGTTGAACATGGGCAGCGAGCGGGACTGGAACTTTGTGACCGAACCCAACCCGCACCTCAACGGGCGCGCGATTCCGTTCTCGATGGGCAAGGTGTTGGGCGGCGGATCGAGCATCAACGTGATGGCCTGGGCGCGCGGGCACAAAAACGATTGGGACTTCTTCGCCGCCGAAGCCGGCGACAAGGCGTGGAGCTATGAGTCGGTGCTCGACATTTACCGGCGCATCGAGGACTGGCATGGTGCCCCTGACCCCGACTACCGCGGCACCGGCGGGCCGGTGTACGTCGAACCCGCCCCTGATCCCAACCCGATCGCACCCGCCGTGCTCGAAGGTGCCCGCTCGGTGGGGATTCCGACGTTTGCGAATCAGAACGGTCGCATGATGGAGGGCGACGGCGGCGCATCGATCATCGATGTGCGAGCCCGCAACGGATACCGCCAATCCGTATTCCGTTCCTACGTATTCCCGTACATGGACCGGCCAAACCTGACGGTGCTCACCGGCGCGCTGGTAACCCGGGTGACATTCGAGCGTAACCGGGCCACCGGCGTGCAGTTCTCCCAGAACGGCCAAATCCACCGCGTCGGCGCGGGATCTGAAGTGGTGCTGTCGCTGGGTGCGATCCACACCCCGAAGGTGCTGATGCAATCGGGCATCGGTGAGCAGGACGAATTGCAGCGACACGGCATCCCGGTCCTGCAGCATCTGCCGGGGGTCGGTCAAAACCTGCAGGACCATCCTGCTTTCGGCTGTGTCTGGGAATATCAGCAGCCGCTGGCGCCGCGCAACGCCGGGTGCGAGGCGACCTATTTCTGGAAGAGCGACCCACGTTTGGACACTCCAGACCTGCAGACCGGCCAGGGCGAAACTCCATGGTCGACGGCGGAGACCGCGGCCAGATTTGATCTGCCTGAGTTTGGCTGGTCGTTGTTCGCCGGCGTGGTGCGGCCGACAAGCCGCGGCCATATCCGTCTGACGGGCCCCGATCCCAGCGATCCGGTGCAGATCCAGTCAAACATGTTGTCGCACCCCGACGATCTGAAGGCCGCAATAGCTGCCGTCGAACTGTGCCGCGAGATTGGCAACTCGGCCGCGCTTCGACCCTTCACCAAGCGCGAAGCCATGCCGGGCAACCTCAAGGGTGCCGAACTCGAGGACTTCATCCGCGACGCTGCAGCGACCTACTGGCACCAAACCTGCACCGCCAAGATGGGCCAAGACGCCATGTCGGTGGTCGACGGGAAGCTGAAAGTCTATGGAGTAGAACACCTTCGCATCGCCGACGGCTCGATTATGCCCCGCGTCACCACCGGAAACACCATGGCTCCCTGCGTCATCATCGGTGAACGCGCAGCCGAAATCCTCAAAGCCGAACACACTCTCTGAAGTCGTGCCCGCGAAATGGATCGGCACGGCAGTCAAAGGTGTACGAATCCGGCGCTGCTCGTCGGGCCTGACGTACCAGCCCCGGGACCACCGGCTCGCCCGACCACACCACGAGAAGGAACCCATGACAACGAATCGGACTGGACAACGCGTGATTGGACGCGACACCGAGATCGACGCCGGAGGCGTCAGATTGAGTCCGTCGACCTACGAGCCGCCAGCGACGCCCAGCGGACCGTCGGCGGTAAACCATGCGGGATGGTCCACACCGTCAGGGGCAAGAAGGCCTTAGTCGTGCCGCGTGAACTCAGTATCAGCGAAATACGTTCTGTGGTTTCTGATTTCGCCGCCTCAGATCGCCGTGCTCGCGCTGCTGGCGCTGATTACCCGACCTTTATCGCTGCGCCAACAGTGATCAACGTCACAGTCACAGGGCGCAACCGATTCATCGTCCGGGCAGTGTCTTGGTTCGAAGTACAGAAAAGACGGAAGGACACACTATGACGAGCGGCTCACTCCACGACACGCAACTTTCCGAGATCGACGGCACCCGAGACGGGCGGTTAGCCCGCCGGGTGGCCGGCTTCTATGACAGTGATCCGCAATTCCGCGCGGCCGCTCCCCTTCCCGAGGTGATCGAGGCGGCCTGCACGCCCGATCTGCGGCTCACCCAGATCTTCGAGACGATCGTCGAGGGCTACGGCGATCGCCCGGCGCTTGGACAGCGTGCCCGCGAGTCGGTGACCGACGCCACCGGCCGCACGTCGCTGCAACTGTTGCCCCGGTTCGAGACCATCAGCTACCGCGAGGTGTGGGACCGGGTGCGTGCGATCGCCAGCGCCTGGCGCCACGACCCCGCCCATCCGGTCACCGTCGGAGACCTGGTCGCGACGGTCGGATTCTCCAGTGCGGACTACTTGGTCGTCGACATGGTATGCGCCTACCTCGGTCTGGTGACCGTGCCGCTGCAGCACAACGCTTCGGTGTCGAGGCTGCGGCCGATCATCGAGGAGTGCGAACCGAGGATCGTCACTGTGAGCGCGGAGTACCTCGACCTGGCGGTCGAGTCCGTGCTGACCAGTCCGTCGCTGCGGCAGCTGATGGTGTTCGACTACCGACCCGAGGTCGATGAGCAGCGGGAGAACTTCGAGTCGGCCCGTGCCCGCCTGCAAGAGGCGGGCGCACAGGTGGTCGTCACCACGGTGGACGAGGTCGTCGAGCGCGGCAGCCAACTGCCCGCCGGACCGGCCTACACCGAGGGCAGCGACGAGCGCCTGGCGATGATCATGTACACGTCCGGCAGCACCGGTGCGCCCAAAGGCGCCATGTACACCGAGGGGACGGTCGCCAAGGTGTGGACGTCGGGATTCTTCTTAACGCCTGGCATACCGGTGCTCAACGTGAACTTCTTGCCCCTGAACCACCTCGGTGGAAGGCTGCCGCTGGCGTCGGCGTTCATCGCCGGGGGTACCAACTACTTCGTACCCGAGTCCGATTTGTCCACGCTGTTCGAAGACTGGGCACTGGTGCGGCCCACCGAAATGGGCCTGGTTCCGCGTGTCGTGGAGATGCTGTTCCAGCACTACCGCAGCGCAGTCGACCGCCGGGTCGCCGAAGGAGCCGACTCGGCAGGCGCCGAGGAGGACGCCGCGACCGAGTTGAGGGAGCGGCTGCTGGGCGGCCGGGTGCTGGGCGGTTTCGTCGGCAGCGCGCCCCTGGCTGCGGAGATGAAGACGTTTCTGGATTCGACGCTGGACGTGCACATTATCGACGGCTACGGTCTGACCGAGACCGGAATGCTCACCAGGGACGGCGTGATGGGCCGGAAGCGGGTGCTCGACTACAAGCTGATCGACGTCCCCGAGCTGGGTTACTTCCTCACCGACCGGCCCTACCCGCGCGGGGAGTTGCTGGTCAAGACCGACACGATGACGCCGGGCTACTACAAGCGCCCGGAGATCACCGCCCAGGTTTTCGACGAGGACGGCTACTACCGGACCGGCGACGTGATGGCCGAGATCGAGCCCGATCGCCTGGTCTATGTCGACCGTCGCAACAATGTGCTCAAGCTGGCTCAGGGCGAGTTCGTCGCCGTGGCGAACCTGGAGGCCACTTACACCCTAGCTCCGCTGCTGCGGCAGATCTTCGTGTACGGCAACGGCGAACGGCCAAGCCTGCTGGCCGTGATCGTGCCCACCCTGGAAGCACTCGGCGAGTTCGGCGACGACATCGACGGGCTGAAAGCTGCGCTGCGCGAGTCGCTGCAGCAAACCGCTGCGGCGGCGGAGCTGCAATCCTACGAGGTGCCGGTCGACTTCCTGATGGAGACAGAACCTTTCACCGACGCGAACGGGTTGCTATCCGGGTTGGGCAAGTTGCTGCGGCCCAGGCTCAAGGAGCACTACGGGGAGCGGCTCGAGCAGATGTACACCGAAATGGCGGCCGCACAGGTCGACGAGATACGGGCGCTGCGCGAGACGGCGCCCGACCGACCGGTGGTGGAGACGGTCGCCCGGGCCGGCCGCGCCCTGCTCGGCACCGCGGGCACCGACGCCAACCCCGAAACCCATTTCACCGACTTGGGCGGAGATTCGTTGTCCGCGTTGATGTTCTCCAACCTGTTAGAGGAGATCTTCGGGGTCGAGGTGCCGGTCGGAGTGATCATCAGCCCGGCCAACAACATCGGAAGGCTCGCGGACTACATCGAGACACTGCGCAGCGCCGGCGCGCGGCGCCCGAGCTTCACGACCGTTCACGGCCAGGGCGCGACCTCGATTTCGGCCAGCGAATTAACGTTGGACAAGTTCATCGATGCCCAGACACTGTCGAACGCAACGTCATTGCCGCACGCCGTCGGCGAACCCACCACTGTCTTGCTGACCGGCGCGAACGGCTGGCTGGGGCGGTTCCTTAGCCTGGAGTGGCTGGAGCGACTCGCCGAGCGGGGCGGCAAGCTGATCACGATCGTGCGCGGGCGCGACGCCGACGCGGCCAGGGCGCGCCTGGAGAAGGTGTTCGATAGCGGCGACCCTGAACTGCTGGGCCGGTTCCGCGAGCTGGCCGCCGCGCACCTCGAGGTGCTGCCCGGCGATATCGGTGACCAGGATCTGGGTGTGGACGCCGCAACCTGGAAGCGGCTGGCCGACAGCGTCGATCTGATCGTGCACCCGGCCGCGCTGGTCAACCATGTGTTGCCCTACGACCAGCTGTTCGGCCCGAATGTCGTTGGGACCGCTGAGCTTATCCGGTTGGCAATCACCACCCGGGTCAAGCCGGTCACCTACCTGTCCACCATCGCGGTGGCGATGACGGTGCCGCCCGGCCAGTTCGAGGAGGACGGCGATATCCGGCGGGTCAGCCCGACCCGTCCGATCAACGACGATTACGCGAACGGATATGCCAACAGCAAGTGGGCCGGTGAGGTTCTGCTCAGGGAGGCCAACGACCTGTGCGGCGTGCCGGTGGCCGTGTTCCGGTCCGACATGATCCTGGCGCACACCCGATACCGCGGGCAGCTCAACGTGCCGGACATGTTCACCCGGCTGGTCTTCAGCCTGCTGGCGACGAGCATCGCACCGCATTCGTTCTACGAAAGCGACGGCATGGGCAGCCGGGCGCGGGCGCACTACGACGGCCTGCCGGTCGACTTCATCGCCGAGGCGATCACCACGATCGGCACCCGGGTCACCGGCTGCTACCGCTCCTTCGACGTGATGAATCCGTACGACGACGGTGTCTCACTGGATGTGTTCGTGGACTGGCTGATTCGGGCCGGCAACAAGATTCAGCGCATCGACGACTACGACGAATGGCTGGCTCGATTCCAGACCGCGCTGACGGGTCTGCCCGAGCGGCAGCGTCAGCACTCGGTCCTGCCCCTGTTGCACGCATTCCGCAAGCCAGAAAAGCCGATCCGGGGTGCGGCCGCACCGACGGATGTGTTCCACGCCGAGGTGCGCACAGCCAAGGTCGGGCCCGACAAGGACATCCCGCACATCTCGGCGGAGCTGATCGACAAGTACGCCGACGACCTACGTCAGCTGGGCCTGCTCAGCGCGAACCCGGTGCCGGTGCTCGACAAGGTCATGGCGAGCGAAGCCGAAGTCAGTCTTGACATCAGTTAAACCTCCATTTTTCGTGTGTTTGGTGAGCGTCTCGATAGGAGAAAATCTGTCGACCCAGTTGCGAGGACCGACTGTGGCGAAACGGGCAGTGAAGACACCTAAGCGTGCGAAGGTTTACCAGCGCGATAAGCAGGCTGTCGTGCGCCCTGAGGCGGGAACGCGGGCGCAGTTCAAGAAGCGCCGCGAGCACAAGCGGTATCGGCACAACGACTCCCTCTCGCCTTCGTTCGACTGGGACGGTCAGAACCCTGCGCGCGAGTTCGGTGAGTGGCTGGTGGCGCAGATCGACGAAGCCTCCCAGCTCGACCCGCCGCACCGGTTCGACTCGGCTAGGTGAGAAAAATGCTCCTCGAAAACACCCTGGAAGGACGACAAATGAATCGCGATCAGATGGTCGAGTTATGGGAACGACACACGGCAAATGAATTTGCGCTCAAGGACGCCAACCTTGCGGTCTCCACCATGGTCGACGACGCGATCGTCATGCACCTACCGACCATGAGTGGCGGCTTTGGGAAGGAGAACCTGCGGCACTACTACGCCGACGTGTTCATCCCCGGCATTCCAGCCGACACCACCAGCGAGCTGATCGCCCGGTCGGTCGGTGACAGCCTGCTCGTCGACGAGTTCATTATGCGGATGACCCATGACCAAGACGTCCCGTTCCTGTTGCCAGGGCTGGCGCCGACCGACAAACGGTGGACGTACCAGCCGTCGTCATCGTGAAGTTCCGTGGTGACCTGATGGAAAGCGAACGGCTCTACTGGGACCAGGCCACGGTGCTGAGCCAGCTGGGCCTGATCGACCCGAGTCTGCCCTTCGCCGATGTCACCGAGAT
>Ga0210396_10003306_pt1 | contig 16142 bp, 13 predicted proteins | sample IncBWH17OmetaG_FD_155466 | JGI IMG/M metagenome (GOLD analysis project Ga0210396, IMG submission 155466) | Forest soil microbial communities from Barre Woods Harvard Forest LTER site, Petersham, Massachusetts, United States - Inc-BW-H-17-O ... | reverse complement strand
TGCCGCTTGGTCTCGTTGACCTGCTCGCAGGCGGTTGAGATCCATCTTCTTCATATCTTCGGTTTTCATGCCCTGGGCTGCGAGAGCGCGTAGTCCGCGGTCCAGACGAATATCGATCTGGTGCTCGACCAAGGCTTCGGGCACTTCGAAGTCGTTGCGCTTTACCAGTTCAGCCACCAGCTTGTCTTTGGCTTCGCGCTCGGCGGTGGTTTTTTTCTCCGCTTCCATGCCTTCGCGGATTCGTTTCCGTAATTCCGCAAGGTCGGCAAATTCTCCCAAGTCTTTGGCAAAAAGGTCATTCAATTCCGGCAAGGATTTCTGTTTGACGGCCTTTACCTGCACTGTATAAGTAAAGGTTTTGCCAGCGAGCCGGTGATCGGAGAAGTCCTGCGGATAATGCACATCAAACGTCCGTTCATCGCCAGCGGAGGCGCCCCGCAAATTCTCGGTGAACTCAGGCATCGTCCCCTGGCCGCCGATCTCCACCAAAATATCGTCCATATGCACGGGGTTCGACCCGGTGGGGCCGGGCTTGGCTGAGCTTGCAGGCTCCCTCTCAGCGTCCTTCGGTTTACCGTCCAGTGAAACCTGAGCAAAGTCGCCATCGCCCAGAGGACTTCCCTCGATGGTGGTGAAGGTGGCACGCTCCTCCTGCAGATTTTTCAGCGACTGCTCGACTTCTTCGTCGGTAACCGAAATGTCCGGCTTGTCGGCGCGCAGCTCTTTATAATCTTCGACCCGGATGGTCGGCATTACTTCAAAGGTAGCTTTGAAGCGGAGAGGCTCGCCGTCGTGTACATGCAGATCGGTCACGCGCGGCTGCGACACCGGCGTCAGCCCGAGTTTGTCGGTTTCCTTGCGAAAATATCGCGGCACCAGGGCATCCACCACATCGCTCTTGATGCCTTCCGCAAAGCGCTGCTTAATAACGGATGCGGGGGCATGGCCGGTGCGGAAGCCGGGGATGCGGGCCAGCTTCTGGTACTTCTGGATCAGGGTCTCAGTTTCGCGGACAACTTCGGCCGCCGGGATCTCCACTTGGATCTCCCGTTTAGTGCTGCTACTGGTTTCAGTGGGGCTCACGTTTACCTTTCGGTGTGTCCGCCCGCGCTTTCAGGACTCCGTGCCCAAATTGGTCAGCCCTCAAGCCACCGGCGTACAGTCTGAGTGTAAAGAGTAAAGGAGAGCAGCGTCAAACGCTGGAACGCATTTTTCTCGCCCATTTTGGGACTTTAGTAACCGGCCATATGCGGTTCATCCAGTAGCCTGGACGCCGGTGGCCGTGGGCGACAGCTAAGTTAGAACGACAATGTGAGAACCGAGCGTTGCGTACACGATGATGAATGGGAATTGATGGAGAGCGTATCTTCTGCAGCCAGCGAGGTAGATTGGTCAGCGGTGGGGAGCTTCAATGATTGTTCTAATCGCTCTTTCAAATGCATTTTCGAAGTTGATCGCCGCAATCGGACTTCGTTCCGGGTACCAAAGCAGACAAATACTCCTGTTCCGCTTCCGATGAAATTCGAGCGGCTTAGTTGCCATTCAGTAGCGCACGCCCCTTCTGGCGAACGTCGTTCCAAGGGGTCGTCTTCGCTTTCCCGGATCGAACTTTTTCGAGGCGACGGAGGATCTCTTCTTGCCAAGCGGCTTCCGGGTTTTCGTCGACCGTGTCGTCCAAGCTCTCGATTAGAGTACTAGCGAGGACCGCGCGCTCTTTCTCGGATAGGGCGAGCGCTTTCTTGAGCAATTCTTGGGCTTCCTACATCATGAGTTAGATTATATTCCTGAGTCAAACACCCGTTCCCCACATTACGAGGCTCATCTCCGCGAGGCCGTCGTTACCTCAGTGTCACAATCCACTTCAATAGATCGAATTGGTGACCGCCGAATCCCGGGGTTCGAAGGCATAAAGAGAACACTAGCAGCGCAAGAGCAACGGCGCCGACGGTGAATCGGAAGTGGCGAAGTTTCCCGTCCGGTTCCTTTGTGAGTTCAAGTTCAAACGCTGCGATTCGGCTACGACCGCCCAGAACTTTGTCGAGGCTATTCATAGCCACCCTCAAATTCCTCTACGTCTGCGAGGTCAAATACCTAGATTTTCTTGCCCAGTTTGGATCCGCGCAACCTTCCAGTCTGAGCAAGGTGGCGAACTGTCCGCCTCGAATAACCTATCCTCTTCGCGACGTGATGTACCGATAAACGCCTCGCTGGGCCACTGCGCAGCGGCCCATGCTGGCTAGCGAATTCCTCCTCGATTTTCATTCACCCTCACACAGATTCGAAGGAGGTAAACCCGGCAAATTTTCAGATTTTATTTCTGCCGCTGAATCAGCGGGTTGGCGGGAATTGGGTTGCTTCAGGGGACTTGGCAAGATTTGGGACAAAAGCGGTTTTTTCCTCATTGGGTGGGTTTGGCCCATCCGCCCGGATTTCGTGGGCGTGAATCAAATGACCAAAGTGAGCAATTCAGACCAGCTATTTTATTGCGCTTACGCGATTATGACGCTAGAGACGCATCCTTCGCTCCTTCAGGTTCTCTGAGCTAAGTCAGCATCTGAAGTCCTCTCCTCTTAGTTTCGTAACCCCGGAGGGGACAATTCATGAAAAAGATCATTTCACTTAGGCGAAACGAATGAGGAAGTCTCCGAGAACCGCGCCGGCTCGGTAGGTGATTTGTCCGGCGCCAACAGCAAATTCAATGAGCTGTAAATGGAGGCACCATCTATGAAACTAGCAGGGATTATCGGCACCGCAGTTCTGTCTTTGACCCTGGGAGCCGCAGCTCCCGTTTACGCGCAGGAAGAACACCCGCAGCAAGACGAACACGCCCAGCAGGAAGAGAAAAAGGCGCAACCGGAGAAACCTGCCCAACAAGAACAGAAACAGGCGCAGCAAGAGGAGAAGAAGGCGCAGCAGGAAAAGCCTGCCCAGCAAGAAGAGAAAAAGGCTCAGCAAGAAGAGAAAAAACCACAGCAGCAGAAGCCTGCCGTGCAACACGAACAGCAGGGACAGCGCGCGAGCGCCGACAATCACCGCATTCCTGACGATCGTTTTCGCGCGAATTTCGGCCGCGAGCATGTGTTCGTTATCAACCGTCCGGTCATTATCGAGGGGCAACCTCGCTTCCAGTACGGAGGCTATTGGTTCGGATTCAGTCAGCCCTGGCCAGTCGGCTGGCTTTACACGGACAACGTTTATGTTGACTACATCGACGGAGAGTACTTTTTGTACAACCCGTTCCATCCTGGCATTCGCGTCGTAATTATCGTGATCTAACGTCGCGCTTTCGAGAAGATATTGAGCCTGAATACAGGACATAAGGAGCAAAACATGCTTGGAACTGTGCTGATCGTGATCTTGGTTTTAGCCCTCTTTGGTGCATTGCCGCGGTGGTCGCACAGCCGGGAGTGGGGTTATGCCCCGACCGGTGGTGTGGGGCTGATCCTTTTCATCGTGGTTATCCTGCTGGTTCTCGGCCGCATTTAGGCCATGCACCGGCCGTCAATATCGTCAGGCGCCATCACTAAAGGGTGGCGCCTGTTTTTGTGTCTCGCGGCATCTCTTCTCGTGGTGCTGATGTGTAGCGGCGGCTCGTCGGCGTACTCCGTTTTGACCCACGAGGAAATCGTCGATCTGCTATGGACCGATGAGATTCGCCCGCTGCTGCTAAAGCGATATCCGGGATTGTCTGAGGATCAGATTAAAGAGGCACACGCCTATGCTTATGGAGGCGCAGTCATCCAGGATCTGGGGTACTACCCGTTTGGCAGCACGGAATTCAGCAACCTGGTGCACTACGTTCGCAGTGGAGACTTCGTTCACGAGTTGCTGATCGAGAGTCAGGATGTGAACGAGTATGCCTTCGCGCTGGGCGCGCTGGCCCATTATGCGTCCGATATCGCGGGCCATCCCGCAGTCAACCAGGCGGTAGGGATCGAGTATCCAAAGCTGCGAGCGAAGTTTGGCAAGTCGGTCAAGTATGCGCAGGATAAAACCGCCCACTTAAAAACCGAGTTCGGCTTCGACATGGTGCAGGTCGCGAAGAATCGTTACGCGTCGCAGCAATACCACGATTTCATCGGGTTCAAAGTGTCCAAGCCTCTGCTGGAGCGGGTCTTCCCCGTCGTATATGGGGTGGAGTTGAAAGACGTGCTGGCCCACGAGGATCTTGCGATCGGTTCGTATCGTTACTCCGTTAGTCGAATGATTCCAGAGATGACCCTGGTGGCCCTGCGGACCCACAAGAAAGACATGATGCGCGAGCAGCCCGACTTCGCAAAACAAAAGTTTCTGTACCGGCTTTCCCGCTCGGAATATGAAAAGGATTGGGGCAAGGACTACACGAAGCCGGGATTTGGCACTCGTGTTCTTTCAAGCCTCTTGCGATACATGCCGAAGATCGGCCCCTTCAAGGCGCTGGCCTTCAACAACCCGACTCCGCAAACTGAAGATCTGTATTTCAAGAGCATCAACACGACTCTCGATCAATACCGGGCCTTTCTCGAAGCGGTGCGCACGGATTCGCTCATGCTTCCCAATTGTGATCTGGATAGCGGCACGTTGACTAAGGCAGCAGAATACTCGCTAACCGACGACACTTACGCAAAGTTGCTGTCCCAATTGTCAGCCAAGAAATTCGATTCGACGCCGCCAGAGCTGCGCGCTAACATCCTGAGCTTTTATGGCGATCTCTCCGCACCGATTGAGACGAAAAAGAACCAGGATAACTGGCAGAGCGTCCTGACATCCCTTGACCAACTTCGGTTGGTCACTCCGGCCCCGCTTGTCGCAGGCAGCGCCACGCGCTGATCCCGGTGCGGTTGTCATCACCATCAAAATACCCCGTGCGCGCCCAAGAGCATGCAGAGATCCTTCGTTGGGAGCCCTCGGCCTCGCAAAGGGTTCCGCTGCCTCAGAATGACAAGTGGTAGGCGAATTGGCCGCGCGCGCTCCTGGGCCCCTGGATGGTTGGGCTCCGGCTACGGTACCATCCGATCGCTTCCCTGAAATCTTTCCCAGGGTGAAAGCGGAACTGCTTACTTCTCATCAGGGAATTCTTTAGCGAGCTCCCGGAGCACTTGCTCGCCCGGTATGGTTTTGACTCTGCCGGATCGGATGTCGTCGACGCGGCGCTTGATTTCTTCTGCCCAGGCTTCTTCGACTCCTTCTTCGGGCGGGTCTTCGTCCAGGCTCTCGATCAAGCGATCGATGAACACGCCGTGTTCCTGGGTCGAGAGCGTCAGGGCTTTCTCCAGGACCTTCGAGACTTGCGGGGTGATCTGCGCCATGGCCACCTCACCGCTTATTCGATCGCAGGGGGCTGCCCCGGGCCTTCGTTGGTCGGGGGAGGGGGAGTGCAGGGATCCTTCTTTGGGAGTCCTTTGCTTTCGCCAAGGACTCCGCTGTCTCAGGATGAGAGATAGGGTCAGCATGGCTGAGGCCGTGCCCTTTCAAACCCGCGGGCGGGGGCCCCTTCGACTACGCTCAGGGCAGGTCCGCGTCACATGGGCCGGAGGAAGGGACGGGCGAGGACACCCGTCCTCCATCGGCATGCGAAAGAAGAGCGGAGCCATTCCACGGTGTGCGAAGAAGTGCCCTCCGAGTTGCCGCAGAAGATAAAGCGGTACTTAACGCGGTCTGCGTTCATCTAAATTCCGAGCATATGGCAGACCGCACTCCAACGCTCAACGAGGCGCCGACCGAGATCGTCGGGGACGAGGCGGCATCGACTCCTTCTGCGCCGTGGCGGCCCAGTTTCAATCCATGGCTGATTGCGGTGGTGGTCGCTTTGGCGGCGTTCATGGAAGTGCTCGACACGAGTATCGCCAACGTGGCGCTGCCCTACATTGCGGGCAATCTGGGAGCGAGCAATGATCAGAGCACCTGGGTGCTCACTTCTTATCTGGTGTCGAACGCGGTGGTTCTGCCGATTAGCGGATGGTTTGCCAGCGTGCTTGGCCGCAAGTGGTTTTTCATGACGTGCCTGTCGATTTTCACTGTGAGTTCGCTTTTATGCGGGTTCGCACCCAGCCTGGGGGCAATCATTGTGTTTCGTATTCTGCAAGGCACGGGCGGGGGAGGACTTCAACCCATGGCCCAGGCGATCCTGGCGGACACGTTTCCTCCGGAAAAGCGCGGGCTGGCCTTCGCGCTGTACGGCGTCACAGTGATCGTTGCGCCTACGGTCGGGCCAACTCTGGGCGGCTGGATTACGGATAACTACACCTGGCGCTGGATCTTCTTCATTAACGTGCCGGTAGGGATTGTGGCGCTGTTTCTGGTTTATCGCTTGATCGAAGATCCGCCGTGGGCGAAGCGCGTTAAGGGGGCGGTGGCACGGTTCGATTACGTGGGCGTGTCTCTGCTGGTGCTGGGTGTCGGTGCGTTGCAAATCATGCTCGATAAGGGCCAGGAGGACGATTGGTTTGGGTCGCGGTTCATCCTGACGCTGGCTATTCTTACGGTGGTCGGCCTGGTTGGTTTGGTTCTCTGGGAGTGGTTTTACAAGAAGCCGATCATTGACGTGCATCTGTTCAAGAATTTGAACTTCCTGAGCGCGAACGGAATGATATTTGTGCTGGGTCTCATGCTGTTCTCGAGCCTTGTGATGATGCCCCTGTTCCTGCAATCGCTCTTGGGCTACACGGCGGAGTCGGCGGGCCTGGTGCTTTCGGGGGGCGGGCTTTTGCTGCTGTTTCTGATGCCGATCGCGGGGTTTCTGTCGTCCAAGGTGCAGGCCCGGTATCTGGTGGCGTTTGGCTGGTTGACCCTCTCCCTGGCAATGTACTATTCCACGCAGCAGCTTGATCTGCAGATCAGCTTCTGGAGCGCCAGCCAGTTACGGCTGGCGCAGGTGTTTGGGTTGGGCTTTCTGTTTGTGCCCATCAATCTGAGTTCGTACGTGGGAATGCCGGTGGAGAAAAGCAGCAGCGTCGCTGGCCTGGTGAACTTTATGCGCAACATCGGCAGCAGCGTCGGAACGTCGATGGTCACCACGCTGATTGCGCGTCGGGCGCAAGTCCATCAAGTGTACCTGGTGGCACATGTCACGCCGGGACAGCCCAGCTTTGCCGGGGCGGTTGCGGGGCTGACGGCGCGCCTGATCGCATCGGGCGCGGACGCCGATCGGGCAGCGAAACAGGCTTATGGCATGGTTTATCGGACGGTGATTGCCCAGGCGAGTACCTTGGCCTACATTGATACCTTCCGGGTTCTGGCGATTGGAGCGGCGATCATGTTCTTGGTTTCGTTCGCGTTGAAGAAAAATGAGCCTGGCGGACGCCGGGTTGTGATGGACTAGCAGCGCTATGATGGATGGATCCATGATCCGCGTGATTACGATCGAGCGTGAATACGGGAGCGGGGGCGCCGATATCGCGAAGAGAGTCGCGGCTCGCCTGGGCTGGAAGCTGTGGGATCAGTTGTTGACCAACGAAATCGCGCGGCTGATGGAGTGCGACTGCCGAGTGGTAGAGGAACACGAAGAGAAGAGGGATCCCCTCTTCTACCGGCTGTTCAAGGCTTTCATGCGAGGCAGCTACGAGGGGAGTTTGAACGCTCCGCGGTTGAAGATGGCAGATACCGATTGCGTCCGGGAGGTCACGGAGCGCGTCGTGAAAAGTGCTGCGGAAGGCGGCATGTGCGTCATCGTTGGGCGCGGCTCCGCCTACTATCTGCAAAGCCGTCGCGATGCCTTTCACGTCTTTGTTTACGCGCCGTTTGATGGGAAGGTGCGGCGGTTGCAGGCCGGTGGGAAGAGCGAGAGTGACGCCGTCCAACTCGCCGAAACCGTGGATCGCGACCGGGCAGCTTTCATCAAGCAATATTTCGGCGTCGAATGGCCGGACCGGCATCGCTTTCACCTCATGATCAACTCTACAATTGGCGAGGAACTGTCGGCGGAGACGATTCTCAACAGCATCGACATCCTAGAGAAGACCGCAGACGGTCAATCTCCATCCCATTGAACGCTGACCGCAGTTGTTTCGTCCGCTAAGAATTCCGCGTAACTGGCCTCGACTCAAAAATCATCTTCAGACCCAGTTGTACCTGGCGCGGAGCATAGATAGGAATTGGTTGCTTGCCGGGGATTTCGTGGAATCTGGAAATGGCCCGGGTAGTAATTGATTCCAAGTTGCTGATCTTTACGAAGTATGCCGTGTCAGATTCCAAACCGTCCTGGGTGATCAGCACGCGCTTTTGTCGCGATTCAGATTGAACGATTCTATGATCAAGTCCAGCTTCACGCGTTCGGTAAAAAACAGGCGGCGGGTCAAGCGCACGTCGGTGGTCGCGTAATCGGGTCCGATAAACGAATTGCGGCTTGCTCCGGGAAGCCGGTCGTTAGTGCCGTTGCCGTCCTGATTAGGATCACCTGAAACCATCACATTCTCAGGCCGGGCGCTGCCGAAGGTGAGCACTCCCGCCAGCTTCCAGTCATTGAACGCTTTGGCCAGGAAAGGTTGCTCACGGCCAAAGAACTTGGGATCGGCGATCCCGGCCAACATGAGGCGGTGGCGCTGGTCGGTCACGCTGAGGCCTTGCTCGGCGGCCGTGTTATAGGAATTCTGCACCACGGCCGGTACGCCGGCGACTAACGTGTCCTGTCCATCGTCGATGGCTTTCGCGAGGCTGTAGGCGATTCGAAAGTAGAATCCGCTGGTCATCTGCCGGTGAATGGAAACGATCATCCCGTTGTAGACGCCGGGTGCGGGGCTCTCGCAGACGTCGATGGCGCCGAGTTGCGGGATTCGCCGGGCGAGGGGATTGATGCATGGAGAATAGGGGCAGGTAAAGGACGGAGTCACCTGCCAGGTGGAAAGCAAAGCCACGTTTCTGTGACGATACCGTTTTCTTTTGCGCTTGGTTCCAGGTTGGGGGGGCTTGACCGGCGGGGGCGCCCCGTCCTCCATTAGGACTCCAGCTTCTGCTGCACCAGCTCTTCTACCCGGCGCAGCACTTCGTCTTCCGATAAGCGAGTGGAATCGACGATGGTTGCATCCGCGGCTGGCGTGAGCGGCGAAGCTGCCCGGGTGCGGTCGCGGTGGTCGCGTTCGCGCAATTCGGCTGCGCTAGACTCGGCTGCCGTTCCCCGCAGATTCTGTTGCTGCAATCGCCGCTGTTCGCGGACTACGGGATCGGCATCAAGAAAGATCTTCACGTCCGCATTGGGAAAAACTTTGGTTCCGATGTCCCGGCCTTCCATTACTATGCCTCCGCCTGCGCCCAGTTCCTGCTGACGGGCAACCATCCACTCGCGCACCTGGGGATGGACGGAAACGCGCGAGGCCCCGGCGGTCACATCGGTTTCACGCACGCGCTGGCTCACGTCCCGTCCGTCAAGCAGGACCCGGGTGCCGCTCGATGTCGGCTCCAACTGGATGCGGGAATCGTGCGCCAGCTCGGTCAGCGCGGCTTCGTCGTAGAAAGAAATATCCCATTCGATGGCTTTCAGCGCCAGGGCGCGGTACATGGCCCCACTCTCGAGGTTGGCATAGCCGAGCTTGCGGGCGAGGCGGGACGCGATGGTGCTCTTGCCCACCCCTGCGGGTCCGTCAATGGCAATGATGAGCTTGCGTTGAGAATCGTGGTTCATTGCGAAGCTATGAATTGTACACGCGGGGCGAGCACGGCTAACCCTCTAAACATCATGTCGTTGTCTTGTTGGATCAGATTCAATTGGCTGGTCGTACCGCCTTTGAAACCCTCCAAGAATGATCTTGGCACGCCAAAAATTTGATCGCCAACGATCCAGAGTTGAGCATATACTGGCCGCCTCACACAAAATTGCGCGAGGTGACAGACATGTTCAGCATCCGACATTCGGTGGCTGTGGGCGTGTTCATTGCCTGTTTCAGCGGTCTCGTCCTGGCACAGGGCGGCGCAACTGGAGCCATAACCGGTACGGTTCAAGATACATTGGGAGCCGTGCTTTCCGGCGCCAAAGTCGACATTGTCAGCGAGGCAACCGGCCAGGCGGAGCGCCATCTGACGACCGATTCCAGCGGCAACTTCAACGCTACTCTCTTGCCGGTCGGCAGCTATACCGTGCAGGTTAGCGCCCCCGGATTTGCCACCACCAAGTTCCCGGGCATCCTGGTGAACATCACGGAGACCACCCGCATCACGGCAAAGTTGAAAGTGACGTCTGTGACTGAAGTGGTTGAAGTTCAGTCCCAGGTCGCCCAAGTGGACACTACCGATGCGACCACGGGCCAATCACTCGGCAGCACTACGATTACAAACCTTCCCCTGGCGACCAGGAATTTTCAACAGCTGCTGACGCTCTCAGCCGGAGCGTCTTCCGACTTGAACAATGCGTCGCAGTTGGGTCGCGGGCAGGTATTCATCCACGTCAACGGCGGGCGGGAAGACAACAACAACTACCTGATCGAGGGAATTTCGGTTGCCGACTATTCCTTCGGCGAACTGACTTACACGCCGCTTCCCAATCCCGACGCGATTCAGGAATTCAAGGTCAGCACCAGCCTTTACGACGCCACCCAAGGGCGCAACGGAGGCGGCAACATCAATGCCACCTTGAAGAGTGGCACGGCCAGCTTCCACGGCGATGCCTGGGAGTATTTCCGAAACACCGTGCTCGATGCCAACGATTTCTTCCTGAATCGCGCCGGTCTGCCGCGGCCGGTAATCCAGCAGAACATTTTTGGCGGCGACTTAGGCGGACCGATCGGGCCTAAAGCAAAGTTCGGATACTTCTACGTGAACTATCAAGGCACGCGGCAGCGTAGCGGCGCTTCGCCGGGAACGTTCATCAACACCAGCATCCCAGTGATTCCGCAAGACCGCTCCGCGGCCAACCTGCTCAGCACATTCTTCCCCAATGGAGGAGGGCCCAGGCCCACCAGTATTGATCCCGTAGCGCTCGCGCTACTGAACTTCAAGAGCAACCAGTTCGGCAGCAGCAATGGCGGCTACCTTCTGCCCACGGTTCCGGGGACTCCGGGCTTTACCAACGGCGTGCTGAATTACGGCCCATTCATCTTGAGCAGCACCGGCAAATTCACCGACGATCAGTTCATCACCAACTGGGACCGCGATTTCCGCAACGGCAAGGATCGGGTTGCGGTCCGCTTCTTCTGGGCTGATTCCGAAACCTATCAACCCTTCGGCGCCGACTCCTTCCAGATCCAGACAGGCGGCGTGCCCACGCCGAACAACCTGAATTTCCCCCTAGATATCCCTTTGCATAACCGCGTGGGCAGCGCCACTGAGACCCATCTGTTCTCGAACACGATCGTCAACGAGTTTCGTTTTGGCGTGAATATCATCAGCGACAAGCTGAACAATCAACCCCCGGTTACCAATGCCGATGTCGGCATCAACTTGCCCACCTCCAACGGCGACGCCAACATCTACCGCCTCACCTTCGGAAGCTGGGCGTTCGGCCCATTTCCGCAGCAACTACAAAGCGCGCTTTCAGACAGCTTCGTCCTGCTCGACACTCTGAGCTGGAGCCACGGTGCCCATCAGTTCCGCTTCGGCGGAGAGTGGGATCGAACCACCATCCGGCGGAACCTGCCGGTCGCTGACAACGGGCTGTTGTTCTTTGCCGGTCCTGCCGGATTCAACACGGACTGGCAGAACTTTCTGGCCGGTGCCCCGTTCTTCGGTGAGGCCGGTGGGGGTGTGGGCAATCACGACTATCGCATTCCCGCGTACGCGTGGTTCGCACAGGATGATTATCGCGCCACTCGGAACTTGACGCTGAATCTCGGTTTCCGCAACGAGTTTGTAGGTGCCCCTTACGACGAGCTTTGCCATCTGGGTAATGTGAATCCTCAGTTGGCCAATCAAACCGGGCAGCCCTTCGTCTACCCCACATGCGTGAGTCAATTCAATCTTCCCGGCCTGAGCGGAACCCTCAATCGGGCTGCGCTGAACAATGAATTCGCCACGGTTTGGGAGCCTCGCATCGGCTTTGCTTACGATTTTCTGGGTCGCCACGATACCACCATCCGCGCCGGGTACGGCATTTACAGCGTGCGCGAGGATTTGGGCGCGGTCGATAATTTGTCATTCTCTGCGCCGTTCTTTCCCATCGCGGTCAACTTCCTGCCAGGAGCCGGCAGCCTGACCAATCTCTTCCAGCCCAATCCCAAAACCGGATTTACCGGGATTCCGCCTCTCGGCGTGCTGAGTCCGACTTTCGTACCCCAGGCTGCGCTCTTCAAGGGCTTTTCGTCGCCCTGCACCCTCGGGAACGGAAACGCGTCGACCAACCCGGAGCAGTGCAGCCCCAGCTTCACCGGCAACGTAAACAGCTTCATCGGCCTCGAGGTTCCGCTCCACTGGATCGCAGCCACAACCCAGCAGTGGAACTTCACGGTTCAACATGAGATTGGCAGAAACTGGTTCGTCGAGGTCGGATACGTCGGAACCAAAGGAACGCATCTGCGCTCGACCTCCGATCCCGACCAAGCCACTTTAGCCACGCCCCAGAGTCCGGTCACGATCCCCGGGGTCAGTTGCGCCGGCGTAAGGGCAACCGGGAATTCATGCCAGATTGTGGATACGACTGCGGGGAACGCCAACGCCCGGGCACCCTTCCTTGGGCTTGCTCCCAGCGCATTCGAGTCATTCGCTCCTAATTCCGACTCGCACTACAATTCGCTGCAGGCAACCGTCTCGCACCGCTTTGCCCAGGGACTGTATTTTCAAGCCGCGTACACTTTTTCCAAGTCGATTGACGATGTTTCGACGGCCACCGTGGCCTTCGATACCCGTTTCAACGATCAGACCAACGCCCGCGATTCTCGCGGTCTCTCGGATTTCAACCGCGCGCAGCGCTTCGTGCTCAGCTCGGTCTACCAGTTGCCGTTCTTCTCGCACGCAAGCGGCTTTACCGCAGGCGCTCTCGGCGGATGGGAACTCAGCGGGGTGATCACGCTGCAATCCGGCCTGCCATTTACGCCGATTGATTCGGCTGGAGGAAGCGCTTACGCTCTGAGCAGCCCGAACCTCGCAACCCCAACTTTCGCCCCCGGGTTCAGTTGTGCGAACGCTCCCACGTCCGGAGGCAACGAGGCCAGGCTGGGCCACTGGGCCAACCCCGCGGCCTACATGCCAGATGCGGTCGTACCATTGGCCAGCGGCGCGCCCGGAGATGCCACCGGCTACGGCAATGCTCCCCGCAACTGCATCATCGGACCAGACCAGACGAACGTGGACTTTACCGTCGGCAAGACTTTCAAGATCACCGAGCGCCAAAGTCTTCGCTTCCGCACCGACTTTTTCAACCTGTTCAATCATCCATCGTTCGCCAATCCGTCGGCGACCGACATTGAGAGTCCAAGCTCTTTTTCCCAAATCACCTCAGTCGTGGGCACGCCGCGGCTGATCCAGTTCTCGTTGAAGTACGCGTTCTAAAGAAGGAAGCTAGGCGGTTCTCGTTCGGCTCTTGCCTCGTTCAACTCTGACATTGAGCCGCAAAGCGGCGAAAGAATGCAGCCCACGACGTAAGCCGTGGGTGGGAAAGCGGGAGACTACGAAGTCCCAGCGGGGCGAAAGATTACTGCAAGCGCCGGGCGTGCCGGACTACGGGGTGATTTCGAACACGACGCCGTAGGCGCCGGGAGGAAGCCACCTAGGGTTGGGGCTGCTACTAGCCGCATAAAACGAACAAACGAACCTCCTGTCTTTCTCATTGATCTACATCCACGTTGTCCGACTACGAAGTTCCCTTCAGCGAACTTCTGAGCACTCCATCTTTGCCTCAATGCCGCTTTCGGGCGTCATTCTCAATCCTTCCTTCGTTTAGCGGCTTAAAACCATACAAGTCTACGGATTAAGAGTTGTCGCACGTCAGCAGGTCCGGTTCCCGCAACCATCCTCTCAAATCAATCGCTTGCCCACAACCAAGCCCGCACGGAAGCACTTTGGCAAAGTATCAAAAGCTCGATGCTTTTCCGGGGTACGGTAGCTTGATTTTGCAGGTCAGATTTCTTTTTCTAGGGACGTGGTCAGGCTGTCAATATTGCGGGAGAGCGCGAGGAAAGTCTGCAGTTTCTGCGTGATCAATTGTTGTGGTCCTTCCGAACAACAACTTCGGACCGACTGTTCCAGTCGTTCCAATGCATTTTCAAAACTCTCTTTCCCTTCCAGTGCTTTGCCTTCCATTCGATTTGCCATACGATCCAGCGCCCCAGCTAGCCGATCGTCAAACTCCCGCTGTGCCATACCCACAGCTTCCGGCAACTCGAAACCTGGGAGTCGGAGACGGTACTTCAGCAATGCAATTCGCGTCACGAAGAGTGTCTGCAGACGCGGTTGCCACTGACGGATTTGACTGCGCAACGCTAGATCCTGTTGCCGCGAGGAACCAAATTCGAACAGAACTCCATCGGCCAGACTCCTCACCTTGTCAAAGTTTGCGTTGATCGTCTCACGAAGGGAAAAGCTGTGGTCTATGGCAAGCCTTTTCTCTTCGGGAAAAGGCTGCCTTGCCAGCTGAGCCAGGCATCGCAAGTTGGAAATGAACGTTTTCTTCATCTCGACCCCGGCCAGGGTGCCCCATAGTTGGTCAAAGACCAGCCACATCACAAAGAGTCCGAGGAGGATGCCGACCACCCGATCGCGCGCTACCGCGAGGGAGGTCTGAATTCTGAACTCCTGCAGGTTGATGAGATAGAAGGCGACCACGATTTGGACGCCAAAGTAGGACAAGCGAGGGCTTGCCGTGGTGAACCATGCTGCGAGCGCAACCATATAGGTAGATCCCAAGAAAGATTGCTTCCGTAAAGAAGGCGAAACCTTCCAATGAAAACGGCATTCCAATAACGGCACCGGCATACTGCATAAAACGCGGCCATAATAGTCCGAGTTCGAAAGATAGGACTGTGCCGGAGATAGCGCCGACGGCGAAGAGGATGGTTGTCCCCTTCGCCCAACGCTTTGCGAGTACGAGGCAAGCCGGGTCGCCGGTCGACCTCCACCGCCATTCGGCGATTGTCATCATCAAGGGCAACGGAACACCAATTGTTGCGAAGATGATGTGGAATGCTAACGACATGCCCATCTGGGAACGGGCTGCGATGAAGTTGTCCATTTTCGCTCTCTCCCGACTTAGGCCTCCGAAGTTTTTGTTGAGCCCCGCAAAACAGCCGTTTGTGCCGGCGGCAGGAAGAATATGTTGAGAGAGCGAGCTCCCTGAGCGCCATGTACCAGGGTTGCTTCCACATCCGCGGTCGCCGATGGCCCCATCATGAAGCACCCGAAGGCCGTCTCGTTCAGGCGCACGCGACGATAAGCTTCGTGCATGTCGGGCACGATCTGCTTCGGATCGAGAAGAACAATAAGATGTTGGGACAACACTGCCAGGGCGTCCACAACAAGATCTTCCTGCGTGAGCCAGATGGCACCATTCTCTGCAACGCCGAATTGTGCGCGTACAACGCCCACATCGACATCAGCGAGTTCGTGAGGATCGCGAACCTTCTCCACTCGCCGCGTGCCGACGATTTCGGGCACCGCAGAGCAAATCACCTTTGCTCCGGGATGGAGCGCCATCAACTTGGCCTCGGCCTCCGCCACGCTGACCTGGTAAGCGGCTCCTCCGGCTTGCTGGAGATGTTGTTCAAACTCTGACTGGAGCGGCCTGTCCGTCCTCTGGAAAACTGGAATCTGAGGATGCTCGACCTTATTCTGCGGGAGACTGCTACGGATTCCCTCAAGGATTGCGTCGCGGTTATTGTTCGATGTCTGCATGTTCACTCCGATTTGCGAGATACCAATCGCGGAAAGTTTGCCTCGCCATTTGGGGAAGTTCTCGGTTGCGTCCCCAAGGATTCAAGGAACGGTTGTACAAGAGAAAGTGCGGCGCGAAATCCATTGCTGGCTCCGCAATTTTCTCTATGGCGTGGTATTCCTCAGGGTGCCCGAATACGCGCCCTGCAACTGCAAATGACAGCCGTTTTGCCAATGGGAGGTATCCTTTTTTCGCCATTACTCTGCGCCACTTAAAAATCTGATCGCTGATGTCGATTTTCACCGGGCAAACGTCTGAGCATGATCCGCACAAGGTCGAGTGAAACGGCAGTTCGCTGTACTTGAATTCATCGAACGTGGGGTCGAGGATGACGCCGATGGGGCCCGAATAGGTTGCACCGTAAGCCAAACCGCCG
>Ga0210396_10003304_pt1 | contig 16151 bp, 10 predicted proteins | sample IncBWH17OmetaG_FD_155466 | JGI IMG/M metagenome (GOLD analysis project Ga0210396, IMG submission 155466) | Forest soil microbial communities from Barre Woods Harvard Forest LTER site, Petersham, Massachusetts, United States - Inc-BW-H-17-O ... | reverse complement strand
CACCCAAATCACCGAAAGTCTGAATGCAACTCACGGAATGATCCGCCTGTTGGAAGGGGAAGGCGACGCCGCCGAATTTGTCATCTGCGCCACACAGGGTTTCAGCGATACTTACCTCAAAAACAATGAACGGTTGGCCCTCCGCAATTCATGGTTGGGTGAAGTCCTGCCCGACAAATACCGCCTCGCTCGCTTCGAAGAAGAAAAAGATCCACGAGTCCGGCGCAACATGGCAGAAGCGGGGATCACGCAACTAATCGCTGTGCCTATGCGTGGCAAAAAAGGTCCAGTTGGCACGCTGAACATCGGCGCTCGCCCGGGCAAGCGATTCCACGAAGATGAATTCACATTTTTGGTGAACGTCGCAAATTTCCTTGGCACTACGGTCGAGAACGTCCATCTATTCGAACAAATTAAGACCGTGCAACAGCAGTGGGTTTATACGTTCGACTCCATCGGCGATCCCATTCTGGTGCATGACGGCGAAGGTCGCATCGTGCGCACCAACATGCGCCTCGCCAACCTGCTCGGGCGTGATTGCCAGACTGTGGTCGGCCGTTCGGTTGCTGACCTTTTCAGCCCCCGCGAGCACGCTTTCAAGATTTGCCCCTATTGCGAGGGTGTCGCCGGAGATGCTGATCTCACCGACCCATGGCTACAAGGCTATTTTCTGGCGTCGAACTCTAATTTCACCGATCGTGCCGGACAGAAGTTGGGCTCCATCCACGTACTGAAAGACATCACCGAACGTAAGAGAGCAGAAGAGAAATATCGTGCCCTGGTCGCTAGCGTTCAGGAAGGGGTTTTTATCGCCACCGCACCAGGCCGCTTCCTCGATTTCAACGACGCCTTCCTACGGATTGTCGGCTACGACGATCGCGACGAACTGATGCAGGTCGATATCCCAACGACTCTCTACGTAAATCCCGCGGAGCGCGAGCGCCTCAGAAAAATTCTGAATGAGCATGGCTCCGTCAACGAATTTGAGTTTGATATTCGCCGCAAAGACGGCGAGATTCGCACCGTAAGCGAGTCTTCTACCGCGGTGCGTGATGCGTCGGGCGCCGTCACCGCTTATCAGGGTTTTCTACTGGACGTAACCGAGCGCCGCCGCGCTGAGCACGAAATTCGCCGCCGTAATCGCGAATTATTGGTACTCAATTCCATCGCTGAGACTTTGGCCTCATCCTTGGACCTCAACGACTCGATTCAACGAACTCTCCGCCAGATTATCGAACTCTTTGGCTTAGACGCCGCGTCACTCTACGTTTTCGAACGCGATGGCATAACGCTGCGCCGTGTCGCTTCGGTCGGCCAACGTTCTGAATTTGCCAAAAATTTCCCGCTACTCACAATGCCCTCCGAACTGATTCAGCAGATTCGATCCGTTCGAGCTACTTTTCTTTCCGCGCAGGGATTGCCCCTACCTCCAATCGCCAGGGAGGTGCAGAGGAAAGAAGGAATCGAGTCAGCGTACATTGTCACCTTGTGGTCCAAGGAAAAAATCGTCGGTGGATTGGGAGTCGGATGCCGAACCGCTCGCGAATTCTCCGCCGCAGACATCAGCCTTCTGATTGCCGTTGGCAGTCAGTTAGCAAGCGCTGTAGAACGCAATCAGTTATACGAAGAGACTCGCCAAGCTTACGAAAACTTGCGTCGTGCACAAGAACAATTGCTTCACAGCGAAAAATTGGCTGCAGTAGGCCAACTTATTTCCGGCGTGGCTCACGAGTTAAACAATCCCCTCACTGCGATTCTCGGATACAGCCAACTCTTAGGTTCCAGCGGACAAGTCGGCCCGCAGGCGATTTCGTACTCGGAAAAATTGTATAAGCAGGCGCAGCGCACCCATCGTATCGTTCAAAACTTGCTCAGTTTTGCGCGTCAGCACAAGCCCGAACGGGTTCCCGTCCGCCTCAATGCAATCGTGGAAGACACCCTGGCCTTGCGCGATTACGACCTGCGCATGAGCCAGATTCGCGTTCATCTGGAACTCGCCACCGATCTTCCGCAAACCGCCGCGGACCCTCATCAACTACAGCAGGTTTTCCTGAACTTGATCAACAACGCGGTCGACGCAATCCTGGAAACCCGCGACGATGGTGACTTGCGCGTGCGCAGCGGAGTGGATGGCAAGAATTTGTTTGTCGAGTTTACCGACAGTGGCACGGGCGTGAAGGATGCCTCTCGCGTTTTCGATCCCTTCTACACCACCAAGCCGGTTGGAAAGGGAACTGGGCTAGGCCTGAGCATTTGTTACGGCATCATCACCGAGCACGGTGGCACCATCCAGGTCAGGAATGAAACTCCATCCGGCGCCACCTTCCGTGTTGAGCTTCCTCTGCTTGGGAATGGGAATGGCAATGGCAATGACGCTGCCGTCCAGGTACCAGTCAAAGCGACCGTGGTGCGTGGTGCCCGGATTCTTGTAGTCGACACCGATGATTCCATCCTCGAAACCGTAGCAGCTCTGTTGGGCAGCAATGATTACATCGTGAAGACCACGAAATCGTTTGCCGACGCACGCAAGTTCTTTGCCGCTGAGGAATTTGATCTGGTGCTGGCTGACTGGCAACTGGCAGCAGGTGAGGCGTCCGCCACGCCGAAGGATGCTAAATCAGGACCGCTAGGCCTTGGGTTTCGTATTCTCTGGATGAGTGCCGTGGCGCCCGAAGCTGCAACGCACCAGTGGTTGGTCGCTGCGGATTCGGATGTCTTGCAAAAGCCATTTCAGGCGGCAGACTTGCTGGCCGCTGTGGACGCCAGGCTACAACGGGTCGCCGCGCCCTTGCTCTAGCATCGAAGGAATTTCCGCCGCCAGCGAAGCTCGTTCGCCAATCCGCGAAGTCGCAGCTTCCACTCGTACCGCCATTCCGCTGGCAATTTCCGCCAAGGTGCCGAATCCGCCCCACGGAGTCAGCCCCAGCCTCAGCCTCCATCTCAACAATGTGCAGCAAAACGCAAAACGCGCACTCAGTTTGAGACGCTCCCATTCTTGTATCGGCGTCACGCCGGGCGCCATCGTTGCCAGTAATCCTGCTGCCTCCAGTAGAGTTTCGAAATCTTCCTGTAGCACGTCTAAATATTGGCTCGCAATCCGCCGGCGTTCCCGCTGAACTCGCTGCACCAGCGCTGTATCGCCGCTCCTTTTAAGGAAAGCCACATCATCCGGCCGCAACGCCTGTAAAATCTGCGGAAGCCGGCAGTAGTGCCGCTCTTCGGTCAGCGATTTGAGTATTTCGTCCGGTGAATGCTGCTTATGGTTATGGGGACGAACCGACCAGAAAAGCAGGCCAAACAGCACCAGCGCCGCGAAAAGGAAAAGTAGCAGCGTCACGCTCACGGCCGGTGATCCTCCGACCGAAGCAGGTGCGCTAACTGATCGTTTAATGTGCGCAGTTGCATATTCAGTTCGCTCGACAGCTTTATATAGTATTCCGGAGATACGAACACCGAGTTCCCGGCACGTTTTTCCACCGGATACTTGCGCACCGCATGAATCCAGATCAGTAAGCTTGCAAAAAAGGTCAGGATCCCCAGGAAATTCCAGAAGTTCGAATATGCGCCCAGCCAATTTTCGAACAGTGAATAATTGACCACCGAAAAACACGAGAATAGGAAGAATCCCAGAGCCATCGACCGTTCTAGCGGATGCACTGGAATGCGGTAATATCGCGCGAATAGTAGCAGCGTGACAATGAAGGAAGCGATCGCCAACTGTAGTCCGCGTTCAGTACTCATCGCCATCAAGTGCCAATCTTGGTGCCGCGCCAAAAGTGAATAGGCCAACACCGTGGCACTTATGAATAGAAGCACGCGCTTTGCCAATGCCCAAATCCCTGTATAGCCCGACAGCAAACGTTGCGCTATTTCAAAGCTGGCCACCCACCTCGCGCACGTCAGCAGACCTTGGCTTCCCCAACCCACATACCAGGCGGTTGTGCTCTGGAACGTCCAACGTCGGTATACCGCAAACATCGCTACCGACTGAAACATGGCGCAAAATATGTAAAAAACGAAGGCGGGATGCGAACGATACAGCTTCCGTCTCAGCAGGAACACGAACAAGACTAGCTCGCTGATTGAGGATAGGGCCCACGCAATATTGCGAAGCAGCAGGGGGTCAACCATTGCGGACTAAGCCTAGCAGAACATAACTTCGCAGTAAATGGAGCGGCGCGCTGATGTGCTTGCGCGCCGCCTCAATCTTCAGCTTTTCTAATTAAATATTTGACGACAATCTCCAATATAAGACGACCGGTGTTGCGATCACGCGCGGCGGCCAAGGCGGCAAAGGTACTCCATCAGCCACCGGGTTCTCGCTCGGTTTCACGCGAGGCGGCCAAGGCGGCAAGGGCACTCCATCTGCCACGGAGCTCTTGCCCTGGCTGGGCGAAACAACTACTACTTGCGAGCGTACGTCGCCGCCTTCTCCAGACTGTGGTGCCGAGGTCGGATTGTTGCTGGCAAGACCACCAACTAGGATTACACTTACTGAAAGCACTGCGCCAAGGGTCAGAAATCGTATTTTCAAAGGCCACTCTCCTCGCCTTGGAAAGTGCCAGACCCGCAGATTAGCGGCGCATTACGACGGAAAAAGTTCCGCTTGCGGAACGGCAAACTACACAGGTTGGCTCATGCTCAAGCAACTTCAGGTTCATCGTCAGATTCTCTTTGATCTCACTTCTATATATCTGGACCCTATGCCGGGTGCTTACGCGCGGTTGGCTTATGTGGCGGGTTTACGTGGCCCAGGTTCGCAACTCTACTCGCATCCTGTTCTTAGCCAGAAATATCCGGTTGAACGTGTGAGCGAGTCCTTATATTCGTGTCACGAAGAACTGTTTGAGAAGTTATTGGAGTTGCCATTGGCAACCCTTGAGCAGCACTTACACCAATATTTTGCGTCGTTCCCGGAAACGCAAGATCTTTCGCCTCACCTGTGCGCGGACCTAACCATTTCGTGGATTCCTATTCAAGCCCCGGATTACTTGAAACAGCTTTATCGCTCTAACCAAGCCGCGCTGTGCGCTCTCCTGCAAAGACGCAAGCCCACGGCTCATTCAAATACGTAACCACCCCTACCACCTGTCCCGCCACCTCGGCGTCCTCCGGTGTCCGCCACACCTCTGGTGAACAGCGCGACAGCGTATGTGGCTGCATAATCAGTCGCGATCTGTCCTTCTGGAACCAACCGCAACGATATCCTCGCCGAAGCTCCACAAAGTACAGTGGCCGATCGTATTCATTATTCCAATCTGCGTCTTCCACCTGGCGACGTGATGTGTCGACCAGCACCAGACTTCCTGGACGCAGAATCGGCCCCATGCGACGATCCGATAGCCCGATATGTCCGTAGCGATAGCGCCCCTTCGCGAATCGCTCCATCCCGGGAAATTCACTGCCAAGTTCAGCCGGCACCTCAGATAAAAGTTTGGTTTGATCCGGCTCACTGGGTCGTCCGGGCGGTTCGCTGCTCTCTTCCGGAAACATTCGCGGCTCGCTCAGGTGCGTCAGCGGGGTAGGTAACGAGGTGGCGTCACGAAACGTCTCCTCGAAAGGAGCTTCATACCAGCTCGTGATGTGCAGGGGATTTAAGTGGTAGATTGCGGCCAGGGAATACAGTTTGTAAAGGCTGGGCACTACGTTGCGGTTCTCGATGTCCGCCAGTCGGCTGATATGCAAGATGAATTCCGGTCGACCTCGCCTTGCCGCAACTTCATAACTCGCTCTACTTCCCGGTAGGTGAGACCTAACCGCTCTCGTGCGTGACGCAATCGAAGGCCCGGCGGATACATTCGAGGTTCCCTTCAGTGCTTTCCGTTGTGTCCGATAATAGCAAATTACCAAGGTGTTACGAATACGGAACAATTACCTGCTTGTGGAAAAACGTTGAAAAAATTGCGCGCCAATCCCACAGTTTTCCCACGGCACATCACCATTGATCCCTGACTTCTTTTGGAGCACTTCCATTTAAGTCTGTTCTGACCGGAAACACGGGCCGCATTGGGCTCTGTCGCCATGGAGCAGAGACGCCAAAAAGGGTGGAGATTGAGATTGCCCGTTGCTATTAGGCCGCATCCAAATAACGCGTCCGCTCACACTCTGCTATTCTGCCAAACTATGGATTCTTACCACCTCGCATTGAGGCGAACACTTCGCTTCATTGCTCTCTTTATCATCTTCGTTATTCCCGTCCCTGGCCTTCACGCGCAACAAGCCGCTGCGGAGCCCCCTGCAAGTTCCAGCGCCAACAGCAACCCGGAGTTCCTGGCGACTGCCGATGAAGTCCTGCAGGAGATGAGCGAAATTACCGGTTGGAAGTTGAAGCAGCCTCTGAAGAAAACCATTCGCTCCCGCGCGGAGATTCGTGCCTACGTCGTTCATCAAATGGACGACGAAAAAGATGCTAAGGAGCGCTACGCCTCAGCGAAAAGTGCAGAAGCATTTGGCCTGGTACCCAAAGGCTTCGATTTCGATTCGTTCCTCGTCGACCTGCTCACCGAACAAATTGCCGGCCTCTACGATCCCAAAACCCACGAGTTCTATATCGCCGATTGGATCACTCCGGCCGACCAGCGCATGGTCATGTCCCATGAACTTACCCACGCTCTGCAAGATCAATATTTTCAGATCGAAACGTGGGTCAAAGCCGCGCGCCCCAATGATGATGCGGAACTGGCGCGCGAAGCGGTGCTCGAAGGCAGCGCCATGGCTGGCATGCTCGAATACATGCTCAAAGACAAGGGCCTCAAGCTCCAGGAACTCCCCGATATCGATCCTTCCGTTTTTGTGGGCGACCTCAGCGACACGCCCATGCTTAAGAAGGCCCCGCCCTTTATCAAAGATTCCTTAATGTTTCCCTATTTCGCAGGACTTTCCTTCTCCATGTCCGTATTGCGCTCTGGCGGTTGGCCCGGCTTCTCCGGCGTTTTCGCGAGGCCTCCGGCAGACACCCAACAAATCATGCATCCTGAGATTTATCGAACGGCGAAGGTCCCTGCTGGGTTGCACGCCGATTTGCCGTCAAACATCCCAGACGACACCTGGACCAAACTCGAAGAGAATTCACTTGGCGAATTTGGTTGGAAAGAAGTGTTGAAGCAATATCTCGACGAGGATCGAGCCAAGATCACGGCTACCGCCTGGGATGGCGACGACTACATCACGTTCGAACAAAAAGATTCCAAGCGCTTGATGCTCTTCACGCGGATTCGTCTTGCCGGCGTCGACGCCACTGCGCATTTCTTTGGACAGTATTCTGAAGTATTGGAAAAGAAATATCCCGACCACCATCAGTTGTTCCGCCGCCCCGATTTCTTTTCCTTCACTGCGTCTTCGGGCCCTGTTTTTCTTCGCTGTTTTGAGCGGGAGTGCATCACCCTCGAGGGCGGTAACCGTGCGCTCTTCCTTCAGTGGAACCAGAAACTCGGCTGGGAAGCCATTCCGGAAGAACCAAAGAAGCCCGACGACCAGGATATTAAGAGCACGCAAGTTCTCTTCGCACGCTAATCCCGCGATGCGCTTACGCCTCTGGTGCGGCTTGATCCAGTAGTGGTGTGGCTTCGCAAATTGCTTTGCGTGCTTCAAGCCGTTTCACTCGTTGCTGGAATTTCGCTTGCAATCGCTCTGCGCGTGCGGCCGCATATGGATCGCGCGCCAATTTCCGAAGCTTCGCCAAGCCCAGATTTGCATATTCCAGCGCCCGTGCGAAATCGCGAGCTTGCCTCTCATAATGAATCGCCAGTTGTTCGCAGGCCACGATTCCATCCTGTGGATCGCCTACAAGTTCGAGCCACAGCGTAGCCGCTGCCAGTGCATCACCCCGACGTTTGGCCATTTGCGCTAAATCTCGCGTAGCTTGTGGCCGAAACTCCGCTGGTAGCCCTGCATCAAGCGCCCTGGTACACGTGGAATGCGCGCGGTCACGATCGCCCCGCCGGTGCAGGAATTTCGACAAGCCAAACAAGTCCAGCGAATCCGTCTCGCCTCCAGCGCCTTCCTGTTCATCCAGGATCGTGTTGATCTTCCCGTACAGCGCCGCAAGCCCACGCAAATCCATCTGATTGTGTTTCACCACGCCCGCCAGCGGATCAGCCACACCACCGCGCAAGTAGTCGAAGTAATACTGTGGAATCAGCGCCGAAGCTACGTCTGCTCCGCGATGCCAGCCCAGTCGCTCGGCATCCAGCACATGTCGTTCCAGTTCCACCAACCGTACCGACCCGAGTCGCAGCCTCCAAAGCGCCCGCGCCGGATGCAGCAAGTCCAGATGCGCCGCAAGTCGCGGAATCTTGATCGCCCGCGTCATCGTGAACCGATTCTCCAGCAACGGCCAATCAAACGATTTCCCGTTAAACGTGACTAATACCGGACGCTCTGCCAGTCGCGCGGAAAGCTCTTGCAACAGCGAATGCTCTTCAGAAAAATCACGCAGAAACAGTTGCTCTATCTGCAAGCCGCCCGCGTCCCACCACGCCAGACCGATTAAGAACGCGTATGTCCCGGTCCCGCCGCTCAGTCCTGTCGTCTCCGTATCCAGAAAAAGCCACTTCTCTGGATCTTCCAAGGCCGCTCGCGTGCGTTTCGAAAGCGCTTCATCGCGCGTTCGTGAAAGTAGTTCCAGGGCCACCGGGGAGGGTTGGCAAAACTCTGGTGTCGAGAACCAATTGCGGATAGCCAGGTGCTCGCCATAGTGATTACGCGCTATCCCGGCACCCAACAGGCGCCCCAGCGGATCCACTTCATCAGGCGCGCGAAGCGGCGAAGGCTTCGAAAGCACGGCGCGCGCGGGACGCAGAGCCGAGAGTCGCGAAAATTTGTCAACCAGGTTTCCCATATCTCCCAAGTCTCAGCCGCACAGCCGATCTAAAATTGCCAACGCCGCTTCTTTAGCCCGTGGCGCCAGATCTCCCGCCGGTCCCACGCATGAAGGGCAACCTTGATCGCAAGGACACGCCTGAATCATTTCTCTCGTCTTGTGAATCAGCAATTCATGCGCCCAGTACAACGGTTCCGAAAATCCAATGCCTCCGGGATAGGCGTCATACAAATAAAGATTCGGCTCAAAGAATTCTTTAGCCGGGGTACTTACTGCCTCTTCCATCCGCACCGGCGTGAAACCCTCTCCATCAACTCCCGGCGCAGGTGGCCGCTCCCCAATCGCCGTACCCAGATCGCGCCCATCGCACATCAGTAGCAGTGTCGCCACCGACTCCATCGCGTGCAGCAGGCCAAACATTCCGGATTGCCGTTCGCTAATCGAAAACGGCAGCGACTCCAGCAGCGGTCGCTCCAGCGTCATCCAATACGATGTGGTGTGCATCTCGTTTTCCGGAAGTTCCAGTTTCCCCGAGCCCACATTTTCGTTGGTAAAAAACTTTATCTTCTTGAAGCCCACCACCTGCGAACGCACCAGCACATCTCCATGCGAACGCGTCGCCGGAATTTCCGGTTTCTCCTCAGACGCCCGCGACGTCTCGGCAATTTCCAGCACCCGCACCTGCGTGTACCGAATCGCGTCTGTGTAATAGTCCACGCTGACCTGCTTCACGTACGCCTTGCGCTCTTTGAAATCCAGATGCTCCACGTGATATTGCTGCCCGCCGTGAATGTAAATTGCCTTCTCATGAACGAACGTCAGCGCACTGGGAAAATCCACTTCACCAATCACCAATGGCGCTCCGGTGATATCGATAATCACGAAATTGTCGCTGGTTACCGAACGCAGGCTGATGGTGTCCGCCGGATACGCTTCGTGCGTCCAGTGGTAGTTATCGCCCGCCAGGTGCAAATACCCTGCCTCGGCCAGTCGCGCGCACAAATCCCGCACATTTACCTCGCCAAATTTATCGTCCGGACCAATCGGCAGCTCAAATGCCGCGCACTTCAAGTGATTCACTAATATTTCCAGGTTGTCTGGCTGAATAAACGCATGCTCCGGCGTATTCCCGAAAAAATAATCCGGGTGCCGCACGATAAACTGGTCCAGCGGCGCAGATGACGCCACCATCACTGCGCAGGAACTCCCACTTCGCCGCCCGGCCCGCCCCGCCCGCTGCCACGTGGCCGCAATCGTCCCCGGATAGCCCGCCATCACCACCGTATCGAGCGATCCGACGTCGATTCCCAGTTCCAGCGCAGAAGTAGTGACTACTCCTCGAATTCTTCCATCGCGCAAACCCCGCTCAATCTCTCGCCGCTCGTTTGGCAAGTAACCACCACGGTATCCGCGAATCGCCTCCGGTTTCCCCGGCAATTGCGGATTTGCCTGCTGCAAATACGTAAGAATAATTTCCGTGTGCAGCCGCGAGTTGGCAAAAACCATTGTCTGCAAATCGTGCTTCAGAATCTCCTGCGCCACCCGCGATGCTTCATTGATGTAGCTGCGGCGAATGCCCAGCGCCCGGTTCACCACTGGAGGATTATAGAAAACGAAGGTCTTCTCCGCCGCCGGTGCTCCGTTCTCCGCCTGCACCTCAACGCTATCCTCGATCAGCCGCGAAGCCAGCTCTCCCGGATTCGCAATCGTCGCGGAGCAACAGATGATCTGAGGTTCGCGTCCGTAAAACTTCGCAATGCGCCGCAAACGTCGCAACACATTGCACAAGTGGCTGCCAAACACTCCCCGGTAGGTGTGCAGCTCATCAATCACGATGTACCGCAGATTCTCAAACAGCCGCGTCCATCGAGTGTGGTGCGGCAAAATCCCGGTGTGCAGCATGTCCGGATTCGTCAGAACAATGTGGCTTTTTTCGCGGATCGCTTTCCGCGCGTCGCTTGGCGTGTCTCCATCGTACGTGAACACTCCAAAGCGGTTATCCAGCCGCTGGTTCAGGTCATACAGTTCCGCCAGTTGGTCCTGCGCCAAAGCTTTTGTGGGGAAGAGGTACAGAGCCCGCGTGTCCGTATCTTTCAGAATCGCGTCCAGCACCGGCAGGTTGTAGCAAAGCGTCTTGCCCGAAGCCGTCGGGGTCACGATCACCACATTCTTGCCGCCGTGCACCGCTTCCGCTGCCGCCGCTTGATGCGTATACAACTGCTGGATCCCTTTGCCGTTGTACGCCGCGCGCACATCCTCATGCAGCCATTCCGGGAACTCTGCCCATTGCGCCGCCCGTGCTGGGTAGTGCCGCACCGCGGTCAACACCTCGCCGTTGTGGTCTCGCGCCGCAAACGTGTCCAGCACTTGTCCCACGCGCGTCAGCGCCGACAAATTGCCCGTTGCCTGGGAATCCGAAGCTTTTGCGGCGCGCACCGCCAGCGAGTCACCCATAGGTACGACCTCCATTATTCGCCTTTTGTTCGCTGAGGCTAGCACGCCGCCACTACCGCCGCAACTCTCAATTTTCGTTTGGTGTGGAAACTTTCCCTGTGCACACGCAAATGCCTTTACGAATCTAGAATTCATCGAATCTTTTCTGGCAGTTTTGCTCAACTTGATTCAGACTGGCTCTCACTCGGCGTAGCACTACGCCACTAATGTCAGCACAGCGCAGCGATTTTCCGCTCAAGATCAAGCGCCCTGCGGAGACACCCTCATGACACGTCATTCAATCCGTGGAATTCTTCTACTTTCGTTCGTGCTCGGCTCTGCTGCTCTTCCTGCTCGCACCCTTGCCCAAGAAACTCATCCGCCTCACTGGGCCTACAGCGGGCCCGATGATCCGAAGCACTGGGGCAAACTTGATCCCGCCTATGCCGAATGTTCGTGGGGAAAGACGGAATCGCCCATCAACATTAAAAACGCGAAAATGGCCGATCTTCCCGCGCTTAAAATGGATTACAAACCAGCCGCACTCAACATCATCGACAATGGCCACACCGTCCAAATTAGTGTCCCACCGGGAAGCACCTTGACGATTGGCGATAAAACCTATGAGCTGAAGCAGTTTCACTTTCACCATCCCAGCGAAGAACACGTAAATGGCAAGCGCTACGATCTCGTTGCACATCTCGTCCACGCCGATGCGCAGGGCCATCTTGCCGTTGTCGCCGTTCTATTCGATAAGGGAACTGCCAATCCGCTGATCGCCACGCTTTGGAAAAATATTCCCTCCGAAAAAGAGAAGGCTCAGGATGTACCCTCCGTCTCCATCCAGTTACAGGATCTTCTTCCTGCAGATCGCGGCTACTACACTTATCCCGGCTCGCTAACCACTCCGCCTTGCAGCGAAGGCGTCACCTGGTACGTGCTCAAAACTCCTTCCACTCTCTCTCCGGAGCAAGTTGCAGCATTCGCGAAGATTTACCCCAGCAATGCTCGCCCGATTCAGCCAACCAACGGCAGGGAAGTGCTGGAGACGAAATAAACGCAATCGCATGTCCAACACAAACACAGCGACACCAAAAACGCAGTCTCGCGTCGCAACCATTCTTACCGACGTCCAATTTTGGGTTCCGGTGATCGTGCTAATTGCTGGCCTGCTGCTCTTGCGATTCATACATTAAATTCCGGAGGCTCAGCAACCCACGGTGGCGTCTCTTTCTTCTTCATCAACTCAAATTCAAACAGTTACTCGTTCGCGTAGCCTGCAATTACTCGGCGTGCTTTGTGGCTTCACCGCCGGCGCGTGGCTCGGAGCCGCGGAAGCTCCCACGAAACTTGTCACCGTAGGCATTTCACCCGTAGTGATTTCGCTAGTGATGGTCATCGGCGTATTCCTGGCTCGCTGGAGTCTGCCCGCCCTCATCTTGGGCACGTCGTCCGTTCGCGCCGATGTCGGCCGCGCGCCTCATTTAGTTGTCTGGGCTCTACTCGCCGGATGCATGTGGGCCACCGCCAACACCCTCACCATTTTCGCCATTCGCGAAATCGGACTCAGCATCGCCTTTCCTCTCTGGAATTCCAATAGCTTGCTGGGAATTTTCTGGGGATTTCTTTTCTTCAACGAACTTCGTCAAGCAGGATGGCGTCGCTGGGCGGCCGTTCTCGGCGGCGCGTTAGTCATGTGTATTGGCGCTGCGATTTTGGCCGCGGCGTCCACCACGCAGAATTCCTCTGCGCATTCACTAAACGGAGTCTGGGCCGCCCTGGGCGCCGGCGCGCTGTGGGGTACCATGTACATTCCATATCGCAAAGCCTATCTCACCGGCATGAATCCTCTCTCCTTCATCACCTTTTTCACTTTCGGCGAACTAGGAATGATGTCCATCCTCGCGCTCACGTATACCGGCCTCCACCCACTCCTTCACGAACTATCTCAAGCGCGAGGCGTGCTTTTCTGGCTAATGCTCGGCGGCTTCATCTGGGTCATCGGCGATCTCTTCCAGCAATACGCAGCGAAATATATCGGCATCAGTCGCGGCATTCCGCTTTCCAACACCAACCAGCTCTGGGGCCTGCTGTGGGGCGTTTTCGTTTTTGGCGAATTGCAAGGCAAGGCGCATGCCACCTATCTCCAAGTCATTGGCGGCTCATTGCTCATGGCGCTTGGTGCTGGTGCCATCGCCCTATCATCCGCCAATTGCGAAGAACAAACCCACTGGAAAGAAGCCGCGCAGCGCGAAGGCCTTCGCTATGGCGTCGCCGCCGACTACGTCGAAGCGCGCATGGATGGTCGCCAAGCCGCCAGCGAAGCGGCTCCAAAACGCACCGCGCTGGATTGGTTGCTGGTCGCCGCAGCCACCGCAATCCTCGCCTTCTTTGCTTCCATCGCGCACGTTCCACAATTTTCGTTCAACCGCGCCCCTGCCGCAATTCTCATCGGTGCAATCTTGTTACTCTTCATACTTTGCGGCCTGAAGCTCTGGCGCACCACCCGCTTTCACTAACTCTTCACATTACTGGGATTTTCTCGCAGCTTCCTCTAAAGTAATCAAATCGCAATGAACAATATCCCGATAGTGGATGTTGTCGGAGTCGGCCTTAACGCCACCGACACGCTGATTCCCCTCGACCGTTTTCCCGAGCGCGGCTCCAAAGTCGAAATTCATTCCGCCAACGCCATGCTGGGCGGCCCAACTGCCTCGGCCATCGTCGCCTGCCAGCAATGGGGACTACACACGCGATACGTTGGAAAATTGGGAGACGATCACGCCGCCGAATTACATCGCGAAGAGTTCACTCGTCGCGGCGTCGAAGCGCATCTTTTCACCGCGCCGGGCACTCCCAGCCAGCAAGCTTTCATCATTGTCGACAGCACCGGCGAACGCACCGTGCTCTGGAAACGCGACAGTCGCCTCACGCTCCTGCCCGCCGAATTGCAATGCCAGTGGATCACCCACGCTCGTATGCTCCACCTGGACGGCCACGATACCGCCGCCGCAACCCAAGCCGCACTGTGGGCACGCTCCGCAAACATCCCCGTCGTCGCCGATCTCGACGATCTCTACTCTGGCTATGAAGCGTTGCTCCCAAACATCGATCTGCTCATCACCAGTCGCGATATTCCTGCTCGCATCACCAATGACCACAACCTGCAAAAATCACTTCCGGAAGTTGCCAAACGTTACGGTTGTCGTTTGACTGCGGCCACACTAGGTCAAGAAGGCGTGCTCGCGTGGGATGGCCAGCGATATCACTACGTCCCCGCATATCGTGTCGATGCCGTTGACACTACGGGAGCGGGCGACACCTTCCACGCCGGCTTTATCTACGCGTTCTTGCAAGGTTGGCCACTACAGCGGCAACTGGAATTTGCCTGCGCCGCCGCCGCCCTGAACTGCACCGCTGTCGGCGCGCGCGGCGGCATTCAGCCGGTCGCTAAAATCGAGGAGTTCATGGCCACAGCCACGCGACACCAGGGAATTTTTGAATCTTAGCAAGCCCAGTTTTTCGCGAACTAAATAACCACTCTTCGTTTGGTGGGTATAGGTGCAGGGCTAGACTGCAGGCGATTCTGCCTGAGCACGTCGTCGACTTTGCTGACCAGGCTGTCTCGCGAGAAAGGTTTCTGCAGAAAGAATCCACCCTCTACGAATTCGCCATCCGCTTTGTTAAATTCCAAGTAGCCCGACATATAAATGATTTTTAGTTCGGGGTTCTGCGCCTTCAGACACTTCGCCAATTCCGGTCCGCGCATGTTCGGCATGACGATATCCGTCAGCAGCACGCGAATCGGGTCGCCGCCATTGCGGCTCACCGCGAGGCCCACAGCTTCGTGACCGTCTCGCGCGGTCAGCACTTCGTACCCAGCCGATTTCATAAACTCAGCAGCCAGTTCGCGAACCGCGTCCTCGTCTTCGACAATCAAGACCAACTCCGAGCGCTGCCCTGCACTCGAAACCGTGCTGCTCCGCACGGTGCGGCTCTCCACTTCATGTACCACCGGTAGATAAACCTCGAAGCGCGCGCCTTCGCCAGGTTCGGAATCCACCCAAATGCATCCGCCGCTCTGTTTCACTACGCCATAGACGGTCGCCAGGCCCAAGCCCGTCCCTTTTCCTAATTCCTTGGTGGTGAAAAACGGTTCGAAAATGCGCGCGCACGTTGCTGCATCCATTCCATGCCCGTTATCCTCAACGATCAGGCGAACGTAATCTCCGGGTTGAAGCGGCGGGCGCGTTTTGGCAAATGCCTCGTCGACCGTGACGTTCTTCGTTTCCACAATCAACTTGCCGCCATTCGGCATCGCATCACAGGCGTTCACGGTCAGGTTCATGATCACTTGTTCGAGCTGTCCTGGATCCGCCTTCACTTTGCCCAGCGTTTCGCCGGCCTGAAACGTGAAGTTGATATCCTCGCGCACCAGTCTCTTCAGCAACGTATACATCTCCGAAACCAAGGCATTCAGATCGACAATCTTCGGTTCCAGCACCTGCATACGGCTGAAGGCCAGCAATTGCCGCGTCAGCGATGCTGCGCGGTCCGCCGCCTTCTCGATCTGGCTGGCGTTTCGGTGCAGCACATCGTTGGGCTGCAAACGATCCAGCATCAAATCGCCATGCCCCTTAATGATGGTCAGCAGATTGTTGAAGTCGTGCGCCACCCCTCCCGCCAAGCGCCCAATCGCTTCCATCTTTTGCGATTGCCGAAGTTGCTCTTCCAGTTGGTGCTTCTGAGACTCATTATTTTTCAGCGTGCTGCGCATCCTGCTGAACGCCCGGGTCACTCGCGCTACTTCGTCTGTTCCATCCGTTTTCAGCGGATACTCGAAATTTCCTTGCTCTAACGCGCGAACGCCTTGCACCAGCGAACCAAGGGACGCGTG
>Ga0210396_10003303_pt1 | contig 16154 bp, 8 predicted proteins | sample IncBWH17OmetaG_FD_155466 | JGI IMG/M metagenome (GOLD analysis project Ga0210396, IMG submission 155466) | Forest soil microbial communities from Barre Woods Harvard Forest LTER site, Petersham, Massachusetts, United States - Inc-BW-H-17-O ... | reverse complement strand
AGCCGCGCGGGCCAGGAGACGCATCCGGCATACGGCGATGCCTTTGCCCTGTCACCTTTTCCCTTCCGCGGTCGGTCTGATTGCGTAGAAACCGTATGACCAATGATGCCCGCTGGCTGAAGCAATTCGTGGACGAGGGGTCGGAGGACGCCTTTGAACGTTTGGTGCGCAAGCACGTTCATCTGGTCTACTCGGCGGCGCTGCGGCAACTGAAGGAACCGGCGCTCGCCGAGGACGTCACCCAGCTCACCTTCATCGCCCTCTCGCAAAAGGCCCAGACGCTGCGCCGGGAGTGCGCGCTATCGGCATGGCTGTTGGTGACTACACGCTACCTCTGCCTGGACACGCTCAAGGCCAGCGCGCGGCGCCAGCGGCATGAACAAACGGCGGCAGCCATGGCCAAAGCGATCGATCAGTCCCCCCGGCACTCAGATTGGGAAGAGTTCTCTCCGTACCTGGATGCGGCGCTGGCAAGCCTGAGTCCCCAGGACCGGCGGGCGATCACCCTCCGGTACTTCGAGGGCCAAAGCTTCAATGAAGTGGCCCAGGCAATGGGCACGAGCCTCGACGCCGCCAAGCAGCGGGTGCATCGGGCGACGCTGCGAATGCGGAAGTTCTTTGCCGCCCGCGGGGTGAACGTGACGGCCTCAGCGATCGGGCCGGCGATCTCGGCGCTCGCAGTCCACGCGGCGCCGCCGCACCTGGCGGCTTCGGCTACCTCCGCTGGACTGGCGGCAAAGACCGCCGTCGCAACCACACTTTCTGCAAAAGGAGCGGCTGTCGTCATGGCTTCGGCAAAAACCAAGATCATCGCTGGAGCGGCGGTGCTTCTGCTTGTGGGCGGCGGCGCGGTCGCGACCTGGAAAGCGGTCAGCCCGCCGCGTCGGCAGTTCATCGTCATTCCACCCAATCCGCTCGTCACCTCGCCGCGGGACCAGGACTGGCTTGCGGTGTTCAACGCCCGGTACGGCCTGGCCCCCGGGCAGGTCGTGCGGTTCGTCCCGCCCCCATTCGGCCCGGAAAGGCAGGCGTTCTGGGACAACGAGCAGCGAAAAAACCACAGCCCCCCATGGAAGCTCCAGAACATGTGGATCACCTTCGCCTGGGACGGCCAAGGGTCGCATTGGACCTCCATCGGTGGCCCCGGCGACGTCATGCATGCCATGCGGTTCTGTGCCCGCATCAAGGAATACGAGATCGACCGCAGTTGCGTCGCCTGGGAGATGAGCGGCGATTGGGTCGCGCGAAACAACGCCGGCATAAACGAGATTCTCGATGGAATCGCCGGTGTCGTTGCCCAGAAAGCCGGGCACCCCGTCCACTTCGTGCATCGTCTGGTTCAGCGCGAAGTGATCGTGGTGCGGGGGAACTACGCCCCGACTGGCCAGCTCAAAGGCGGTGTTCTGCTCTTCGATCACCCGACGGGCGGTCCGACTTTCGTCTGGCGGCGTAACTTCGGCGACCTGCTCAACACGCTCGGGGACTGGATGGGAAAGAAAGTGGTGAACGAAACGACGACACCACTGAAAACGCCGGTCTCGTGGAGCGATCAGTTCCCCGGCCGCGACCGGCTTCGGCAGGTGCTTCTGACGCTCTCCGACCAAACCTCCCTGAAATGTGATGTGGAGCCGCGCGAGATCATGGTCTGGGCGCTGGAGGATGGGGCGGCGCCCACGACGGCGCCACAAGCTCCACAAGCTCAGTAGTGGACCCACCAATATTCGCACCCACACCCAGCGATTTCTATTGGGAATTGGTTTGCCCGCTGGTATCGGGGCTACCGGTGCGTACTTGTTCCCATGTCATCATCCGCTTGGGATGAAACGTCATCTCGTGGATGTCGAAATCAGAGTAGGTATCGACGTGGCAATCGTCGAATAGAACGTTGTTGCCCCCGCGGTGCATGACAAATCCCTCGCCGCCAAAAGTGATCAGCGGCTCCGCCTCGTCGCTGTAATCGGCGTCGGCAGTGGTGTGCTCGCTGGTGCCGTAAGGCCGCGGATAAACCCCTATCTGAGTGACGTCGCCGCTCATGATGAATCGGGAGGACATCTTGATGGATGACAGCATCGTGGAGTTGCGATTGTTGACGCTGGCCCACACGGCCGAGAGAAAGTAATTTCTGCATCGACCGGGATAACTCGGACAGTTATAGACGGCCGAGTCCGGAGTGCCGAGATAAGGAATCAATTCCTCGGTCCAGACGGGTCCTACGGTGTCTTCAGGCTCTCCCCGGGGCCAGGTATGCCAACCCGACCAGGCCGGCAACGATCCGCGGTTGGCATTGGCATAAGATAGCAGCGCGGCGCCAACTTGTCGAAGCTGAGCAATGCAGCGCGTTCGTTGCGCCGACTCCCGCGCCATCCTTAGAGCGGGAAGCAACAGCGCGGCCAAAAAGGCGATGATTCCAATAACCACTAGCAATTCCACCAGCGAAAAGCCGGTGAGGCATGACCTCCGCCGACAAGCCGGGCGACGGGAGGATGGGTTAGTGTTGTCTGACGCGACCATCATTGCTGGGATCATCCCTTCAAAGACCGCAAATTAGCCTGGTGGGCGGGTGGCGGCAGCATGGCGCTCGGTCGGATAATAATCGTCCTCTTTGGCGCCGAATTCCTTGGACTCAGCGGCAACCTCGGGCACTATCTCCAAAGGCGTGGACGCCAGCGCGGGCGCGGGCGCCGGAATGACCGATGGCGTCGCGGGAGTATTCGAAGCAGCACCGCCCTGCGTGAGGTTTTCCTCGGCGTCGCTCGCGGGCACATCAAATGAAACGGCTTGCGTGGCCTTAGGCTTTTTCGGCGGGCGCACGTTCCAGAGAGAGATCGGCTTCACTTCCGGCGGCCGGCGGAGTGTCCCAAATGCCAACAGGTTGACCAGCGAAGGCCAAAGGCCGCCGACCAGGAGCAAGCCACCCAATGTCCAGGTCCAGTCCGGGTAGGCGGCCCACCAAGCGTATCGATACTGGATTCCATAACGCTTGCTCAACGCATTGAGGAAATCCCGCACGCTGAGATACTGCTGAATCGTCGTTCCGTCAGGCCCGGCGATGCCGATCTTCGGTCGGTAAGGGGTATGCGTGATGATGCAACGAGGTTGCCACTCGGCAACGGTCTGATTTCCCCGCTCCTGCGGCCGTCCGTCCCAATACCGGCCGGAGACAATGTATACCAGCGTCTTGCCGCCCGTTGAGTTCGGCACCCAATGCGGATAGACGACCGGGTCGCTGAACAAGCGGATTCCGTTGTAATCCTGCACCAGGCCGTCTTCAAACTGCTGCTGGTCGGAAAGCAGCAGCCCATAACCCTGGACATCAAGCCCATACAAGGGACCGTCTGCCTGGGTGCGCGTCAACCCGATCGCCAGGCCCGCGACCAAGCCAATGATGACCCAATTCCAACGTGGCAGTCTTGCCAGTTGCATAACGCCTTTCGTACAAAAAACAGCTCGAGAGGCTCACACTCGACGCGCCGAATTCACTTGCCGTTGACCGCCTGGTCCGGACCGGCGTCCACCACCTGTTGCCATGAGAGCATCCGCTTGGGATGGAACGTCATGACCTGCGGGTCGAATTCGGACAGCGTATCGGCATGCAAGTCGTCGAAAAGCACGTTGTTGCCGCCCCGGTGCATGAGAAAACCCCCGTCGTCGGGGAAACAGAGGCACGGCATTCCGTAGTCGTCGCGGTCGTAGTCATCCGTCTGGCTTGAGGAGGTACCCAGTGGCGGCGGATAAAGTCCCAGTTGGGTCATGTCGCCACTGATGACGAACCGGCTCCCGAGTTTGACGTCGCTGAACCGCGTTGAATGCCGTCCGTTTGTGCCCGCCCATACCGATTCTATGAAATAATTGTGGAGCTTGATCGCCTGCGGCGGGAATGACGGACACTGATACACCGCGGAATCAGGTGGAATTATTTTCGCCAGCTTCCCGCACCACGACACCTCGTCCCCGGGGTTCGGCGGAAACGCCGTGGCGTGCCATCCCGACCAGCTTGGCATCGAGTCGTGGTTGTCGGTGGCGTATTGCATAAACGCCAGCCCGATCTGCCGGAGATTCGACAGGCAAGCGCTCCGCTGGGCGATTTCTCGCGCAATGCGAAGGGCCGGGAGCAGAATGCTGAGCAGCAGCGCGAGAATACCGATGACGACCAGCAACTCGACGAGACTGAATCCCCGGCATCGGCGGCGCCTAGGGCAATTCATACGGCCTCCCGTTCCAAAGGACGCATCGGGACTCGCGGACCAAACACGACAGGTCTACCCCCCGTATACCGCCGCGACCCTTGGTCCAGTGACACTTGTAATCACGAATTTTTTGTCCCCCGGACCCCGCGAGCGACAGCAAGTGGGTGAAAGCACGGCATGACCGATTTCGAGCTGTTGCGGGAATATCAAGACGGGTCGCAGGCTGCCTTTACGACACTGGTGCGGCGGCACATCGATCTGGTCCATTCGGCGGCCATGCGCCAGCTGCGCGATGCGCATCTGGCCGAGGACGTGGTGCAGCGGGTTTTCCTTACCCTGGCCCGCAAAGCCGGGAAATTGCCGCCGCAAACGATTCTTGCGGCGTGGCTCTACAACGCGACCCGTTACGCGTGCCTGGATGCAACCCGCCAGCGGGCACGCCGCAATCGACACGAACAAAAGGCTGCAACGATGGCCCGGCGCTCCTCCGAAGACGGCGCAAATCCGGATCGACATGGCCTATGGGACGCGGTCGAGCCGGTGCTGGACTCGGCAATGTCGGATCTCAATCGCAGGGACCGGCAGCTTTTGATCATGCGATTCTGGGAAGCCCGGAGCATCGATGAGATGGCCGCCAACCTTGGCGTATCAAGCGACGCGGCAAAGAAGCGGGTCTCTCGCGCTGTTGAACGGCTGCGGGCGGCGCTGCTCGATCAAGGCGTTCGCGTGCCGTTGACAGCGCTCGGTCCACTCCTGGGTCAGGCAATTACGGCGGCGCCGGCTGGGCTGGCGCTGAAGACGGCGGCCGCCGTGCTTGCCGGGTATGGCGCGGCGCCTGGATCGATCGCAATTGTGAAAGGAGCAATCGCCCTCATGGCTTGGACGAAAACAAAAATCGTTGCAGTGCTGATCATCGGATTGATGGTTGTCGGCGGCGGCGCCTATGCCGTCCGAACCGCGATGGCCCCCCGCCAGGTGGTGATGACGATACCGCAAAACTCCACCGCCGGAACAATCGCCCCACCGCACATCACCGATGGCGGGTGGCGAAACCGGTTCGATGAGATTTATGGCCTTGCGCCCGGCCAGGACCTCAAGCGCGTTGCGCCGCCCTTCGTGCCCGAGCGAAAAATACAATTGCAGGTCGATGCCCATGACGTGGCCCGAATGATGCCCGACCCTGATCAGATGTGGATGACCTACGCGTATGATGGGTCGGTTCATTTTCGGTCGTGTGCCGTCGGCAAGCCCACGGTGGGCAATGCACTGGAATCTGGGGTGGGTCTGCGGCCCTGGGAAGTGGAGACCGCTGAAGACCTATGGAAAATCCCCTTTCCGGGCGACGTCGTGACCCGCGAGGGCACGACACGCGAGCAACGGCTCTCGGCGTTGGAACCGCTGTTGACGCCGTTCTTCGGCCACGAAGTTCATTTTGAAAAGAAGACCGTGACGCGGAACGTGATTCTGCTCAGCGGCCAATATCGGCCGGTTCCCGCACGCAATGGCCGCGGCTTCAGCCCTTACGAAACAGTTGAGGTGGGTCACAAAGGCGCACCGGGAGCGGGCGTCGTGACATCAACCAGTTTTGAAGGGTTCTGCGGCGCCCTCGAGCTGATGCTCCGCATGCGGGTGGTTGACCACAGGGCCTCCAAGGTGCCAGCGAAGATGGTCACCTACCGGGACAACAACGTCACCTCTGCCGTCGCGGAAGATCCCGAAAAACTCCGGTGGCTGCTGGACGACCTTTCGCGACAGACTTCCCTGGGATTCCGGGTCGAACCGCAACAGCTCGACGTGTGGCAGATGCGCGGCAGCGGACCAGCAAGTTCAGCGGATGCTCGCCCTTGAGCTTGCCTCGCGAGAGTCGGCCCGCCTCTTCAATGACCGTGGATCACTTCGATTTCGCTGTAGAAAGTATGCCCCCACAGATCCGCCGTTTCCGTGACGAACGTTTCAAACAGAAGATACCGGCCGCGACACAGCACGCCCGAGGGATCGGAAAGATGGACGATGTATCTTCCGCCCGCCGGACCGGATTCAGGCCGTGTATCGACGACGGCGACCAGTTTCCAGCCGCAGGTGACCGGATCGGTACCGATCTTCGGCGCCGGATTGAAATGAGGATCAGTTCCATCGCTCACGTAGAGCCGATAGACCTGCGGCCCACGCGAGGATTTGTGCCGGGAATAGGGGTTGATTTCAGGGATCGGAATAGTTGAGCCGAGGTCGATCTTGAAGCGGCCTTCCAGCGTCCCCATACTAAAGTAAAAGCTTTGCGCGGGCGCGTCGGCGGTGGCGGGGAGCACGCCGTCATGCAGGCAGTTCAACCCACCGCTGCCGTCTTGCATGTCCCCGTCGACCAAACTGAACGCCGCACTGCGCGCGACATTTTCTTTATCGACGATCTCATGCCACGGTCTCGGATCGTCCGCCTTCTGGCGTTCCACAGCAACTCTTGCAGAGGGGGTGGCATAAATCAGTTTCTGCAACACGCCGTACATCCCTGGAACGTCCGTGTTTTTGGCAACCAGATGCCCTTCCGGATCGATCAGAAACAGAAGCGCCGGCGAATAGGTGTACGGCCGAGGCAAACGTGGGTCGCTCCAGCCGTGAAGCAGAATCTGCGGCCAGTTCAATTGCTGCTCCGCGACACATTTCCGGACGGCGGCAGCCGATTCATCGACATTCACTCCCACGACCGCAAGTCGAGACTCATCGCCGAAACGATCGATGAGCGCAGGCAACATGCGGATCGTATCGAGCGTATCGCGACGGTCGATGGACCATAGGTGCAGCAGAACGTACTTGCCACGATAGTCGCTCAGTCTTGCCGACGACCCGTCAAGAGATTCGCCAGAGACTTCAGGCACGAGCTCGCCGATCCCGATGCGTTTTTGGATTTCGACTTGAACCTCCCCGATCTCCAGCGGCTGGCCGATCGTTGAGGGCGCGACAGGCGGAACCACGACCCGAGTCGTCCCCCATGCGGCGCTCTCAACGTAGCGACTGCCAGGCGAGATGTCGCCAAGTTGGATCTGAAGGTCGTATTCTCCCGGCGGGATGTCTTCTGCGCGGACGATGCCGTCGCGTCCAATCTCGATTTCGGCGACGTCCGCATTCCGCCGCCAGGCTTTGAACTGCGGCGTATTCCACCAGGCCTTCCGCAGCTTCTGCTTTTCATCCTCCGAAATCTTGTCCCAATTGGCCGGCAAAACCATTTCCGGCTGGCGAAGCAGAACCTGCGCTCGCCGGAAACCGAACCGCCGGGCATTCGGCGGAAGGTGCCCGACCACGGTCCGTCCATCGCCGCCAATCGAAACTGCCGTGGTCTTGCCCGCGGGCAGATCGATGTTCAGGAATCGGGTCGGCATTGCCAGCGCAGAAATGACTCGACCGATCGTATTGTTGCCCGGCACTACGCGGTCCATGACGAAGCGGCCGTTGTCATCGCAAATCAACTGTCGCTGTTTGACGACGTGCCATTGTTCCCACTCGGTCTCGTCCCCATACTGTGCAACCTGCACTTTGGCGCTTGCGATGAGCTTGCTGCCGCTGCGCACGGTCCCCTCGATCCTGGCCCACGGCTGAATGGAAATCGAGAGCGGTGTCGATGGGTCGGTGATCCTCACCGCCCCGTACCCGGCCGAGGCGCGAACGACCACCGAAATCGGCTGCTCCGATGGCGTCAATGTGAAGCGCCCGTCGCTCGACGTTTTCGTTGATGGGCCCGTGGGCGCATTCGGCTGAGGAGCGCCGTAAACGTAAACCGGAAAACTCGCCGAAGCGAGCAGCACTTCCGCACCCGCCACCGGCTTCTCCTCCGGATCGAGCACAATTCCGCTCAGTGGGCTACCACGATAAGGCGTCCCTTTCACCGGCTGTGGCACCATTCCAAAGGAAACGGGAACGGGCGCCGGTCGCACCGCGGCATGAGGCGCATCGCCGGGGTTGAGGACCAACACGCGATCGCCGCTTTTCAGCCAGTGATGTACGCCGACCGTGCCCATGGAAAGAAGCAGGATCACGATTGCCACAATTGCGAGTTTGGCTTTGATCGATCCCATGATTACCAGGCCTCCTTTCGCGAGCGACGCCGATCCGGCGACGGCAACTGCCTTGTGCACAGCGTTGGCCGCTATGGCGTGTGCCAGCCCTGCAGGCGCGGGCAGGATCGCCCGCACCCCCAGAATCGAACCCAGTCCCTCCAGCGGCAGCTCAAGCCCCGACTGCGACAGAATTTCGCGCAACCGGTGCAGCGCGCGCGACACCCGCTGCTTGGCCGCCTGCTCGCCAATGCCCAGTTCCTGCCCGATGTCTCGAAAGCTCTTCTGCTGGAAGAATCGCAGACACACCGCGTCGCGGCTGGCGGCTCCGAGGCGGGCCATCGCCGCATCCAGAACTGAGTCCAGTCGCTCCATCTCCTCCTGCTGCTGTGCCGGGGTGGAGGAATCGGAGCAGGAAAGGGGCTTGTGACCAGGCACCTGTTGGGTCCTCCGCTGGGCCGCAATAGTTTCATGCCGGTGCCTCCGGGCCTGCCGTCTCAGCGCGTCACGGGCAGCATAGCGGGTTGCATTGAGCAACCACCCTCCAAGCACCACCTTCGGGCCGATGGATGCCGCCTTCTGCGCCAGAGCCAGAAAAACAGTCTGGGTCACGTCTTCCGCGCAATGCGGATCCCGGACCTGCCGGCGGGCCGCGGTATACACCAAGTCCACGTGACGCCAGACCAACTCCGCAAACGCATCCTGGTCCTGCCTCTGGGCATACGCGTCCAGCAAGTCGAAATCGCCGCGGCGTTCGTTCATCATGCGTCAGTCACCCGTTTACCGTCAGCCGGGACCAAAAGTTACGGAAATTCCTGCCAGGCGCTGCAGATATCCGCACCCAGTGGGTTGTCCAGCCGATGCGGTTTTATGAGCGGCGCGTAGTAACGTCCTGCGATCCTTCTCTCGCCGTCCCCTGCGATGATCGATTCAAGTCGCCCCTCCGGTCTGAGGACGATGATACAAAAAGTGATTACATTTGTCACCGTCCGGGCTCGAGCGGCGGAATACAGTGGGCGAGCGCGCCGCGGCTTCCTTAAACGCTTCGCTCAACGCGGCAAGCGTCTTTGACCGAAAGGCGCTCCCGGTCCGCAGGGTAACCGTGCGCCGCGCATACCCCGATTCCGCTTCGGGTGTCGCTCGCTATGGCAATGTCAGCTATCTCAACGCTGCGGTCGATAATCAATGCGGCTATCTGACCAGTCCTTTTACCGGATGTCACAAACATATCCCCTCGGCGTCTTCTCAATGTGGGATAGCGGTTGCCCTTTAAGCTTGTGACCGGCAAGTAGTTCGTCACAGTACCCGTGCGCACCGCCCGATTGTCAACTGCAATGCCGTGCTCCCATCCTCACGGTTAGATAACCAACAATGACTCCGTCAACCGACCGGGGGCGCGCTTGCAACTCTCACTCCTTTCATCCTCTCGACTTGCGTTCTACCCCCACGGCTCTGGAGCGGCCGCAATAGCCGAGCAGTCCCCACGACCGCGACGATATTCGGCGGCTTTCTATATTCGTGCAACATTCCGGGACATGCATTTGAAGAAACGTTCCGTGCATCCCAAGTCATTACCGCGGCAGCGAACTGACTTCGAGCTGCTGCGGTGCTACATCGAGGAGCACAATCAGGAAGCCTTTGCACAGCTTGTCAACCGATACATTGATCTGGTCTTTACGTCCGCGCGCCGCCAGGTCCGCGACGCCCACGTCGCCGAGGACATCACGCAGCAAGTCTTCATCAAACTGAGCGCCAAAGCGCATCTGCTTTGGGCGAAGGAGTCTCTTCAGGGATGGCTTTTGACGGCCACTCGGTACGCGGTCCTCGATGCTATCAAACACCGCAATCGCCGGTGGCGCCGTGAGCAGGAGGCGGCACGATCCCGCAGCCCCTGGACGAAAAACGATACGGACCTTGCGGCGGCCGAACGGCGCCGTCAAGACGAACAAGTTGATCACTTCCAACGGCTCGACGCCATTCTTGATCGGGCACTTTCACAACTGAGTTCGATTAATCGCGACGTTGTGGTTGCCCGATTCTTTCAGAACAAGAGCTATCGGGAAATTGCACAACACTTCGACCTGGGCGAGGACGCCGCCAGGCAGCGGGTTTCACGAAGTCTGCGCCGTCTCCGCACAATCCTCGCCAGCTCCGGTCTCGACGTTGCTGCCGAGGGAGTGGACGTTGCGTTGTTGTCCCGTGGCATTATTCCGGCGCCGCCGCACCTCGCGCGCAACGTGGCCACCAAAGCTCTTCCACGGCCCACGCGCCGCCAAAAGAGAGCCAAGTGAAAACTTGGCGGTGAAACTTTTTTTCCGCATGTGTCACATTTGCGATTCTGCGGCGGTTTATCTGCGGCAAGAGGAGATGATGTTTGTACCCCCCAGTCGCTCTGCTTGAGCCGCCGCTGGCGATTCATATGTGGTGGTGCGTGATGGGTTGTGGTGTTGCATGGTTGATACTACCGGGCAATCACATTGAGTGCTCGTGAATCACCACGGCCCGACGTCTCGCTGCTAACCGGGGCGTCGCGGCCAACTCCAAACGTTCCTGTGTTGACGTTCCCAACGTTGGCCAGGAACGTTCTTGTTAGCATTGGTTAGCACAGGTTAGCAGGCCCCCGCCCGTATCAGCAACGAATACGCACCGAAGACTCGACACCCCCGTTCAGGAGCAGTCAATGGCTGTTCGTTCAGTTGCACGGCGAGAAATGATGTCGCGTTCCAATCGTCTTCGCTACATCTGTGAAACCCTCGAGCCGCGCAAATATCTGGTCGTCCTTCACGGCGGAGACGTGTTCGAGTTCTGGGCGGACAATACGCACCTCGAGCGCGTCGTGGTCGAAGGGAACACGACGGCCGAATTCTTTGCGTCGCATATCAATATCATGACCGGACAGTTTCCCGATAATCCGCTGCCGCTGACAACGATGGACGGGATCATCGTCGCCGGCCCGGATGACAACAATCCGACCGTGGACGGAGAGTTCGGGACTGTCGTGGGGGCGGGTCTGCCGCCGCAGGCGCTCCCAGGAGGTGGCGGGGGCACAAATCAGGTGCAGTTCAATGATGACATCTACGCAATTTACGTCAGCCATGCTGACCTGACGTCACGGATCGCTGTCGCCGGCGTTCCGGATCTGATGACGCCGCAACCGCAGCGCGTCATGCAGCCTTATACCGGAGCAATCACGTTGCTCGTCGGGCCTACAGGCGGTGGAAACCCCATCAGCGTCTCCGTCAACAACACCGGCACGGCACTGCTGGGCGCCCGTGCTGTGCCGCCCATGGGTGCGACCAATGGTTTCCCCACCAACGAACCCATCTTCGCCCCGCAGACGCTTCCCGCCGATCGTCAGACGACTCCCGCCACGCTCACCAGCCTCGGGGCGGGCCTGACGGTCGCGCCGGGTAATAATCTGAGTGAATTCCTCTGGGGCGGCACCGTCCTGGGGACCGTCAACATTCACGGCTCCATTCAACTGTTTTATGCCGGTTGGCTTTTGACGGGCAACGCCCGTGGCACGCTCTTCGGCACGAGTGTTCGCACCGACAATTTTAGCGTCGACGGAGACATTCAGACACTCCTGACCAACGGATCGGTCGGGACAAACACGGATAGCGGGTTAATGGATCTGGGCGTCCCCAACTATTTGACCAACTTTAACATGTACGTCGGCGGCCGGGCGGGAATGATCAAGTCGCTCGACTCTTTCGTCGGTAGTGTCGACGTGACCAATAGCCCAACCGCGCCCAACATCAATGGAGTACAGACGATCCAGCTCGACGTGCGCGGGGGCGGCGGCTTTGACCCCTGGGACGCTCCCGGGATCGCCGGCAACGTCGGCATTGACCCGGCGGGCAATGCCGGCGCGACTTTTGGCGGCGATCCGCTGGTCAACGACACAACCTTCGCCGGGGCGCAGTTCCTCGGAACTCTCGATGCCAACGGCAATGTGCAGGTGACCGGAACGAACCAGGCGATCATGGGAAACAACAAACCAGTTGATTATTACGCCGTCGCTCTCCTGGCCGGGCAGACCGTGACGGCCCAACTCACCAGCCCCGTGAGCGGGTCTACCTTGAACGGTGTTCCCTACAACGGAATTGCCCTGGGCGTCTTTGATTCCGAGCAAAGACTGCTGGCCACCGATTACAACTCCGCCGACCTGACCAGCACCAGCGGCCAGCCGTTTCGATTCACAGCCAACTTACCTGGCATCTACTATTTTGCCGCCAGCAACGGCTTGAACACGTCATTCGATACCGCGTTTCCTTTTCCCACGACGCTGACTGTGCCGTACACGCTGACGCTCCACGGCGTTGGGAACCTCGCGCTGGGCGGGGTCGGGGCGACCACCAATCTGCTGGACGAGTATGGCGCCGGTACCGATCCCACAGTCCCTACCGTCGGCGGGATCCACGTCGTGAACGGCGACTTGGGCGCTGCCTTTGCCGGTGGACTGGTCTTTTCAATTTCGACCCGGATGTTCTATGTCGACGTCGGCAACTTGCGCGCCGTCGAGGGCGCCTCGCTGGGAAACGGCACCGGACCCGCGGGCACCAACCCGGGCGGCGGGATTGCCAGCGCAAGCTTCTCCTATGGCGAGGGGCCCGACGGTTTTGTGCCCACCGGCACCGTGGGAATGCTCCGCGCCACCAGCACAGCCAACGCAACCGGCCAGGGGGCCACCGGGGTCCTGTTGTGGAACATCAACCAACCCATCAGCGGTGATTTGCCGACGCTGACGCCGGCGCAAGCGGCCAATTTTGCCATCGGCGGTGATTACCAAATGGTCGACGCCGCCAACCAGTTCCTGGGAAATCTCGTCGCCCAAGGCAACATCGGAACCATCCGCGCCAACTCCATGGCCAGCTTCCCCAGCAGCTATTTTCAGGTCAACGCGCTGGATGATCCAAACCGCCAAGGCAGAATTGACCTGATCGATGTTGCCATCAGCATGGGACTCAACGGCCCGGGCGGGCCGGCTATCGTGACCGGTCCGGACGGCAACTGCCGTTATATACACATTGGCGACAATGGCGCCGTGTTTCGCGACACCTTTTTCGGCGGCGGCACACCCGAGGCGACGCTCTATCAGCCCGGAGAAACCGCCAGCATCGTTGACGACTCCGGAAGCGTCGTCAACCTGACTCCCCAAAGCCCTCTCGACAGCCTGCTGGTAACAACCTACCCCATCCGAGGGAGCGGCGGCGCCGCGATCGTCAGGGTGGAAGTGACCAATACCACCACTCAAACTGCCGCCAGCGGCTTGAACGTTGTCACATCGGGCGGCGGCAGCGCGGAAATAGGCGATATCCTGTTGGATGGCACGGGCACCAACGTCACGCCGGGGACCAGCGGTGGTCCGGGGGGGGCCACCGCAACCGTCCCCGCATCGGCATCCAATTTCCCTGCCCCCGGCACGCCCGGCGGCGCGCCGATCGCCGGACCCGGCAGCAGTGGAAACAAGTTCACTCTTCCCGCGCTTCCTACGCCTCCCACTCTGAACCCCACCCTCCCGATGGACGTGAAAATCAGCGGCTCAGCCGCCCTCGACGTCTATGAAATAAACGGTCCGGTGCAGGCCAACGGAAGCCTCGTGGCCGGGCGGGCGCAAGTCACGTCGATAACCAATACGACCGGCGGCGAGATCGTCAACATTCACCTCAATTCGCTGGGAATCCTTGCGGCCAGCGGCGCCGTCGGCGCCGCGGTCGCCCACAACACCGCCGCTTCCGTCCTGGGCAACTATCACGTCCATCTCACCGAGGACGGGTCATCCGGCGCGCCCTATACCTATCCCCTGTTCGAGGTCGGGAGTCTGGTTCGCGTGCTGGGAGACATTGTCAGCATCAGTGCCGGCGAGTTGGGGGATGTGTATGCCGGCGCGATCGCCAATTCCAATTCACAATCGGATCCGATTCCGTCGGTAAACGCGATCCCCCTGGCCGTGCCTGCCGGGGGCGGACTGATCGACGCCTCTGGAGGCGCGGTCGGCTCCATTTCAGTCGGTTCGGTCATCGGTTCGGTGGTCACGTCCGGTTCGATCAATTCGATCTCGATCTCGGGAGGAGGAACCAGCTGGCAAGGCTCTGGCGCCCTGGGAGCGCCGGGGATTTTCTCCACGTCTCTGATCGGCCCAGTGACGTCCGGCAGCGATTTTCGCGGACAGCTTGTTTCCACAGTCGGTCAGCTTGGGTTGACGCTCGGCGGCGGGTCGATCAACGACGCCACCGTCGCCGACTTCTCGCGATTTGACTACGCCGAGGCCCGCGCCCTCGTGTTTGCCGCGCCTGCCAGCGCGACGCCGATCACCTTCCCTCAACTGGACCTGGTCTCGATCAGCGTTCGCGGAAACGGGGGCATCATCGGAAGCCTTGTGGCAGGCGAACACATCGGGACGGTGGGTGTAGCCGACAGCGGGTTCGGCATCTTTGATAGCCGGTTCGAGGTATTGGGCGACGGCACGATCGTCGGCGTTTCTGCCGGGGGTTATGGAATCCGCTTTACCGAGGTCCGCGGCGGCGCAAGTATTGGCGCGCTTACCGCGCGCGGCAACGGAAGCAACCTCCCGATCGGCAATTTCCCGCTTGAGGTTCGCCAAAGCGAAAGCGGCGCGGCGTTCGACGCCGTCACCGGCCTGCCTCTTACCTTCATCAACGACCTGGACTCCTATCTCGGTACGTCCATGAGCACGCAAACAATCGTCGGGTCCACGGAGTCCGGGGTCATTGAGAACAGTGTTGTCGTCGGTTCGCGCGACCTGGGCAACCTCAACGCCTGGACGATTCGCGGACGGACCGTCAATACCACCAATACCAATCTGCTTGGGCTTTCCGGCCTCACAACCGTGAACATGGCCAACAGCGTGGCCAACCTTCGTGTAGCCGGCCCCATCGACGGACTGTCCATCACAACCGGACGCACGACGAAGTACCAATTTGGCGGCGACGTCGCCAACTTTGACCTGGTGGTCTCCGGGCCGCTGGGCGCCCTGGTCTTCAATTCCAGCCTGTTGCAGAGTTCCATCATCGCGGCCGAAGGTCCCAGCGGCCGCATCCAATCCGTCACGATTCACGGCAATTTCAATGGCACGATCTCAGCGACTCGCACCATCGGAAAGATCCTTATCCTGGGGAGCATGACCGGAACCGTAAAGGCGACGTACCTCGGCTCGATCAAGTTGACCGGCGGACTGGGCAACGGGTCGCTCAGGATCAGCACCAATGTCGGCACCTTTGCCACCACGGGCGACCTTGGAACGCCTGGAAACGCGTTGGTTTTCAACGGGTCGGTTCAGACGCTGGAGGTCGGAAATGATTTGAACCTGAATGTCAGTATCGCGCAGAACATCAGCCAATTGGTCGTCGGCGGCAGTATCCTTAGCGCTGCAAATGTAACGGTGGGGAACACGATTGCGCTACTGAAGGTGCGCGGTGACGTTCAGGCCGGCGCGACTGTGATGGCGCACCTGATAAAGAGAAGAATCATCCAGGGACAACTGCTTGGTACTATCACCACGGGATAAGGTTTTCCGTTTTCATCGAAGCCACATTTGCATTGTCACGTTTTCGTGTGGCCGGCGGCTTAATGGTAACGGGACACGTACCGCTCACGGATGGGATTAAACTGGTTCTTCCTTAGACTGGAGTACGCTTATGCAACGCGTCAGAACAGGTAGGCGAGGGTTCACCCTCGTCGAACTACTGGTGGTGATCGGGATCATCGCGCTGTTGATCTCGATCCTGCTGCCGGCCTTGAACAAGGCCCGCGAGCAGGCCCGCCGCAGCAAGTGCCTCTCGAATCAGCGCCAACTGGTCATGGCGTGGATCATGTACGCCAATGAGAACAAGGGCAACCTGGTCAGCGCCAACACCTGGCCCGAGCCGGGCGTCGGGAGCAACCCGGGCGGCGGGCTGGG
>Ga0210396_10003302_pt1 | contig 16156 bp, 14 predicted proteins | sample IncBWH17OmetaG_FD_155466 | JGI IMG/M metagenome (GOLD analysis project Ga0210396, IMG submission 155466) | Forest soil microbial communities from Barre Woods Harvard Forest LTER site, Petersham, Massachusetts, United States - Inc-BW-H-17-O ... | reverse complement strand
AGCCGATCTAACCGCGCTGCTCGACATCTACAATTATTATGTCGTTAACACACCGATCACCTTCGATCTCGAACCGCGCACGCTTGCGCAGCGTCAGGCATGGTTCGATGCATTCGCGCCGGCTGGCCGCAACCAATGTTTTGTCGCGGTGAAGGACGGTGCGCCCATCGGCTGGGCGTCGTCGGGCAAGCTCAAGGATCGCGCGGCCTATGACACTTCTGTCGAGACGAGCGTCTATCTCGCACCGGAGGAGAAGGGCAAAGGCTTTGGCCGCCGTCTCTACGCCACGCTGTTCGAGGCGCTCGCAGGCGAGGACATCCACCGCGCTTACGGCGCCATCACCCAGCCCAATGATGCTTCGAACGCCTTGCATGTCGCGTTCGGCTTCCGCCTTATCGGCACGCAAACCGAAGTCGGCCGCAAATCCGGCCGTTTCTGGGACGTAGCACTCTATGAACGGTCGATGCCGTGACGCTTTCCATCAGGCCTGCTGTGGAAGCAAATGAGGAATCTATCATAACACTCTGGCGCGATTGCGGATTGGTTGTGAGCCATAACGATCCCAACGCCGATTTCCGCTTCGCGCGCGGCAAGGACAATTCGGACATTCTCGTGGGCATGGATGCCGAGGGCCGCATCGCCGCCGCGATCATGGTCGGGCATGATGGCCATCGCGGCTGGCTTTATTATGTGGCGGTCGATCCGGCACGGCGGAAGCAGGGCCTCGGGCGGCTCATCGTCCAGGCGGCGCTCGACTGGCTGGGGGCGAAGGGGCTGCCGAAGGCCCAGCTCATGATCCGCGACACCAATACCGAAGTCGCGGCCTTTTACGAGCGCATCGGTTTCAGGCCGATCCCGCGCGTGGTCATGGAGAAATGGCTGCCCAAGCCGAAGCAGCCGGATTAGTGCTCTAGCACCCGGCAAAATCCCCTGTTATAGGGGCCCCCTTCCGGCGTTCACCCGCCGGGAAGCCCCGGACGCGGGCGTGGCGGAACGGTAGACGCGCTGGATTTAGGTTCCAGTGACGCAAGTCGTGGGGGTTCAAGTCCCTCCGCCCGCACCAGCCTCCGCTCCCGGGGACCGGGAGCTTCGGCTTGGCAAGCCGGCGACGCGTCACGCCGTAGCTCGAAGAGCGAAGGCGGGCATGTTTCCGCCCCGCTACGGCTCGGCAAGCCAATTGTACGTGAATTAGAATAAGCAGGAACCTCACATGCAGATCACCCAGACCCATTCCGAAGATTTGCGCCGCGAATTCCGTATCGTCATTCCCGCGGCCGATCTCGACACGCGCCTGACCCACAAGATCGAGGAGATGCAGCCGCGCATCCAGCTCAAGGGCTTCCGCCCGGGCAAGGCGCCGACCTCTTTCCTCAAAAAGACCTATGGCAAGTCCATGATGGGCGAGGTCGTCGAGGCTGCGGTTTCGGAATCGAGCCAGAAGGCGATCAAGGATCACGAGCTGAAGCCCGCGTTTCCGCCGCGCGTCGATCTCGTAAGCGAGCTTTCGCAGGTCGTGGATGGCGAGGCCGATCTCGAATTCACGGTCAAGGTCGATCTCATGCCGGAATTCGAGATTGCCGATGTGTCGAAGCTGCAGCTCGAGCGTCTCGTTTCGGATGTGTCGGACGACGATGTCGAAGATGCGCTGAAGCGCGTGTCCGAACAGGCGCGCACCTTCACCGCGCGGCCCGAAGGCGAGGGCGCGGAGCTCGACGATCTCATCGTCATCGATTTCGTCGGCACCATCGACGGCGAGGAATACGAAACCGGCAAGGTGGACGATCTGAACCTTCGTCTCGGTTCCGGCGTGCTGATCCCGGGCTATGAGGAACAACTCATCGGCGCGAAAGCGGGTGAGGTGAAGGTCATCAAGGCGACCTATCCGTCCGAATATTCCAATCCGAAAACGCGCGGGCGCGAGGCCGAATTCACCACGACGATCCGCGAAGTGAAGAAGCCCGATCCGCTCGTCATCGACGACAATCTCGCCAAGAATTTCGGCATGGAGTCGCTCGCCGCGATGAAGGATCGCCTGCGCGAGCAATTGAAGAACGACATGGCGCGCGCAAGCCGCCTGCATCTGAAGCGGCGCATCCTCGATGCGCTCGATCAGGCGCATTCCTTCAAGCTGCCGCCGACGATGGTGGAGAATGAGTTCGAAGGCATCTGGAAACAGGTGCAGGCAGAACTACAGCGCGAAGGCAAAACGCCGGAAGACGAAGGCAAGACGGAAGAGGGTTTGAAAAGCGAATATCACGACATCGCGGAGCGCCGCGTGCGTCTCGGCCTCGTGCTTGCGCGCATCGGCGAGCAGAACGGCATCACGGTCGGTGCCGACGAAGTGCAGCGTGCCGTCACGTTGCGCGCCCGCCAATTCCCGGGCCAGGAACAACAGGTCTTCGATTATTATGCGAGCAACCCTCAGGCGATGAACGAAGTCCGCGCGCCGATCTTCGAAGACAAGGTCGTGGATTTCATCGCCGAACTCGCGCAGGTGACGGAACGCAAAGTGCCGCGCGAAATCCTGTTCCTCGATCCCGATGAAGCCGAGGCGAAGCTGAAGGCAGCGTAAGCGCGCTATATTGCTGTCATCCCCGGCGAGCATTGCGAACGCAATGCGAGGGAAGGGGACCCAGGCGCTTAAATCTTCTCGGTATAAAAAAGTTCGAACGTAATCGTTGACATCAGACGGTTTGCGCTACCTGGATCCCCTTCCCTCGCGCTCGCGTAAAACGCTCGCGCTTGCGGGGGATGACAATTGTGTTTTGATAAGCAAATGAAACAGCATTTTTACTACGTTTACATCCTCGCCAGCCGCCGCAACGGAACTCTCTATGTCGGCGTGTCCAACGACGTGATGCGCCGGACATGGGAACACAAGAACGAACTCGTCGAAGGGTTCACCAAGAAACATAGCGTCCACATCCTTGTCTGGTTCGAATTGCACGAGGACATCAATCTGGCCATCGCACGAGAGAAGCGGCTAAAGCGTTGGAAGCGCGCGTGGAAAATCCGGCTAATCGAGGAGAATAATTCTGGCTGGAACGATTTATACGACAGGCTTATAGGTGAAACAGCATTACCGGAAATTGTTGGAACACATCGCTAAATCCTGCGCGTCTGCGCAATTTGAAATAATCTAACCCATTGCAAAACAAGTAAAATTGTAACCGTGGTCCGGTATCGATAAACGAAGCCTTTACCCAGCTTGCGCAAGTATTACCGCGTTGATCGCGATGGGGCGTGCGATGCGTGGGAAGAAAGCAATCGATTTCGGTATGGCGCTGGTGGCGGGCTTTTTCCTGAGCACCTGTCTTGAAGCCAGTGAATCCAACGTACAGATCGAAGCGGTGAACGGCGTGGCCGCACCTGCGCCGGCGCAGCACGATTTTTCCGACGCGATGGACGACCTTGCGGGCCGTTTGCAGGCAACAGCTATGCGCTATGCACTCGCCGCGGAACGCTTCACCGATGTCGAACGCCGTTATCACGCGATCACGGGACGCATGCAGATTTATCTCGCGCGCGAACGTGCGCTCATGATGGATCGCACGACGCCTGCATCGGTTGCGCGCGTGCAGCTTGCAAATGCGGTGAGCGACGGCGATCTCGCATCGAGCGAAATCCAGACACAGGTAAAAGGCTTCGCCGCCGATTTCGAAGACGCGACGACGCCCATCACGAAAGAACTGGATGTGGCGAACGCGCATTGCCGCAATCTGGACGAGCAGGGCGAGGCCGCGAAAATCACGCAGGAAAAAGCATCCTGCGCCCGGCTTGCCGATGCGGCGCGCGCTTACAGCCCGCTGCTGAGCCGCGTGAGCCACGGCCTCGAGCATCTCGACCGCGTCTATGCGGACGAGCATCGCGCGCAGGAAAGCCTCATCGCAGAAGCGACGCTGATTCAGTAACCCCAAGGATTCTGCGGTTAACTTTCGATTTAGCGAAACCTCGCACTTCCGGAAACGGTTCGCTATATTCCGGATTCATGTATGACCGTCCCACGACACTCGAGCGCGCCTTCGAACTCGCCCGTTCCGGCGAATGCACAGGCGTAGCCCAGATTCGCGTGCGCCTGCGCGCCGAAGGCTATCGCGATGGTCAGGCGCACACGGCCGGCATGTCCATCCGCAAGCAACTCGACAAAATCTGCGTCGAAGCGCAAAAAAATCTCGCGGGTAAAGAATAAAAAGATTCACCTAAAGTTACACGGAGTTAAACGGCTCGTGATTCCGGGAAATTCGTTCGGCAAATGCGGCGATGCGGTAGAGGGCAGCACGTCTTCGCGTCAGTTCGCCAGTGCATAAGTGTTAACAGACGTCCTTCCCCAATTTGACAGCGCGTCCGTGCTCTCTACCCTCGACGAAACCGAATCGAGCCATTACATCTGTCCCCATGAAAGACCCTCGCGACGTTTACATGAATACGCTTGTGCCGATGGTGGTGGAGCAATCCGCCCGCGGCGAGCGTGCCTATGACATCTATTCGAGGCTCCTGAAGGAGCGCATCATCTTTGTCACCGGCCCGGTGGAAGATTACGGCGCGAGCCTTATCACGGCCCAATTGCTCTTTCTGGAGGCGGAAAACCCCAAGAAAGAGATCGCCATGTACATCAACTCGCCAGGCGGAGTGGTGACGGCGGGCATGGCCATTTACGACACGATGCAATACATCCGCCCGTCCATTCAGACACTTTGCATCGGACAGGCTGCCTCGGCGGCCTCGCTGCTCATGTGCGCGGGTAAGAAGGGGGAGCGGTTCGCCCTTCCGAACGCCCGGATCCTCGTCCATCAGCCCTCAGCCTCCTATTATGGCCAGGCGGCGGATATTGCCCGGCACGCGCAGGAAATCGTCAAGCTCAAGCACCGGCTAAACGAAATCTACGCCAAGCATACGGGTCAGTCCGTCCAAGCCATTGAAAAGGCTCTGGATCGCGATACATATATGAATGCCGAGGAGGCCAAGGCTTTCGGTCTCATCGACCAGGTGTTGGCGCGAAGGCCGGAACCGGTTGAAAAGCTTTGAGGTTTAGGACGCTGTCGAATTTTGTGGGCTATGCGCCGGTATCCCTTAAACAAATCTTGATCCGGCCGGTCTTATCGTGGTCCTATGGTTCGGGTGATCCGAGCCCATGGCGCATGGCGTAGATCATGCAAAGGAATCGGGGCCGCGCGGTGAATGCCCATAAGCGGCGGGCAGGTCTTCAGGAGAGCCCATGAGTAAGTCTGGCGGCGGGGAATCCAAGAATACGCTTTATTGCTCCTTTTGCGGCAAGAGCCAGCATGAGGTTCGTAAGCTCATTGCGGGCCCGACTGTCTTCATTTGCGACGAATGCGTCGAACTCTGCATGGAGATCATCAAGGAGGAGAACAAGACCTCCTTCATGAAATCCAAGGAGGGCGTGCCGACGCCGCAGGAGATTTTCAAGGTTCTGGACGATTACGTTGTCGGCCAACAGCACGCCAAGAAGGTGCTCTCTGTCGCCGTCCACAATCACTACAAACGCATCAACGCGACCGGCAAGAACCAGGACGTCGAGCTTGCGAAGTCGAACATCATGCTCATCGGCCCCACGGGCTGCGGCAAAACATTGCTCGCGCAGACGCTCGCGCGGATTCTCGACGTGCCGTTCACGATGGCCGATGCGACGACGCTGACCGAAGCCGGTTATGTCGGCGAGGACGTCGAGAACATTATCCTCAAGCTGCTCCAGAACGCCGACTATAATGTCGAGCGTGCGCAGCGCGGCATCGTGTATATCGACGAAGTCGACAAGATTTCACGCAAGTCCGACAACCCGTCAATCACGCGCGACGTGTCGGGCGAAGGCGTGCAGCAGGCGCTCCTGAAAATCATGGAAGGCACGATTGCATCGGTGCCTCCGCAGGGTGGCCGTAAGCATCCGCAGCAGGAATTCCTGCAGGTGGACACGACGAATATCCTGTTCATCTGCGGCGGCGCGTTTGCCGGCCTCGAGAAGATCATCTCCCAGCGCACGCATGGTTCGTCCATGGGCTTTGGCGCCAATGTGCGTTCGCCCGACGAACGCCTCACGGGTGAAGTGCTGCGCGAAGTGGAGCCCGAAGATCTTTTGAAATTCGGTCTCATCCCGGAATTCATTGGCCGTCTGCCGGTGCTCGCCACGCTAGGCGATCTTTCGGAAGGCGCGCTCATCGAAATTCTCACGCGCCCGAAGAACGCGCTCGCCAAGCAGTATCAGCGCATGTTCGAAATGGAAGGCGTCAAGCTGCGTTTCCAGGAAGAGGCGATGCATTCGATCGCGCGCAAGGCAATTGCGCGCAGGACCGGTGCGCGGGGCCTGCGTTCGATCATCGAACTGCCGACACTCAACGGCGTGCAGGAAGTCGTGATCACGTCCGAAGTGGTGGAAGGCCGTTCGCGTCCGCTCTACACATACTCGGACAAGCCGCGCGAGCAGACTGCTTCCTGATAGCGTAAACGGCGGGAAACCAAGAGTTCCGCCCCATCTTGAAACGGCAACCGTTGCACCCCATCTTCGTTCCATCGGGTGACGGCTCTTTTGAGCGTCACTGCAACGCTTTTGCTACTGCCTGTTAGGGGTAGTGGGAGCATAATCCAGCTAGAATCGGGCTGGAAGAAAGAAAACGAAATGTCTGATCAGGTCATCCAGAAAGGTCATGAAGATGCGGGACCCACGGTCCCGGTTCTTCCGTTGCGTGACATCGTCGTGTTTCCCCACATGATCGTTCCGCTGTTCGTCGGGCGCGAGAAATCCGTGCGCGCGCTCGAAGAGGTGATGAACGAAGACAAGCAGATTTTGCTTCTGACGCAGAAGAACGCAGCCGACGACGATCCGTCCGTCGATGCGCTTCATCGCATCGGCACAATGGCGACGGTACTTCAATTGCTGAAGTTGCCGGACCAGACCGTGCGCGTGCTTGTCGAAGGCAAGGGCCGCGCGCGCGTGACTGGCTTCATGCCGCGCACCGATTTCTTCCAGGCGACCATCGAACGCATTGCCGATCCCGCGAATGAAACGCGCGAGACCGAAGCGCTCGTGCGTACGGCGAAGACGAACTTCGAAAGCTATATCAAGCTCAACAAGAAGATCCCGGCGGAGACGCTGGCATCTGTCGCGCAGATCGACGATCCCGCGAAACTTGCCGACACGATTGCGGCGCATCTTACCGTGAAGATCGCCGACCGTCAGCAATTGCTCGAAACGCTCAACAGCGCCGAGCGGCTTGAGAAAGTGCTCTCGCTCATCGAATCCGAAGTGAGCGTGTTGCAGGTCGAGCGTAAAATCCGCAGTCGCGTCAAACGCCAGATGGAGAAGACGCAGCGCGAGTACTATTTGAATGAGCAGCTCAAGGCCATTCAGAAAGAACTCGGCGAAGGCGAAGAAGGCCGCGACGAACTCAACGAGGTCGAAGAGCGCATCCGTAAGACGAAGCTCTCGAAAGAAGCGCGCGAGAAAGCGCAAGCCGAACTCAAGAAACTGCGCTCCATGTCGCCTATGAGCGCGGAAGCAACCGTCGTGCGCAATTACCTCGATTGGCTGCTCTCATTGCCCTGGGGCAAGAAGAGCAAGGTGAAGGCCGATATCGTGAAGGCCGAAGAGGTCTTGCAGAACGATCACTACGGTCTTGAAAAGGTCAAGGAACGCATCCTCGAGTATCTCGCCGTGCAACAGCGTGCGGGCAAGATGAAAGGTCCGATCCTGTGTCTCGTCGGTCCTCCAGGTGTCGGCAAGACCTCGCTCGGCAAATCGATCGCGAAAGCCACGGGCCGCGAATTCGTGCGCATGTCGCTTGGCGGCGTGCGCGACGAGGCGGAGATCCGCGGTCATCGCCGTACTTATATCGGCTCGATGCCCGGCAAGATCATCCAGTCGATGAAGAAGGCGAAGACATCCAATCCGATGTTCCTGCTCGACGAGATCGACAAGCTCGGCGCGGATTGGCGCGGCGATCCTTCGAGCGCGTTGCTTGAGGTGCTCGACCCCGAACAGAATTCGACCTTCAACGATCATTATCTGGAAGTCGATTTCGATTTGTCCGATGTGATGTTCATCACGACGGCCAACACGCTGCGCATGCCGCAGCCGCTGATGGACCGCATGGAGATCATCCGCATCCCCGGTTACACCGAGGATGAGAAAGTCGAAATCGCCAAGCGCCATCTGATCCCGAAAGAGATCGGCGCGCATGGTCTGAAGGATGGCGAGTGGAAGATCAGCGATGCCGGTTTGCGCGATCTCATCCGCTACTACACGCGTGAAGCAGGCGTGCGCAATCTCGAACGCGAGATCGCAAACCTCACGCGCAAAGCGGTGAAGGAGATCGTCAGCAAGAAGGCGGAGTCGATTGAAGTCACGCCGGAAAATCTCGGAACCTTCGCGGGCGTTCGCAAATTCCGCTATGGCGAGATCGAAGGTGAGGATCAGGTCGGTGTCGTTACGGGTCTTGCGTGGACCGAAGTCGGCGGCGAGACGCTCCAGGTTGAATCCGTCATGCTGCCCGGCAAGGGCCGCATGCAGACGACCGGCAAGCTCGGCGATGTGATGAAGGAATCGATCGACGCGGCGCGGTCCTATGTCCGCTCCAAGGCGACGACCTTCGGCATCAAGCCGCCGACCTTCGAGAAGGTCGATATCCATGTGCATGTGCCGGAAGGTGCAACGCCCAAGGATGGTCCTTCGGCCGGTGTCGCGATGGCGACGTCTATCATCTCCGTGCTCACGGGCATTCCGGTGCGCCGTGATGTGGCGATGACGGGCGAGGTGACGTTGCGCGGGCGCGTGCTTCCCATTGGCGGCTTGAAAGAGAAGCTGTTGGCGGCGCTGCGTGCGGGCATCAAGACGGTCATCATTCCGGAAGAAAACGAAAAGGATCTCGCCGAGATTCCCGACAACGTGAAATCCGGTATGACCATCGTCCCGGTGAAGACTGTGGGCGAGGTGCTCAAGATGGCGCTCACGCGCCAGCCTGAGCCCATCGACTGGGTCGAACCTGACGTGGAAACCCGCCCGCCTGTTCCGGCCTTGGAACCGGATGGCGATGCGGATGCCCTCGTAACCCACTAAAGAAGTTCCAAAATCGGCTCGGGCGGACCTCCGTCCGGGCCGATTTCACGCTTTTTTGCCGGAATTCCGCGATTTCCGCTTTGACGCGGGCAAGGTTGCCGACCTAAAGTCCGCCCCCGGTCAAATCACACGAACCGAAAAGGAGATGCCCGTGAATAAAAACGACCTCATCCAACAGCTTGCGGACCGCACGGGCCTTGGCAAGACCGATGCGGCAAAGGCCGTGGACGGCGTGTTCGATCTCATCGGCGATACGCTGAAGGCAGGCGAGGAAGTCCGCCTCACGGGCTTCGGTGTTTTCGTCGTCGCCACGCGCGCGGGCGGTAAGGGCCGCAATCCGCAGACGGGCGAAGAGATCACGATCAAACCCTCGCGCCAGCCGCGCTTCCGCCCCGGCAAGCAGCTGAAGGATTCGCTGAATCAGTAATTCCTCAGCGGGCGAGAACAAACACCTGATATAGTCCGATGCGTTAGGGCGGTTAGCTCAGCCGGTAGAGCATATCGTTTACACCGATAGGGTCGGTGGAACGGGCTCGATACCGCATGAGTGAAAAGTCCTTTATTTGCAACGGAGTATACCTCCGGATGCGACGAAATTCTAGCCTTCGCATCATTTGTTTTGGCTTTGGGGGCGCTACGGGGGCAGATGGCGCTAGCTACTGAGAGACTGGTGGGCGCGACAGGGATCGAACCCGTGACATCTTCCGTGTAAAGGAAGCGCTCTACCAGCTGAGCTACGCGCCCGCCCGCCGGGCCGTCTCTGTGGCCTTCTGGCTGCCGCCAGTCAAGCGGGACCAACGTTGACTGAACTGGTCGTTCTAGCTGGCAGCGAAGCTTTCATTCCGTTCCAATAGCCATAGGAAACGAGGCGATGTTCGCCCTGGGTCTCGTTTGGTGGCACGCCTCGCAGGATCCTGCACTTGGGGTAGGGCCCTGAGGCCTTAGCCGCAATTCAGCTGGAGATGGAGTACTTTACTAAGGCGTCTTGTTAATTAAACAAACGGCGCTTTCCTTTATTAACGCCACCGGCAAATAAAGCCCTATACGCATTGAGCGACTAGGCCGGGTACTCCAGCGAGGGATACCAGTTCGCGCCGCGCCCTTCGGGCGTCATGTCGCGCACGGTCCATAATGGAGCCGGGTCAGGCGCGCCACGCGGGTCCCTGGCCAGGATCGCTTGCGATCATCTCCTGCGACCAGAAGTGGCGGATCGTGCCGTCCCTGCGGGTAAAGACGGCGGGCCCACCGCTACGCATTGCGTCCATGCCGCAGCCGATCCTCGAAAGCTCTGAGCCGCCTTCATTCAACATCGAAAAAAATTGCAATCATAAAAATTGAAAAACACCATAACGTCCTATCCGATCTCGTCGCGGCGTTAGTCGCAATCTCTTCGTTGCCACTCATGTTTACGCGCCATTGAAATCCGCCATGCGTCGTCTCATTCGAGATCGCAATCATCTCCAAAATTGGGGCCCGGTAGTTGTTGTTTCTGATACGATTAGGCCGTCAGTCAGCGCGTGTTCGGTGCGATGTCTGATCAGGTTATCGAAACGCGCGGCGGTAGCGTCCGGGGCTTACCCCCATCGTTCGCGTAAAGGCCTTGGTGAAATTTGCTTGTCCGGAAAAACGGCACACGAACGCAACGTCTATGAGCGACGTTTCTGAATGGGCAAGAAGCTGCTTGGCTCGGTCAAGGCGCCGCTCGCTCAAATACGCGTGAGGCGGGCGTCCCATCGCCAAATGAAAAGCTCTGACGAAATGGAAAAGGCTGAAGCAGGCGGCATCAGCAAGGTCACTAACGCTGACGTCCGATTCAAGGTTCGTTTCAATAAATTCCAGGACGCGATTTAGTCGTTGGCGGTCAAGTAACCCCTTGGCCAAGGCCACCGGCGGTCGAAAGCAAGAAGTTTCGGCATGGTCGCGCGCCAATGTACGGATGAGTCTCATAGCAAGGGCGTCAATCTTCAGACCGCCGGATGAAGTTTCTTCATGAAGCTCGTGGACAATCTCGCGCGCCATCTCATGAAGTGCAGGATTTGTTGCCCCGGCTTCATACCGCAGATCCTGCGCACCGAAGCTGCTAATCCCGTCAGCGCCCGTGCGCAAAAAACTATGTTGCGGCAAGTAAATGTGTAGAACTTCAGGGAAATCGACTGACAAGCGAGTGGCATCTTCCCGGATGCCCGCCGGACAAAGCCACATCGTGCCGGATCGCGCTGCCACTTCCTGTCGCACGCCACCTGACGCGCGATCGGAAATGGCGGATGCGTCGCATCGTATAACTTGTGTGATCGAGCCGTTTTGAGGCGCAAACGCACCGATCTCGCCAGCTTCGTGACTCCTGATCTCGGCTGACAACAATGACCAACTCCGCGTCACCGAAGTCGCGATGAGGTCTGTGTCTCTGTATTTTTCTATTCCATGGCCTTCCACGGTCGGCCTCCGGGATGCTGGCGTATTCCACATTAGGGCCGGCGACCAGGTGGTACAACTTGATGTGCCCAAGTGGGCAAGCACGGATAATACGGGGCGTGCCGAACCAGCGATGATGTCTTCGGATCAAGCACCGAGGCCGCGCTATGAACACACAACCAGTTTTCCTCGCTTCACCGGATCCTGTTCGTCCTGGAATGGCCGGCCGCCGATTTTTGCAAGCGGCCTTTAGCGCGGCGATCCTCAGTGCAGTCTCGTCATTCGCTTTTGCGGAGCAGGTCAAACCGCTGTTTCAGCACGAGCTTCCCAACATCACCGGCAAAGCCTTCACCGTTGATGAGGCGGATTTCGCGCCTGGTTCAAAGGCGGCCGCGCATCGGCACGGCGACGCTTTTGTCTACGCTTATGTGCTTTCCGGCTCCGTCCGAAGCCAGATCGCTGGCGAGCCGATTCAAACTTTCCGGGCAGGGCAAAGCTGGTTTGAGCTGCCTGGTGCTCGCCATGTGTTGACTGAGAACGCCAGCCGTAAAGCGCGAGCCCGCCTGCTTGTCGTCTTTGTCAACAATTCCGGCGAGCCCCTAAAGACCCCTGATGATGCAAAGGATACCATGACCAACCTCAGCGCCAACATCGTTACCACTCCCGCGCCGGATGCTCTCGCCACGCCGGCGCCACAACAGATGGTCGACGCGCTCCACACAGCTTTCGGCGATCACCATTCTCGTGCCGTGCATGCCAAAGGTATCATGGCCGTGGGACAATTCGAGCCATCACCGTTGGCGGCCGGCCTTTCAACCGCGCCGATCTTTTCTCATGGCTCGCTGCCGATCCTTGTGCGGTTTTCAGACTTTACCGGAATCCCCGAGATTCCGGACAATGTGGGCGACGCCAATCCGCGGGGCTTCGCGATCAAGATCAAGCTCCCAGACGGATCCAGTGCGGACATCGTCAGTCACAGTTTTAACGGCTTTCCGACCGCGACATCGGCCGAATTTCGTGACCTGCTACTGGCGATTGGGGCGAGTGGTGCGGGGGCGACGAAGCCGACGGCTTTAGACGCTTTCCTACAGAGCCATCCCATCGCCAAAACATTTCTGACCACCCAAAAACCGCCGCCGGAAAGTTATGCCACGCTGAGCTATTTCGGCGTGAATGCCTTCCAGTTCAGCGATGCCAAGGGCATCCAGCATTTTGTACGCTACCGCTTTGTTCCGGTTGGTGGAGAATCTGTGCTGACGCCTGACCAGCTTGCATCCAAAGGGCCGAACTATTTGCAAAGCGAGCTGCCTGCGCGGTTGGCGAAATCTCCCATCGCATTCACTTGGTACGCACAGATTGCGGAGACACCCGATGTAATCGGTAATCCATCAGTCGCTTGGCCGGAGAGCCGCAAACTCGTGAAGCTTGGCGTCATCACCATAGACCGTATGACGCCCGATCCCGTAGCCACCGACAAGGGCACCATGTTTGCCCCGCTGAACGTTCCTGACGGCATCGCTTCTGCCGATCCGATGCTTGGCGTTCGCCAAGGCGCCTATCCGCTCTCATTCCAACATCGTCAGTGATCTGGGTCCCGGGAAATCGGCTAATAGTTCTGACCCTGCTTACGAGGATAAATGCGATGCGACTGCCGTATGACACTCTTGCCGCAGAAGGAATGAAAGCGCTCGGGGGCGTCTATGCATACGTACTGCACTGTGGGCTTGAGAAACCGCTGATAGATCTTGTCTATTTGCGATCCTCGCAGCTCAACGGATGCGCCTACTGCATCGACGCGCACGCAAACGACGCCATCGCCGGTGGCGCCAGCGTCGAAAAGCTTATGCTTGTTTCTGCATGGCGTGAAGCCGGCGAATATTTCACTACCCGCGAACGCGCGGCCCTGGCCTGGGCCGAGATAGTTACGTGGATCGCCGACACACACGCTCCGGATGAATCGTTCCTGTCCGCACAGGAGGAATTCACTGACAAAGAACTCGCAGATCTCACTCTCTCTATCGGACTCATCAACGCCTATAACCGAATGGGAATTTCTTTTCGCCGCGCCCCGGCCTCGCTTGCGAAGCTTAGTCTGGCCTCCTGATGGCGTACGCTGCAGGTTCAACCCAAAGGATTTTCAAATGCCAATAGCTGTTCTTACCGAGACTGAAAACGAGCAGATCAGCATTGCCAACAAAAGCGGCAAACGGCCGGTTGTCTTCATTCACGGGCTTTGGCTTTTGCCTTCGAGTTGGGACCGCTGGTCGAGGTTCTTCGAAGGTCTCGGATTTGTGACGCTGACGCCCGGATGGCCGGACGATCCCGAGAGCGTTGCAGAAGCCAATGCAAATCCGGAAGTATTTGCCGGAAAGACGATCTCTCAGGCCGTGGACCATTATGAAGCGATCATCCAAGCATTGGATAAAAGGCCAGCGCTCATCGGTCATTCATTCGGCGGTTTGATAGCCCAAATTCTTGCCGGGCGGGGCCTAGCGGCCGTCACGGTGGCGATAGATCCTGCTGGCTTTCGCGGCGTTCTACCGCTTCCCTTTTCAGCGTTGAAATCCGCTTGGCCGGTCCTTGGTAACCCTCTGAACCGTAATCGCGCGATACCGCTGACCTTTGAGCAATTTCGCTACGCGTTTGCGAACGCGGTGAGTGAACAGGAGGCTAAGGAAATCTACGAGGCCTTCGCTGTCCCCGCTGCCGGGGAGCCCTTATTTCAGGCGGCTGGTGCTAACCTAAATCCCTGGACGGAAGATCAGGTTGATACCTCCAATTCACAGCGCGGGCCATTGCTGATCATTTCAGGCGAAAAAGATCATACAGTTCCGCGGGCGGTGGCTCACGCAGCTTTTGAGCTCCAGAGCAAGAATATTGGAATCACGGAATTCGTTGAGCTGCCGGACCGCGGACATTCGCTCACGATAGACGGCGGATGGCAGGGGGTTGCCGATGCCGCAGCGTACTTTATCGAGCGCTTCCGGTCGCAGACTAAAGTCTGACGTCGATAGAAGGCTGAATCTCGAGATCTATTTGGAAAGAGAAAAAGTCGAAATTATTCTGTAGGGCGACGCCGCCTTTGCCAGCGGCGATCGTTAGGTCATCGACGACCACTTCGTTCCGAAGAAATAACATACCATCACCTATGTTCGCCGCAACGCGTGTCTGGGAAAAATCCTTGCCGGACTAGCGAAGGCAGGATGGGCACCCGCGCCACCTAGGCGCGCGAAGCTTGTTCAAGCAGAAGCTAGCGGAGACCCGACGCTGCGTACTGATTGGGGGTGTATATCAAAATGTTTGCAGAAAACTTCTGCGCACACGCTCTCTGTCATCTCCGAGGTCTAACCCGCCCCTATCCGTCCAAGCCAGACGCCGATGGCAAATACGATTCCTCCACCGATCACGACCTGCACAATTGTGGCACTAAGTCTCCCGCTCATGAAGCGGTGTCGAATGAAGGCGATCGCGACAAGCTCGCCGGCTACAACGATGTAAGCGACATTCAAGGCGGTTGAGAGCTGCGCAATCAAGAACGGTAGAGTATGAAGCATACCACCGATGCCAGTGGCGACACCGGTTATCATCCCACGTTGCCACGGATTGCCGCGCCCGGTGATGCTGCCATCGTCAGACAGCGCCTCGGAAAGCCCCATGCTAACAGCCGCGCCAAGCGATGCGGCGAGGCCAACGAAAAACGCACTGTGGGGCCGTCCCGTCAGTCCCGCAGCGGCAAAGATCGGAGCCAACGTGGACACCGATCCGTCCATGAGACCAAGAAGCGCCGGCTGGACTTCCTGAAGAACAAAGCCTCTTGCGGGATCCTCGCTCTCAGCCATTCGATTATCGCTCATTGGTCATTCCTGCGTTTGATCTGCGTTGCGCGCATGATGCAGTGCCACGCTTGTTTCAATGGAGCGGCACTGGAAGCGGCAGGTGGGCACCGTGTGGAAAGCGTGCGCCTGCAATTGCGCCTTGGGACATAGCAATAGGGTGGCGAACTGCGAAACCGATCGCTTCATTTCGCGTCGCCGATATTGACGTGAACGGTCACCGACATTCCCGGCCGCAGCCGCGCAAACATCGCTTGACCGGGATCAATGGAGATACGCACACCAATTCGTTGTGGGACCTTTACGAAATTCCCAGTCGCATTGTCCGGTCGGAGCACCGAAAACTCCGAACCGGCCGCTGGCGAAAGCTGCTCGATATGACCACGAAGTAGCGCGCCTCCAAGAGCATCGACTGTGAATGTCGCTGCAGCGCCCGCCTGCAGATTGGCAGTCTGGGCTTCCTTGTAATTGGCGATCACCCAACGCTCGCTCGGAACGAGCGACATCAGCTGGGTGCCGTTTGTGACGTACTGCCCCAAACGTACACCCACTTCGCTGATCTGTCCGACCTCAGGTGCGCGGATCACCGTGTGGTCAAGATCGATCAGTGCTGCTTTGAGCGCGGCCCGCGCAGCGGCCACCTGCGCGACGAGACCATTTCGACCAACCTCGATGGAACGGATCGTTTGACGAGCCACCTCGGCCTGCGCAACGGCTTGCGCTAGAGCCGCGCGCGTTTGATCCCGGCTGCTCACCGAGATCGAGCCGACTTTTACAAGGGCGTCCGCTCGCGTCATGTCTGCCCTTGCCCGGGTAAGCGAAGCGTTATCGCCCAGCGAATTCG
>Ga0210396_10003300_pt1 | contig 16157 bp, 13 predicted proteins | sample IncBWH17OmetaG_FD_155466 | JGI IMG/M metagenome (GOLD analysis project Ga0210396, IMG submission 155466) | Forest soil microbial communities from Barre Woods Harvard Forest LTER site, Petersham, Massachusetts, United States - Inc-BW-H-17-O ... | reverse complement strand
AAGATGCGGCCCGTGTTGCTCCACGCTGCCCTGCGGCAATATCACCAACGGATTCTTTTTAAATTGCGCCGCGATTTCCGGCTGCGTCAAATCAATAAAATACCGGCTCGCTAGCATCCTGGCTCCTGTTTATGCCGTCGCGTTATTCAACGCGTTTTGCAGCACGTCCTCAATTCGCACCGCCTTGCCATTTTTCTCCAGCGAACGCAGTGCCGCGTACACAATCGCCACCGCCGCATTCCCGTTGCGCGCACTCAATTCATTCGCCTGACCCGTCCGGCAACTGTCTGCGAACATTTCCAGTTCCGCGCGGAACATATCGCTCTCGGGCACGACCAACTCCTCGCGCTTGGCATAGCCATCTTTACCGCGTTGAATATATAAAGTCGATTTCTTGTGCAACTGGTCCGGCGTGTCCCACGTATCAAAATCAATTTCGTAGTGCATCAGCCCCTTGGATCCGAACACCCGCACAGAGAAAACTCCCGGCGATGTCCAGCACGCCCCCACGTAGCCCACTTTTCCGTCTGCAAATTTCACCAGCGTCATCGACTGGTCGTCCACTTCCGCTCCGACTGGCGAAAGCTTCGACGCCATCGCGCTTGCTTCTACCACTTCTCCGCCCAGATAGTGCAGCACATCAAACTGATGGATCGCCAATTGCGACAGCGGTCCGCCAGGCGCGCGGTCTTTGTACCAGCGCCACGTTTTCGGCGTCAGTTCCAGCGCGCGATTGTTCGAAAAATTTGCTTCGATGAACGCCACGCGCCCAAGTTCGTCATTATCGATGGCTTCGCGAATTTTGCGAATTCCCGCCATCAATCGCGCGCTGTGCCCCACCGTAACGGTAATTCCATATTTCGCTTGCAGCGCTTCGATCTCCAATCCCTCCGTCAACGTGCTGGCGATGGGCTTTTCGGTGTACACATGTTTCCGCGCGCGCGCCACGGCCGCCGCCATCGGCAGATGCTGCTCGTTAGGCACCGTCAAAATCACGCCTTCGATCGACGCATCACCCAGCAACGCTTCAATCGTCGAGGCCGATGGCACGCCCGTCTCTGCCTGGAAGTCTTGCCGCTTCTCTTCCGACCGGCTATATCCCGCTACAATCTTTATCTTTTCCGACTTACTCGCGGCCTTGGTAAGCACCTTTGCCCATCGGCCCAAGCCAACAATTCCTACGCGAACCAGCGAATCAGTCACAGCGACCTCGCAGAAGCATTGAATAGTGTTAACAAAGGATGCGAACCGGCAACGAGAGGCTTGCACGTCACATCATCTTGTATTACAGTATTACTAGACTATGCCCGAGTCAACCTCTTTCCCGCTTCCCGCCGCCCTCACCCCTATCCGCAAGTTCGCGGCTCCCCTGCGTCAGCAGGTCCTCGACGAACTTCGCCAGTCCATCATCGCTGGACGCCTTAATCCGGGTGAACGCCTGATCGAGCGCGAGCTGATTGCCATGATGGGTGTGTCGCGCACCGTGATTCGCGAAGCCTTGCGCCAGCTGGAGTCGGAGGGGCTCATCGCCATCATCCCCAACAAAGGACCGGTGGTGCGCGCCTTGACCCTCGACGAAGCTCGCGACTTGTATTCCATTCGCGCCGTGTTGGAAGGATTAGCTGCGCGCCTGTTCGTCGAAAATGCTGCCGACCCCGAAATCGAAAACCTCGAAAACGCGCTACAGTCGGTTGCAGACGCCTACGACAACGGCGATCCCGCAGCCATTCTCGATTCCAAGAACACTTTCTACGATGTTTTGTTCCAAGGTGCCCGCAGCCCCACGCTTTCTTCGATGATCGGCATGTTGCACACGCGCATCTGGCGCTGGCGCGCTGTGGGCCTCACCCATCCGCAGCGTTCGATGGAGCGTTCCAAAGAAAGCATGAAAGGCCTCCGTGGCATGCTGCAAGCTATTCGGCAGCGCGACGCTGCACTTGCCGAACGCGCCATTCGCGAAGAAGTGCTGCGCGCTGCTTTGGAAGTAACACGCCTGCTCGCGCCTGGTGAAACTGCACCTGCGGCCGCGCCGAAGGCTAGTTGATCATTTTTATTTTGTGGTGGAGCGAGGAACTCTGATGCCAACTCATTTTATTGTGCACGACAAGGCCGATACCGTCGGCGTGATGGTCGACGAAAACGTGAAAGCTGGACAGGACTTGACCGGCTGGATCATGGAAACCGACGAAACCATCACGTTGAAGTCGCTCGACCCGGTGCCGCTGGGCCACAAGATCGCGCTCGGCGAAATCAAAAATGGTGACACCGTCTTGAAGTATGGCCACGACGTCGGCCGCGCCGTTGCCGATATCTCTAAGGGCCGTCACGTGCATGTTCACAATATGAAAACGAAGAGGTGGTAACGATGGGACGCTACGATTTCCTGGGATATCGCAGAGAGAATGACCGTGTCGGAATTCGCAACCATGTCGTGATTTTGCCGCTCGACGATCTTTCTAACGCCTCGGCTGAAGCGGTTGCCAACAATATTAAAGGCACACTCGCCTTGCCTCATTCCTACGGGCGCTTGCAGTTTGGCGAAGATCTGGAATTGCACTTCCGCACTCTGATTGGCTCTGGCTCGAATCCCAACGTGGCCGCCTGCGTGGTAATCGGCATCGAGCCCAGTTGGACGGGTCGCGTCGTCGACGGCATCGCGAAAACAGGCAAGCCTGTCGTCGGTATCGCCATCGAAGGTCAGGGCGATATCAACACCATTGCCGAAGCTTCACGCAAGGCCAAGGAATTTGTGCAGTGGGCCAGCGAAAAGCAGCGCGAAGTTTGCTCCATTCAGGATCTTTTCATCTCCGCCAAGTGCGGTGAGAGCGACACCACCTCGGGCCTCGCTTCCTGCCCCACGGTCGGCAATTTGATCGACAAGCTTGATCCTCTGAAAGCCACCACGTGCTTCGGCGAAACCTCCGAACTTACCGGCGCGGAAGTTGTCTGTGCCAGCCGCGCAGCCACCAAGGAAGTCGGCGAGCGCTTCATGCAAGTGTTTCGCGCCTATCAAGACGTGATTGAACGCCACAAGACAAGCGACCTTTCCGAATCCCAGCCCACCAAAGGCAATATCGCCGGCGGCCTCACCACCATTGAAGAAAAAGCCTTCGGCAACTTGCAGAAGATCGGCAAGAAAACAAAATTCATCGATGTTCTGAAACCAGCCGAGGCGCCGGCCAAAGGTCCGGGTCTCTATTACATGGATACTTCCTCAGCTGCCGCGGAATGCGTGACGCTGCAAGCCGCCGCCGGCTTCGTCGTTCACCTTTTCCCCACGGGTCAGGGCAACGTCATCGGCAATCCCATCGAACCGGTCATCAAGCTGACCGCCAATCCTAAAACCGCACGCACCATGAGCGAGCACATTGATCTCGATGTCTCGGGAATCCTGCGCCGCGAAATGACTCTCGACGAAGCTGGCGACAAACTCATCGACATCCTCATCCGCACCTGCAACGGCCGCCTCACCTGTGCCGAAGCGCTAGGCCACCGCGAATTCGTAATGACCAAGCTCTACCAAAGCGCCTGATCGCCCGCTCTCCCGAGCGTCAGGCACCGCTTCAGCCAAACGCCTCTCTTCCTGGTGATTTCAACCGGGACGGCCAGTTTTGTGGGTCGCAGCTTTAGCCGCGACATAAACATGCCCAACAAAGAAGGGGCTTTAGTCCCTGGGGGTGGCATAAACGGATAACTTCTACTCGATCCGCGTATTAAAACTGAACAGCATCTGCCAGCGCCCGTCGCGCTTCACCCACATCCGGCTATTGAAATACGGCTTGCCCTGCCGGCGTTGCTCCCGCGCTATCATCACCACCGTTTCCCCAAAATCAAACATCTGCGCCGACACCATTTCCGGCGGAACCGACCGCGCCCCGTTCTTCTTCCGCTTGGCGATCTGCTCCAACCGATCCGGCTTCGTATACACCCGGTCATGAAACGTATCCGTCGCCGTGAACTCCTCCGCAATCAGCGGCGCATACAACTCCGCGTCATTCTCCGCCATGGCCTTCATCACTCCTTGCCACGATGCCACCGCCGCCTTCTCATTCGCGGTCTGCGGCTCAAACGGAATGCTCTTGCACGGATTGATGCACTCGGGACTCTCTACCCCGTCGGCCTGTTCGTTCTTCTCCACCTGCGTCACTTCTTGATACAGCAACAAGGTCCACTGTGTTCCGCGCCGCACCCATACGCGTTTCACATGTACTTGCCCGCGGTCGCTCTTCAATACCGCGGTGTTTCCGTACACCCGTTCTTCCGCAGCCACATCCCCATTCGCCACGCTCGGAAATTGCTCCAGAAATTCAGCGCGGTTCAATCGTTTGCCTTGCGAATCAATCCACACAAAATCCGTATCCAGCAGCGGAACAGTCGCCGCCTTGTCCTTATTCCCGACCGCCTGCAGAAACATTTGATCCGCGGTTTTCGCTGAATTGCTTTCCACAGCGATCGGCACTGCAGCATAGGGCAGGGAATCGCCCGCCCCGGCATTGGCGATCACCGCCGCATATAGCGCCAATACGATCGCCAGCATGTTTTTGTTTTTCATTGGACCTGCCCACTCGCTAAATTTCCGCGCCAACCTATTGCCGCCCCGCTCCCCCAGCTTGAATCGTGGTCTGATAGCTGATCACCATCACCCAGTTGCCGTCCCGTTTAATCCACAGCCGGCTTACATGGATGGGCTTGCCGCCATTCGCAGGCTGATGCAGGCAGGTCATGATCACCGCATCTCCAAAATCAAACATCTTGGCCGAAACCAATGGTGTTGGCGCGGATCCCACCCCGCTCGCTTTCTGCTTGTTCAAGGTTTCCATGCGCCCGCTCTTGTTAATCGGATGATCGCTGTTCGAACTGATCTGCACGAATTCATCCGCGATATGTGGTGCCCACGCGGATGCGTCATGGGCCGTCACGCCGGTTTCTAAAGCCTGCCACGACGCGATGATCGCCTTTTCCGATTCGTTTGCCGGCTGAAATGGCACCGTCTTGCACGGATTCTCGCAGTCCTTCACGCCCGAACCCGGGCTCGTCGACGGCTGATCCAGTTGCTTCACTTCGTGATACACAAAAGCTTTCCATCCATCCGGACGCTTTACCCACATCCGCAGCACGTGCATTTTGCCCTGGCCCGCGTTTATCGCCGCCACGTCGCCATATGTCCGCTCGCTCACCTCCGCGGTACTCTCGTCGCCCAGCGCCGGCTTCGGCAGCACATGCGCCACTTCCGTCGCAGAAAGCGTCAGGCCGGTAGCATCCGTCCATGTGAAATCCTTGTCCAGCATCTTCGCCGTAGTAGCCGCATCCCCACTCGCCGCCGCCGCAATAAACTTATGATCGATCTTCATTACTTCCGGATCATTCTCAGCGGCAAACGCCACTGAGGCCAACAATGCGAAGCCAAAGACCGCTATTCCCAACATCCATGCGTGCCTGCGAGTCGAACGAGTAATCATGATTGGTTCCCCTATTATGATTTCGAAATCTGCCTGACCGATTCTCAAATATAAAACTTGCCGCCTATAGTGATGCCCGAAAAAAAAGAGGCCGGATTTTCACCCGGCCCCTCTCCAAGCTAGACCTGGATGACTGAGCTAGAAGAGAAACTTCAGTCCGAACTGGATAGCGCGAGCTCCTCCAGATCCCAGCACCGGGTTGACAGACGCGGTGTCAGGCGTGGCGCAGCCGCACCCGAAGGGTCCTACCGAAGGATCAGCTGTTGCGCCGACGCCCTGGCCAGTTGCCCCGCCGAAAGGATTCGCAAAGTTAGGATGATTGGTGATGTTGAACATCTCGGCGCGGAATTGCGTCGTTAGCCGTTCGCCGAATTTCCAGCTCTTGGAAACCGAAAAGTCCAGGTTGTGAAATCCACCATCCCGGAAGATGTTGCGACCAGAGTTGCCGAAGGTGCCAATCGCTGGCGGAAGAAGGAACGATTTTCCGTTCTTACTCACGTAGCAGCCTCCGGTGCCTCCGGCAACGGCTATGTTAAGCGAGGTCATCATGCCGGGAGTTGCGTGCGCCAAACACCCTGCCCAATCGGCAGCGGTTTGCGCATCGGAAAGGGCCACGGTTCCCGCGGGGCTGCTATAAGTACAGCCGCCAGGATTACCGTTGACACAAAGCGGAATCGAGTCTTGCCCTGGTGATTTGAAGTCGCCGGGACTCCCGAAGAAATCCCAGCGATCCGCCAATTCACCGGTGCCGCTGAAATCGTTACTGGAGTCAAATGCTTGCCACGGTTGGCCGCTCTGCAACGTGAGAATTCCGTTCAGCTGCCAGCCCTTCAGCATTTGGGCATACCCGTCCTTGCCCGGGATGGTGTAGGTAGCCGAGAGCGTGAAGCGATGCCGGATGTCAAAATCACTGTTTCCGTATTCGCCCTGCGGATTCGTGCTGTCTTTGGGAAGATACTGGTTCCAGTTGTACGACTGATTATCGATTGCGTGGGCAAACGTGTAGCCGGCGACGAAATCAAATCCGTGCCAGTTGCGGGCCGTCAAGGTGACCTGTAAGCCGTTGTAGTTCGACCTGTAAATGTTTGAGTAATAATTGATGAATCCCAGGTAGGGAAACTTGCCATTCAACGTATAGGGCCGTGCCGCTACTTCCGCCCCACCATCAACTGCCCCAGCAGCAATCGCTGCAGGCGTCCAACCTGAACCAACTGCCGGCTGGTTCAGGTCCTGAATACCCGTCAGTCTCGAACCATGGTTGCCTACATACGCGGCGTCCAAAGAGACTTTGCCCTTGAACGCGTGCTGAATACCCACCGTCCACGTCGAGACGAAGGGAGTCTTGTAGTTGCGGTCCATGGCAAAGGTGTCACAGGGGCCGGCGTCGGTTCCGACGCCATCTCCGCACATAACCTGTGCTACCAGGTTTGATGGATAGATTCCTGCTCCGCCCACCGAAGACCCGTTCCAATTGAGTTGCGAGGCGCCTAGCGTGATTCCTGAGGCCACGATGTTGCCGATGCCAGGGGTCGTGACACCGTTGACCTGAATTGCGGCACCCGTCGGAACCACGTTGGCTCCCAGCGTCACGGTGTTGTTGGTGTTTTGCTGCGACAGAAAGGTGCTCATCGAAAGCAGGTCGTAAACGATGCTGCCGCCTCCCCGCACCACGGTTGTTCCATCGCCAAACACGTCCCACGCCACGCCTACGCGCGGCGCAAAATTGGTGAAGTCTTTCTTGTATAGTGAACCGATATTCTTGCCCACCTGTTCCAAGCCCACCGAAGGCTCAAAGTTTCCCAGCTGGTTGTTGCTATCGCTCGGAACGCCCTGAAGTTCGTAGCGCAAACCCAAGTTCAGAGTCACGCGCTTCGTAATGCGCCAATCGTCCTGGACGAATCCAGCGAACAGATTTTGCGTCATGTGCCGGACCGGGTCACCGGCCAGGATGCTGGCATTGTGCACGTCACCGGCCAAAAAGTCCTCGAGCGCGCTCGAGCCGGCGAAAGCATCCCCTGCGGTAAATAACGGACGTCCTCTGGCTCCACGATACGTACCCTGGTTCACTTTATCGATGCGGAATTCCGCGCCAAATTTAAAGGCGTGCTTGCCGCTCAAATGCGAGACTTGGTCCACAAAATCATAGACGTTGTCGGGCCCCACCAACTTGGGGAAGTTGTGAAAACCACCAAGCTCGGTGAAGCCGCTGATTCTCACGTTTGGCAGCCCGCCGACAGCCGCTACGACGTCAGGCGAAAGGCCCGTGTTGATCTGATACGGGATGCCTACGTTCGCGGGGATGATCGTCAGGTGATACCGCGTGTAGCCGAATCTGAAGTCATTAGCCCACTCTGTGTTCGGTGTATAGGCATAGTGAGTTGCGACCGCTTGCGCCCGCGAATGAATCACCGTGCCGTATTCCGGAAGCAATTCCGGCGAATCTTCCGCGGTAATGTTGTCATTCCCGAAGAAGTACGATCCTCCCAGAGTGTGTCGGTCATTAATGTGGTAATCCACTTTTCCGAGTGCATTTCTCGAGGAATCGACGTCCGGAAAACCTCCAGTGATCGTCTTGCTGCTGGTCGCGTTTGGCCCATAGGTGCCGCCCGTGCATCCGGTGTACGGTGCGGTAATATTTGTTGGGCAGCCCAAGAGATAAAGGCTCTGCGCGCTAAACGGGATACCATTCGCCGCAAGTCCCGCGAGCGCATCAGGGACACTGATGGATGGATTCCCAACGGATACGGTCGTTGGGGCATTGACTTGAATTGAATTTCCTACTGTGTAATTGCGATTCTCAAAAGCGCCAAACCAGAAAAGCTTGTCCGGAATGATCCGGCCGCCTGCCGTGGCGCCATACTGCTCCAGCTCGACAGGCGTCTTGGGCGTGCCTACTTGGTTGAAATAGTTGCGGGCATCGAACGAGTCCGACCGGCCAAAAGCATAAGCCGACCCGTGGATCGAATTCGTGCCGGACTTCAATCCGACGCTGGTGATGGCCCCGGGCTTCCAACCAAATTCCGCCTTGGGATTAACCTGCGTGTTGAATTCCTGAATCGCGTCGATCGGCAAAATCGTCGCCGCGTCGCCGGCCACCGCAGCGGCGTTGGTCACGCTGAAGCCCATGAAGGCCTCGTCGTTGCTCAAGCCATCCAAAATGTAGCTGGTATCTTCCGGTCGCGCGCCGTTGGTCGTTTGCGTCCACGGACCGCCGCCAGGATAAACGGTTGTGCCCGGTCGCAGCGTCAGCAGGTTTTGGTAGTTTCTGCCGTTTAGCGGAATCTCGTTAATCGTTTGGTTGCTGATGGTGCCGCCAAGAGTAGTCGACGTGGTATCCATCATCGGAGCATCTTCGCTGATCGTGATCGTCTCCGTCTGCGATCCCGTTTGCAGCACCGCATCCACGCGCGAATCCTTACCAACCTCTACCTGAACGTTCTTACGCTCGAAGACCTTGAAACCCTTGAGTTCGGCGCGTACTGTGTAGGTGCTCGCAATCAGATTGATCGCGACGTACGCTCCGTCAGAATCGGTCGTCAGCGTTTGTGTCACGCCGCGCGCCGGGTCCGTCACCGTTACGGTCGCCCCGGCCACATATCCGCCGGATTGATCGGTGACTATACCCAGAATCCGTCCCATGGCCCCTTGCGAGAATGCCGCCGGCGAAACCAACAGCAGCAGGCAGCAAACTAGGCCGCCGAATACACCCATCAGTTTCGAAATAGAACCAAAATTAAGCATCACACACCCCTGTAAATTTATACTTCCCCCAACAGACCCCGAAATAGGTATAGCCGCTGTACCATCATACGAAGGCCCTTGTCAACTATTTCCTTCATTCTGAGCAGCAAAATTCCTGATAGCAGGCCTTCTGTACAGAAATTGGTATACTGGACTGACCAGTTCGGATGGAGCGCTCACACGCTCGTTATCCTGCTGATCGACCCCCAAATTCCCCGGAAACTACTGCAACTAAAGGTAGTAGAGTTTGTCAATAGTACCAACTTTATTTCTACAGGTGTTTGTCCAGTCAAGCACCCTGCCCGATTTGTGCGGTTTCGTGCCTTGACCAGCTCCAAAATCTCAAACTCCCGGCACCTATCTCAATCCTGTACCGTATAAATCCAAACTTCAGCACCATGATCCGCACGCGCCGGAACCCCTAGAAAAAATCGGTCAAAGCCCTTGCGGCCCTTCCCAAAATAGCCCGCGGTTCGGGCACCCAAGGTGGACGGCACCTTAGCCAGCACTCGGTAGTGGTCCGCATCGATTTGTTGAAACACGCTGATGTACCCTTCTCCACCCGGAACGTAAATTCGCTTCCGCGCCGAATCGAAATAAACATCATCCGCATCTTGCACGCAAGGCAATGCCGCAATCTGCCGTCCCGAATTGGTATCGAACACCGCGAAGCGCGCTGGCTCATGCGTTGCCACAAACACCCGGTGATGCTCTTCATCCAACGCCATCGGAAAATTGTGCTCCAGGGTCATAGGCCAACGCGCAATCATTCCAGTTTTGCGATCGATCGCCGCAATTTGCTTCAAATCGGGGAGATTTACGTAAATGTGTGCCCCCGTCGTTTCCAGTTGGAATGATTCCGGGTGCGCCCCCAACTTGTATTCCTCCGGCAGTCGCTGATTATTCGTTGCGTCGACCATGCCGATCGCCCCAGTCTCATCTTCGCCATATCCCACATACACGCGATGCTCGGCGGCATCGTAGCGAAGATTATCCACGTCACCGTGAAAATCGATTTCCTCGATCAATTCGAAACTCGCCCCATCGTAAATCCGCAGTTTCCCCTTACTACTGGCCACGAACAGTTTCTTCTGGTCGGGCGCGTACACCACGCCTTGCGGATTCGGTATTCCCGTAATGGTGTGCGAACGCACCCGCGCGCTCACATCAATTACCTCCACGCTGTTGTTGCCCAGCGCCGCCACAAACACCTGATTCTTCCCATCGAATCCGAAATGATCGAAGCGCCCTTGCACTCCCGGTATCGAAATCGCTTCCGTCAGCACCAGCGGCCGCGGTTTTTCGGCCGGGGCAGCCTTGGATGTTGATGGGGCCGTTTGTGCGAAGACGGTTGTAGCGCATGCCGAAGTAATTAAAATGAACGCCAGCGTTTTTCTTGGAATCACAAACAACTCCTGTCTCTGTGCGTAGACATTATCTCGAAGCCACCTCAGCGCAATCGAAATGGCTAGCGGCTGCGAATACTAGCGCAAATGCCTTGACGCATGCAAAGGTATGATGGTAGAACCACATTCCGCTAGCTCAGAATTCGGCTGTGTGCCCTTTCACGCCTTCCGCTTTCTTATAAACTCAACTGTACGTCACATGGTGTCTCGGCAAGTTTCAAAGCCGCCGGAACCGCCAGGGAGGTTTCATGCAGATCGGATTTGCGGGCTTGGGAGATATGGGCCAAGCCATCGTGCCGCGCCTCATCGCCGCGGGCCACACCGTCACCGGATGGAATCGCACCAAGCAAAAAGCCGAGCCCATGTTCAAACTCGGAATGCTCTGGGCCGATTCGCCTCGCCAACTCGCAGCTTCCTCTGAAATGGTTTTTTCCATCGTCACTGATTCCGACGCGGTCAAAGCCTTGGCGCTCGGCGAAAACGGCATCATTTCCGGCCTGCGCAAAGATGCCATCTATCTCGACATGAGCACCATCGATCCCGAGGCCAGCAGGGAAGTCGGCACAGCATTCGCTAACGCCGGCTTAACCATGATGGACGCTCCCATCTCCGGTACCACCCTGACCCTCGGACAAGGCAAAGCCTCCTTGATGGTTGGCGGAGACAAAGCAGCCTTCGAACGCGTCGAACCGGTGTTACAAGCCATCGGTCCTCGAGTCACCTACATCGGCAAACAAGGGCTCGCGGTGCAACTTAAAGTTGCCCTCAACATGACGCTGGTCATCGAAGTGATCGGCTTTTGTGAAGGCGTCGCGCTCGCCGAAAAAGGTGGCGTGCCCCGCGAAGTTGCCGTCGATGCCATGCTGAAAAGTGTCGTCGCTTCCCCAGTGATCAACTATCGCGCGCCATTGATTCTCGAAGGGCACATCTCCGATGCCACCTATGGCAACGTGAATCTTCAGCAGAAAGACATGATGCTCGCCCTGACCCTGGGCAGAAAAATGGGCGTGCCCGTTCCGCTCGGCGCTGCCGCCAACGAAATGTTGAACGCTTGCCGTGGCCTTGGCCTCGATCATCACGATTTCGTCACTGTTTATGAGGTTTATCGCAAATTGGGAGGGATGTCCAAGTGAAACCGTATCGCACAAATCTGCGCGACGTTCCAAAGGTTGGCGGCCTTTCCGAAGATGAAGGCTGGATCAACATGCAGGTGCAATTCCTCATCGATCAGAAAACCGCCGGCTCCGATAAATTGCTGATCGGCTGGACCGTCTTGCCGCCCGGCGCGCGTCACGACAAGCATCGTCATCCAAATGTCGACGAATTTTTCGTGGTGATTAAAGGCAGCGGCTACATTTACACCGACACCGGCCGCGAACCTTCCTCGCAAGGCGATGTTATCTTCACCCCTCGCGGGCACTGGCACGGTTTCGATAACACTGGCACCGAAGATGTTGTGCTCGTCTGGGGTTGGAGCGGGGCCGGTTCTCTCGAAGCCGCCGGCTACGAAATTCCTCCCGAGGGATATTAGAACCGGCATGGCGGCGCGTTCATGATTGCGGCTTGGGACGATCTACGCATCGCCAGCGGCATGCAGCAACAACTTCGTCGTCGCCGCGAGCTTCTCGAATTAGGCGAAAAGCCGCTCGGCTGGAAGTTGGCCTTCGGCGGTCCTGCTGCCATGGCTCGGCTGCAAACCAATGCCCCGTTGGTTGGATTTCTGCTGCATCGCGCCGTAGTGCCGCCTTCGCAATCAGAACTTTCGTTTGCTGGTTGGAAAAAGCCCGCGGCGGAACCGGAGCTGACTGTCTATCTCGGCAAAAACCTCGCCGCCGGCTCCGATCGCAACACCGCCATCAACGCAATCGCCGGACTTGGCCCAGCCATCGAAATTGCCGACGTCGATCATCCTTCCGAAGATGTCGAGGGCACCCTGGCGCGAAACATCTATCAGCGTCACTTGGTGCTCGGGCCTCCGGACACCAGGTACGCTGGCGGAGTTCTCACCGGCCTGCGCGCAAAAGTGCAGCACAATGAAAAGCAAATTGCCGACACCCCCGAATTCGAGGCGCTCACTGGAGAGCTGATCACCATAGTTCAGCACGTCGCCAACTTGCTCCCCGTATTTGGCGAAACTCTCGATGCCGGCCAAATCATTATCGCCGGTTCCATCACCCCACCCATCTGGGTCCAGCCCGGCGAACAAATTACTTTCCATCTCGAACCGTTCGACCCAATCTCCATCAACTTCCAGCCACAAAAAATGTAGCGGCCACCTTCAGGTGGCCACCGTGGTCACACCCGAAAATAGCCGCTACAAATCTCTGATTTTGATAGACCCTTACTTCGAAACGTACAGCAACACCAACGTCCCCGGCTTCACGCTAGGCCATTTCTGTCCCGCCGCCGGAGGAATCATCTCCGCAGCCGGCAGAAATAGGTTGTGCGTCTTCGGATCCAACGCCATCGTCCGCGCGCCCTTCTTCGTCGTCACGTTGTCGACCACCGAATACTTATTCGGCGAGTCTTCATGAATCACCGTCAGCGTTCCAGACTCGCCATTCGAAGAAAACGCATAGCCGCTCTCTGGATCAAACGATGCCGCGTCCGCGCCTTCTCCCGTCTTGGGCGTGGCCACCACTTTGCCGGAGTCTGCGTCCATCACCGCCATCATGGCGTTGTCGCACACCGCGAACAGCCGCCGGTTCTTGGCATCGATCGCCAACCCACTCGGTTCTTTGCAAGGTGCCAGCGGCCAGCGGTGCATCACCGTCATCGCCTTCGCGTCTATGTGCAAAATCTCCGAAGTGTCTTCTACGTTGACCCACACGCTGCCCTTGCCATCGACTACCGCGAACTCCGGCTTGCCACCCACGGGGAAAGTGCTCAGCACGCTGCCATCATTCGCATCAATCACCGTCGCGTCTTTGCTCCGACCGTTAAACGCGAAAACGCGCTTCGTCACAGGCTCGTAAATAATCGCGTCTGGATTCGTACCTGCCTTCGCAGTGCCGATCGTCTTCAGCGTTTTCAAATCAAACATGGTCACGCTGTTGGCGCGCCCGTTGCTCGTGTATCCCTTGCCAAGATCCGGCGCCAGCGCGATTCCGTGCACTCCTTGCGTGTCGGGAATATCGCCGACCACTGCGTGGGAATCCGCGTCAAACACCATGGTGTGCGTCGCGTGTGAAAAATACAGTCGACGCCCCTCGCCATCCACAATCAGATAATCCCAGCCGCCTTCTCCCGCCACCGGGATGCTGGTCGAAACTTTGTAGCCCGAACCGGTCGGTTTCGGTGTACCCGCGCGCAGAGCGACGCCGGTAACAATCGCGAATCCCATCGTAGCCGCGATGAATACTCCCAACTTCTTTGCTGAGTTCTTTGGCATGAGGCTGTCCTTTTCGTAGCGTTCCGTCAAAAATGATAAATGAGCAACCAGATTCTACACGAATCCGCTTTTTGCCATCCCACAGAATTTTTTCAGAAATTTGAGACTGAAAAATCTTTCAGATTGTATTCACACAAATCGCCAGTCGTTTTGGCGCAGAAATCTCCGCACGAGAACCCTTCTACAAGGTAAACCGTAGCGTTTCTGAACTCGATTGTCGAAGAAAACTACGTAGAAACTGGGCCAACCAGCACCGGTGTATGCCGCTGCCGCCGTTCATTCGCTATTTCCGAATGCCCATTGGCGTCCAGCCAGGTCAGCAAACTGCGCACACTGCCTCGTGCCAGCGCAATGCTCGAATCCGCCGCGCCGTAATACAAATTAATACTGTCACCGTCTGCCGCAATCGTATACCCGCAGGGAAACACCACGTCTTGCACATCGCCGCGTCGTTCGTAGTCCGCTTCGGGCGCGAACATCCACGAATCGCCGCGCACCAGGCACTTTTCCGGCTCGTCGAGATCGAAGAGCGCCAGCCCAAGCCGGTAAATCGAACTCGATGGTGTCCGCCGCACACCGTGATAAATCATCAGCCAGCCTCGCGACGTCTCGATGGGCGGTGGAGACATTCCAATCTTGTTCGCATCCCACCATGCGCCGCGCCGCGCTTCCAGCATCAATTTGTGATTGCCCCAATGCCGCATATCCGGCGAATACGAAATCCAAATGTGAGCTCCCAACGGCGTCATCGGCCGGTGGATTAACGCCCAGAATCCGTTGATCCGTCTTGGCAGCAACGCCGCATCCTTATCGTCGGGCGACATGATCACGCCCAATCGCTCGTAGCTGCGAAAATCCTTGGTGAGTGCCAATGAAACTCCGGGACCTCCACGCGAATACGACGTATACGCGATGGCATACTGCTTCAACTCCGGCACATACGTAATGCGCGGATCTTCAATGCCCCACAACTCTTCCGGATAATTCTCGGGATCGGGCAACAGCGACGGCTGCGCATCAATCTTCCAGCCATCCACTCCATTCGCCGAACGCGCCACGCACAGGTGCGAGAGCCCACGCCGATCTTCCACGCGGCAAAGCAGAAGCGTGGTGCCGTCCGCCAGCAGTGTGGCTCCAGCGTTAAACACGCTGTTCATCGGATACGGCCAATCCTCTGCCGTTAAGATCGGATTCCCGCCGTGCCGTACGAATAAGGGATCATTGATAATCATCAGGTCTTCTTTCCCCGTATTTTCAAGTCAGATAAAAGTTTCAGGAGGCCCTCACGAAATCACCCAGCAGCATCTTTCTCAGGCTTTGCGATCAGTGATGTCCGCTTGTTCCAGCTTGCGCATTTCCAGAAGCGCCATCAGAAATGCCAACGTGGATTCCGCTCCCTGATTTTCGTTGGCGCGGTCGGGATGCAAACCATCGCGGCATCCCCCGGTCGTCGGATCGTAGAGCGCCACCTGCAAATCGTTGTCGCCCAAAAACCAGTTGAACGCCACCCATGCCTCTTTACGCCAGCGCGCCTTCCCCGTGACGGCATACGCCTGCAAATACGCAGACACCGCGGCGCCCGCATCGACGGGTTGCTGATCAAAGCGCGCCTTTTCCGTTTTCTTCGAATAAAAACCGTGCGAGCCCACCGGCACGAAGTGACCTTTCACCTCGCATCGCTGAACCGTTGCCAGCCAATCCAGCGATTCCAATCCCGCCTCCACCATTTCTTCGTTGCCACTGCGCACTCCGGCGCGAATCAGCGCTTGTGGTAATCGTGCGTTCGAATATGCCAGCACATTCTCAAACCACATCCACTCCGCGGTACGATTCCCGCGATAAGCACCCAACAGCCGATTTGCTAGCGTCTCCGAGGCATGCACCGCTGCGCGATCCCCCGGAAACGACTCCAGGTATTCTTGCAGTCCAAGCAGCGCAAATGCACAAGCGCGCGGACTCTTGAATTCCACCGCTGCCGGAACAGCCAACTCAAACAGCCGCCCTGCTGCTCCTCGCAACCCTGCATCCTTCGTTCTTCCCAGCACCGTTCCGAGTCCCCATAGCGCGCGGCCGTGGCTATCTTCCGAGCCTTCCGGTTCCTGCCACTGTCGTTCGTAGCTCAGGCAATTTCGAAATCGCTTGGTGAGCGGATAGGAGGAT
>Ga0210396_10003298_pt1 | contig 16163 bp, 19 predicted proteins | sample IncBWH17OmetaG_FD_155466 | JGI IMG/M metagenome (GOLD analysis project Ga0210396, IMG submission 155466) | Forest soil microbial communities from Barre Woods Harvard Forest LTER site, Petersham, Massachusetts, United States - Inc-BW-H-17-O ... | reverse complement strand
CGCCTGTCCGGTTCGATGAGCGGGATGTGGAAACGGAGCCACGGCCGAACCAGTGAGGCACCGCCAGACGAAAGGGGCGGCTACAGATATGTTCGACCTACAGCCACCGCGCCACATCTCGACTCTACGCATCTCGCCTGTTGCGGCGCATTCCGGCAATCGTCTCCTTTCTGAACCCACAGCCGGCACTCAGCCTTGTCGGCGGGAACCGCTCTTCATGCCCCAAAGCTGCCTTAAACAAGAGCCCACGCTCAGCGAACATCGCGGTAGGGTAGACGGTAGGTGCGATGTCCGCAGTCGGTTTGTTCTCCCTCTCGGGAGCTTGTCTTCTCGGATTAGCGACGACGTCCTCGTCGCTCATCGGAGCAGCTTTGGGCCTATACGCCCGGCTCTCGGAGCGAGGGCTTGCTTGCGTTCTCGGATTTGCGGCCGGAGCATTGATCAGCGCGTTGGCGATCGAACTCGCCTTTGAAAATGCCGGAACGCTTCATGCCCGAGGGTTCGGAACCCAAGCCGCCTGGGCCTTTGTGGGCGGCGGATTCGCGATAGGCGCGCTGATCTATTATCCCGCGGCGTTATTCCTCGAAAGGAGAGGCGCCGCCGTCCGCTATCGGACCCGCTTTCGCGAATTTGCCCACCAACGCAAACGCGAGGATGCGCGTGAAGTGATCGAGCTTTTGTCGCGCTCCGATCTGCTGCGTCACCTGCCGCCCCAGGAAATCCAGCAGCTGCTGCCGCTTATCAAAGTGCAGCATGTGACGGCTGGAACGACACTATTCAATGCGGGAGATCCGGCTAATGCCCTCTACATCGTTGCCGAGGGCAAGGTCGATATTCTCGGCGAGGCGGACCCGGCGTCGCAGAAGGCGCGACACATCGCCCGTTTGGATGCGGGACAGGCTTTCGGCGAGATGGCATTGCTTGATGGCGGAACGCGCACCGCGATGGCGCGCGTTACGACTGATAGCGAGCTGCTGGTGATCGACCGGGCCGATTTCGAATATCTGATGAAATTCGATCCGCAGCTGGCGAGGGCGGTTGAGCGGCTGAGCCATAGCCGCGCTCTGATAAATCTGAGCGTCGGTGGTCCTCAGGCGCAACGGTGGGTGAAGCTTGCGACCGCCGGCCTCGATCGCCTCAGCCGTTACGAGGCCGACCGTCTGCTGGAGGAAACCGGCTCCGGCGCCGGGCTTGCGATCGTCTTCGGCAACATTCTCGACACAATCCCGGGCTGCCTCGTGATCGGAGCCAAGTTCGTCAGCCTCGAAACCGTCTCGTGGAGCTTGGCCCTTGGGATGTTTATCGGCGGAATACCTGAGGCGGCTGCGAGCGCGGCGATGCTGCGAAAGGCGGGCTATCGGCCGCGCGCCATTTTTGGTCTTTGGTCGACGGTTCTGGTCGCCGGCTTAATCGCTGCCGGCGTCGGCAAAGCTCTTCTCGCAAGCTCGGAGGCGTTGCCGGCATTGCTGTGCGAAGCGATCGCCGGCGGTGCCGTGTTGGCCCTGGTCGCCCATGCGATGATCCCCGAGGCGATCGAAGACGCCGGCTCCGCCGTCGTGTTGCCCACGGTCGCCGGGTTCGTGTTCGGCCTCTATCTATCGCTGACCCAGGCCTTCGGTCCGTGAGGCGTTCGTCATCCTGGAATGACCGTTCCCGGCGCAATCCCGTCATTGCCGCGCGATCCGGCGAAGGTCCCTTCTCCATACCGTTTGCGGACCTTGCTCATTGTGTATTGCCAATCTGTGGTTTTGATTTCACGACCTATGCCCCGGCAAGCCGCCTGAGGGCAGGTGGATGGAGACGAGGGTCACGGAGATAGACAGGGTTTCGGTAAGGTTCTCGAAGCCTTCTATCATCGTCCGCGAGACGGCCGCCACGTTGGACAGAACGTCGCCACTCGTTGCTCTCTGTTCTAAGCCACTTATCTCGTCGGTTTGCGCAAGGCGGGCGTGCCCGACGAATAAGCGCCATGCCCTCCCTCACTGCGCGCGTAGGTCGGGGATCGGGTCGAGGGGCCAGATTGGGCGGCGGACTTTGGTGAAGAGCTCGGGGGTGTAGATCTCCGAGCACAGCGCGCCGGTGTCGACGAGGACGATTTCGCGGGCGATCGGCTCGAAGGCGGCACGGAAATGCTGCATCGACTTGACCGCGACGGTGCGGTAGCGGGTCGGGTCGATGCCAAGCGAGGTGAACTGGCCGAGATCGACGGCCTGGCCGTTGTTGGTGATGACGATGATGTCGATGCCGCCGACGCGAAATACCATCGAGGGGCCGTAATTGCGCTCGATGCCGCCGCCCATCGGACCGTGGGCGATAAACCGGCCGTTGGTCAGGCATACGACCTCGCCGGTCAGCGAGAGCGGGCCGCCGCCCATTGACGGGTCGGTCTTGCCGCCAAGGGTCAATGTCGTCTTGGTCCCGACCCCGGCGCGCATTCCGTCCTGCACCGCTTCGGGGTCACAAATGGCATGGAATGCGACGCTTTCGATGCCGGCTTCGACGAGGCCCTTCAAGAAAGCGGTCGCATCGCCGTAGCCGCCTCCGCCGGGATTGTCTGTGTAGTCGGCGACAACGAGTAGCTTATCACCCGGGTTGCCTCGCCGCGCCAGCGCAACTGCTTCGGCAACCGGCAGCAATTTGACCGTTGTGAAATCGCGTGTTTCCCAGGCGTGGTCCATGAGCTCTTCGGCGATCGCCTGCCCCCGCCCAGTGTCGCCATCCACGGTCACGGTCACCGACGGGCCGACGTCGTGGATATTGGCGCGGCTGAACCCGGCGCAGATGCTGACCACCAGCGCCTCGCGGCTCTGCTCGAGCGCCTCGCCGCGGGCGATCAGCTCGGCCATCGGTCCGCGCTGGGTGCGGCCGTGGTCGAGTCCGTAGAGCATCGGCCGGCGGGCGATCACGGTCTTTGGCCGGATCTCGCCCTGCATTGCCCGCTCCAATAACTCGGCGCCCTGCCACGCCCGCTCGTACTGGTCGATATGCGGATAGGTCCGGTAGGCGATCAGGGCGCTCGCATTGTCGGCCATGCCCCGCGTCACATTAGCGTGCAGATCGAGGGTGACGACGACCGGCACCTCCGCTCCGAGCCGTCGGCGTAGCCGCGTCAGGAATTCGCCCTCGGCGTCCTCATGGCTTTCGCTGACCATCGCGCCGTGGAGATGCAGCAATACGCCGTCGATCGGGCCTTTCATGTCGACGGCGTCGACGATCATCCCGGCGATCGTCTCGAAGGCCTCGTCGGTAACGATGCCGGAGGGATTGGGATTGGCCGAGACCGGGTGAACCAGGCTCCAGCCGAATTTGTCGGCCGCTTCGAAGGTTGCGCCGAAGGCCGAGCGGGTGCCGCGGAACGCCTCGGGGATCTCGTTTTCGAGATGGTAATCGCGGCGGCGGATCATCGCCATATCCGTCGGCACCCGGCTGAAGGTATTGGTCTCGTGCATGAAACGGGCGGTCAGAACGCGCTTCAAGGGATCACCTCGTCGATTGCTGCGATGCGGCCGGCGTAATATCGCAGCCGGCCGTGCCGGAGAAATTGGATGCTACGGTGATGAACCGTTGGAGGACAGCATTTCTGTGGTTTCTGTCGATTTGGACGTCTTGCGGCTGGTAAACCCGTAAGGATGCTGGCGCTCTACAACAACCGCGGGATTCGGGGCAAGCTCGCGGCCGGTGCGGATGCACCAGCTATGCCGGCGGATGTAGTGTGGATCGACCTGATAAACCCGGAGGCGAGCGAAACCGCCTTTGTCGAGAGAACCACCGGCCTCGCCGTGCCGAGCGTTGAGGAGCTCAGCGAGATCGAGAGCTCCAGCCGATTGCGCGCCCGCAATGGGGCGCTCTATCTGAGCGCGCCACTGATCTTTAGACCCGAACCCGATCAGCCGCTGTCTACTCCGGCCGGGTTCGTCCTAACCCGCGATCGCCTGATCACGGTGCGTTTCGCCGCGCTGCCCTCGTTTGCGAGTTTCGCTGACCGCACAATTCCCGCTGACAGCCCGCCCGTTACTAGTGCGGGCATCTTCGCCGAGCTTCTCGAGGCGGTTGTCGACAGGCTGGCCGACGCTCTCGAACGCAGCGCGAGCGAACTCGACGGCCTCTCGCACCGGCTGTTCCGGGCCGGACCCGCGGGGCCGTTGAGCCGACGCCGGACGATTGGCGAAGCCGACCTCAGGGTCATCCTGCGCCGCGTCGGCCATAACGGGGATCTCGCCTCGAAGATCCGCGACAGCCTTCTGGGGATCGCCCGGATCGTGCCATTCGTTTTGACGCTGGCCGCCGATTGGCTGCCGCCCGAAGTAAAACCGCGACTGGAGACATTGCGCCAAGACGTCGCCTCGCTGAACGACTATGACGCGCATCTTGTCAACAAGGTGCAGCTGCTGCTCGACGCAACCCTGGGGCTGATCAACATCGACCAGAACAACATCATAAAGGTGCTGACGATCGTCTCCGTCGTCGGCGTGCCGCCGACCCTGGTCGCCAGTATGTACGGCATGAACTTCAAATACATGCCGGAACTAAACTGGGCGTGGGGCTACCCTTATGGCCTTGCCCTGATCGCGCTCAGCGCGATCCTGCCGCTGCTGTGGTTCAAATGGCGAGGGTGGTTTTGAGGCAAAAAAACGCCCCCGGCCGGGCCGAGGGCGTCCTAGAAGCGAACTAGGGCGGTGTTTACCGGCCGCTGCCGAGGTGTCCGCCGTGGACCGGCGAGGTTGAGGTGCCGGCACCTGTATTGGGGTTTTCCAGCCGGTAATCTTGCGCCTGCTGGAGCTGCTCCTTTGTCAGATCCAAAGTCAGCCGATTGTGATCGGTCTTGAGATCCCGCAGATTGACAGCGACGTATTTTCCGCCCATCCCCAGGAAGGCGCCGACATCGACGATAACCGAGGCGACCTGCCCGTCGCGGTCGAGGACCAGGTCTTTGACATGCCCGATCCTGCGGTTTTGCACGTCATAAACGGCGCTGCCGATCATCTTGCTGGCGCGGATCTGGTCCGGCTGGATCATCGTCTCGCCGCCAGCCGCCGCCACGGTCCGGCTATGCGGAGCCGTCTCGGCGTAGGCGACTGGTGCGGTTGCCACCAATAGAGTTGCCAATGCGGCAGCAGCGGTGTGCGATCTAGACACGGTGGTTTCCTCCTCTAATTATGCCGGTGGTAATTATGCCGGTGGCTTCGAGCGACCGGCTCGTCAGACGACGTGAAACAGGTAAAGCAGGATGATGATCGGGATCGGGATCCCGAGCAGCCAAAGCAGAATGCCTCGACCCATAGCAACCTCCCTCGGAGACGATGAGAACTATTTCTTGCCGGTGATCTCGCGAACGGCGTCCTTGGCGTGGCCGACCGCGCCCTGAACCCGGCCTTCGGCCTGATCGGCCTTGCCTTCCGCTTCGGTGCCGGCATCGCCCAGAGCTTTGCCGGCTTGCTCCTTTATTTTGCCGGTGACCTTCTTCACGCCACCTGCGACACGATCCTTATCCATCGCCAATCCCTCTAGATGATTTAGTCGTACTCAAAACACGGTAATTCGCTCAGTAGTTCCTCTCCGGCGAAAACAAGCCTCAAAGCAAAACGCCCCCGAGATCTCGGGGGCGTTTCGCTTCCGTAAATAGAACTGATCAGGCAGCTTGACGCTGGGTCTCTTGGTCCTGTTGCGGTGCAAGCACCTGCTCCGGCTGTCCGGTGCCGATCTGAACCTTGCGCGGCTTCGCTGCCTCGGGGACCTCGTGGACCAGGTCGACATGCAGCATGCCGTTGACGAGGCTGGCGCCAACGACCTTGATGTGGTCGGCGAGGCTGAAGCGCCGCTCGAACGCGCGCCGCGCGATACCGCGATGCAGGTAGCGGTTCTCGTCTTCGTCCTTTTTCGCCTTGCCGGTCACCAGCAGGGTGTTCTCCTGCGCGGTGATGTCCAGCTCGTCCGCCGCAAAACCGGCCACCGCCATCGTCAGGCGGTATGCGTCTTCACCGGTCTTCTCGATATTGTACGGAGGATAAGCGAGGGAGGCGTTATCGACATGCGTCGCGGCGTCGACCAGCCGGGTCAGCCGATCAAAACCGATGGTCGAGCGGAACAGTGGGGAGAAATCAAAACGATCCATGACCAAGTTCTCCTTTGAGCAACATTGGGTTCGGCACCCACCAATTCGGCCGGATGCCATTCACTGGCGCGCGGCCCCTTACTGGCGACCGCCCAATAATAAAATGGTGATTATGGGGTGACGATCAAGGGGCTCGCTGGTGCCCCAGCGTCGGTCGGACCGTGTCAGCGCTTTATACCAAACCCTTGAAACCGCTTGTTGAAGCGGGCCAGCTGTCCACCGCTGTCGACCAGCCGCTGTTGGCCGCCGGTCCAGGCCGGATGCGATTTCGGGTCGATATCGAGGCGCAATGTATCGCCCGGCTTGCCGTAGGTCGAGCGCGTCTGGTACGAGCTGCCGTCCGTCATCACGACGGTTATTTCGTGATACTCGGGGTGAATTCCGTCTTTCATCCAACAGTCCTCCGTACCGCTGTGGCTTATAGCGAAGCGGCGCTCCGTGCGCAATGTCGGCAGGATCTAGGCGTGGGAGACCCGGATTGCGACGGCAATCAGCTCGAAAATATCGACGAGGCGAGCGACATAATGGTCGCGCATGAGCCGATTTCGATCGGGCTCGCCGCACAGATCGGCCTCCAAGATCTGCAGAAGCCGCTCAAGCCTTCGCCGATGCAGGCCCAGCCGACGCTGCAACGGATCCGTCACGACCCCGGAAAAGGCGGCCAACATGGCGCCGCCGAGGAACACGCCGCCGGTCGTGGCGGCGAGCAGCCCGGGACCGGCGGCAGCCGGAAACAGGCTGTACCACAATCCGCCGAGACTAGCGCCGAGCGGAAAGGCCGCAATCGCCATCTGTTGCGCGATCATTGCCGCCAGAGCGGAGCTCAGCGTTACCAGACCCGGGGTCGCCTGCTTGACAACCAGGGCACCCAGACCCGCGGCGACAAAGCCGGTCGCGATCTCGGCCATCGCGGTGCGCGATCCGAGATAGGTCTCGACCGCAGCGGCGAGCCGCTGGCGAAAATCCGGGTCGGCGCCGGCCGGAGCGGCCAGGAGTGCGGCTGCTCTCTCGTCCGCGAGAATCGTCTCTGCGATCGCATCGCGATAGGAGACCCGATCTCGCCGTCGGCACGGTATTTCGAGCAGTTCGGTTGCCACCAGCCACTCGATCTCGCGCGCGACCTCGGTCTCGAGGAGGAGGCGGCGGCCCGCGAACCATGCCGCCACCCCTTTCATGCCGCCCCGTCGCGCCGCCCAGGCCAAGAGCTTGGTGCCGAGCGCCGGTCCGGCGAGAAACAGATTGGCCGGCGCCCGCAGCAGATCCCAGCCGAGCGCTCGCCGATGCAGCGCAACGGAGCCGGTCAAAGTGAAATGGCGGTCGACAAACGCCTCGATGCGCCCGCGCCGGCTCTCGATGTACCGTTGCACGGCGTCGCGCACGATCCCGTTGGCGAGCTCTTGCCGGGATATGTCCGACATCCGTTCACAACGTGGACAGCCGCCCATATCTAGACTTGCATGCGTAGTGGTCAACTCAGTCTTCTCGAGCCGTTGCCCTTGCTTCCGGAAGGGCTCGAATATCGAGCGGAGCTGGTGTCGCCGGACGAAGAGGCCGAGCTTCTGGAAAATTTTCGCGAGCTGGAATTCAGGGAGTACGAGTTCCACGGCTATCTCGGCAAGCGGCGCGTTGTCTCGTTCGGGCTGCACTACGACACCAACGAGAATACTGTCCGCAGGACAGAGGACATACCAGGCTTCCTGCTGACACTGCGTCAGATGGCTGCCGATTTCGCAAGGCTTGCGCCCTCTGAACTGCAGCAGGCTCTCGTCACGGAATACACGCCCGGAGCAGCGATTGGCTGGCACAGGGACCGCCCTGTCTACCGCGACGTCATCGGGGTCTCGTTCGGCTCATCGTGCCGGTTTCGCCTCAGACGCAAAAAGGGCAGCGGCTGGGAACGCGCTTCCCTGATCGTGGAGCCGCGTTCGGTTTACCTGCTGCGCGGCCCGGCTCGGACAGAATGGCAGCACAGCATCCCTGCCGCCGAGTGCTTGCGCTACTCCGTGACGTTCAGAAGCCTGCGCGGCGGCCCAATAAAAGCGGATCAGGCCGCGGTCGCGTAAGTGGCGCGGCCGATTGCCAGCAGCTGCCCTGCTTCGTTCGTCACATCGATGGAGCCGGTCCCCGCGATCACCGTCGCGCCGGCGAGCTGCACGCAGCACACCCCGACACCGCCCGAGGCGCCGAGGATCAGCACTTTCTCGCCCGCCGTAACCCGCCCGTTGGTGAACATCATGCGTCGCGCCGTGCCATAGGCGCAGGGCAGCGCCGCGGCCGCTTCAAAGCCGATGCCGTCGGGGATCGCGACGAGCTGATGCGCCTTGAGGCGGCAATACTCGGCCAGTCCGCCATACACGGTCTCGCCGGTCAGCACGCCTTCGACCCGGTTGATCGGGTCACCGAGCACGCGGTCCCCCACCTTCCATCCCGAGACGTCGGGGCCGACCGCTGCGATCTCGCCTGCGACGTCGAGACCCATTATGGCCGGCATCGCGATCCTGATCCCCGGCATCCCGCGGCGTGTGAAAACATCGTGGTAGTTGAGCGCCACAGCGCACTCGGAGCACCTCGTCGCCCGCCCCGGGCACCGGGTCGGGGAAGTCGGTCTCATAGCGCAATCCACCGGCGCCGTGCTCGCGCAAGACTACAGCCTTCATTGGGCCATCCCCGTCTTGCCTCCTGCAGCAACACCGTGCGTCCTTCGAGAGGCGCCCTCAGGGCGCTCCTCAGGATGACGTACTTTCTGGGATGGCATTCAAGAAAAGACGTCATCCTGAGGAAGCCGCGAAGCGGCTGTCTCGAAGGACGCACGACATTACCCGCAGCCCTTCACGATGTTGCCAGGAGTTGGGCGGCCCGCCTTGCCAGCGCCTGCCGGTCGATTTTGTTGGTGCCGGCGAGCGGCATCTCCGGCACGAACCATACCCGCCGCGCATGCAAATAGGGCGCAGCGTTGGCGAGCGCGAATTGTTAGACCGCTGCTTCGCTCGGCGCGGCGCCGGGCCGCGTCACGACAAAGGCTACCGGCTTCTTGAACTTCAGCTCGTCGTCCATCGGCACGACAACCGCCTGGTAGATGTCCGGATGACGCTCGAGCACCGCCTCGATCTCGCCGGGGTAGATGTTTTCGCCGCCGCTGACGAACATGTCGTCGGCGCGGCCGATGAAATAATAGAAGCCGTCGGCATCGCGGCGGAACACGTCGTCAGTAATGTAGAAGCCGTCCTCGGTCAGTGCTTTCGCCGTCGCCTCGGGCAGATTGTGGTAGCCGTTCATCAATGCCGGGCAGCGCATCTGCAATACGCCCTCACTGGGATTGCCATTGGCGCCGTCGACTAGCCGCAGTCTGACATGTGGATGCGCGACGCCGACCGACAATTCGGGGGCCGGCCGAACGTCGGGGTGCGTGGTGAAGACGATCGGGCCCGCCTCGGTCGTGCCGTAGCCGTTGGTGATCACGGCATTGTGGAAGGAAATTAGTGGGCCCGAAACCATCCGCCGCATCGGTCACTGCTCACTCCGAGAATGCGATAGCCGTATTGAACGCGGCATCGGCCGGCACGACTAGCCGATGCGGCTCGACACGCAACCCCGGGACGGAGCGCAGGCATTGTGCCGTTGCCGGCAGCGACCGGACTCTGATTTCCAGCGCCGCCATATAGTCGGTGCGGCCGGACGGCTGTGCTGCCGTCTCGCCGAATTCGGCCGCTATCATATCCGGCGTCGAGAGCTCCACCTGCGCGGTTCCGGCGGAGAGTATCTGACTCCCGTCGCGATCTGCGATGGCCTCGGCGCCGAAGAGACCCCGGAACAGCCTTGCCATGCGCTGCGGATCGGCGGTCGCGACCACCACGCGGGCGATGGCGCAGGCGCCGTTGGGGTGGGTCTGCCACTCCGCGCGCCATACCAGGTCCAGCGTCTGATGCTCGCAGAAATAGACGCGGCCCATCGGCACCTGGGCTGGATCGAGCCGAGTAGTGCGAAACCGCGCATCCCGCGTCCCGCTGTCGAGCGCGACGGGACGGGAGAAGGACTGAACCGGCAGGATAGGGAGACCGGCTGCTGCCGCATGGTCATGAACCGAGTCGGCGTCCGCGGCCTTGAAAACGAGCCCGTTGAGGCCGACTGGAAAGCGCATGATCTCCGGGCGGATCGCGCCATCCCCGACAAAGCCGAGTAGCTCCAGATAGTCGGTCGCGAACATCGCGAGATGGTTGACCGAGCCTAGCGTGTGACGCCCGCGCGGCGTCAGCTCGAACCCGACGGACTGAAAGCAACGCAGCGCCTCGTCGATGCGGTCGCGCACATCGATCACGACGTGATCCAGGATAGGCGATAGCGCGGCCATATGAACCTCCGCGGGGGAATGTGATCAGGGTAGTCGGCGCGGCGGCCGCGCGGCAAGGCGTAGCGGCAATGCCGACATAAGTTGACAAGAGTGCGTATGCGCTTATATCAGAGCATATACGCGTAGTTGCGGACATGTTGCGATGAGCACGAGCAGCTGTGGGCGCTGACCTGGCGGGAGCGCAGACCCAGACTTACGCGGACGTTTTCTTGGTCATGGCCGCCTGCTTTGTGGTCGCCACCGCCATGGCGCCGCTGATGCGCAAGGTCGTGCCGCCGAAGGCACCAACGGCGGACGCCCATTGAGGGTCGAGCGCTATCCGCGCATGAATCCTTCGAGTTCGTCGGATCCCCAGGCGATCGCCTGGTCGATGCTCTCGCCCTGCTGAGTGCAGCGGGCGATCATCTTGGTCATCGTCGCCTGAGAATACATCTGCGTCGCGATGTTTGTCGGGGCCGGCGCGCAGGAGATCGAGGCGATCAGTTCCTCGCGCGGCGGATAATTGTACAGGGTCCCCTTGGGCGGCCCCTCATCGGCCCAGGTCTCGAAATCGTGCAGTTTGGCAAAAGCCGGCAGGTCATAGCCCTGACTGGCGGCGACCAGCTGCTCAACCTGCGGGCGCTGTGACAGAAAGGTCAGCAAACTCTTGGCCGCGGGCTTGTTCGCGGAGAAATTCCAGATGCCCCAGAAATAGGGCAGGAACGGGTCGTAGCGGCCCTTGGGGCCGGCCGGGGGGTCGAAGGTCCACAGCTGCTGTGCGACTTGCGGCGCATCGCGCTTTGCGACGGCCCAGGCCGAGGGCGGGTTCATGATCAGCGCGCCTTTTCCCGAGATCAGCCATTTGTTGTTGCCGGCATCGTCCCAGGCAAAGACGTCGGGCGGCAGGAACGGCACGATCTTTTTGAACCATTCGAGGGCTTGCTTTGTCGCATCGGATTTGACCGTGACGTTACCCTCCTGGTCGACCAGCACCGAGCCATGTGAGGCGAATACGGCACCCACCCAATCGACCGCGTCGGTCGTCTGCCCGAGCGGCATGCCGAACGGAAAGCCCACCTTCGAGCATTTCTCGGCTGCCTGGAGGAAGAGGTCCCACGTCCACTTGTCGGCCAATTCCTTGTTGGGTGGCGCGCCGGCCGGGTACATCTGGGTCAGATCGAGTCCGACATGCTGCTTGAACAGGTCGATCCGCGCACAGGGCGGTTTCGACTGGCTGCCGACGGTCGCCGGCACGGCGACCCAGTGTCCCTTCTGCTTGCCGAGATATTCGACCGCCGCAGTGACCTTGCCGTATTTCTGGGTCAGGTCGCCGACAATGTCGTCGACCGGTTCGAGATTGTCGGCATTGCCGGCCGCATACCAGGTCGGGAAGGCGAGGATGTCGTGCCCGCTATGCGACTGCGCTTCGGCGGCGATCGTCAGCAGGTTCTTGTCGCCCTGTGAGGTGATGTAGTCGATCGCGACATCAACTTTCTCCTTGTCGCCCCACTCCTTGCACAGCTTGGTCAGTGTGTCGTTGGCGCCGGGGACCCAGTGATCCCAGAAGCCGCAGGCGAGTTTGCCGGCGGCGTGCGCGCTGTGCAGAAAGGGCACCGAGAGAGCAGTGCCGGCGAGCGCCGCAGCTCTGAGCAGCGAGCGCCGCGTCAAGTGTTCGTTTTCCATCATGACCTCGTAATACGTATACGGCGAGACTGGAGGGTCCGAGACGCCGCTCTATGCGGTAACGCGCGCTGCGCGAAAAGATTTCGTGTCAGGGCGCGCCGGGGGCGGTGGATCGCATGATATCGGCATAGAGCAGCTGGACTGCATCCGGTCGCCTGGCGCGCAGTCTTTCGGCAAACTCCCGTTTGGCCAGCAGGCGAAGCCTTTCGAGCCTCGACAACCGAACGCTGGCTGCTCCCTCGGCGGCCGGCAGTCCCGAGGTCATCAATACGCGGGTGCGGTATCGCTCGACTGTGGCCGGGAATTTGTCGGCCGGCCGCCCGCCGCCGATCCATTCGTCCAAATGTCCGGGCCCCCAATTGTAAGCGGCGACCGCATCGGGCCAGCTGCCGTAGCGCCGGTACATGTGAGCCAGATAGGCGCGGCCGAGCGCGCGGTTTTCCGTCTCGTCGAAACGATCGCCACCCCCGACATCTGCCGCCGCCGCGGCGGAGACCTGCATCGGTCCCTGTGGGCCGTTCGGCTCGGGGCGCCACATTCCCGGATCGCCGCCGTGGCTCGACTCTGCTCCGTCCACTCCATAGGCGATGCGGTCGAGCACGCCGGCTGACGCGAATTGCGCCGCGCCGGGGATGGCGAGGATCACCAGCAGAGCAAGAAGCCGGGAGGAAGCCCTATGGAGCCGCGGCATTGTCAGGCTCAATAATTCGAAATCTCGACGAGGTTGAGGTCCGGATCGCGAACATATACAGACTGGATCGTGCCGATCGCGCCGGCGCGCGGCCCCGGTCCCGCCACGATCGGAACGCCGCAGGCTTCCAGATGCGCCGCCACTTCGGCGAGCGGCACAGCGGTGATAAAGCACAAATCGGCCGAGCCCGGGGTTGGTCTGTCGGCTACCAGACCCGGGATTTTGTCGGCGGGATGGAGGTTCATCTTTTGCTGGCCAAATCGCAGTGCGGTACGACCTTCGCCAAAATGGACGACCTCCATACCCAGGACCCGCGTATAGAACGCGCAGGTACGATCAATGTCCGCAACCGTCAAAACCAGGTGATCGAGGCGTTCGATGTGCATCAGGGAACCTCGGCGCTCTCAGGACGGTTCGAGATTGCCATGATCGGCGCGATGCGGCCAGCGCCGGTTGCCATCATCGCGCCGCCTGTCGGCCACTGACCTCGGCGCCGGCATCGGGCGACATCCGCAAGAAAAACGGCACAGAAAGCAGCGAAATCATCGCGACACCGATAAAGACCGGGTAGAAATCGGCCGCCACAAGCGTTGTGCCGCCGCGCAATGTCAGCTCCGTGTGCAGCAACAGCGCGGCGGTGGCAACGCCGGCGGTTTGCGACAATTGCTGGGCCATGCTCGACAGGCTGGTGGCACGGCTCAGCATCGAAGCCGGCACGTCGGCATAGCTCAACGTGTTGATGCTGGTCATCTGCAACGAGCGGAAAAACCCGCCGATGAGCAATGCCAGAAAAATTACCAGATGCGGCGTATCCGGCCGGAACAAGCTATAGCCAAATAAAAACGCGGCGCTGATCACGGCATCACCGACCAACACGATGCGGAAGCCCAAGGCGCGCAGGATGCGCACCGCCGAGGTCTTCATCAGCATCGCTCCGGCCGCACTCGCGAAGGTCAAGAGGCCCGAATTCAACGCGCTGAGGCCGAACCCGACTTGCAGCATCAACGGTAGCAAGAAGGGCAGGGCGCCGAGCCCCATCCGAAACAGAAAACCCCCGATCGAGGCCGATGCATAGGTCGGGATGCTGAACAGCGCCAGATCGATGATCGGGTGCGGCACGCCGCGGGCGTGACGTACATAAAACGTGAGGCAAATCGCGCCTGCCGCCAAGAGGCCGATCACGGCAACGCTTGGCAAGGCGTCGCGGCCGACATTTTCGAAACCAAGGGCGAGGCTTGCGAGGCCGATACCGGTCAGCACAAAGCCGCTCCGGTCCAATGGCCGGCGCCCGGTTTCCTTCAAATCGCCGACCAACATGTTGACGAGCAGGAGACCCAATATTCCGATTGGGATGTTGATAAAGAAGATCCAGCGCCAAGAGGCATAGGTGACGATGAACCCGCCGACGGGCGGCCCCATCACCGGGCCGATCAACGCCGGGACGCTGACGAACGACATCGCCCGCACCAGATCGGATTTCGGCACGGTTCGCAGCAGAACAAGCCGCCCGACCGGGACCATCAGAGCGCCGCCCATGCCCTGCAAAATACGCGCGGCAACCAGGGCCGGCAGCGAGTTGGCCATGCCACAAGCGATCGAGCCCAAGGTGAAAACCACAATCGCTCCGCTGAAGACCCGGCGCGCCCCAAACCGGTCGGCGGTCCAGCCGCTGATCGGGATGAAGACCGCAAGGCTAAGCAAGTAACAGGTGATCGCGACGTTTAGGCGCAGCGGGGTCTCGCCGAGCGAGTTTGCGATGGTCGGCAATGCCGTGGCGATCACCGTCGAATCGAGGTTCTGCATGAACATCGCGCAAGCAACGACGAATGGCACCAGCGCCTGACGCGACAGGTTCAGGCGCATAGATACGCTCCGAGTGTCTCGCCATTGCCGGACTTTCGTTGCCCGTCGTAGAACGATTCCGGCGTTGATGCAGGTGATAGATCATGGTCGATATATATCATAAACAATATATACAGCAGGCAGGCAGGTGGCAGAAACGCAATACCGATGGGCCTCGGTTGCGCGCAAAGCTAACCGGCCACGCAACCCTCCTTGCCGGGCTCTTGCAGCTCGCCGCCTGTGACGCAGTGCAAATCGTCGAAAACGCCGACACCCATGTCTCGATCCGGTACGACGGCGTCATGAACGGCCTTGACCAAGCGACAGACCTCGCAAAAAGGGCATGCGCCGTCCACGGGAGAACCGCCAAGCTGCAGAAGGTTTATTATGAAGGGCTGGGCGTCGGAGAGCGCTTCGCGTTCTTCGACTGCGTTTGACAGCAGGGGGTGCAAACGAACGCTGGATCACCCAGTCGAAGCCCGCGAAGGCCTGAAGGCACAGCATAACCGCGGCTTGCAACCGTCATTGCGAGCGCCAGCGAAGCAATCTCCGGCCGCCGAGAGCTCGACTGGTCGAGATTGCTCACCGTGCGAGGCGTTCCTCGCAACGAACACCTCAGGAATCTGACCACCAGCGATTATCGCCGGTGCAGCAGCACGTCGCGGGCGCGGTTGATCTTGGTGGCGAGATAGTCGGAGCCTCCGTGGTCGGGGTGCAATTTAACCATCAGACGGCGATGCGCCTCTTTGATTGCTTCGGCATCGGCGCCGGCGGAGAGACCGAGGATCGCGTAGGCTTCATCGACACTCATGTCGCCGCCGCTCGTCGAGCGTGCCCCCCCGGCGCTTTCGCCACCGCCGGCCCGTTCGCCAGCGAGTTCGTCGCGCCATTCCGGATGGACGCGGTCGAGATACGCCTCGAGCAGACGTGCTCCCTCCTCATCCTCCGCCCGGCACTCGCGCAACAACGCCACGAGATCGGCCGCTCCCAGCTCCTCCAGCCGCATTCCGGCGAAGCGGCCGCGCAGCACGGTGCCCTCCATCCGGCCAGTGTCGTGGTCGAGCGTCATGCGCAGGAACGCGGTCCCCACGGTCGAGGTTTGACCCCCGGAGGGGGGGCGGTAGCGGTCGAGAACGGTGCGGATGCGCGCCAGTAGAGGGGTCGCCATTGCGAGCGGCAAAAGCAAAGCTGCGAATTCCCGCGCCGGGGGCAGCAGGATCAGCGCAACGACCGCAATGCCCGCCGTCGTGTTCGAAGCCACGGCAGCGCTCGGCGGGCTCGAGATCCAGCTGGTTTTCTATCGCGGCTTTTCGGAATGCAAGTCGAGCAAGTGGATGACGACCGCCGCCGATCTGCACCGCGTCATGCGATCGGTCTTCTGCGTCGGCGGCGAAACACAGATCGAGCGGATGCTGAGCCATGCGATGCGTGAGACCCGGGTCCGCAAGGGTCAATGCGCTCGTCTTTGTCGGCGACGCGATGGAGGAAAGGGTCGACCGGCTGTGCCG
>Ga0210396_10003297_pt1 | contig 16164 bp, 12 predicted proteins | sample IncBWH17OmetaG_FD_155466 | JGI IMG/M metagenome (GOLD analysis project Ga0210396, IMG submission 155466) | Forest soil microbial communities from Barre Woods Harvard Forest LTER site, Petersham, Massachusetts, United States - Inc-BW-H-17-O ... | reverse complement strand
AGACCAACTGCAGTTAATTGAGATTTCACGTGATCTGTTCCTCTCGGTTTGCCAATCATTGCTGTTGATTTACAACGGTCAGCTTGAACAATCCTTCGGGATCGTATTCCGCTTTACCGCACCTACGCAGCTAGTTTCTTGATGACTTTGTCTGCTAACCATTTCTTCGCAGCCTCTATGTCGTCATTACCCAGTTCATGTCCGCCGCGATGCCAGAACATCGAAACATCCGCTCCACCGATCTGCAGTATCGCAGCAAGTTGCTCAGTCTGATCGCGTGGAACGATTGGGTCTCGCATCCCGCCTGCGAGGAACACCGAAAGCTCGCTGAAATTTCGCACCAGATCTGGCCTGAAAGGAACCTGCGCTCGGAAGAGCACCCCAGCCGCCAAATAATGAGGATGGAGAAATATCAGACTGGCTGCGATGTTTGCACCGTTTGAGTAGCCTGCCGCAACGAGATGTCGCTTGCTGAACCCGTAATACTCAGCCGCCGTGTCGATGAATTCGGCTAACTCGTTCGTGCGCGTCATCAAATCATCGACATCGAACACGCCCTCCGCAAATCTCCGGAAAAAGCGCGGCACTCCGTTCTCCAGCACTTTGCCACGCACACCCAAAAGCGCTGCGCCGGGCCACAATTCTCTTCCGAGCCCTAACAGGTCGCGTTCATCGCCGCCTGTACCGTGCAGTAGCAGGAGCGTCGGCGAATTAGGTTTTTCTGCGGGCGCGAAGATATGCACGAATCCTAGATCGTTAAGCGGCTTCATGGTCTTTTCCTCGCTCGATCCTTGGCAGTTCGACTCGAGGCAGCAACCTTTCCAATTCGAGACGATCTTCCTCAAGCCACGGGGGCAATTTTAGAGTTGTGCGAGACGCTCCACAGTCTCGTCAGTTGCAAAGCCGGGAGGATCAGTCGCGATCTCAAACAACACGCCACCGGGTTCACGGAAGTAAATGGAATGGAAATACTGGCGGTCGATGACAGGCGTGACGTCATATTCGAGTTTCCTGAGGGTGTCCCGCCATTGCACTTGCTCGGCATTTGTTGCCGTTCTCCATGCCACGTGATGGACCGTTCCTACGGCAACGCTTCCGGGACGGCCTTCGGGAGCGCAGACCAGATCGACGATCGCACTGGGAGCACCGTCGGCAACGGCATAGCGGAATCTGTTTCCTTGTTTTGCGATCTGTTTGAAGCCCAGCATCTCTGTCAACAGGGATGCGGTGCGCTCATGGCCATTTTCCGAGAGCGTTACATGGTGAAAGCCGCGCACTGCGTGCTCGGCCGGCACGGTGCCTCGCTCCCATACCCTGTCGGGATTCGCATTTAACGTGCTGACGAGTTCAAGTTGAAGCCCGTCCGGATCTCTGAGAAAGAGTAGTTCCTCTCCGAAGTCCGACGTTGCCTCGTCAAATTCAACCCCGCGCTTGCGGAGACGCTCTCGCCAATATTGCAGCGATTTGTCCGGTACGGCAAAGGACGTAACCGTCAATTGCCCGGTGCCTATGCGCCCCCGATATGCACCGGGCCACGGGAAAAAGGTCATTATGGTTCCCGGATGCCCCTGACCATCCCCGTAGTACAGGTGATACGTGGTGGGATCATCAAAATTCACCGTCAGCTTCACTAGGCGAAGCCCAAGGACACCCATGTAGAAGTTGATGTTCGTTTGCGGTTCGCCGGCAATTGCCGTCACGTGATGCAGTCCCTTAATATCGGCCACAGCTCACCTCCAGAGCGGAATCGTCTCGCGTTCACAGCTTTTTTATTTCTTTGACGAAATCATTGCTTCTCATTCTTCCTCCAGATTGTCCAATAACCGCCAAGAAAATCGACGGTCATGCTGTCGTACATCATCGGGGCCGGCTGGGTGCATGCTCAGGCGGATCGTAGGTGGGATCAACCAACAGGGCGGCATATTGTATTCCCAGGTGGACCGAAGCTTTCCACCGGCCGTCAGTTTCGATGTTCGTAAACGGCGTACCCGGTTGCCGGCACACGCCCCATCGCCCGTCTGTCTTTGCGTACAATACGATTCGCTGCCCTGGTCGAGCCCCTGTGACAGGGCCTTCCATTATGTCCGTCTTGTAGTCACGTTCGAATGTGTCTGTCCTGAAGGGACTCCCCTGGTCTGTGGCGGGCACCTTGCTGAAAGCAATCGTCGGAGCTGAAATTTCTGATGAAGAGTGGCATCCGATCGTCACAAAGGACGACACCAGTACTGACAATGTTACGGCGCGTGTGACTATGTGGAGGCGCGACGCGATCAATCTCCGTCACGATCCGAGGTAAGGCGGCCAGGGCTGCACCCACCATGGCCCGCTGTGCGCATAAATAACAATCTGCTGCTTTGGTCGAGCGTTTCTGACCCGTCCAGAGATCGTGTCGACTCTTTCTCGTCCACCTTGCGCCATCGACGGAATATGGGTGAACTCGATCGAAGGTGCGGAATTGGCTTTATGCGACTGGCAACTGTTCAGCGCCATGCAGAAAACCACCAGCAACGATCGCTGACAGAAACCTGTGACCAACAGTCGCAGTTGCATATGACCCCACAACAGACTGCCAGATGCGCGAGGTGAGAGGCACCCTGCAGAGTGCTTGGACCGAAACCTTACCGCACTGAGCCCCCGGTGTGCACCTTCAACGAGGTCCGACCACTGGCTTTTCGAAGTGACACAGCGAGCGCCCGTCGAATGATCACCAGGCCTTTCAAACCGGGTTGTGATCTTAGCGTTGGCCGACATGCCTCGGTGCATCAACCGAAACTTGAGCCAGCATCGAAGTTCCTGGCGACCGATCAAGAGCTCTAAGCTCTTGACCAATGACTGGAGCGACCCGGGTCCCCAAGAGCTCGATCGAGCGCAACATCTTGTCATGTGGTAGGGCGGAAACCCCCATCTGGAATGTGATTCGCGAAAGTCCTCCGAGGACCTCGTTGACGTACAGCACTTTCCGCGCAACAGTTTCAGCATCACCGATCAGCAGAGCGCCTGTTGGTCCTCGCAGGGCATCAAATTGAGCCCGCGTTGCCGGGGGCCAGCCTCGTTCCTTGCCAATCTTTGTGAAGGTATGGGCGTATCCCGGGTAGAACTCGTCCGCAGCTTCTTGCGTTGTATTGCCCAGGAATCCAATCGCGTGCAGTCCCACAATCAGCTTGTCGTCCGAATGTCCAGCGCGCCGGCCTGCCTCACGATACAAATCGATCAGGGGCCGAAACCGTTTCGGCTCCCCGCCGATGATTGCCACCATCAGCGGTAGTCCAAGTGTGCCGGCACGTACGAAGGAAGCCGGAGTTCCGCCGACTCCGACCCAGATCGGAAGTGGGTCCTGGAGAGGACGCGGATAGACAGCCTGTCCCGTGAGTGGCGCACGGTATTTACCACTCCAATGAATACGGGTGTTCCCACGAAGTTTGAGAAGGAGATCGAGCTTCTCCGCGAAAAGCGAGTCATAGTCGTCCAAATCGAAACCGAAGAGCGGGAAGGCTTCGATGGACGAGCCGCGGCCAGCAATGATCTCGGCGCGACCGTTGGAAATCAAGTCCAGAGTCGCAAACTCCTGGAAGACCCGGACCGGATCGGCTGCGCTAAGAACCGTCACAGCGCTGGTTAGACGAATTTTCTGAGTTCGCGTGGCAGCTGCGGCGAGAATCACAACCGGGGCTGAATCCACAAACTCGCTGCGATGATGTTCACCAACTCCAAAAACATCAAGCCCAACCTTGTCGGCGAGCGCAATTTCTTCGAGTAGATTCAGTGTGCGTTGCACTGAACTCAAGGTGAGGCCCGTGGCCGGGTCAGAGATTACGGCTCCGAAGCTATCGATTCCAATTTCCATGTTTACTCCTGGTAGCACGCAGACGTTCACCTGCTCAGTCAGTCCCGACTGCGATTCTGACCGCTGGGCTTCAGTTCTTTCTCAGCCTGAAGCCAATCATCGAGTTCAAATCCGTCTGTTCTCCCACGCTGGATATAAATCTCTTACGCCAGCACTTGAATTTGCTCGAGCGTCGGTTCATCGTGCAGCTCGCCTTGATCTGTTCTTACGTCTTTTCGTTTTTGTTTTGGTTCTGTTGTCCTCATTGAGGTTCTTTTATCACCTCGTGCCCCTCGGCGAGTCTTTGCGCTGCTAAGAGTCCGACGTGCAACTGCTGCGTCTCTCTTTCCGAAAAGACTGACATCGGTTCTCAAGGTCCGCGAGGGGATTAGGCCTTCACGAACTCAACCTCCAGAGTGATGGTGACCTCGTCACCGACCAGGATGCCGCCGGTCTCGAGAGCCGCATTCCAGGTCAAGCCAAAGTCCTTTCGGTTGATCTTTGTGATCGCAGAGATCGCAACTCGGGTGTTGCCCCAGGGATCCTTCGTAGGAGGAGTTGGCCCTTCCACCGCAAAGCGGACCTTGCGGGTAACGCCACGGATGGTTAGGTCGCCTTCAACCGACAACTCTCCATCCTTGACGATGCTGATGCCCTTGGATTTGAAGTGCAGTGTGGGAAACTTCTCCACATCAAAGAAATCGGCGCTCTTAAGGTGAGCATCGCGCTGTTCATCGCGGGTGTGAATGGAGGTAGCTTCAATCGTGGCCTCGACGCGAGAGTTCGCGAGGTCAGCTTCATCTAGAAACAAGGCTCCCGAAACTTTGGAGAATTGGCCTTTCACATTGGCGATCATCATGTGCTTGACTTTGAACTCCGCGAGCGAGTGAGCCGGGTCGATGTTCCACGTGGTGGTTGAGGTTTGCGGTAAAACTGCGGTAGTCGTATTGCTCATGGTAGCCTCCGTTTTGTCCCATCGATGTAATGTGTATCGATGTCGATATATCTGATATCGAGTATAATGCTGAAGATTCACATTTTTATGGAAGAGAGCAAAGGGAGTCCGTCGGCCATTCACACCTGGTTGGTCATGATGAAAGCCAACCAGTCGATTGCCCGTTATCTCCTTCCCGCGATCATCAAAGATGGCTTGGGAGACTCTGACTTTCGGGTCCTCGAAGTCCTGCTGCACAAGGGGCCGATGCCGGTGAACGCCATTGGTCCAAAAGTTGACCTCAACCCCGGATCAGTGAGCGTGGCGGTGGATCGCCTGTACAAGAAGGGGTTCGTCAGTCGTGTAGAGAGCGTGAGCGATCGCCGCGTCAGAACGGTGTCTCTAACTGAAAAGGGGCGTAAAATGTTCATCCCGCTCTTCCGCCGGCACGCCGCTCTCATCAAGCGCGTCTTCCAGAACGTCTCTTCGGAAGAGCTGCAACAACTTGAAGCGACACTAAAGAAGATCGGCAAACGCGCTGAAAGCCTGGCCGAAAGGAAAGGCTCCTCTTAACTTTCTTAACGTCGTTGACTGCGGGAGTTGAGAAAGGGCCCCACGACTCTACGAGTTGTCGAATGGGACCGATTGCGTTCACGATTGCTGCGCCTGCCGGGTTCGGCATGAACGGCTGCCCCTACTGAGGGGGTACTGCGAGGTGAAGAGAGCGCTTGTTCGTTCTGTTCTCCCGCATGTGCCGGGGTGCGTATAGGTCGCCCTGCGTATACAATCAGCGTACAAACTGGGGTCCGCGGAAACATTAGCCGTACACACTCGTACCGATTATCTGGATCGGTTCTGGACCGCATGCGACTGCTGAGCTGATTTCATTTCTGCACCATTCTTCAGTTGCCTGGGCTGATGTTTGTCTTCCGTCCGATAGATATCGATGAAACGTCGGTTCTATATCGTTGCAATCGGCGAAGCACTATCCGTTTTCGCTACATGTTTCGCGCTCAGCGCCTGCCGTTCGCAGTCAGTGACATCCACTCCGACTATCGTTTTCAGTCGAGTGCCTGCCGAAAACTCCGACGGCCCCGAGCAGGCACCTATTATGTCTGGGCGTGTGACAGGGTCCCGAGCCGGACAACGAATCGTCCTGTACGCGAGAACTGACGGAAGGTGGACGGTACAGCAATACGCGGGTGAGCCATTTACGAAGATAGGAAATGATGGCCGCTGGGCAGGCTCGACCCAACTTGGATCCGACTATGCGGCTCTGTTGGTGGATCCTGGGTACCGACCGCCCGAGCTAACCGAATCCCTGCCCGCCGTCGGCCCTGGTGTGGCAGCTTTGGCAATCGTCAATGACCGAGGAACTGCGGCCGTATTTCCTTCGCCGAAAATAATCAACTTCAGTGGCTACGAGTGGGCCTTGAGCAGCGGTTCCATTTACCGCGCCGGCTCGAGAAACCTCTTTGACCCGGCGAACGTCTGGACAGACGCAAATGGTGCGCTGCACCTTCGTATCACAGGCAGCCAAGGTAAGTGGACTGCCGCGGAAGTGAAGCTCATGCGCAGCCTCGGGTACGGAACCTACCGTTTCCAGGTGCGCGACATCTCTCGCCTCGAACCTTCGGCTGTTTTGACATTCGTCAGCTGGGATGGTGTAGGCACGGAACAGAATCGGCGTGAACTGGACGTTGAGCTCAGCGACTGGGGGCACCTGAACAATGACAATGCACACTACGTCGTGCAGCCTTACTACATCCCCGCCAACATTGTGCGATTCCGGATTCCGGCCGGAGTCTTCACACATTCTTTCCACTGGGAACCCGGGCAGGTGACGTTTTCAAGCGCCGCCGGGTCAGGCAGTGCTGGAATTCCTTTGCTCAAGCAGCATGTGTTTACTTCGGGAGTTCCTGCTGCGGGCAACGAGTCGGTGCGGATATCGCTATATGTATTTAATCAGGGCCAAGTACCGTTGAAGAAGGGGAACGAAGTCGTGATCGAAAAGTTCGAGTACCTTCCGTGATCTCTTGGCTGAAACGACGTCGACGGGCACTGCATGGGATTGCGTCGCTGTGTCTCGTCAGCCATGCGTTCGGACTCGACCCTAATCGTCCCCTGTTCCAGTACGTCCAAGAGAATTGGAATACGGAAGCCAAATTCCCGGGTGGCGCAGTCAATGCGATCTCGCAAACGCACGACGGATATCTCTGGATAGGAACGGACAAGGGCTGTTTCGTTTCGACGGCTTCAATTTCGTGCGGATCGCATTCCCCTCCACCGCCGGTGCCTCGGATGTGCCGGTCCTGGGTTTGCTGACGGATGAGAGCGGGACTCTTTGGGTCCGCGTGCAAGGTTCGGATGTGCTGCGCGAAAAGGACGGCAAATTCGAAAGCATTGTGTATGGCGCGGCACCACTGAGTTCCCATGTCACTGCCGTTTCGAAAGACAAGAATGGTGAGGTATTGATTTCAGACGTCGTTGCGGGCACGTTCCGGTTCGAGGGAGAAAATACTCAGAGGGTCGCGACGCCCACGATGCTGCCCGGCTCGTCGCCCGTGATCTCAATGGCGGAGACATCCGAGGGCAGGATCTGGTTGGGCACGCTGGGCGCCGGTTTGTTTCTTCTTGCCGATAGCCACGCTGCCGCTGTGAATGCCGCATTCCCTGAGCGCAAGATCAATTGCCTTCTGCCAATTAGCAAACACGATTTGCTGGTCGGCACCGACAACGGCTTATATCACTGGCACGACCAAGATTATCGTCGAGAGGCCTTGCCTTCCTCTCTCGGCAACCTGCAAATTCTGAGCCTGATGCAGGATCGTGATTCGAACGTTTGGGTCGGGACTGATCGCGGCCTTTTGCGCATCAATGCAAAAGGCACATCGTTCTCTGAGGAAAAAGAACTTCGCGGTAGTGGTGCTATCAATGTGTTGTTTGAGGACCGTGAGGGAAACCTGTGGGTCGGCGGAGCGCGTGGCTTTGGGCGCATCCGAGACACCGTGTTCATGACGTTCTCTTCCGCTACCGACCCTCGCTTCGAGAACACCGGCCCGGTTTATGGCGACGCAAACGGCCGCATCTGGTTTGCGCCCGGCCAAGGCGGCTTATATGCGATCAAGGATGCTCACGTTCAACCTGGTTCGATCGCGGTCCCCGCCAATGATGTGGTCTATTCCATCGGAGGGCGAGGAGACGAAGTTTGGATTGGGCGTCAGCGCGGCGGCTTGACGCGTCTGCATTGGCAGAATGGAACTATAACCACACGAGCGTTCACCGAGGCCGATGGGCTGGCTCAAAACAGCGTCTATTCTGTGCTCGAGAGTCGAGAGGGATCGGTATGGGCTGGCACTTTAAGCGCCGGTGTCAGCAGATTCCATGACGGTCGATTTACCACCTACACTGCCGCAAGCGGTCTTGCCGCGAACACCGTCTCTTCGATCCTCGAAGCTCGCGATGGTGCGATGTGGTTTACGACATCCAATGGACTGAGTTCCTTCTCCAATGATCAGTGGAAAACCTACGGCACGCGGGATGGTCTACCTTCGGCAAATGTGAATTGCCTTTTCGAGGATTCAGAGGGGGTACTGTGGAGCGGAACGTCTTCAGGTATGGCGGTTCTCGTCTCCGGGAAAGTTCAAGTTCCGTCGCTGCCAAACGTTTTGCGCGAACCCATATTCGGCATTGCGGAAGATAAGAGTGGACGATTTTGGATAACGACTTCCAATCATGTCTTACAGGTGCCACGAGACAAACTGCTCGCGGGTAAGGCTCGAACGGAAGACATTCGCGAATATGGCCCGGCCGATGGTCTGCCCAGCAGCGAAGGAGTCAATCGAAGCAGGTCATTAGTCAGTGACTCTGAGGGAAGGATCTGGATTTCCGTAAAGGGGGGACTATCGGTAGTCGATCCATCTCACCTGGCGTCCACTTGGCCCCCGGCAATTGCTCATGTTGAGTCAGTAATGGCAGATGGAATGGCAATCATTCCCGTCGATTCGATCCGTGTTCCTGCTGCCCATAAAAGGATCAGATTCGTATATACCGCCCTGAGCCTTGCCGTACCGGAGCGGATTCGGTTTCGATATTTTCTGGAAGGCTTCGACCGGCAATGGAGTGAGCCCAGCGCCGCTCGCGAAGCTGTTTACACCAATTTGGGCCCGCGTACCTACCATTTCCACCTTGTCGCCAGCAATAGCTATGGAGAATGGAATGGCTCGGAGACGGTTGTCGCCTTCGAGGTTGAGCCTGCATTCTGGCAGACCTGGTGGTTCCGCTCGACATTGGCCGTGCTTCTCGTAAGCATAGTGTTCGTGTTTTACCGGCTCCACCTGCATCGACTTACCCAACAGCTGAACCTGCGTTTCGAGGAACGCCTCGCCGAACGCACGCGTATCGCTCAGGAGCTGCATGATACGTTGTTGCAGGGGTTTCTCAGCGCATCCATGCAACTACATGTGGCAGATGATCAGCTCCCGCAGGATTCACCTGCGAAACCTTTGATGAATCGGGTTCTCACGCTCATGGGCCGGGTCATCGATGAGGGTCGCAATGCAGTTCGTGGTCTGCGTTCCGGGCATGATGATTCATACGATCTCGGGCAGGCGTTTTCCCGTGTTGCGCAGGAACTCGTCATCCAGCAGGAAGTTGACTTTCGCGTCGTCATGGAAGGCCTGCCCCGAGCATTGCATCCCGTGATTCGCGACGAGGTGTACCGAATTGGACGCGAATCCCTGGTGAATGCGTTCCGCCACTCGCGCGCGAACAAGATTGAGGTTGAAGTTGACTATTCCGCCAGCAATCTTCGCATTCTGGTCCGTGACAACGGTTGCGGAATCGATCCTCAGGTATTGCGCGCAGGGCGCGATGGGCACTGGGGTCTTCCCGGCATGCGCGAGCGAGCTGAAAAGGTCGGGGCGAAGCTCAGGGTATGGAGCCGCGCGGCTGCGGGAACGGAGGTTGAATTGACCGTGCCCGGCCAAATCGCGTTTCAACCTCATACTTCAGCGGGCCCGCGGCAATGGCTTACCCGATTCCATCCACGGCCGGTTACACAAGAAGCCAATAAGCCCGAAAGCAAACGACAACAATGAGCACCGCCGACAGCATCCGTGTCTTTAGCGTTGACGATCATCCTCTGCTGCGCGAAGGCATTGCCACCCTCATCAAAAGCCAGCCGGACATGGTGCTTGTGAGTGAATCCGCCACGGGGCGTGACGCCATTCAACAGTTCCAGAAGCACCAGCCGGATGTCACGCTCATGGACCTGCGATTGCCCGACATGAATGGCATAGACGTGATGGTCGCAATCCGTACGGAGTTTCCCGATGCCCGCATCATCATGCTCACTACCTTCGAAGGCGATGTGGAAATCCAACGCGCACTTGAAGCCGGGGCTCGGGGCTATATGTTGAAGAGCATGCCTCCGAAGGAATTGCTGGAAGTAATCCGCCAGGTGCATGCCGGCAAGAAGCGTATCCCGCCCGAAATTGCCGCTCACATTGCCGAGCACATCAGTGATGAAGACCTCACCGAACGCGAAGTGGAGGTGCTTCGCGAGATCGCGGGCGGCAACCGAAACCGGGACATTGCGGGAAAACTCTTCATCACTGAAGAGACGGTCAAAGTGCACATCAAACATATCATGGAAAAACTGGGCGCCAGCGACAGGACCCAGGCGGTCGCCATCGGCGTTCGCCGCGGCATTATTCAGCTCTAACCAGACTCCTGAAAGCAGTCCGCAGATACCACGATAGTGGTACGAAACAATTCCAAGCTCTAGGGATTCGCTCAGTCAAGAAAATGTTTAGCCTTTAACCTTGACCGCGTTGACGCTGCGATCGACTTTCACGATCTTTCCGGATGGCATGCCCGGTTTCGGGTTGTTCTTGCTGCGGGCCACCGCGGGAATAGCCCTCGTGTCTTGCGGCATGGTTCATTTCATCGCGTGGCAGGAAGCGAGCCTGTTGATCCTGTCCGTGGCAGCGTTGTCGTCAACATGCGGACTGTTGCTCCTGTTTGGACTGTTCAATTGGTTAGCTTGTAGTCTTGGCGCTCTGATCAGCTTGGGAACCGCCCTCGGCCTGATACGTGCGCCAATGTTGAACGTCTCATCGGCGGAGGTCTCCGCAATTTTTACAGCCGTTATTGCAATCGCACTCTTGTGCCTTGGCCCTGGGGCATATTCGCTGGATGCGCGACGCCACGGACATCGCGAGATCATCATTCCAGCAAGGCCACACTCTTCCGACGACAGTCCTCTTTGACTCTCACTTACTACCTCGATCGAGTTACCTGGCCTTCAGTCTTCCTGGGTAAGGAAAAAACACTGGATATCGGGATGCGCTCTGCTCCCCTGTTTGCGAGAGTAGCCGCAACAGGGGATACCAATCGAAAACTAGGGAGGGAAGCCATGGGGACTATGGGGACTCTCGAATTGCCGGCTCGAATGAGTCCGTGCCTTCGGCTCTTCATTGAGATTCTGTTCGATGAGGTCGACGTCAAACGCTCTGCGTCGTGGCATCAGAACCACGAGATTCAATCCACGACTCCTAAGGTGATTCAGACTTGCACGCCATCGCCGCCCCGGGGGCGTCGATCAAGGATGAGTACGTCACCGGACTCTGGGACTCGAACGGCTGCGACGATTGGTTGGGGGTCCATCGAATGTTGATCAAAAGAAATTACTCTGCAATTCAAATCGAAACAGGAGATTAAACCAATGACACACGGGATAAAGAACATCGTACTCGTCCACGGCGGTTTTGTGGACGGGTCCGGTTGGAATGGCGTCTACAACACACTGAAGGGAAAGGGGTACAACGTCGCGGTCGTGCAGAACCCAACCATCACGCTTGCCGATGATGTCGCCGTAACCAAGAGGACGATTGCCGCGCAAGTAGGTCCGGTTATCCTGGTCGGCCATTCCTACGGCGGTGTCGTGATCACCGAAGCTGGGAGCGACCCGAAGGTAGCAGGGCTCGTTTACATCGCGGCATTCGCACCCGATAGCGGCGAATCCGTTGAAACATTGATCAAGAATCCTCCGCCGGGTGCCCCAGTGCCTCCAATCCTGCCGCCTCAGGATGGATTTCTATTCTTGGACCGATCGAAGTTCCAAGCTTCTTTCGCCGGAGATGTAGATTCCAGCCTGGCTGCTTTCATGGCTGATTCTCAGGTTCCGTGGGGTACTCAGGCACTCGGTGGCGCAGTCACCCAACCAGCGTGGAAATCAAAACCGAGTTGGTACTTGGTATCCACGGAAGACCGTATGATTCCTCCGGATGCTCAACGGGCCATGTCCAAACGAGCTGGCGCAAAGGCAGTCGAGGTCAAGGGAAGTCACGCGGTGTACGTGTCTCAGCCGGCCTCCGTTGCTGCTCTCATCGAACAAGCTGCTCAAGGTTCGGCCTCCCTGCTTGCTTCCTGGGAGGCTGTCGCTTAAAGCGCATTCCACCAGCAACTAGATGATGTCGGATCCGTCTTGGGAAGCGCTCTCCACGCCAGCCTTGCGTTGAGTGGAGAGCGCACACTTAGGCGTTATTCGGTTTGTGAAAAGGGAGGCTATGCCTACTATCACAACAAAAGACGATACGCAGATTTTCTACAAGGACTGGGGAACAGGCCAGCCCATCGTGTTCAGTCACGGGTGGCCGCTTACTGCGGACGACTGGGATGGACAGATGTTGTTTTTCGGCCAGCGCGGTTACCGCGTCATCGCGCATGACCGGCCGAGGCCACGGCCGTTCCACCCAAACCTGGGACGGCAACGATATGGATACTTATGCCGATGATCTGGCAGCGCTCACGGAAAAGCTCGACCTGAAGAACGCAATCCATGTCGGGCACTCCACCGGCGGCGGAGAGGTGGCGCGCTATATCGGCCGTCACGGATCCAACCGTGTTGCTATGGCCGTGCTCATCAGCGCTGTACCGCCCCTAATGGTGAAGACGGAGAAGAATCCTGCGGGCGCGCCGATCGAGGTGTTCGACGACCTGCGGGCATAATACGCCAAAAATCGGCCGCAGTTTTATAAGGACATCACCCTGCCGTTCTACGGTTACAACCGCCCGGGAGCCCAGATTTCGGAAGGCATTCGTCAGAAATGGTGGCTCCAGGGGATGATGGGCGGGATGAAGGCGGGCTACGACTGCATCAAGGCCTTCTCCGAGACGGATTTCACCGAAGATCTCAAGAAGTTCGACGTGCCAACCCTCATTCTTCATGGCGAGGACGATCAAATCGTGCCGATTGGCGCCGCAGCCCTGCAGTCCGCAAAGCTTGTGAAGGGTGCGACGCTTAAGGTGTATCCGGGGTTTCCACACGGGATGCCCACCACCAACGCGGACCAGATCAACGCCGACCTGCTGGCGTTCATCAAGCAGAGCCGGGCCGTGGCGGCTTAAACGAGTCTGGCCTTCGTTTTGCGGTGAGAAGTTGCTGCGTAGACGTTTGCTGGGAGCTCCTGCGTGAAAACCATGATCGGTTTCGTCGTCGCAATCACATTCCCCTCGTTCGGATATGTGTGTAGGTTACGACCGAGCCATCTGAGCGCTGGTGTTCCAGATCATGTCTGATTCGGACTCCAAGTCGCAAAGAGCTCCCAGCAGTCCATAAACCTTCGCAGAGGCGATGGGTATTGCGTGAAGGAATGGGAGGAACGTATGGCACAACAGACCGCAGTGGCTCCGATGAATTGGTTTCGCCAGGGCTTGTTTTCCCCCTTAACGGAGGAGGTCACGGCTTTCGACCTACCGGTCACCGGCCGAATACCATCAAAGTTGAATGGCTGCTATTTGCGCAACGGTCCGAATTTTATGCGCGGCGTCGACGATCGCAAGCACCGTTGGTTCCTTGGCTCTGGCATGGTGCACGGCGTGAGGTTGCGGGACGGCCGGGCGGAGTGGTACCGCAATCGCTGGGTCCGTTCGAAACCTGTCGCGGAAGCGCTCGGAGAATAGTGGCGCGAGGGTCCCATCCACGATCACGACTTCGCCGTCAACACGCACATTCTCGGTCATGCCGGTCGAATCCTTCCGACGGTTGAAGGTGGTGCCCTGCCGTACGAGGTCTCCGACGAATTGAACACGCTTGGGCCTTACGATTTCGCCGATGCCCTGCCCGCCAGTTTCGCTGCGCATACCAAAACCGACCAGCGGAAGGGCGAGGTTCATGCCATCGCGTTTTCGCATCTTCAGGATTATGTCCAGCACATCATCATCGACAAGACTGGCAGTGTGAGTCCCATAACCGACATTGCCGTTCGCGACAAACCGATGATGCATGACTTCGCCCTGACTGAAAAATAAGTCGTCCTTTATGATCTGCCGGATAACCGCCCGAGATGTAACCGGTTTGAACAGAATGGGTGAGTCATCAGTTAGGGTTATAATCCATAAATCTTGGGAACGGCTCGGCGGAGGGTTTATGCGAGCCTTGAAATTACTATCCCTGCCCGTGCTATTCCTCGTGTATTGCCCCGTTTGTCGGGAGCAAGGTCCGACAACGCTCAACGGGAACTGGCACCTGACCGGATTATGGGGACAATACCGGCCGGATGCGAGGCGATAACTGGCTGCTTTTTTTTCAAACCCAAAGAACACGCGGCGAGACTTCTGCAATCGCAAATCAATTCAGCTGATTTCGGCAAAGGAGAACCTACGATGCTTGACAGCAAAATCTCACGACGCAGAATGATGCAATTAGGAGTCGGAGCCGCGACGGCTGGTGTCGTCCCGGTTTCCAAGCCGTTGGCTTACGCTTCCGCCGTCGGCGCCGTTGATAGTGATGGCTTGGATCTCCCCGGCGGTCCTCAACCTCAACGCTCGACTAACGCGGCTTATGCCTTCCTCCGTCAGATGATGGATGCGTACGCACAGGGTTCTACCGTACGCCTGTGCCAGAGTTATTGTGATCAGATTGCGGGTGGCACGTTCTTTAGTACAGCATTCACATACGACAATGCGCTGCTGGCCCTCGCGTTTCTTGCCCGCGGACGCTCGGATGACATCGAGCGCGCCATCGTCATCGGCAATGCTTTGCTGTACGCGCAACAAACCGATCCTGCCGCCGACGGACGTCTTCGCCAGGCGTACATGGCAGGAACGCCTGACAGCCATGGTGTTTTCGTGACGCCGGGCCTCAGTTTCTTTCAGGGCAGCGCGGTCGGCGATGTCGCCTGGGCAGGGATCGCGCTCGCTCAACTTTATGCTCGCACCCGCGTGCAGACGTACCTTGAGGGCGCGCTGCGTGCTGCGACCTTCATCGAGACCACGACACGGGATAATACGAATGTCCCGCCGGGCGGATACTTCTTCGGTAATGGCCAGACTAATAAATCGACCGAACACAATATTGACGTGTACGCTTTGTTCACGATGTTGGCGCAACTCTCTGGGGATAACTCGTGGCTGGACGGTGCTGCCCACGCCAGAGCGTTTGTGGAAGCTATGTTCGATGCGCCCTCTGGACACTTCTGGACCGGCACTTCAGATCCGACGCACATTTTCTTCAATAACAGTCCGGAAGATGTTCAGACTTGGTCGTATCTGGCATTTCAGGACCCCAATTTTGCGGTCACGCTTGATTGGGTGAAAACCAATCTCGCGACCACTGACACAACCTTTGCGTTCAACAATGGATGGGGCGTCAACGGGAGTTTGCGGCTACGAGTGTCGGGCATGACCTATGCCAGCCTGAGCAAACTCGGAACTGTGCTGGGAGACAATACGGTGGATGCCGACGCGGTCTGGCTTGAAGGCACTAGCCACTTGATCGCCGCCTTGCTGCAACGCCGCTTGCCGGCCAAGAATGACATTCCGAGCTTTCACGGCGATGTGGCTCTCGCCGCTGCTCTGTTCGAGAATGTGCAGGTTGCACAAAACAGCCTGGGCACGGGGCAGACAGTGAATGGCCAGCCGCTCGTTGTAGGCCAGGGCATCACGGCCGCAACGAGCATCCTGAACACCGGGTTTGGGTTCAACTACTTCCCATTCCTTCACATCGGCGCGACCTCTTGGTATGTAATGGCCGGGCAAGCGGCAAATCCGCTTCAACGCATGACTGCTTTTCGGTAGGACGATTAATCGTAGCGTTGCGAGTGCAGTTCTAGTGGCCCCTCGGGCGTCGACGTTTGTTGCCGAATAATATAGCCGCTCCCGTGGAATTTGGTTTCATTTCGCCGAACGAATGTGGAGCGTTGACCAGATTTGCCGGGCATAGAACGCAAGGTTCAAAGCGCATACGAATACACCTGCTACCGTCAGAACGGTGGGAGAGACATCGGGGTAGACAAGGCGGTCAAGATAGTGCAGCAGAAATCCGCCCTTGTATGGCTCGACGCCTGCCCTGGCTTCAAGCCAGTTCTCTAACAGAGTTAAAGGGCACGGCCACGGAAGTAGT
>Ga0210396_10003296_pt1 | contig 16167 bp, 15 predicted proteins | sample IncBWH17OmetaG_FD_155466 | JGI IMG/M metagenome (GOLD analysis project Ga0210396, IMG submission 155466) | Forest soil microbial communities from Barre Woods Harvard Forest LTER site, Petersham, Massachusetts, United States - Inc-BW-H-17-O ... | reverse complement strand
ATTCCTGTTCGTCAATCGACGCTGATTGCAATGCACTTACGACCGCTGTCTCCGTTCTGTGGCGCGTGCTGTTCTTTACTCTCGCCACGCACACTATCCGACCAGCTACACCATGAACATTGATTTCGAACGAAATGAAACGTGTCTTTGCGCGTCGGAACGGAAGGGCGAGAAATCTTGCCTACAAAGCACCTCTTTACAGCGGGTTACCTGGCGAGCGGCCCGCGAAAAAGTGTACGGGCGGTCTTAGACACGCTCCATCCGAACGGATAGCCACTCTATCCATTCAGATAGCCTCTGCTGGCGGTACATCTCACTTGCGGCTAGAATACCGCCTCCGGTTTCTAATTCTCGCAGCCCGGTCCCATGACTTAGAGGTCTCTCGGTGGAGCCTAAACTTTTAGCCATCAGCGGCCCGCTCAGAAATTCCGACTTTGTCGTCGCCGATTCCCTGTCCATCGGCCGCGACCCAGAAAACTCGATCTGCGTGGACGACCCCGCGCTCTCCCCATTCCACTGCCGCATTTCTCACCAGGATGGCTGCTACATCCTCACCGATCTCGACAGTGCCGCTGGAACCTTCGTCAATGGCATCCCTATTCAGGAGCGCACTCTTTCCTTCGGCGACGAAATCTCCGTCGGCACCTCAGTGCTGTCGTTTCAAGCCCAGCATCCAAACACCTTCAAACTGCTCCACGCCGCTCCGCTCGGGGACCAGGCCGCCCCATCAATCCTCACGCCGCAGCAAATGCGCCAGGACGAACTCCTCTACCTTCACCCCGAATCCCTTGCTGCTCTCCCACAGCCCTCCCGCCTTTCCCGCAATCTCAGCGCGCTGCTCCGCATCAACGCCGCCATTGCCACTCTGCGCGACGCCGACGCCCTCCAGTGGCAATTGCTAGGAATGATTTTCGACGCTGTGCCCGCCCAGCGCGGCGCCATTCTCTTCATCGATCCAGCCTCCGGCGAAGTCTCTTCCCAGATTGTCTGGGATCGTATCCTCGGCCCCGAGCATCCCGTGACCATTAACCCCGCCGTTCTCAAACGAGTCATCGAAGGTCGTGTTTCCCTGCTCGACAACTCGACGCACACCCGCGAAAAACCGAGCGACTCCCCGGCAACAGACTCTCAACCCGTTCAATCCATCCTCTGCGTTCCACTTTCCACTGCCGATCAACCTTTTGGCGTCATCTATCTCGACACTTCGAATCCCGCCACTGCTTTCTCGGAAGACGACTTGCAACTTGTTTCCGCGGTAGCTGGGCTCGCCTCCATCGCCATCGAAAACGCCCATCAATTCGAGCGACTCGACACGGAAAATCGTCAGCTTCGCGCCGAAGTTAATCTTGACCACGACATGCTTGGCCAGACGCCTTGCATGCGCGAGGTCTATCGATTCATCGAACGGGTCGCTCCCTCTGATGCCACCGTCCTCATTCACGGCGAAAGCGGCACCGGCAAGGAATTAACCGCTCGCGCGATCCACAAGAACAGCACGCGCCGAGCGCTTCCTTTTGTCGCGCTGAATTGCGCCGCGCTTACCGAAACCTTGCTGGAGAGCGAACTGTTTGGCCACGAGAAGGGCTCGTTCACCGGGGCCTTTGCCCAGAAAAAAGGATTGGTTGAAGTCGCCGAAGGTGGAACGCTCTTCCTCGACGAGGTGGGCGAACTCTCCCCAATTTTGCAAGCGAAGCTTCTCCGCGTCCTGCAGGAACGCGAATTCGTTCGTGTCGGCGGCACTCGCTCCATCAAGATCAACGTCCGTTTTCTGGCCGCCACCAACCGAAATCTTCAGAAAGCCGTCCGCGACGAACAGTTCCGCGCCGACCTCTTCCACCGCCTCAACGTCATTTCCATCACGCTGCCGCCGCTCCGCGAGCATCCCGAAGACATTCCACTACTGGCGGGCTATTTCGCCAATCGTTACGCCAAAAAGTGCAATCGCCTTATCCGCGGCATCTCCGACGACGCTCGCACTCGCCTCCTCCAATACGATTGGCCCGGCAACGTCCGTGAATTGGAAAACGCCATCGAGCGCGCCGTGGTCATCGGCTCCTCGGAGTTGCTGCTCCCAGAAGATCTTCCCGAGTCTCTCCTCGACTCGCCGGCAACCGTGAGCGCAGAGCCCGCGAAATATCACGACGCCGTCCGCGACTTGAAAAAGCAGCTCATCCTCAACTCTCTCGAACAAACTTCCGGGAACTTTACCGAAGCCGCAAAGCTTCTCGGCGTCCATCCCAACTATCTTCACCGCCTGATTCGGAATCTCGATCTACGCCTCTCCTTGAAAAAGCCCAATCGCGGCTGATTTCTTTTCGTGACGGTTTTCCTCTCGTCCATCCCTTCCCCAATTTCCGTAAATTTCTCGCCAAATTGGCCACTGTCCTTTCACCTGCACGTCGGGACGGTCTCCACTTCACTACGAAATTCCACGTCCGGCCCGCGTTTCGAGGCAGACCCTCCATACTTTTTATAGGCCCAAATTATGTTCTTTGCCTTCGAGGACGCTATGCGAAAACCCAGTTCGCTCGCTATTGCTTTGCTCGCCTTGGCAATTTTGCCTTCTCTCAGTAGTTCAGTTGGCGCACAAGAGCACGCCACTCCCGCAACCTTTTCTCCTTCTGCTGGCACGCCCACGAAGCCTGTTGGCGAAGCTCTTCCCGAACTGAAGGATATTCTCGAAAAAAATGAAGAAGTTATGGGCGGCCGCGCGGCCTGGAGCCGCTTAACCTCGCAGCGCATGACCGGTGTATATCAGACCGAAGATGGGTCGCGTTATTTTTCCGTGGAAATTCTCGCCAAGAGCCCCAACAAAACCCTCTACAAACTTACTTCTCCCAACGATCTGGTGATTCGCGAGGTCTGCGATGGCCAGTCCGCATGGGTCGAAGATCCCCGCGGCGGCTATCACGCTTTGACCGGGCCAGCCCTCGCTGCCCGCTTACGCCGCTCTGAATTCCTCGGCCGCGATAAAATTCTGCTTCTCGCCGCGACCGGAAAAGTCACTGGCACCGCGAAAGTCGGTCCATATCTCACCTATGTCGTGGAATTTTTGTCCGACAAGAATGTCACGTCGCGCATCTACTTCGATTCCGACACCGGCTACGTGATTCGCGCCGAGGATATCTACACCACGCCCGATGGGCCCTACACCGTTCGCGTCGACTTTGCCGACTATCGCGCCATTGATGGGATGAAGTTCCCTTTCCGCATGCGCCGCTCTGAACCAGGCTCCGTTTTCTTCATCCGCCTCACCCAGTTGAAGAACAACGTCTACATCGACGATTCCGCCTTCTTAAAGCCAGAGTCCGCCGCCCGCACCGAGCCCTAGCCGCAACCACCCCGTCTTCACCCCAAAATAGTCTTACCGCCGCGCGATTCCTCTGGGCAACTCCGCGCCCTCTGCGCTTCAGCGTTATCTTTTTTCCTTGCCTCAGTCCTCTCCGACACAACCACGCCGCAAGGCACACCCCGCAGCGTCAGTTCAGCCGCTGATCTACCCCAGCAAATACACCATTACCGATTTCAAGATTTCAGTACGGAAAACGCGAACGATCGCGCAACGGCTCCGTTCGCCTCACTTAAATTAGATAGGAACTCCCCAGAAGGACTCATTCGGCGGCGTCAGTTCAATTCCCAGATCCCACGCCTCGTGGCCGCGCCACACCACTTCTCCCTCGACGGCCCGGCCCGTATCGACTTGCGTCAGCCGCACACGCTTCCGCAGCGGCAGGTCCGCCGCCACAATCGCCATACATCCCGTCCTGCTCACATCTACAGTGATTCCATTCGCACTTCGCTTCGTCCCCCCATCTTCCCATTCCGCGATAAAGCGAACACTCGCCGTCGATCGTCTGTGCGAGCGCAAGCGCGCCCAGCGCATTTCCAATTCTTTTTGGGGGGTAAGCGTGCCTTTCAGGAGCTCAGTTGCCATGGGGACCTCGCAGCGCAGATATCTTGGGGCTTGGGGCCAAGAAGAAGTTTCACGATAGTCCCGGGCTAAGGCCCCGTCAACTAGACTTTAGGGCAGGTTTACAAAAAATTTCTCAAAACCTAAGTAAAATCACGTAGAAGTCCACTACGGTTTCGCTTTTAGTTCGCCGACCACCCGTCACGAGCCTGCACTTATGCTCTCTACGCGAATCTCTGGAACTTTCCTGGTACCTCATCCGTACTTCTCACCAAGGAGATTCACATGAACTCGAAGAACCGGGGATTTCTCACCTTTGTGGCCTCTCTCGCCTTCAGCACCGTGGCCATGCTGCCCACAGCCGCCTGGGCCCAAAACACTCCGAAACCAGCCTCCAGCGCCGCATCGGCTTCCACAAAAGACCAATGGATTCACGTGCGCGTCGAAGACCGAAATAATAAAGGCGAAACGGTTCGCGTTAATCTCCCCATCGACATGGCTGTTAAAGTTCTTCCTGCCATCAACAAAAATCAACTTCACAACGGCAAAATCCACATCGATGATGCCCACCTGCAGGACGTCGACCTCCGCACCATACTCGACGCCGTTCGCTCCTCGAAAGACGGCGAATATGTCACTGTGCAAAGCAACGAAAACAACGTGCGCGTGGTCAAGAATGCCGGCTATCTTTACATCCACGTCACCGACAATTCCTCACATCACAAATCCTCTGCCAAAGATTCCAAAGACAACACAGAATCCGTAAAGTCCAACGCAGACACCAAAGTTGAAATTAAAGTTCCCATGAAGGTGGTCGATGCTCTCCTTTCCAGCGGCAAAGATGAGCTCGATATCGTTGCCGGTCTCCGAGCCCTCGCAGGCGATGGCGACACCGAACTGGTCAGCGTGAAGGACCAGGAAAATACCGTGCGCGTCTGGATCGATTCCAAGAATCTAGCAGACTAGGCTCAGATTAGTTAGGAGAAGCCACCATGCTACTAATCGCTAAAGCGGCTCTTGGATTCTGCGGTGTTCTCGCCATAGCTACGGCCTACACCTTTCATGAAGGCGTCATCCGGATTGATGTCGATGAAAACGTCTCCGGCGGCTCCCACGTCCATTTTTGGCTCCCGGCTACGTTTGTCTCCACGGGGATGCATCTCGCGCCTTGCCATAATTTGCGTCAGGCATCCGTTCAGGTGCGGCAGTACTTGCCGCTGATGCGCCAACTCTCTAAAGAACTGCCCAAATATCCAAACGTCGTCTTCGTCGATATCACCGGTGAAACCGAGCATGTCCGGGTCGCCACTGAGCACGGCAAACTCTGCATCGACGCTACCGAACCAGATAAAGTAGTCCACGTCACCATACCCCTAGAAACCATTCGCGACGTAGCCGACAACCTGGAAGCGGCCTCCCCTGGCGTCTAAGATTCCGCAACTGGAGTTTAGGCTTTCAGGCCTGGGGATTTCCCAACCCGGCCGACAACTGTTTCAACACATCAACAAAATGAAAGAGGCCAGCAAGATTGCTGGCCTCTTTCATTCTCGATTCCTAAATTCCCGCCGCTATTCCCCCGTTTCTTTCCCCGGCTGAAAATAAACCTCTTCCTGCATCGCCTTCTTTTCCCATCCAGCGCGCTGCAATATTCCTCGCCCGTTTTCCACCATGCTCGGATGCCCGCACAGGTACACCGACGTCTCCTCCGGCTTCAGGTTCCACACGTCAACGTATTTTCGAATCAAATCGTCCACCCGCCCCCGCTCGCCCGTCCACCCCTCATCCTCCCAGGGCCTGCTCACCGTGGGCACATACTTCAGCCACGGCGCCTCACCAGCAACCTTCTCCAGCTCATCACGATAACCAAATTCCCAAGATCGGCTGGCACCCTGTATGCAGAAAAGCCGGTGCTCCCCGGGCATCGGCGTCCCACCATTTTTCCAATCCGCATATATCGTGCGTACGAAACTGACGTAAGGTGCCACGCCCGTCACCGTCGATAGCAGCAAGTGATTCTTTCTTCCGCTTTTCAAATCCAGCGTAAATCGACCCTTCGCAAATCGCCGCAAAAGCAGTTCTGTGCCCTTTTCCAATTTGTCCAGTACCGGCGTGAATTCGCCGTGCGGCACCACTTCCACAAAGAATTCCAGTTTGTTTTCATACGGCGAAGAACACAAGGAATACGGCCGCTCGATTCGCTTTGCCTCCCCTTGCACGCCCAGCGTGGCATATTGTCCCGCCAGATACGTGAAGGGTCCTCCCGCGTCCACCTGCAACACGAACAGATCGTCCGAAATGTTTCGGCGATCCAGTATCTTCGCGGTCAAGAATTTTTCCGATGGCGCGGCCAAGGTAACCTCCCTACGTTCGATTCTCAGCTTGCTAAAAACGATACGGGCGGAGCATCCATGCCCCGCCCGAATTTCCTACGACAAATAACGTGACCGAGCCCCTTAGGGCTTGGACTGCTGCTTCTGCTGCTGCATTTGTTGCATCATCTGCTGCATATCAAACTTCTTCACCGGGCCGGTAATCCGGTCCGGAACATCGTTCAACACTTTCACCAGCACCATCGTGCTATTCGGATCCACTTCCTTTACCCCGCCGAACGGCGTCACCTTGTCGCTGGTCCAGATATCGCTATTGTTCTTGTCGTTTCTCCAATGCTCGCAAACAAATGTTCCCGCCGGCACGGTGACCGGCTCCGTTCCCACCGAGTGCCACTCGCTCAAACTCTCTTGCATCTTGGCATCGCGACTCTGCGATGGGTTGAACGGCATCTCCATCGCCCCTTGTCCCGGTGGCTGGATGATCATTCGGTGGAACTGAAAATCATCTTTGGTAATCAACGCTTTACCGGTGACATCTTTTCCTTTGGAATCCTGGCTGTAAAACTGCATCCAGAACGCCTCTTTGCCGTCCACTGTTTCTTTCCCGGTTACGCTCAGTTCCATCTCTTTTTTGCTGGAGTCTTTCTTCGTCGTCGTTTCGTACAGCGCACCCTTCCCCACGACCGGGTTAAAGGCTTTCATGATGCTGGGCTTCTTGAACAGATCCATTCCCATCTGCGCAAAAGCAGCCGGGACACAAGTCACGCAGACCACTAGGGCACAAAAAAATAAAACCAGACGCTTCATGACCCACTCCTCGAATTCATTCGAATTCCGTGTATAAGGACAAGCACAGCGACACTTCAGCTGCCCATGTGATACCAGTTTTGCCAAATCGTGGCAACGAAAGATTACAAGCGGATGTGGAAACTAAGGAAAAGGATTATTCGTACGCTAGCGCCTCAACCGGATCGTACCCCGACGCGCGTAGTGCTGGAATCGCCGCTCCTGCCGCAGCCCCCAGCATCGCCAACCCAATCGAACCCAATATCCATCCCGGCGTAAGCAATATCGACAGCCCAGGACTCGTTTGTTTCAAAACCGCCTGGGTAATCAACGTGATCACGATACCCGCCACGCTTCCTGCCAGTGTCAAAAACGCGGTCTCCCCCAGCAGCATCTTCACCACATCGAACCGCGAGAATCCTAACGCCTTTAGAATCCCAATCTCACGAGTGCGCTCCAGCACCATGGTGTGCATGTTTAACAACACCACCAGGAAACTAATCACGATGCCAAGCCCCACCATCGTCCGAATAAACGGCTTCAGCTCCGGCAAGTTCGAAGAGTTCATCAGCGACACATATTCCGACATCGACCGTACCCGGTTCAGCGGGTCCAGCTTCAAAATTTCCGCCCGCGTGCCCTCCGGGTCGCCCTTGCTCCGCACAAAAAACATCGACACCCGCTTGTCCGCTCCCACAATGTCCTGCGCCGTCTTCAACGGGATAAAAAACCGCGCCCCCTTGCCATGCGCAAAGATTCCCGAAATTCTAAACTGGTGATTGATCAGCGTTACCGTGTCGCCCACCTTCAGGTGCCGCGTCTGCGCCACGATATCGTCAGCAATTGCTTCGTCTGGCGCCTCGAACGGCCGGCCATCGCGGAAAATAAATCCCTGGCTCAACGCATTAAACCGTTTGTAGTCGATGCCGTAAATCAGCATCAGCGTCTTAGTCTCGGTCAATATGAGCGTGGGAGCTATTTCATCCACGCTAGGAAGCTGGCTGATCCGGTCGCCCAGCGATTCCTGCATCACCGCGCTCGAGAACGCAAAGAAAATAGACGAGTTCGGCGGCTGCACCAGAATATCGGCGCCCACGCCTTCTACGCGCTTGCCCCATTCCGCAATCACACCGGATGTCAGTCCGACAATCATCAGGATCAGAACCACTTGGATGGCGATGGCAATGATGCTTAGGAAGCAGCGTAATGGTCGCGCTGAGATGTTGCCCCAGAACATCTGCAACAGCGAAAAAGGTCCTTCGTACGTTTCTGCCATGGAGTGCAGACAGAAATGTATCACCAGAAAAACTTCCGGTCAAAATTTAGGAGGAGAAGTCGAACGAAGTTGTAGCACGAACATTTCCGAAGTGCATCAAGAAAAATTTATTTTCTGTTAAGTTTTCAACATATCCGTGGATAACCTTGTGGAAAGATCGCCTTTTCCAACTGTAACTCCCTGTCGTTCAGCGCGATAATACGGTTTGCACCATTTTTGTGCAGTCCACAAAACCAAGTTTCGTTTTTCAAAATGTGATCGGCAAACTATTTTCGTGTGACTGCACTCCGCGCACCGCACTCTTTAACAACACACGAATTCGATTGCATTCCAGAAAAATCACGCGATCGTTCTCGCTTTTCTTACGCTTCGGCAAATTTTTATCGGGGCTCAAACGGAAAAGATTTGCATAAAAACTTCCAGTAGCAGTTCTAATACCACTTCGGAGGGCGTTCGAGATGCACCTTGATCGTCTGCTGCTGATCCGCAACATCGTACCAGTGTCCGTACGTCTTCCAGCCCGACGCCACTACTTGGATCAGCACTCGCCCGGTCGGAGCGTCCGGCACATGCGCCACCCCTTGCAGATTCGTTTTCACGTTAACTTCAAACTTTTTATCTTTAATCAGCTTCTGCTCTAACGTTTTCAGGTAAATACTCGCATTTTCAACGGGCTTGTTGTCGTCGCCCGCGGTTACTTCGATGGTCAACCGGCTAATCGCTGATGGGGGAGACTTCTCTTTGCCCGTGGAACCACTGGCAGGCGGCTCGTTCTTGTCTTGGCTCTGCTGTGCTACTCCTGCACTTAAGCAAAGACCGAGTGACAACGCCCCCGCCAGACCCAAATTGAGCAAAATATTTCTCATTTCCGGCTGCACGTATCGTCGCTGGAATCGTCCTACGGGTCAAGTCACGCACTTTCTCTTTTCTCACTCATTGACTCACCCGTTCGGCTCTTGTAACGTCGATGAACTGCGGGAAGAACGCGGCGCCTTCACGAATCCATCGCGAAAGTTGGACGGCAATAATCGGTGAGAGTCGTGAGTCTTCACGTTTTTCATCTGCCGCCCAGCCCGCGTGCTCCGCGGCAGGCACCTTAGTACCAGCTAAATTTTGTCTTCGTCTAAATTGTTCTGAGGAGATCACATGGGATTCGCCACCAACGCCATTCACGTGGGCCAGGAGCCCGATCCATCCACTGGCGCTGTCGTTTTGCCCATCTACCAAACTTCCACGTACGTCTACGAGGAGTTGGGCAAATCCAAAGGTGGCTTTGACTACGCGCGCACCAATCATCCCAACCGCAAAGCTCTCGAAAAAACTATCGCCAAGCTCGAAGGCGGCCACAGCGCTTACGTCTTTACTTCCGGAATGGCTGGCATCGACGCTGTCTTCCGTCTGCTGCGCCCTGGCGATCACGTTGTTCTCTCCGAAGCCGTCTATGGCGGCGTCTATCGCCTTAGTACCCAACTTCTCGTCCACTTCGGACTGGAATTTAGTTTTGTCGACACCACCGATCCCGCCGTGGTGCTCGGCGCGCTCCGGCCTAACACCAAAATGCTTTACGTCGAGACGCCGACCAATCCCACCATGCGCATCACCGATCTTTCCGCTATGGCCAAACTGGCCAACGAGCGCCGCGCCATCCTGGTCGTCGACAACACCTTCTTGACCCCGTATCTCCAGCGTCCCATCGAACTCGGCGCGCACATCGTCGTCCATTCCATGACCAAATATCTTGGCGGACATAGCGACGCCACCGGTGGCGCCGTCGTTCTCACGCGCCCCGAAGATGCCGAGAAAATTTATTTCATCCAGCGGTCTGCCGGCGCCGGGTTGGCTCCCATGGATTGCTTTCTCATGTCGCGTGGCGTCAAAACTCTCGCCGTCCGCATGCTGCAGCACAATGCCAACGGCCTCGCCGTCGCGCGCCACCTCGACGCACATCCAAAAGTCCGCAAAGTTTTTTATCCGGGCCTGGCTTCTCACCCGCAACACGATCTCGCTCGTCGTCAACAAAAAGGTCCCGGTGGCATGCTGGCTTTCGACGTTGGCTCCGAAGAAGCCGCTCGCCGTTTCCTGAATCAGGTGAAAGTCTGCTCGCTGGCCGAAAGCCTTGGCGGCGTCGAATCTTTAATCTCACTTCCCGCGATGATGACTCATGCCTCCATGCCCAAGGAAGTTCGCGACCAGGTCGGCATCACCGACAGCCTGGTCCGCCTCTCCGTAGGTATCGAAGACGTAGAAGACATAATCGCCGACCTGGACCAAGCCCTTCTCCACATTTAGTTGCTGGCCCGGTTAAGGTATTGATTCAAGAAGACGCCCCAGATCTTCGTTCCAGGAAGTGGATGTCTATCGTCTTGCTAATTGAAAGCAAGCGGTGTAGCATCTCGCCACTTAAATCGTTAAATTCAATTCCAGGTGCATCTCACCCGCCCTATGGCTGCATCACGCGCCCACATTCCTCCAAGCCGTTCTGTAGCGGCATTTTCGCTACTCGCCGTTCTGATGGTCCTCGTCTCGTACATTCTGCTGCTCGTGATCGCGGCCGCATGCGTATATTTGCCATACCTAGCGTTAACTAGGCTAAACACCATGAATGCTCAGATGTTCGTGCTTTTATTTGGCGGCGTCTTGGTAGCGGGAGCTCTGCTTTGGTCCATGGCGCCTCGCCGCGACCATTTCAAAGCTCCTGGGTTGCTACTCGATCGTTCTTCGCAGCCCGCATTGTTTCAGGAAATTGACGCGATTGCAGCGGCGCTCAATGAGCAAGCGCCCGGCGAAGTCTATCTTGTCGGTCAGCCCAACGCTTTTGTCGCCGATCGCGGCGGCATTTTAGGATTCGGAAGTCGTCGTGTAATGGGCATCGGCTTACCGTTGCTCTCCATCCTGAGCGTTACGGAACTCCGTGCTGTGCTCGCCCACGAGTTTGCCCACTTCTACAGTGGAGATACTTCACTGGGACCTTGGCTTTATCGCGCCCAGAGTGCCATGCTGCGCGTTTTTCGGAACTTGGACGAGCTTGACGTTTTCGCCCGCGTGAACGTCATCCGCTTATTGATGGTGCTTGTCTCATTTATTTTGCGGCAATATTTCTTAGTCTTTCTTCGCGTCATCAACTTCATCTCTCGAAAGCAGGAGTTTCGTTCCGACGAACTCGCCTGCATCATCGGTGGCAAAAGGTCCGCAATCTCGGGCCTTGAGAAAATTCACGGCGCCGGATTAGCTTGGGTTCCTTATTGGACTTCGGAAGTTGTACCCATTATTGATCACAATTGCCTTCCCTCAATTGCGCAAGGCTTCGACCTGTTCATGAAGGAAGCCGAAATCGCGCGCCAAATCGAAACCTTATTAGCCGCGGAGAAAGCCTCACCCAAGACGAACCCTTTTGATTCTCATCCCCCGCTTCAAGCACGCGTCGAGACTATGGAACGTATTCACGTTGCGGACAACGACGCCGATCAGCAGGAAGCGATGTCACTCATCACGGAACCGCTTGCCCTGGAACGGCTCTTTATCGAGCAAATGAATCCCGGCCTCCCCAAAAACTCCCTTCGCCGCGTTTCGTGGGGAGAAGTAGCTCCGGTGGTCACGATTCCCGCGTGGCGGCTCTCTTTGGAAAAGTATGGCGCTGTGTTCGAAGGAAAATGCATTGATTCCCTTCCGCTTCTCTCGAGACAGATTTCCAATATCGGCGCAGCTATCCCAGACCCGAAGGGTATGCTCTTGGACACTCAACAAAGACGCGAGCGAGCGCTCGGACTCTTTGTGGCTGCCATGGGAACCGCGCTCATTGAAAACGGCTGGGCTCTTGAAGTGCGACCCGGCCGGTTCTACGCCTATCGAGGTGACGACCAGCTCGATGTCCCAAATTTCGTGTCCGGGCTTGTCGCCGGGAAAATCCCCTCAGAAGAGTGGCTCAAAAAGTGTCAGGACTTAGGGATCTCGAATTTGCCGCTGGTGGGAGTCGCAACTGCTGCAGGTATCCAGCCAGCAACTTAGACTCGCGTCGGCTAGCCTTAGGTCTCTTTGTTCTCGATTTCTGCCAACCAATTTAGATAGTCCGTTGAACCACCAGATATTGTCAGCACCACAAACTCCGGCGTCTCGTAGGAATGCAGCCGCTTCACTTCCCTTTCCAATTCCTTCAGGCGCTTCGCCGTTGTCTTCATGATCAGCAGGTACTCCCGTCCACGCTCAATTCTGCTCTTCCACCTGTAAATCGACTCCACTGCCGAACTGCTGATGTTCACGCAAGCGGCTAACTTCTTCTCCACCACTCTTTTCGCAATCTTGCGTCCCTCCGCAAGAGAGCCGCATGTCACCAGCACCACTCGAAATTGTCGCGCACGTCCCATTTTTTCCGTACCTCTCCAACTTTTATTCCGGAGTAGCGCACTTTTCCCGCGTTTCTTCACCCCTGCCCCTACACCTCGCCCAACGGAACAGTTAGAATATCCGCATTATGAGCACCACTCCCATTAAATTCGGCACCAGTGGCTGGCGCGGACTCATCGCCGATGATTTCACCTTCGCCACCGTGCGCCTTGCCGTCCGCGCCATCTCCGAACATCTCAAGGGCAAAAAAGCTGATCCTACCGTCCTGGTCGGCTACGATACTCGCTTCTACTCCGAAGAATTTTCCGCACTCGCCGTCCACGTCCTCCAAGAAAATGGCATCAAGACGCTGCTCTGCGACACCTTCACCCCAACTCCCGCCGTGGCCTTCGAAATTCTTCGGCGCAAACTCGATGGCGCCATCAATTTCACTGCCAGTCACAATCCCGCGCAATACCACGGCCTGAAATATTCCGGCTCCGACGCCGGCCCCGCGCTCCCCGAAGTTACCAAAGACATTGAAGCCCGCGTCGCCAAAATCATGGAGCGCGATGCCGCATCTTCATCAGCAAAAACCTCTGCGCCGCATCCCAAGGACCCCAACGATGGCCTGGGCGAGAAAGTGAATCTTCGCGCCAACTATCTCAAACGCATCAACGAACTGGTGCGCTTCGACGTCATTAAAAAAGCCAACTTGAAAATCGTAGCCGACGTCCTGCACGGTGCCGGAGCCGGCTATCTCGACAAAGCGCTCGCCGACCATGGCATCGACGTGACCGCTCGCCGCACCAATCGCGACTGCCTTTTCGACGGCACCGGCCCGGATGTCAGCGAAGAAAATCTCCAGCCTCTCGCTCAGACGGTTAAGGAAACCGGCGCGAAGGTCGGACTTGCCACCGACGGCGACGCCGATCGTTTCGGCATCATCGACTCAGACGGCACCTGGATTCAGCCCAATCTCATTCTTGCCCTCGTCTACGATTACCTGGTCGAGTCGCGCGGCTGGAAAATGCCCGCCGGCCGCAGCGTGGCCACCACTCAAATGGTCGATGGCGTCGCCAAATTCCACGGCCAAACCGCCTATCAGACTCCGGTCGGCTTCAAATATATCGGCCAGCTGATCCGCGAAGATAAAATCGCCTTGGGCGGCGAAGAAAGCGCCGGCCTGACCATTCGCGGCCACATCCCGGAAAAAGACGGCATTCTCGCTTGCCTGCTGGTAGCCGAAATGACTGCCGTCCGTGGCGCCTCGGTCATGGATCAGGTCCGCGCCGTCTACAAGAAACTCGGCCGCGAATTTCACCCTGTCCGCGAGAATCTTCACCTCTCTGACGAACAGAAGGCAAAGGCCATCGAAAAGGTGGCCGTGGACGCTTCGACACTACTCGGAAGAAAAGTTGTATCCGTGGATCGCACCGATGGCGCAAAATTTGTCTTCGAAGACGGCTCCTGGATGTTGCTCCGCCTCAGCGGCACCGAACCTCTTCTCCGCCTTTACGTGGAAGCAGAAAGCATGGCCGCCACGCAGAAATTAGTGAGTGACGCTTCTGATTGGATTTTGAAAGAAGAATGAGCTTGGAGCTACAGGACAAACTGCAGGGCGCTTTGCTGAAGTACAGCCGCCACATTCTCGCGGTCTTTATCGTCGTGTTGCTGGTGCACGACGTGTTTGGGACCCACGGCTTTCTCGCCATGCAGAAAAAGCAGCAGGAAATTCAGCACGTCAAAGCGGAAATAAACCGTCTGAACAAAGAAAACGCCGCATTGGGTCAAGACGTGAAGGACCTGAAGACCGACCCGCAAACCATCAAGAAAATCGCGCGCGAAGAATTGGGACTGGCCAAGCCCGGCGAAATTATTATCAAGTTGCCGCCTCCGCCACCGGCCGACTCCCCGGCTCCAAAGCTTTAACGGTTCCTTTCCTGGAGCGCGTTCGCCACAGCGAAAGCGCCAACATTCCCAGAAAAATACCGCAAAGTCCCAGCGTCGCCAGTCCGATCCCACATTTGTGTTTCGGCAATATCGACAGTCGCCCGTAAACAAATTCGATGTGTACCCAGTACACCAGCAGCGATGTTTTCCCAAACTGTATCGTGGGGCTAAATCCCTTCAACGCCAATCCCCATCGGCACCATGCATACGCAAACACCGTCAACAACAACAGCACACCACACCTCAGCAGCAAAAATTCCGGACTGGCGTGCCAGTAGTCGTACACCGCATACAGTTGCACGGGCGAGCGATCGAACAAGATAGACAACACAATTGCCGCCACTCCCGAGCCTGCCACCGCCGCGAAAAATCGCGTCTCCTGCTCCCGCGCGAATCGCGAGAATAATGAAAATCCTGCCGCCAGCCCAGCAAACGCAAATGTCGCCCAAGGAAAAATGGGAAATAGCCAGTGCTGCGGCTGATGAAAGACATGCACGCCATTGAAGTACGACTCCAACGGCCACGGCAAAAAGTTTGGCCGCCACGTCGTCCACAACGGCGGCGTCAACAACCCAATCGCCACCGCGACCGCCACCGACCAGAGAACGCTCCTCCGCCGCGCCGCCTCCACTTCACCCCCAGCCGTGAACCAGCAAAATACGCCCATCAACACCATCGACACTCCCAAAATATTCAGCACATCTACCCGCAACAAATCCGTCCAGGTCACAAACTTGTAGCCCAGCACGTACTCCTGCACACGAAACAGCAGTCCCAATCCAAAAATCTCCGCCCCGCGCAACATCGTCTGCTTGGCGATCGCCCCGCGATCCACTCCCTTCTCTCGCAACTTCTCCGTCACTAGTGCAAACGAAACTCCCGCCAGAAAAATAAATAATGGCGCGGGCAGTGTCGCCGCGATTTGCGATAACCTGTAGAAGTATGTTTGGTGCAGCTCAGGCCGCAGCCACGAGTCGTAACAATGCGCCTGAAACATGAGTAGGCACGCCAGCCCGCGCATCCAGTCGATATAGCTCAGTCGTTGCAAGTTCGCTCTCTTTCGACAGTTTACAATCTTCCGGGCCGCCTTTTCCTGCCGCAACCAATCTGTTGTGTAATGTTGCTGTGCACTTGCAACCCGTGAGGCATATCCGCGAATGAAGCAACTCGGTTTCTGGCCAGTCTTAGGAATTTGGGCGGCCATCTCTCTTGGCGGCGCACTGTTTGCTGCTTGGCAGGGTTACGGTGGCATCGCCTTCGCCTCCACCGTCACTATCTTCTCGTTCCTGCTCTTGATCATGCTGCTCTTTGCGGCTCGCGGCATAGCAGACCGACTCGCAAAACAGTTTGGTCCCCTCGCCGGCATTATCCTCGCCGGAGTTTTATTTCTCGCCTACATCTTCTACCTCGTAGGCACCCACTCTTTGTCATTAATACGCGCCGCAGAAATGGCCGGCTTCATTTTTCTCCCTATCGGCATCGCGACACTTGCCGATCGCGCCGCTCCCGGCTCTTGGCTAGACTTCCTCACCCTCGCCGGCGTCTGGGTCTTCGTCAAATTCGGCCCTTCACATTCCCTCTGGCCGTATCCC